>Ga0116230_10000266_pt1 | contig 43818 bp, 23 predicted proteins | sample S1TSphfallax_3_FD_88678 | JGI IMG/M metagenome (GOLD analysis project Ga0116230, IMG submission 88678) | Host-associated microbial communities from peat moss isolated from Minnesota, USA - S1T2_Fd - Sphagnum fallax MG | ecosystem: Host-associated > Plants > Peat moss > Unclassified | place... | reverse complement strand
GTATGGCCTGATGCAGTTGTTGCCGTCCGTGGGGCGACAGTTGGCGCGCAAGGACGGCGTAAAGAAGCTGGATGCGGTGCAATTGCTGCAACCGGGGACAAATGTGCGCTATGGCACGGTGTATCTCCACAATGAAATCGATCGCTACCACGGGCAGGAAGAGTATGCGCTGGCAGCCTATAACGCGGGTGATACAGTCCTGCATTTGTGGCTGGCAAAAGGCAGTTATAAGGACGTGCCAGAGTTCGTTGAGTCGATTCCATATACCGAGACGCGCGATTATGTGCAAGCGGTGATGCGGAATGCGGAGATGTACCGGCAGATTTATGGTGGTAAATAGATGTTTTAGGGCGTAAAGATTTGTAGTAATTTCTTACTGCAAATGCAGTAGAAAGTTACTGCAAGCGGATAATAAAAATTCATGTGCAAATTAATGCTGGAATCAAGGTGGGTCCGCTGAAATAAGCTTTTGTCTTGACAGCGTCAGCGAACAGGATAGGATTAGTTTCAAAGAATTGAATGCACTATTTTTGATGCAAAGTATTTTCGTATTTTCCAGTAGCAGAAAGCCGGGCTTTACCATGCTTTTCAATGAGCGGAGGTTGGCATATATGGCGGAGTTGGAATTTCTCGAAGAGTGGATCCCCGAACAAATGACCCCCGGTACGCTGTTTGTGCTGGAAAAACCCGGCACAATGGGCGAGGGAAGCAATCCGTATTGGGCAGTACTAGCTTGCCCGGTCTGCGGATGCGTTGGACTGATTACGCGAGGGCAATTTTCCGGATTGCAGACGGTGATCTGCGGCGGGCAGAATTGTTCTGCTGAATACACGCTGGAAGACTACGGCGTACGCTATCATCAGCCTAATTAAATCCAATCTAGATTAGTTGGCGTAGTGGCTCCAGCCCCAGTCCCAATGGTGGCCGAGGATAACCTTGATGATGAGGTGGTCGGTGCCAGCAGTAGGGCCGACTCCAATCCCGAAGTTAATCTCCCACTTAGGTGACACGTTGAGGTCAGTGACGGCGAAGATTTGCTGCTGCTGGTCATGTAGCGGGTAGAAGTCCCCGAAACGGCCATAGTCAGCGTAGTACTCAATGCCGCCGCTGATGACTTTGGTGAAGTCGTAACCAACTTTTGTTCCGGGAGAAAAATCCATACCGAGCTTTACGTCTGGCCCGTGCAGGGTGCGTTCAAGTGCTGGGTTGAAGGCGAAGTACCATCGACCGATGGCTTTGTCGAAGATGGGTCGAATTTCCCATGTCCATGTATCGGGGGAGTAGACGGCACGCTGGTAGCCAACTTCAGTGGAGAGGCTGGCGCCGATGGGCCAGTGCCACTGGTCGGGAACGCGAACGCGGGGGCGGATGTGGTCGCCGACCCATTGGACGCCGTGACCATCCTGCTCGCTGGTGAAGATATAGAAGCCAAGCTCGGACCAGTCGGTGATGCCGGAGGTAAGTTCGATGGTTTCATGCTCCTGATGGTTGGTGGGATAGACGCCGTTGATGACGTACTTTTGGCCTTCAGGTGTGAAGTTGGAGTGCAGCTCGGTCATGAGGGAGCCGGGCTTTTCCGTGTCCGCACCATAGACCTGAATTTCATAATTGCCCTGGGCGCGCAGGGAGAAGGCGGCGCAGAAAAGCGCAGAGAGAGCGAACAGTCGCAGTGTTGGGAAGATATCCTTGATCTGCATGGTCAATCTAAAGTACGCGCTTGGACCAACTTCAGATTACTAGATAGATGTTGGCTGAGGCCAGCTAGTTTGCGGGGTCGCTAGGCATGAGGGCCTGTTGCCGGATGGAGAGGTTGGGTTTGCCATCGACCCAGGTAATTTCCCAAACACGATTGAAAATGTCATCGGGCCATTTGGGGGCGGAGTTGATGCCGAAGGCCTGGGCGAGGGCGGGAATTTTTCCGTGGTGCCAGCAGATGAGTACAACTTTGCCAGCGTAGGCCCCGCTGAGAATGGTGTCCGCGAGAGGTTTGACATCATCTTCATTGAAGTCGTGGCTGATGGGAAGATGTAAGGCTGCCGAGAGCGGAATGACCGTCTCTACTTCGCGGTCGCTATGGGCGCTTTTGTGGGTGGCAAAGATGGCATCCGGGCGGGGAAAGCGCGCAGACGGGCCGAGGAACAACTCGGGCAAATGTTTGGCGCGCTCAAAGCCTGCGGGGATGAGGTCCGGGGACGGGTCGCCCTTGGGAGGCTTTTCGCCATGACGGATGATGATGACAAGTTTGGGATGGTTGGCGGAGTCTGCCTGGGTTGCGGTTTGAGCAGCGGCGGATGGCACCAAATTGCTGGATGAAATTCCTGCGGTGAATGAATAGAAGAAGCCGATCAGCAATAAGAGTTGTGGCGCGAAACGAGTACTGTATCGGAAGCAATAATTCATCATAGACAGATACATATATAGATTGATTATTGCAGTCTTGTGAATGCAGTTTGTGTTGCTGCGGATGTGGTTAGACCACTGCTTGACAGAAATAATGTTAAGGCTGAAACTTTCAACGTCGCTAAAATGTCGGTTTTTGTGGTGTTGGCGCGGCAAAACTACTAGGAGTGATCCAAGCCATGCAATTGAATCGCCGTCATTTTGTAGCTGGGGCAGCAGCCGTTGCTGCCAGCGCCGCCATGCCTGAATTTATGCGCTCACAGGGACCGAAGCCGATTTATCCGACACGCCATCTGCCGTTTCACCTTTCAGTAATCAATGATGAAATTTCAGATGATCTTGAGCATGACTGCTACATTGTGTCTAAAGTTTTTGGATTCAAGTTTATTGAGCTGCGCAGTTTTTGGAAGAAGAACGTCAGCGAGCTGAATGATGAGGACATCGCTAAAGCGAAAAAGATTTTGACCAAGTATGACTTACAGGTGAGCGATATAGCGAGTCCGCTGTTCAAGACAGACTTCCCCGGTGGCAAGGCAGCAGTGGGCAAGGTGGACCAGTTTGGCGGGGCTGCAGAATATAGCAAGCAGGATGAATTGCTGGAGAGGTGCATCCACATCGCCCGATCATTTGGGACGCAGCGTATTCGCGGATTTGACTATATAAGGTTGGCTGACCCGCTGCCATTTTTGCCGGAGATCCACGAACAGTTGCGCAAGGCGGCGACGCGTATGGCGAAGGACAATTTGATTTTTCTGTTGGAGAACGAGCACACCTGCAACACGGCGACGGGTGCAGAGGCAGCGCGAACGTTGGCAGCAGTCCAGAATGAAAACTTTATGTTGAACTGGGACCCCGGCAATGCCGCGGCATTTGGCGAGATACCGTTCCCCAATGGATATGAGCTTCTTCCGAAAAACCGTATTGGTCATGTCCATTGCAAGGACGAGGTACGTGGCGCCGATGGGAAGTCAGAGTGGGCCCCCGTGGGCGGTGGCAGCATTGATTGGCGCGGGCAAATGGCGGCGTTGATTAATCAGAAATTTAGCCACACTCTATCACTGGAGACACACTGGCGCGGAGCGGGAACTCCTGAAGCATCGACCATGAAGAGCATGGCAGGACTGCAAGAGATTCTGGGTGAGTTCAGCACTTAGATAAGTTCGTGAGCGCAGTTGGCAAAAAGGAACAGCAATGGGAATACTGTGTGTCCGCCGCAGATGGGTTTTGGGGTATGCTGTGGCGGCTACACTGCTTGCTGGTTGCCCCATTCTGTGCGGGCAGCATCAGGTCGCACAACGGCCGAAGATCACTGGAATTTCGCATGTGGCCTATTATGTTTCAGATATGCCCAAGGCGATTGCATTCTGGCATGACTTGCTTGGTTTTGAAGAATATTACGAGCTGAACGGCCCGGATGCCACCAGCAATTTGCGCACAGTGTTTATCAAGATCAACGACCACCAGCATGTGGAGTTGAGCAATGCCACCCCGCCTATATCGCTCAATATGATGAGTCATCTATGCTTCACAGTGGACAATGTGGAGCAGATGCGGGCATACTTACGGGCACAGGGAATTGAGGTGCCGACGGGCAGTATGAAAAAAACGCAGACAGGCGATATAGCGTTTACGGTGCAAGACCCTGACGGTACGCGGATTGAGTTTATGCAGAGCTCGCCGGATGGAGTAGAAGCGAAGGCTGCGGGGAAGTTTATGCCACAGACGCGCATCTCGGAGCATATCTACCATGTGGGATTTTTGGTGGGCAACAGCCAGCGTGCGATGGATTTTTATGGTCGGGTGCTTGGGTTCAAAGAGATATGGCGTGGAGCGAGTGGTCCGAATGTGTTGAGCTGGATCAACATGCAGGTGCCGGATGGCAGTGATTATGTGGAGTTCATGCTGTACGGGGCGATACCGCCGGTAGAAAGATGGGGAACGAGCAATCACATCGCACTGGAACTGCCAGACATGGCCAAGGCAGTTGCGTTGCTGGAAAACAGACCAGCTTATAAAGATTATGGTCGGGAGTTGAAGATTAATATTGGCAGGAATGGTAAGCGGCAGGTGAACATCTATGACCCTGATGGGACGCGGGTGGAGTTGATGGAGCCGCATACGGTGGACGGGAAACCTGTGGCACCTTCGACGGCACCGCCTCCCACTCCGATGCCGATAGCGAAGCAATAAGACATTAGAACGAGAATTTCAAATTATAAGGGGAAACAGAATGATTACACGACGTGAATTTATAGATGGCGTAGCAGTGGGGGTGGCCGGGGCTGCGGTGGCTTCAACTGCCAAAAGCTATGCGCAGATTATGGGTTCGAATGAGCGGGTGAACTTTGCGATCAACGGGCTGAATAGCCGTGGCTATGCGCACCTTTCGGCGCTGAACGCGAACAAAGACACGGCGCGGGTAACATACTGCTGTGATGTCGACTCAACAATATTGGCGAAGTTCGCTGGTACTGCCGAAAAGGAATTGGGGTATGCGGTGAAGGCGGAGGGAGATTTCCGCAAGATGTTGGAATCGAAGGATGTGGATGCGATCAGCATAGCGACGCCGGACCACTGGCACACGCCCATGGCGATCATGGCTTTGAAGGCGGGGAAGCATGTGTATGTCGAAAAACCATCGAGCCAGAACCCGCGTGAAGGCGAGCTGCTGATTGCCTCGCGGGACAAGCATGGAAAGCTGGTGCAGGTGGGGACGCAGTCGCGGTCGTCGCAGTACACCATGAAAATTGTTCAGATGATCCACGAGGGTGCGATTGGCCGCGCATACTACGGCAAGGCCTGGTACAACAACACGCGCAAGTCGATGGGGACTGGGGTGATTGTGCCGGTGCCGGAGACGCTGAACTGGGACCTATGGCAGGGGCCTGCTCCGCGGAGTGAGTACAAGGACAATATTCATCCATATAACTGGCACTGGTTGCGGCGCTATGGGACCGGCGAGGCGCTGAACAATGGTACGCATGAAATTGATGTGTGCCGATGGGCGCTGCAGACGGACGGATATCCGAAGACGATTACATCCTCCGGCGGGCGCTACCAGTTCAAGGATGACTGGCAATTTTACGACACGCTGGTGACCAGCTATGAGTATGACGACAAGATGATTAGCTGGGAAAATATGTGTTGTAACGGGATGACGACTTACGGACGAGATCGAGGTGTAGTGATCCATGGCACAACGGGGTCGGCAGTGTTTGACCGCGCCAGCGGCGGAGAATTCTATGATCTTAACGGTAAGAAGACAGATGAAGTAAAGCCGGTAAAAGAAGTGAAGAGTGAAAGCCGTGATCTGGTGGGGCGTGATTCGTACACTGACCACCACTTTGGCAATTTCATCGCGGGCATCCGCACCGGAGAAAAATTACATGCACCGATTGAGGTGGTGCAGGTAACCGTGACCGGTGCGCTGCTGTCCAATATAGCGTGGTTTGTGCAACGTGAGTTGAAGATCAACACAGAGACAGGGCATATCATTAGCGATCCTGAAGCGATGAAATACTGGGGCCGCACCTATGCAAAAGGCTGGGAAGTGACTGCGTAGTTAGGAATCAATAAAAGTGGCTGGTTGCGTCTCTATAAAGCAGCCAGCCACTTTTATTGATGGATTAGAAGAAAGTTTGCACTGCATCGACGACGCGGTAATTGGCATCGATGACCGGGAGCCAGCGCCATTTGTCGAAGGTGAGGCAGGGATGGGATATGTCGAGACCCAGCATATCGCCAACACGGACATCGTCTCCTTCGGCGATTTGCATATAAGCATGTTGGTCCATCATTTTGGTCAGCTGCCAATGCGAGGGTGCTCGCGTTGGTGCCGGTGCGCCGGGGCGATAATGCAGAGTTGGGACGGGTAGGCCGAGGTCGAAGGCGGCATCCCGCTTGCCAAGAGATAAGATGGCCTTGTCCTTCTCTGGAATAGACTGCACATACGCCCAGAGTTGCAGGGCAGGTTGCAGCGAGGAGCTCATCTTGTGCGCGACGGGATTGTTTGTATCGATGCGCTTTTGGGCTTCGAGATAGACCCCCACATCGTGCGTAAGATAGCAGCCGGGACGGAGAACAATGTCGAGTGAGGTGCCGATGTCGGCGCGGGAAAACTCTTCGGCGACAACGTCATACCAGGCTGATCCAGCTCCGGAAAGAATGACGGGTGAGCGTTTGAAATTTTTCTGTTGCGCCAATTGATGCGTGACAGCAACAGCATGTTGTAGGAAGGTGCGAATGGAGGATTCATCCTTCAGCACTCCCTCGTAGAGTTCAACCCCGCAAAGTGCGAGGGTGTCAGGCCACCTTTTGAGTGAGGCGAGAACAGGTTCCAGTTGGGCGGCATTGCGGACACCGGCACGACCGCCGTCGACGCCAAGCTCGAGGAGCACATTGAGTCGTTGCTGCTGTTGGCTGAAATACTCACCGAGCTGGTTGATTTGTTCGGCAGAGTCGACGAGGCAAAAGAATTCAAATTCTACATCTTTTAGTAGATGCGAAATGATTGACATGTTCTGTTTGCCGATCAACTGGTTTGCCATCAAAATGCGTTTGATGCTGTGGGCATGGGCAACATGGACCTGATGTGCGGTGGCGAGTGTGATGCCCCATGCACCGCCCTGTAACTGCAACTGGAAAAGTTTTGGTGCCATGGTGGTCTTGCCATGGGGGGTGAGTTTCACGCCATAGGCGGCGATGAAGTCCTGCATCCAGCGCAGGTTGTGCATGATTTTTTCCTGATAGAGGACGGCGGTCGGGAGGCTTAGGTCTTCATGCAGAAGGTTCCAATTTTTTTCAGCGATATGTTGCGGAGAAAGAGGAGAGTCGATCGCACCGAGGCCTTTGTTGAGCGGGTGGATGACGTCAAAAGATGGGGCCATGGGAATGGTGGGTCCTTTGGAAGACTGCGATGAAAACGATCATATATCATTCAATCAAACGACATGATTACCTGCGATACGTTGATACGAAATGCACGGGTGCTGGATGGCAGCGGGGCTGCGGAACACGCAGCTGATGTTGCGATTGAGGGTGGTTGCATCAGGGCAATAGGCAAGCTGGATGACTATCTTGCTACCCATGAGATTGATGCAAAGGGCAAGGTGCTGGCGCCGGGATTCATTGATGTCCACACGCATGACGACACCATTGTGTTACGGAGGCCGCAGATGCTGCCAAAACTTTCGCAGGGCGTGACGACGGTTATTGTGGGGAACTGTGGCATTTGTGCAGCGCCGGTGAGGCTGGCGCCAGCAAGCGGTCCGCCGGATCCGATGAATCTGCTGGGCGATGCTGCCGACTTTCACTATCCAACCTTTGCCTCTTATGTTGAGGCGGTGAATGCGGCGGAGCCAGCGGTGAATGTGGCCGCTCTGACCGGGCACACATCGCTGCGCAATAATCACATGGACCGGCTTGACCGGGCTGCGACTGAGGCGGAAGTGGCCGCAATGCGGCAAGATTTGCAGGAGGCGCTGGACCATGGGTCACTGGGACTGAGCACGGGGCTGGCCTATTTGTCGGCGAACTCGGCAACCACGGACGAAGTGATGGCGTTGGCGGAGCCACTGGCGGCTGCTGGAGCAATCTACACCACGCACATGCGCACCGAGACCGAAGCGATTTTGAATGCGATGGAGGAAGCGTTTCAGATTGGCCGGCATGGAAAAATTCCGGTTGTTATCTCCCATCTGAAATGTGCGGGCATCAACAATTGGGGCCGTAGTGAAGAGGTGTTGCACGCGCTGGAAACGGCGCGGGAAGGCCAGCGAGTGGGATGCGATTGTTATCCCTATTCGGCGGGGTCAAGCACTCTGGATTTGCGGCAGGTGGATGAGCGTGTGAAGATCATGATTACGTGGTCGCGGCCCCATCCAGAGATGGCGGGAAAGACACTGGCGGAAATAGCTGAAATCTGGGCGGTCACGCAGATAGAAGCGGCGGAGCGGTTGCGGCCTGCGGGTGCGATTTATCACAGTATTTCCGAGGAGGACATGCGGCGGATATTGTCGCATCCGGCGACGATGATTGGCTCGGATGGCCTCCCGAATGATCCCATGCCGCACCCAAGATTATGGGGAACATTTCCGCGCGTGCTGGGGCGATACAGCCGGGAGTATGGATTGTTTTCGATGGCCGAAGCGGTGCATAAGATGACGGGACTGCCAGCAGTGCGTTTTGGACTGATGGACCGCGGATTTGTGCGGGTTGGATATCGCGCTGATTTGGTTATGTTCGATGCGAACACAGTTTGCGACACTGCAACTTTTGAAGAGCCGCAGCAAGCGGCGACTGGGATTGAATCTGTCTGGGTAAATGGTGTGCTTTCGTATACGAGTGGTGAGGCCACTGGAAAACGCGCTGGGACTTTTCTGCCACGACAGATGAGAAACATGAACACTAATATTGAAATGGAGAAGCAGCAATGGGTGTGAAGGACGAGCAGGGCCTGAAGCGTTATGGGGTTGAGGGTGGCAAAGGAACGGGCGGGCAGCATTTGCCGTTTGCGCGGGCGGTTGAGGCGGATGGATGGCTGTATGTGTCCGGGCAGGTGGCCATGGTGGATGGGGAAGTGATACCGGGTGGTATTATTCCGCAGTCCCACCAGGCGATCAAAAATGTGGTGGCCATATTGAAAGAAGCGGGCTATGGAACGGAGCATGTGGTGCGGTGCGGAGTGTGGCTGGATGATGCGCGCGACTTTCAATCCTTCAACGGGGTGTTTCGGCAATATTTTGGAGACAACCCGCCAGCCCGGGCCTGTGTGGTTTCGAGCATGGTGGTTGACTGCAAGATAGAGATTGATTGTGTTGCGTACAAGATGCCGTCGCGCTAGCGCCTTGTATGCAAGTTAAAGAGTCAGCGACGGTGGTGCTGCTGCGGGGCTTGCACCGAACTCCGTGTTTGGTTTCGGTCCCATAAAGTAAGTGAGCTTTGCGCCGTGTGCAATTTCACTATGTTGGAACCAGGTGCGCTCCTGTTTTTTCCCATTGATGGAGAAAGACTGGATGTAGGCATGGTTCGGGTCAGTGCGGTGAACATCAATTTCAAGCCGGTGTCCGCTGCCCAATTCCACTACGGCATGTTCAAAGAGCGGTGAGCCGAGAATGTAGTTGCCGCTGACCGCATCGACAGGATAGAAGCCGAGGGCACTGAGCACATACCATGCAGACATCTGACCCACATCTTCATTGCCCTGCAAGCCATTGGGCTGGTCAGAATACATGGTCTCCATTAGGCTGCGGACACGCGCCTGTGTTTTGTAGGGCGCGCCCGCATAGACGTAGAGGTAAGCGATGTGGTGGGAGGGCTCATTGCCATGGGCATACTGGCCGACCATGCCGGCAATGTCAGGTGGGGCATCGGGCGGCAGGGTTGATGGGACGGTGAAGAGCAGGTCAAGTTTTTCGAGGAATGGTTTGCGACCCACGAAGAGATGGATGAGGCCTGCTGGATCATGCTGAACAGCAAATGTGGTCTGCCATGAATTGGATTCAGTGAAGTCGCGCCATTTTGAGGAGTGGCCGAGTTCGATTGGGTCAAACGGAGTGGCCCAGCTTCCATCCTCGAGTCGTGGTTTCATGAAGCCGATGGAGGCATCAAAATAATTGCGGTAGTTGGTGGAGCGCTTCAGCAGCATGGCGGCATCGTCGGACTTGCCAAGCTTGCGCGCGACGTGTGCGATGGCCCAGTCGTCGTAGCAGTATTCAAATGTTTTGGAGACGGATTCCTCTTCGCGGTCAGCCGGAATGTAGCCAAGTTTTCGATAGTAGCCGAGACCGCGGTAATCATCCACCATAGCGCGCTTCATCATGTACTGGTAGGCGTGTTCGATGTCGATTCCGGTGAAGCCTTTGTTGACGGCCTCGGCGATGACGGCGGCAGAGTGGTAGCCGGTCATGCAGCCCGTCTCATCGCCCTGCAAGGGCCAGACGGGCATGCCTGCTGGACTTTCGCCAGCCATGCGAATGAGCGTATTCACGAATTGAGGGACACGAGCGGGTTCTATGAGCGTGTAGGTGGGATGGGTGGCACGATAGGTGTCCCACAGGGAAAAGGTGGTGTAGTTGTGCTCGCCCGCGGGAAGGGTATGCACCTTTTGGTCCATGCCACGATACTGACCGTCGACATCATCAAAGAGAGTAGGGCCGAGCGAGAGATGGTAAAGTGCCGTATAGAAGATTCTCTTATGCTGAGGATTATCTCCAGTGACTTTGATTTTTGAAATCTGCCGCCGCCAGGTTTCACGGGCCTGTTTGCGTACTGCATCAAAGTCCCAGCCGGGCAGTTCTGCCGCGAGGTTCTTTGCGGCACCATCTGCGCTGACGGCAGAGATGCCGGTCTTTACATAGATCACTTCATCGGCTTTAGTCTGAAAGTACAGTACACACTTGAGATTTTTTCCAGTGAGGGCCGTGGTGGGTGCGGGGACCTCCTCATCATCGTTGTAGAAGACGACGCGAGAGGGGGATTTTGAAATTTGTAGTGTGAAATAGCAATGGCGATTATGTGCCCACATGGAGGTGCGACGACCACCTGCAAAAGTGTTGGGTGCAGTTTGTTGCAGTTCTGCTGATAGAACATTTTGATGGTCGGTCCCTTGGTAGCCATGTTTCAGATCGAGAATGAGGTAAGACTGTTGGTTTTCCGGAAAGGTATATTTGTGCAGACCAGTGCGCTCGGTTGCAGTCAGTTCAGCGCGGACTCCGTAATCTTTTAGCTGAACGGAATAGTAGCCGGGTTCGATGATTTCATCCTTGTGGTCGAAGCGCGAACGATAGCCACTTTCAGGATGTTCGCGCGTACCGGGAACAATTTTTGCGGGGCCGGTGCCAGCCATCACCAGGAAGTCCATCAGGTCTCCGACGCCGGTCCCGCTGAGATGAGTGTGGCTGAATCCCATGATGGAGTTATCGCTAATGTGGTAACCGGAGCACCAGTCCCAGCCGCTATCGAACGTATCTGGACTTAGTTGCACAGCGCCAAAAGGCAACGCCGCACCCGGGAAGCAGTGGCCGTGACCGCCAGTGGCAATTCTTGGGTCGACCCAGTGGAGTGGGTCCTCGTCTCTCCCGACCGTGAGGGCCTGGGCAAGTGCAGTGGGTTTGAGTGCAGATGTGGCACAGAGGGCTGTGGCGCTATTGAGGAAGTCTCTACGCGAGATCATGAATTACTCCGTTGCTAAAAGCAGTTGTGTGTGAAGTGTTGTGTGTCAGATACCAGCGAAACCGCCAGGTCTTGGATATACACAAAGGAAATAATAGTCAATCATTACTTTGACAAAATTATATCCAAATATGCAAACATCAATAATGGCGATATCAAGAGGACAGGCATGGGCAAGTTATTGACGCGGCGCGAGATGATACACACTGCTGGAAGCATGATAGTGGGGATGGCGATGCAATCTGCATGGCCCCGCTCTTTAATGATGAAGGATCAAAGCGACAGAGAAAAAATAAAGCAGAGCCGGCGGCCCAAACCGGCAGACCGCAAATTCAGCAGCATTGCGGTGGAGGAGTATTTGAAGCAAACGACCTCGAGGATTGGTGACCCTGAGCTGGCGTGGATGTTTAATAATTGCTATCCAAATACGCTGGATACCACGGTGGAGCCGGGAAGTTTTGAGGGCAAGCCGGACACGGCGGTGATAACAGGTGACATCACGGCGATGTGGCTGCGCGATTCCTCGGCGCAGGTCTGGCCGTATCTGCCGCTGGCAATGAAGGACGCAAGACTACGGGAATTGCTTGAGGGAGTGATACGGCGGCAGACACGCTGCATTTTGATTGATCCGTATGCGAATGCATTTATGACGGACCTGAGTGCGCCGACTGACCTGTCGTGGGGCCTGCATGACAAGACGGAGATGAGGCTCGGGGTTGGCGAGCGGAAGTGGGAGCTGGATTCATTGTGCTATCCGATGCGACTGGCGCATGGCTATTGGAAGCAGACCGGTGACAGTGGACCATTTGACGCGCAGTGGGTGAACGCCATGAAGCTTGCAGTGGCGACGATGCGGGTGCAACAGCGCAAACATGGTGATGGGCCCTATTCATTTTTGAGGAAATCGGATGTGTCGACAGAGACACTGCCCGCGAATGGATTTGGCAATCCCGTGAAGCCGGTTGGGCTGATTGCTTCGGGATTTCGTCCATCGGATGATGCGTGTATTTTTCCATTTCTGGTCCCGTCCAATTTGTTTGCGGTTGCGGCGCTGCGCCAGATGGCAGAGATTGCCCACGCCGTATCGCAGGACGGGCTGGCGAATGATGCGGTCGGGCTGGCGGCAGAGGTGGAGGGTGCGCTGCGGCAATATGCGATTGCAAAAACCGAGCTGGGAACGATATGGGCCTACGAGGTGGATGGCTATGGGAGCCAGTTGTTGATGGATGACACCAATGCGCCGAGTCTGCTGAGTCTGCCGTATCTGGACAGTTCACTGGATGCGGAGTTGTATGCCAGGACGAGGCAGTTTGTCTGGAGCTATCGCAATCCATGGTTCTTTCGGGGAACAGCGGGCGAAGGCATTGGCGGGCCGCATGTGGGCAAAGATATGATCTGGCCGATGTCGATGACGGTGTATGCCCTGACCAGCTCGTCGGACGGGGAAATTCGGAAGTCGCTGAAGATGCTGAAAGTGTCCACGGCGGGAAGTGGATTTATGCATGAGAGCTTTAACAAGGATGATCCGAGCAAATTTACGCGGGCGTGGTTTGCATGGGCAAACACGCTGTTTGGTGAGTTGATTGGGACACTTGCAGCGAACAAGCCAGAGCTGCTGCGGTAGTTACGGGTGCTGTGCCATCCATGCAACATTGAACCGTGCGAATGAAATGGTTTCGTATGGGCTGGAAGTGCCGTGTTCATAGAGCACGCCGATGCTGCCGTCGTGGAGCTGAACCACAGTTGAATAGGCAGCGGGACCGGGATAGATGGTGCGTTGCAGTGGCCAGGTGTTTCCCTGGTCATAGCTGACTTTGACAGTGAGGTTTTCGCGGCGAGAGCTGGCTGCGTTGGTAAAGACGAGTGCATCTTTTTTGCCCAGATGATAATGCGTAATGCCAGCGTTGCAGACAGGATCAATGAGGGCAGCATCATGAGTGACGGGTCCGAAGGTGACACCGCCATCGGTGGAGCGGGCAATGGCGCGTGTGTGTGTGCTGGAGTCGCGCATATTTTGCAGGACCGCAGCGTTGTCCAACTCGACATTATGGCTTTCGTCGGTGTGGTCGCCGATGAAGTCGCCGTGCTTCCAAGTGGTGCCGTGATCGTCGCTATAGGCATTGGCGGAGTGGATGACACCGTTGCCGTCCCGTATGACCAGGGGTACAAGCAAGCGGCCATTTTTGAGCTGAATGTCTGTGCCAGAGGCGGCAAACATGGCCTGCCATGCAGGGTCTTTAATCTGCGGCGTGATGTCGACTGCATCCGACCAGGTTGTGCCGTCGTCGTCACTATGCATCGCGTGGATTTGAAAAGTAGTTGGGCCAGTTGAAGCACCGGGTTGTGCTGTGTGGAAGCCAATGCCCGGAGGGCCGTAGGAAAAGAAGCACCAGACAAGGCCGGTGGTGCGGTCGAACAGCAGAGAAGTGTCGCCAACGCCGCCCTGCTGTACGGCAACTATGGTGCGCATTGGGGACCAAGTGCTGCCGCCATCCAAGCTGCGACGCATGACCAGTGATATTTGGTTGGGCATGTCGTTGGAGTTGTCGTGACGGGCATCCACAACCGCAATCAGGGTATGTTTTGCAGTTTCAAGCATTGCAGGAATGCGATAGGTGTTGACTCCATTCTCGCCTTGATGAAACAGGTCAACCTGGAAAAACTCCTGCCTGGAGTTGGCGGAGAGGGGAAGCGAGATGACCAGCAGGATAAGGAATATAGTTTTCGTTTTCATCATGGCCAGTGACTATCCTATATTGCTTTTGTTGCGATGGGCGAGAAGACGGCTGGATGAGCCATAGGTCGTATGTCCCTTGCTAAATTTTGTGCGAAGGAAGAAGCTTGCAGAGTCAAATCATTCATCTTTTTGGAGATAGAACATGAAGCTAAGATGCCGCGCCTTATGCGTGTACTCACTGATGATATTGGGTATGGGTGCTTCAGATGCCATTGGACAAGGCGCGCCTGCTGCGCCAGCGGGGATTTCACTGCCGACTTTTTCGCGCATCTATAGTGTTGGCGGCAGGGACTATGCCTACACATTGATCGGCGGGGACCCGGCGAAGGGCGGCACGACGACAATCTCCACCGTGCTGGTGCCGATCACGCTGACAATTGAAGCGCCCATGAATGCGACGGGCAAGAAGGCAGTGCTGGATGCTGGATTAGATGTGACGAAGATACTGCACTCGCCGGTGTTTGCGGAGTATGGATTTGCATCGGGGACGACGCAGTATGCGGATGCGATGATGCGCACGGACTTTTACAAGGAGGCCGGGAGCGACTGGCACACGCTGCTGGGCAAGCCCACAATCATCCCGATCCACATAGATGTGCCGGTGGGCAAGGGATATGTGCTGACGTCCAAGAAGACCGGGCGGATACTGGCGATGGTGGATGTGCGATTTATCCAGAAGGAAATGTTTAATCAATTGCCGCGGTCAGTCACAGGTGGAGACAAGCTGATTATTGCAGTGACGAAGGACACGACCTACTATGTGGACGCGGACGCGACCGAGTGCTGCTCATGGGGCACGCATGGAGTGGACTCGTCAGAGGGCAGGCGACAGGCCTTTGTGCTGGGCAGTTATCTTGATGCTCATACGGTGAATGACGAAAGTGATGTACAGCCGCTGACGCAGCAACTGGCACAATTTTTCCGTGATCCGCTGCATGATCCGCTGGCACACATCTCACGCGGTACGCCTGCGCCGGGCAATACATTTCCAAGCTGGATGCGAGTGCCTGCCGCGAGCACGACGGAGGTGCCGCGCAATAACAGTGGCTGCGGCGGAACGGGTTTGGCGCTTGCGTATTTTTTGAATGATCCAACGGACGTAAACTGGAAGAACACGACGCCGGAATCAAAACCATTTGTCGCTATGGTTGGAAGTGTCGCGTACCATCTGCAAAATGTCGCGCTGATGCAGTGGTACAACGAGTCGACGGCACCAACTTCCTACCAGGGTGCCTATAGTTTTCCCGATGCGAATGCGCTCACGGGGGCGGCAAAGCCATGCCCGGTGCGCGGACGGGCGGGTGGTGGAGGCGGGGCTGCTTTTGGTTCGGCAACGGCTGCACCGGCAACAAGTGTGCCTCCAGTGGCGATGACAGGTGGGCCGAATGGCCACCAACTGATTGGATATTGGTCGGGCTTGGGGCCGATACGCGATGTGTCTCCACAATGGGACGTGATTATTGTTGCGTTTGCAACGCCGCAGCGCGGAGCGCCTGAGGGCACCATGCAGTACACGGTGCGAGGCATGACAGAGCAGCAATTTAAGGACGACATTAAGTACAAGCAGAGTCAGGGCAAGAAGGTGATGATCTCGCTCGGCGGCGGTGGGCTGTACTTTACACTTTCAAGCGAAGCCAGTAAAAACAACTTCATCAAGACGGTTGAGGACATCTGCGAGAAGTATGGCTTCAACGGAATTGACATAGATTTTGAGACGGCATCGCTGGAGCTGGACCCGGGCGATACGGACTTCAAGCATCCGATAACGCCATCGACGGTAAATTTGATTGTAGCCATGCGTGCGATCCACGACCATTTTGGCAAGGACTTCATGCTGAGCCTGGTGCCGGAGGGGTCGCAGATTCCAGCGGCGTATCCGGGATATGGCGGCCAGTTCGGTTCGTATATTCCGCTGCTGCAGGGCATTCGCGACATCATTTCATTTGTGGACACTCAGGACTATAACTGTCCTCCGATTGAGGGGCTGGATGGAGAGTTTTACATGCCGGGTTCAGTGGATTACCATGCTGCGGCGACAGAACTGGTGCTGCATGGGTTTGATGTCGGCCGGGACCCGAAGCATCATTTCGATGCGCTGCCAGCGGAGAAGGTGGCCATTGGATATTTGAATAGTGATACGACCCCGGAGATTGTTGCCGACTCAATGCGGTATTTGATAACGGGAAAATCGAAAACGCCGACCACGTACAAGCTGTTGAAGCCGGGTGGATATCCAAAGTTTGATGGGGCTATGTTCTGGACGATCGATGCGGACAGGCGCGAGGATTATCGCTACTCGAATGTGGTGGGGCCGCTGTTGCACAGTTATCCTGACAGCGCTGCCAAATAACAGGGTGAGACACAAAGGGCTGCGTTATGATGCAGCCCCCGCTGGTTGAGTTATTGAGGTTGAGACATGGAGGGTGGAGCATCGCCGGGTGCGATGCCCCATTTTTTGTTGGGAGTTGGGCCCATTTGTAGCACCAGTTTGCCGCCGTTGGCGATGTCGGAGTGGCTGAACCAGGGCTTGTCCCACGGCCTGCCGTTGAGGGTTGCAGACTGAATGTAGATGTTCTTTGCGGAATTGTTGTTGGCTATGAGTACAAAATCTTTCCCATTGCCCATGTGGAGCGTGACGCGGTTGAAGAGTGGACTGCCAAGAATGTAGTTGGGGCTGGCGGGGTCGACGGTATAAAAACCCATGGCGCTAAGGACGTACCATGAGGATGTGGAACCCTGATCGTCCATGCCGGGATAGGCGAGGCCGTATTTATCGCTGCCATACATGAGCCTGAGTATTTTGCGGGCAAGCTCCTGTGTTTTCCAGGGCTGGCCAGCCCAGTCATAGTAATAGGCCGCCTGCTGGTCGGGTTGATTGCCCTGCACATACTGGCCGATGAGCCCGGTGCAGTCGCGGCAGATGCCTTTGGGGTTGTAGGGTGTGGTGAAGAACTCATCCAACTTGGCTGCAAATTTTTCACGGCCACCGAGCAGGTTGATGAGGCCCTGCACATCGTGCGGGACCAGCCACAGAGTCGACCAGCCAGAGGCCTCCTTCATCATGAAGTTGTAGTAGGGTTCGCCGGGGGCAAAGGGGGAGATCCATTTGCCGTCGGCAGTGCGTCCGCGCATGAAGCCGACAGAGGGATCGAAAACATTTTTGTAGTTGTGGGCACGCTGAAGAAACATCTGGTAGTCATCCATCCTGCCGAGTTTTTTGGCGTACTGTGCCATGGCGCCATCATCCCAGCTGTATTCGAGGGTGGTGGCGGCACCAGCCTTGCCCCCAGCATAGGGCGGGCTGGGATTGCCGGGAGGGATGATGTCTGAAATCCAACCCTGCTGCATGTATTCGGCGAGATAATGGCGTGGGCCGTTGGGGTCCATTGCATTTTTGCGGAGATATTCATAGGTGCCGGTCCAGTCGAAATCGAGGCCGCGCTCCCAATCGCCAAGATACATTTGCACCGCGTGATCGCCGTGGAATGAGGTGCCCATGTAGCCAGACTCACGGGCCATGTCCAACTGGGAACGCAGGATGTCGAGCTTGACCCGTGGCTCGAGCAAAGTGAGAAGAATGACCTGATCGCGGCCAGTGTCCCAGTAGGGCACGGGGCCGTAGCGGTCATAGTCTGCGCTGTGGACGATACCGTCGAGACCGGTAAATTGCTCGCCCTTCTTGGCGATGACACGGGGGCTGGCGAAGGAATGCATCAGGCAGGAGTAGAAAAGCATTCGTTCCTTTTCAGTGCCTCCGGAAATTTCAATTTGATTGAGTTTTTTTGACCATGCCTCCTCGGCCTCTTTATGGACGTGGTCGAAGTCCCAACCTGGAAGCTCTGATGCAAGCCGCTTTTTGGCCATTTCATACGTAAGGCCATAGGCAATTTTTACGAGTACAGGCGGGCTGTTGTTAGTGGAGAACTGCAAATAGGCGCCGGCATAATTACCGCTGATGGAGTGGGAGTCGGGATTGACTTCCTTATTGCCGATGAGAGGGGAAGTTGGCGGAATATTGGGCAGAGTCGTTGTGGACTGTGTGGGGATTTGTTTGAAGGTACCAAAAATTTTGAAGGGCTGAGAGAACTCGGCGACAAAGTAAGTGGCTACGACCTGGTCTCGCTTGGGGCCTTGTCTGCCGCGCAGAGTTTGTCCGCGGACTGTATGGTCGCCGACGATTTCGACATTACCTCCGTTACGACCTACGTCTATTAACAAATGAGCGTCAGATACGTTGGGATAGCTGATGCGAAAAATTCCGGCCCATTGGGTCGCTGTCATCTCAACTTTGGTTTTGAAATCGTCAAGATAGACAGAGTAATAGCCGGGCGTGGATTTTTCGCTGGCCTTGTTATAGACCGAAGAGCTACGCTCGGGAGGAACAGTCCAGTCTCCAACAACGGGCATAATCGTGGCACCGCCGTCGAAGCCGGTGGAGAAACCAAACATGGAGCGACTGGGATAGAAGTAGGGGTCTTTGACGCCAGCGCCATACATCAGATCAAGATTATTGTTGATGGGGTCGAGTTCAGTGAGGCCGTGGGGCAAGACTGCCCCTGGCGAGATAAGGCCGGAATAAAGATGTTCGCCCGGTGGCGGGGCATTACCGATGAGGGTTGGGTCGTCCAAAGGGGCAGTGCCAACAAGTCCATTTGCATAATCAACCGGCCGTTTTTTAGCACTTGTTGAGCTCTGGCCTACGGATGCTGTGGTGAGTAATATCGTCAGGATGAGTGTAAGCACTGGTTGATGGTATCGCGCGATGTTGCCATTGCTCATACTTGTCACTCTCATTTTTAATTTAGCTAATCGACAACTTGATGGACCTTTGAAAGGTCCTATGTTTGATCGATGTCATAATACTTTGAACGATTAGATTGGGACACTTAAATATGTCCATCATCAAAAATTCCCCAAAATAATTGGCGCTTTGGAATGCAAAAGCCTGAATGCCATTCAAATTGCGCTATTACTTTTTCTTATATCGCCGGGGATACCGATATTACAGCAACTCATAATTTCCAACCGGAGCTGTGGTTGCATGTCTCAAGTCTGAGTGTGTTTCTGAATCATCTTTGCAAAAATCCCATGGCATATCGGATGTCTGCTGCTTGCATACATGGCCATGCAGCAGGTAGTAGCAAAAAAATGCAATATTTCCAGATTTGCAATCGCTGTTACTCTTTGGCTAAGCCATTTATTTTCTTATATATAAAAGTCTTTACTGTATCCCTAACCGTAAATTCACTTGCCATTTATTGTTGGCCACATCCACACTTCTCGCACTTTGACAGAGCTGTTTAATAGTGTTTCAAATTCAACGCGGGATGTAATGAGCGGGGGTATTTAAGAAATGATCGCTTGGCATTGGATGAATTTCTTGACCTCAACATCTCAATTTTCCGAGCTTATTCCGAATGTAAAACTCGCAACTCAGACTAGCATGGCAATCAAAACCAAAGCTATTCGCAACTCTTACTGGAGGCAATAAAGATGCAATTCGTAAAATCAACAAATTTAGGGCATGGGCTGAACCATGTTTGTTCATTAATGGGGAAGTGCCGGGTCGGATTGATGTTCGCTCTGGCCTTGGTCGCATTTTTCTTAATTGGTCTGCCAATTCACGCACAAACTGTTTCAGGCACAGTTACTGGCATAATTACCGATGCCAGTGGCGCGATCATTCCAAATATTGCAGTCAGCGTAAAAAATACGGACACGGGTGAAATGCGCACCAACGTCTCCAATAGCGCCGGTATCTTTTCCATTCCAGCTCTGCCTCCCGGTCCCTATACCGTCGACGTTGCAGCGAAGGGGTTTGGAGAAGAGACCTCCAAGATCACGCTTTCGATTGGTCAGACTGTGAATATCAACTTCAAGTTAAAGGTCGGCACAACGAATCAAAAGGTTGAGGTGTTCGCGAGTGGTGCAATCGGTCTGGAGACGACGGACCATCAGTTGGATGCCGTGATGGATGCAAAGACCCTGGAAAACCAGCCTGCGGAGTCGTATGGCCGTGGTGAGACTTTCTATAGCACTGCCACCAATGTTGGCGTCCAGCCAGTGGCACAGCCCGGCGATAGCGGCAGCAATACCAACGTTACCAATTACAACGAACAGAGTAATGCTGTGCTCATCGGTGGTCAGAATGTCTTTACCACTGTCTATTTACAAGATGGTGTTGTAGACATGAACTACTTCGATCAGACCTCCACGGTCCAGCCAGCGATTGAAGGCACACAGGAAGTCCAGGTCATTCGCAGCGAACCTTCTGCCCGTTACGACGGTGCCAATGTACTCAACGTCATTTCTAAAAGCGGCACGGAAGAGTTCCATGGCCGCGTTTATGAACAATTACAGAATAACCAGATGAACGGGCGCGGATTTAATGCAGGTGCGCTGGGTTTCTTGCGGTACAACCAGTTCGGAGCCAACACCGGTGGCTATGTTCCGTTCACACACAAGAAGGCATTCTTCTTTGTGGATTATCAGGGTTTCCGCGATCTCTCTGCGACCAACCTGACCAACTATTTGCCGACGGCAGCAGAGCGTGGTGGTGATTTTTCTGCGGACCTTGGTTATAACTCAGCAACTGGTTACAACGGGACGACCCTCGTAGACCCATCGACTTGGTCGAGTGCATCTCCCTCTACACCACCCAGTAATCTCTGCTATCCAACCTGTGCAACCGGGCAGAATAAAATCAATCCAGCGCTGATTAGTCCTCTGGCTACGGCCTACATGAATTTGGTTTACCCACTCCCAGCAATCCAACCCGGCGTGGTCGTTGGTACCCATACAAATTATGACGAACCAGACCGGACGAAGTTTACCCATGATGACTACCTCTATCGCGGGGACTATAACCTGAGCGAGAAAGACCATATTTATGGGGCCTACAACACCAACAGTCCGCAAATTCTACGTGCAGAGAGCTGGGCACAGTGTATCTGCCGTCAGTATGACCCTCTCCACGGTACTGATATTTACGCAGAGGAAAGCCATGTGTTCAATGACTCACTTGTAAACACAGCACGAGTCGGATACAGCCGCTCTACCACCGGAAAGACATACCTATACATTGGCCAGGGAGTGGACTACTTTACCCAGCTTGGGTTAACAGGTCTAAATCCCAATCCGTTGGCCTATGCTTTGCCGGGCGTTAATCCCGGTGGTGGGTATGGCAGTCCAGCTGGTGGCAGTGACACCCAGGCACTGCAGAACACTTATGAGTGGAGTGATGAAGTCAACTACACCCGTGGTAAACACTCCATGTACTTTGGCATAGAGTATGACCGTATTGAGTACAACGGCGCCTGGGGAACGACCAACGACAACGGCAGCATCAGCGAGAGCGGGGCCTACACCTACTTTAATCAAGTGAACTCGGGTGGTACGGTGACTGGTAATAGCGCATGGACAGTTGGGCCGAGTACGGGCAATTGGGCTGCCACATCCACACCACCACCGGTTGCATATCTTGCCGACTATGAACTGGGCTATTACAACGGTTCCTCTGCTTCCGTTGGCGGTCAGATTGGCAAGCTGCGTCAGTTCAATGTGATGCCTTACTTCCAGGACAATTGGCGCCTCACTAAAAAATTGACCTTGAATCTGGGAATGCGCTACGACTACTATGCGCCGCCGCATGACCTGCTTGGAAACGCTGGCATCTATAACATCGTCACCAACACCTATACGGTGGGGACATGGAACAGAAACCTGCTTAATTTCAGCCCGCGGTTTGGTTTTGCTTATGCACTAAATGACAAAACAGCCGTCCACGGCGGATATGGTATTTACTACTACCAGTTTGGTTATGATGATCTTTCAAACCTGATCACCAATCCGGCAACCATTCTAACGAGTGCGGAGAGTGCATCCGAATCCAACGTGGGTGGCGTGGTGTGGACAGGAACGACTGCAAATCCGAATACGGGGGCCACAGCAGGCCAATTGAACCACCTCACCCTTACGGACATTGAAACGAACCAATGGGCACACTTGTTATCTCCATCGGGGACTTACACAGGGTCAGGTGGAACGGTGATGCAGAGCATGCCAACCTCCTACTCAGAGCAATACAACCTTGCAATCCAGAGGACTTTCGGTAAAGACTATCTCCTCACCGTGGATTACCTGGGCAGTTCTGACCATCATCAGTTGCTGACCAGCAACCTAAACCAGGCATCTTTGCCAACGGCAGCACAGATTGCTTCCAACTGTGCGGGTGAGGGTGCCTCTACTGCAAGTTGTACGACCTCTGCCTCTATCAACTATCGCCGTCCTTATCAGTGGACCAATCTCGGCGGCAACAATAATGTTACGGGTGTGGCATCCAGTGCCATTAACGTCAGCGGTCTAACAAAATGGGGAGCATCCCACTACAACGGTTTGGAGGCGCAGCTTAGCAAACGCTTTGTGAGTGGCCTTGAATTCAAAACCAGTATTGTCTGGCAAAAGATGATGGATTTTCAGTCGAATGACCACAGCGGCAATATCCAAATCGGCGGAGACCCGCAGAACGATTACGGTCGCGCTGATTTTGATGAGACTTATGTATTCAAGATAAACGGAATTTATGAGCTGCCATGGGGCAAGGATAAGAGATGGCTGCACAATAACTCATGGTATGAAAACGCCTTGGGCGGATGGAGATTGAGCGGAGTGGTCACTGTCAACTCTGGTTTCCCCTTCACGCCAACCTGGGGTGGAACGGACTATTCGTATACTGGCAGCAGTGCTCTACGCACAAACCAGGTTTGCAACGGTAACAATTATGCAAATAAGGGGACTTGGGGTCAGACCGGTCAGACTTATTTCAACACTGCCTGCTATGTTGCCCCAACCATTTATACTTTTGGCACCGTACAACGCAACCAGCTAAACGGACCACGTAATACCAACACGGACTTCTCTGTTTTCAAGGAGTTTCCAATCTATAAAACATTGGCATTCCAGTGGCGGACAGACGCATACAACGCTCTCAATCACCCGCTTCCCACGCAGCCAACTAACGGTACCAATACCAGCCCAGGAAGTTTTGGTGAAATTACTGGTTGGGGCAATGCCCGTACTATTCAGCTAAGTGCAAAGGTCATCTTCTAAAACTCACCTTATACAAAACCAAAGTTGGCCACGGGTAATATACCGTGGCCAATCTTATTTAAGATGAGACAAGTTATCCAGCAGGCAAATTATTAGTAGGTCCTGTAAGCGATAATCTCAGCGTGAAACGGTGTTCCACTCATGCGAGTTGTCCTTAGGAGCACTTCAAAATATGGAAACTGCTTGGTATGTAGTCTTTGCAGAAAGCCTTCCATTGATGTCTCTGAAGTCACAAAATCACCAGCCGCATTCGTAGCTTCAGAATTTGTGCCCTCAATAATAAGTGCATTCGCTGTATGGCTGGGATTTGGCAGATACGCGATGATGCTATAGCCAAGCGTAGCATTCTGGCTTGCGGGCGGTGCCACATACTGGGCCTTCTCTCCTGGACGCGGATTATGGTTCCGTATGGAATTTTGATCGGTGGCCTGATCGTATTCAATATCAAAGTTCATCTGATCGCTAAACAAGTCCACCCACGGATTTGATTTCTTGCTGCCGATAAGTACAACATTGTCGCGTTTGATGGAGTCAGTGGAATATTCACGCGCATAATCCACAAAAACATTTTTAGATCCCCAGTCTAAAGCTTCAATTTGCTGTGCCACGCGAAAGTCACCTAGGCTGCCGTAATTTCTTGAGGCGAGCATTTCAAGAATTCTTCGATTATCGGCGAAATTTGGTGACTGGAGTTCGTTTATATAGTCGCGATTTAGGTATTCACTCAGCGAAGTTGTTTTTTGAGTAATGTCCTCTATCAAAGTGAATGAAGTGTCTGCTAACACAATGTCTGTTTCTTGCTGCGAATTAAAAAATTTAGGCCAAAGTGCAGCCAGTGCCGGCTGGCCTTCCCAGGCATGAAGCACCTTCCGCATGGATTGGTTTGTCATCCAAAGGAAGGCACATGCAATTGCCAGCACTATGGCGATACCCGACACAATAGTCAGCGGTAGGTTGGCATATAAAGGTTTTGAAACCGCCGCTGTGGGCTTTTCTGTCGAAATCACCTCAGGAGAATGAACAACGCGTTTGCGAAAGACTGGTGAATAACTCCCTCTGGGAATATCAAAAATGAGCGGTTCGTTTACTCCCTCATTTTCAAAATAAGCATCAATACGCTTTCGCAGTTCAGTCGCATTTACGCGCACTATATTATCTTGGCTGGTGTCATAATGCTCATTTCGTCCAAATACTACATGGCCTATTTCCTGCTCATGTATATCTGCTGCGTTTTCCTTAAGTGATTTGCTTGCAACATAAAAAAGAAATTCACGGAGCCTGGATGCACGCTTTAGTTGGGGACTTGACGCAGCGCGCTCCAGAACAGCCATACATGCTTCTGGAGTAAATGATGCAACTTCTTCCTGCTGGCGTATCATCTGTGTCCTTTACTGATTGTAATGCCCTGGCGTGCCAACTTTTTGCACTGGCCTAGCTTACCATCCTGTTGCAATACTTGATTAGCAAACGGCCCAATGTGCCTCTAAAGCATTGAAATCATTATCTCTTTACTGTTACAAATAGCCCTTTACAGCTAATTTACTTGCAGATCTGCTTCTAATGCGCGGAGGATATGATTTCTTTTGATTAGGCCAAATTTTCGCCATGTCGGCCCCTAATTTTTTGCTCACACAAAGTACTTATTTCCAGCAGCATGAGTTGAAAGAAAATGTCCAAAATAAGCGAGTGGTTTCTAATCTTCACCGTAGTACTGTTCCTGCCTCTATTTTGCAGTGCGCAACATGCCAAATATGTTGATCCATTTCTCGGCACGGATGGTGGCGGCAATACCTTTCCCGGCGCAACCCTTCCTTTCGGAATGATAAAAGCCGGGCCTGATACTGATGGCAACCATGCAAATTCTGGTTGGACTGCCAATGGCTTGATCAATGGCTTCAGCCAGACACATGTTAGCGGTACAGGGGGTGGCCCCAAGTACGGCAATGTCCTCATACAGGCAACCACGGGCGAAGTGCTTCCATCGGATTCCAGTTCAGCTCGTGCAAACGAACGAGCCACTGCTGGATACTATGGGGTCGCGCTTACCCGCTATGGTATTGATGCTGAGATTGCAGCATCCCGCCGTAGTGCCATTTATCGTTTCACCTATCCCGCCGCAGACAAGGCAAATCTTTTCTTTGACATGGGCCACTGCCTTACAACTTCACCCACAAACGGTGAGCAGCAAACAGTTACTACTTCTGCAATCAAAATTATTTCAGCAACTGAGATTGAAGGCTCGACGACTGTTACTGGAGGTTGGAACAAGCAGCCGAATACTTACACTGTGTTCTTTTATGCAATTACCGATACTCCTGCTGAAAGTATGGGTACATGGCTCAATGGAGCAATGAAGCCTGGCTCGCTTGTGCAGGATGAGGTCTCCGGCGGAAAGAGCGGGGCCTGGTTCAGTTTTCATACTCATGCGGGACAAGTAGTCCATATGAAACTCGGCATTTCATTTATCAGTGTGGAACTCGCGAAAGCGAGTGTCACATCTGAAATCCCAGCATTCGATTTCTCCTCTACTCGTACTGAAGCCGAGAAGGTCTGGGACAAAGCACTTGCATCCATATCGATTGATGGGGCCAGCGCAGATGATCTGCACGAGTTCTACTCCGCCATCTATCACACCATGTTGATGCCCACAGACAGGACTGGCGAAAACCCTGTTTACCAATCCACCGAACCATACTATGACGATTTTTATACCATCTGGGACACCTTTCGCAGCTCCAGTCCATTGTTGACTATCATCGCGCAGGACCGGCAGACTGACATTGTTCGCGCATTAGTGGATATGTACCGTCATGAAGGTTGGCTGCCAGATGGACGAAGTGGCAACTACAATGGCCGCACACAAGGCGGCAGCGATGCTGATATGGAGATTGTTGACGCGTATCTCAAACATCTCCCGAATATTGATTGGCAGACTGCGTATGCTGCTGTCATCAAAGATGCCGAAGTCACATCTCCTAATCAACTTAAAGAAGGCCGCGATGATCTGGATGATTGGCGCAGGCTGGGCTATCTCACCATTGAGGGCACTGACCGCCCCGGTTCCAAAACGATGGAATATGCCGCAAATGATTATGCCATAGCACTGTTCGCGAAGGGGCTGGGTAAAGAGGACGACTATAAAAAATATTTGCAACGTGCCTCCAACTGGAAAAATATTTGGGACGCAGATGCCACTGACAAAGGTTTCACTGGATTTATCTGGCCGCGCCATCGTGATGGCACTTGGAAAGCAAATTTCAATCCGTTACTCAGTGCCAGTTGGCGCAGCGACAGCTTTTACGAGGGCAACTCGTGGACCTACTCCACCTATGTTCCACAGGATGTCGCCGGACTAATCAGGGCCAGTGGCGGTGATGCCCGCTTCGTTCAGCGTATGGATGCATTTTTCGACGTACCCGGCCTCTATGATGTCGGCAACGAGCCCGGTTTCCTTGCTCCGTATCTATATATATGGGCAGGCAGGCCAGACGCTACCCAATCGCATGTCCGTACTATTCTGGCTAGGAGCTATCATCTCGGTCCAAAAGGGCTTCCCGGCAATGATGATTCCGGTGCGATGTCATCGTGGTATGCCTTCGGTAAAATGGGTTTCTACCCAAATGCTGCTCAGGATGTTTATCTCATTGGCAGTCCCGCGTTTAAACGGGTCACAATCCACCTCGCAAACGGTCAAAAGTTTGTGATTGAGACCATTGGCAATGCAGCCACTCAGCCGTATATCGCAACTGCTACTTGGAATGGTCATCCATACAACCGCGCATGGTTTACCCATGAGGAACTAATGAACGGTGGCACACTGCGCTTCATCATGTCGACAACACCAACCCAATGGGGTTCAACGGGCCCGCCACCTTCGCTATCGCAGCAGTAAATTGCAAGTTGCTCTGTATCAATAGCTTAGCGCCTTTACTGTATACCTTTACGGTAAATTCACTTGTCAGTCCTTTGCAGCGCCATACAGACTGTCACTGCTTAATAAAACGAAAATCATGCTGTCTCTATCAATGTTTACATACTCGTTAGGTAAGCATTGATGCAACCTAAAATTCACAGAACTAAGTAATGAAGCAGATTTGGTGTTTTGCTCTGGATGATGTGTTTTCAAAGATAATGGAGTTGGACGTAACTACAAGGTGGAAGGAATTTCTCAGTGATAAAGAATTGGATTTACGCTGTAGCATCAATAGGACTTTTACTAACGGGGACCATTTCAGCTCAATCTGCTCAGCAACTGGCAGACATAATCAAGTCTCTACCCACCGCATCACAGCAGTCGGCTCAGCAAACGATTGATCGTCTTGGCCAAATGGACCAACTTCCTGACGGCGATTGGCGTGTGCATGCCGGCGACATTATGCATGGCGAAAGCATTGACTTGGATGACTCAAGCTGGGAAATTGCCAAGCCGAAAACTGAATACTCCAAGGACGCCTTATGGTTTCGTCGCTGGATTGAAGTTCCGAAAAGTCTTCATGGGTATGATCTGACAGGGACTCGAATCTGGTTCCAGTTTCAGGCGGGTGGCGTATCCAGTGAGATTGTCTACTTCAATGGCCGTCGCGTTGCACTGGGTGAAAGTCTTGAGCAGCTTGTATTGATTGAAGGCGCAAAGCCGGGTGATCGCGTTTTAGTGGCTGTGAAATTGTTGCAGAGCGAAAACAAGAAGCGCTTTAATGGTTCAACGGAGCGGATCGATTTTGCCAGTAACCGACCAAGCCCTCAGGACATGCGTGATGAATTTCTGACCGCTGCACAATTGGTCCCAAGTCTCTCAAAAAATATTCCCGCCGATCAGGCCATACTCGTAAAAGCGATCGGAGAGGTCGACACCAAGGCGCTTGATGCTGGAAACCAGCAGCAGTTCGATGCTTCTTTGAAAGCATCCCAGTCCACGTTGGAAGCATTGAGGCCGCTACTCCAAGAGGCAAACATCCATTTGACTGGTAATGCCCACATTGACGCAGCTTGGTTGTGGCCAGCCAGTGAAACCATAGATGTGGTGAAGCGCACATTTTCAACTGCGCTGCAATTGATGGATGAGTATCCGAAATACACCTATACCCAGTCGGCCGCTGCTTATAACGATTGGATGGCTGACAAATATCCTGACATCAATAAACAAATCAAGCAGCGAATTATAGATGGCCGCTGGGAAGTGGTCGGTGGCATGTGGGTCGAGCCAGACCTCAATATTCCCGATGGTGAATCGACCGCGCGCTCCATTCTGTTGGGCAAACGTTTCTTCCAGCAACAATATGGTGTGGATGTTCGTGTTGGATGGAACCCGGACTCATTTGGTTATAACTGGCAACTTCCTCAAATTTATAAAAAGTCTGGCATTGATTATTTTGTTACTCAGAAAATGTCATGGAATGACACAAACAAGCTGCCATTCAAATTATTCTGGTGGGAATCTCCCGATGGCAGCAAGGTCCTTACTTATTTCCCTCACAATTATGTCAACCGCAATATGAGCCCGGTCAGGCTGTCACAGGACTTTGTTCAGGCGCGCAAATTCGCACCCGGTATGACGGAGATGATGGACCTCTATGGTGTGGGCGATCATGGCGGTGGCCCAACGCGCGACATGCTCGATGAAAGTCTGCATTGGATGCAGCCCGATAAGATTGCTCCGAAGATGGAGTTTGGCACTGCCATCTCATATCTCTCAACAGTTGAGAAACAGGTGGCCCCAACAACAAAAACATGGGACTATAGCTCAATTGCCAAAGGCTATGAATTCCCCGTAGCCCCTCCAGCGGGTGAAATCTCCATTCCCACTTGGAAGGATGAGATGTATCTCGAATTCCACCGCGGTGTCTACACCACACAGGCAGCCATGAAGCGTAATCTGCGTGAGGCACCTGAGTGGACATTGAATGCCGAAAAGTATGCCTCGCTGGCATGGCTGGACGGCAATCCGTATCCCAATGCTGAGTTGACCGATGCGTGGAAGAAAATTACTTTCAACGGCTTCCATGACCTGGCTGCTGGTTCAGGTATCGCTGTTATATATAGAGATGCCCAGAAAGACTTTGATCAGGTCCGTTGGGAAACAAATGAAATTTCATCCAAAGCACTTCACACGCTAGTTGCGCATGTGGATACAACTGTTCCCGTTGGTGTCCCAGTCGTTGTATTCAACCCGTTGGCTTGGTCGCGCTCCGGCCATGTCGCTGTTGATGTGCAAATGCCGGCCGCAACCGATGATGTTTCTGTGTTGGATGCGAAGGGGACCGTTCTGCCCTCCGAGACTATATCCAGGGAAACTACTACAAATACATTTCATCTACTGGTTGACGCGCATGATGTCCCATCAATTGGCTACCAAGTGCTGCATGTGGTCCCCGGAAAGCAGGACTTTACAAGTGATCTAAAAGTCACAGGCACTACGCTCGAGAATGCAGCCCTCCGAGTGGTTGTCGATCCAAAGACCGGATGCATTACCAGCTTGTACGACAAAAAATCGGGCTTTGAAACATTGGCCAAAGGCAGCTGCGGCAATGAACTACAGGCATTCAAAGACACACCCAAAGAGTATGATGCTTGGAATATTGACCCCGGAACATTGGACCAGCCGCCAGCATTGCTAACCAAGGCAGACTCCGTTGAGCTGATTGAGAACACGCCTCTTCGCGCTATTGTTCGCGTGTCACGCACATGGCAGGGTTCAAAGTTCGTTCAACAGATTGAACTGTACTCAGGTAGCGATGAAGTTGAAGTCGTTAACGATATCGACTGGCATGAGAATCATGTCTTGCTGAAGAGTGCATTTACATTATCTGCAACCGCTCCATTTGCAACCTATGAGATTCCATTCGGCACAATCGAGCGCCCAACCACACGCAACAATAGCTGGGAGAAGGCGCGTTTTGAGGTCCCCGCTGAAAGATGGGCCGATCTCGGCGATGGTAAGCATGGCGTTAGCCTCATCAATGAATCAAAGTTTGGTTATGATGCTGCCGATAATGTCCTGCGCCTGACCTTGCTGCGTTCGCCTGCATCGCCTGATCCTGATGCTGATAGAGGTCATCAGCATTTTAGTTATGCGCTGTATCCTCACAGTGGTGATTGGAAACAGGCCATGAGTGTACGTCATGGTTTTGAATACAACTACAAACTGGCCGCGATGCAGGTTGAATCACACTCAGGTACCATGCCCTCCCAGCATTCCTTTGTTTCTGTCTCGTCTGACAATGTTGTGCTTACCGCCGTCAAAAAAGCAGAAGACAGTAATGCTCTCATACTGCACCTGTATGAATGGGCCGGTAAGCATACCAATGTTGATGTGGCCCTACCACCTGGTGCAACCGCAGCCGCGGAGACAAATCTGATAGAAAAAGTGGATGGCCCAGCACTGTCATTGAAGGCCGATCATGTCATTGTCCCCGTTCATCCTTATGAGATCGTTGCTGTCCGAGTCGATTATTCTCCCAAGCAAAAATAACACCAACAAATAACCGAGGTTGGTCCAGTGGATCGTAGAAAATTCTGTTACAGCATGATGGCCCTACCAGGTGCGATGTCCTCGGCATCGCACTTGGCTTTAGCGCAAACTAAAGCGGATGCTAAGTTCATAACTTGGGACAGCTCCCGCCAGCTTCGCTTCGTGCTGAATGATCCACTGGAGCACCCCTTCATTTGGTGGCCTCGTACTCTACTTACTTACCCAATCGAATTTCAGCAGCCGGTCGATCTCAACAAACTCTCTTTGACGAATGCTGATACCGGCGAGCACATTCCTTTTCAGTTCACTCAGGTTGTACAAGGGTCGTCAGGAATACAATCCGCCACACTGAATTTTTTCTCTGACCTGCCCAGTGGCGGCCACCGCGAATTTGTTCTCACTCCTGCAGATTCACCAATTGTCATCAGGCCGCAGGTGAATGAAGTCCATGACGGCAATACCATCATTCTTGTTTCTGGCGTTATGCGGGTCCGCATTCCTGCCACTCAAACTGTTCATGGTGATGCTCCAGGTCCAATCCTCCAAGTTTCTCGCGGAGAAAAATGGTTTGGTTCATCAACCCTAAAATTTGATGGCGATACAGTAAAGCAGATCACAACTACCCGCGTTGAGCACGGGCCGATCATCATCGCCTACCAGATCATTTATGAAACCCTGCATGGTTCGCGATATATAACTCGTATCCAATGCAATGCGGGTATGGATTTTGTTCGCTTCCAGGAAAATATGGAAGGTCTTAAACCCGGCCTGCATGGCAGCTTCGTTGCAGACTGGACACAATTTGGCATGACGCATCGCCAGTCTCAAAATCATCCCTATCCAGTGATACCCGAGCTTACGACCTATGAAAAATATGCATGGGAGCGCATTGATGACCCATTTTTCTATGTGCTGGATGTAGACCCAATTCCCAAGGGCCATCTTCCCTTCAAGTTGGGCATCTATCAAACATCAACTGCACTCCACACTGACCCATCTGCAAACTTCTGGAATGAACATACAAATGATGCACTTGGTGTCTTCATTGATAATCCAAATCAATGGCAGGATCACGAGTATGCCAATCATACTGAGTCAGAAACTTTACAAGTCCGCTACCTATATCAGGATGGAAAATTTTCTTGGATGTGGCCGCTTTCCCGTGGCACTCGTTCCATGTGTATCACCTGCTATGACCATGAAAAAGACAAACAGGCCATGCATGATTTGGATGTGGCCGGCGATACCGTCCAGAAAGATGGACTGAAATATAGGGTCGTTCGTGCATTTACCTCTCACACCATGTTTCTTCAAAACCGCCACAACACCATTGACCTGAACTCGGTAAAAGATTGGGTGCTTGAATATCCTGAGAGCGCTAAACGTCCTCCGGTCATTTTCAAGATGGGCAACTACAAAGACCCATTAGAGATGGAACGCAACATCATGACTTCCTACTTCATTGGTTGTCTGCCGTTGCTTGGCACTCGTGAAAATGGGGGCTTGGGTAGTAAAGGAATTGTCAATTTTACTCCCGTGCCAGCCAGACAAATTCAAGGTACATGGGTCGATGGCTTCAATCGTCTCAACGCAAGCATGACCGAGCGCACACGCCGTCGCCTTACAGCAGTCTTTCTTTTTGTTGCCTATATTCATGCCGGCGATGACTGCATGCCGATGGTCACTATGTTGAGTGGACACCCAAATTTTCTGGCGGATGTAAAAGCAACACCCGGTGCGATGGCGTTTTTGTTCCCAGATCATCCCATGGCCGCTACATGGGCGGACTTGTGGGAGAAAAATGTAGCAGTGAATACTCGCTACAACACGCGCCCCACTGTAAACACATGGGACGCTTCCGGCGGCAGATGGACTGAAAATCTCGGCACGTATGTATGGGCGTTCATGCGTCCATCTCTGCGCACAGAATATTTGCTCCGCCGCTATGATGGTCGCGAGCGTTATCTTTCCCCGCAGCTTGCTGAAATGGCGAATTGGTTGGTTAACGCCCTCACGGCTCCATTCGATGGTGAATCCGAAGAGGCATATCGCAACACTGCCAATGTGGATAGCGGTCATGACTGGGGAATTCTTGCGCCAGGCAAGGGCCCTCGTCGCGTCCATCTGCCGCAGGGCGCACACTCTGAACGCCGAGTACCACCTCGGTCGCTTTGGTATTTCGGTAACTGTCTAAAACAATATGCCCCTCTTGCAGCGGAACATGCCATGTGGGCCGCGCGTCCCACCGATCAAGATATGGAGTCGGGTCTCAATAGGCCAGATACATGGGATGTGCTGTACAAAGACAAGAAGGAAAACCTCGGAACAAATCCACATCTTCGCAGTTCAAAGTTCACTGGCTATGGCCTTGTTCTCCGCTCTGCGGTCGATACGCTCAATGAAGTTTCCGTCCATTTGCAGCAAATTGATCAAGGCCCAAATTATCGCTGGGGCCGCTCCTCAGATGGCGGCTGTGGAGTCATCTACTTTGTGGCTGGCGGTAAGATTTACAGCCACAACGGCGCAGAAGATGTCGGCGATCGCATGAATCAGGACACTGACTTCTGCTCAAACTTTGGCGTTTACAAGAACGGTACCTTCCGTTCTATCGGGATGAATGTTTTATCGCGTCCTCTCTACAACCTCGGCACCGGACAGTTTGCAGAAATCGTGTCGCGCCAGGGTGAGAATTCTTACTCCGCGCCTGAATATCTCAGCCGTAGCGTCATGCTCGCTGGCCATGAATATTTCGTGGTTTATGACAGCCTGCTCAATCAAGAAATAACCCATCGGCTCACATGGTTCGTCCGTCGTGGCGATCAGCTTCCTGAAATCACAATAGTGCGCGGCGGTAATGGTGATCCGCGCTCAACCCAGCGCACGGAAATCAGTACCTCTGCCACCACCGGCGTTTGGTTTGATGGTGTGGGCGACTCAATGGCAGTTGTCAGCAATCGCAAAGACCTTGATATCAAGCCCACTCCATTTGGCTGCCAGGTCAAGTCAGCGAATAGCGACGATTTTGTCTTCCGCAATCCCAATCCAATTCAATATGCTGATGGTGACACCATCTTTGACGGCACCTCAGGCCTCATCCGCACCACCAAAGAAAAAACTGATTTTTCCCTGTTTCATGGCACTCGCATCGGTGCTGCTGGCTTCATATTTGCAACGGATGACACGGATCTCGGCATTGGCGGTTCCATCACTTCGGGCAAAGCCATCAGCGGAGAATATTTGGCCCCAGAGGCATCATCTATAAAAATCACGGTTCCCTCAATAGCTGACAAGTCTATTTTCTATATTGATGGTGCCGCTCAAACTGCGCGACACGAGTCCGACACTCTGGTCATTGATCTGCCAGCAGGCGAACATCATTGGGAGATTACAAACTCACTTCCTGTTCCCATCTCACCAACAATATTGCGGACTGAGAATCATGCTGGTGGAGCAATAGTATTTATCTCGCCCATTGCCTCCGCAACTCAATATCGTCTGGAACTTAGCAAGGATACCGGAGCAACATGGTCAACTATCGCCACCCATACCCAACCAGGAATTAATCTCACCGGATTACCAAACGGTCAGAAGGTCCATGTCCGTGCCGTCGCCATCAATGCAATGCATGAAAGTGCTCCCGGCAACGAGTATCCCATCTATATAACCGACAAGCCGCCACTGCCTCCCGATTGCTTGCATGTCGATTTGTCTAATGGCTCTGCGAAGCTTAACTGGGGCGAAGTCCTCGGCGTTACCGGATACAGCCTCTACATGCGACCCAAGGGAGCAAAAGACTTTCAGCTTTTATACCGTGGTCAGCAACGCGCCTATGTCCATAAACATGCCTCAATCAGGGTCTGCAATATAGTCCCCGGGAAGCCCCAGCTAGGTCCCCATATTGAAATCTTTGAGTACAAAGTTGCTGCTATCAACGCCAACGGAGAAAGCGTAATGTCCTACTCTGCCGATAGCGACCCTGCGTCTTGGCGTAATTGGGACCCCATGCCGGGTGAGCCATTCCGCCGCGTCTCCAGCTATGGGCCCGGTTCCCCGCCATCAACCAGTTCCTGGGCCCGCTACTATCCAGATTGATTTTTTAGCACACTGAAACACTATCTAGTTTTTATTCCGAGGACTAAACATGCCGTACTCAATTCTTCCAGTGGTTACTATCAAAACACTCCTTCCCATCGCGAAACTTTCTTCTCGCTTGCTGTGTACTCTGGTGATTTCAGCACCACTTTTCGCCGCCACTTGCCCCCAACCCAACACTGCCCCAACCTGCTCCCCTTGGGTGGCGACTTGGGGCACTGCGATGGTGGACATAGGCAGTAATGGTTCCCCCGACCTCTCGCAAGAAACTCTGCGCATGATTATTCACACCAGCATCGGTGGACCGCAGGTGCGCATCTGGCTCTCAAACCGCTTCGGCACTGCGCCTGTTAACATTGCTGCGGCGCATGTCGCCCTCAGTGTTGACGCAGTCCCCGGTCCCAAATCCGATTTCAGCACCATTCAGCCAAATACTGACAGCGCTATCACTTTTGACCACATGCCATCAGTCACCATTGCGCCCGGCTCCACCATTGTTAGCGATCCGGTCAGCCTGAATGTCCCAGCACTCTCTAACATTGCCGTAACGCTATATTTTCCAGAGGGCACCTTGGGCAACACCGGCCACGGCGGCGCGAACCAGCTCTCTTATGCGGCACCGGGCAATCTCGTTAGCACGCCGGAGATGCCCGCCAAATCTGCCCCACGCGGTTCATGGTATTTCCTCACTGGGGTAGATGTGTACGTACCCGGCTCCTCTGCTGTGGTCGTTTATGGCGACTCCATCACAGACGGCAATCATTCCACACAAAATGCAAACCACCGTTTCCCCGACTATCTTGCTGCAAATCTCGCTGCGAATCCGTCAACGCTCAAAGCTGGCATTCTCGGCGTCGTCAACGCTGGCATCAGCGGTAATCGTGTGCTGCTTGACGGCGATGGCCCCAACGCAATGGCGCGTTTGGATTGGGACGTTCTTGAGCGCAGCGGTGTTCGTTATCTGATACTGTTCCACGGCATCAATGATATTGAGGCGTATGAACGCAATCGCCAACCCTTTGGCGATTTGGAAAAGCGCCTTGAAGCTGGCCTCACTCAAATCACCACCCAGGCGCATGACCACGGCATTATCGTTTTTGGCGCAACTCAAATGACCGACTGCCGCAACTTCCAATGCGCCTGGCCCGATGGCGAGGCCGTTCGCACCGCACTGAATAAATGGATCATGACCAGCGATATATTCGACGGCCATATTGATTTTGATGCCGCCATGCGTGACCCGGAGCACCCCATCCAAATGCTGGGGAAATATAACTCAGGCGACTTTGTGCACCCCAATGACACTGGGTATAAAGCCATGGCCGATGCTGTCGACCTGGGTCTCTTTACCAAGTCATCCAGCGATGGGGCCAAAAAACACTAGCTGCTAACTTTTATAAGTTTGGTGATGCGTCCAGTTTTGTTCCAGTCAGAGACATAGATATTCGCGTCCTTGTCGATATGGCACCCATGCGCAGCACTGAAATAGAGCGGTGCAATGTCAGTCGGCTGTAGCGAATAATTTGCCCACTGCGCTTTTTGTGGATTGTCCCCAAGAAATGCTACTGGCGTATTGTCCTTGTCCAAAATAGTGACGCGGCCCTCCAGCTCTGAGATAACGGCATACTCGCCATAAAAACTGATCTGGCATGGTCGGCGCATGTGCATGGTCACGGTGCGAACAAATTTTCCGTCAAAATCAAAATGGCAGAGCCGTCGATTTTCGCGGTCACAAACCAGTAGTAAGGGCTGGTCATAACGCGTGTCTACCGCCATTCCATGGCTGCAATTCATCAGGCCATCCGCTGTGCCTTTGCCGGAATAACTCGCTTTGTACTCGCCATTTTTATCGAACCGAAATATGCGCGAGTCGCCATATCCATTTGCAATAAAAATGCTGCCGTCTGGTGCAGGTACCGCTGCGGTTATCCTCCACTCATTCGCGGTTTTGAACCCGGCCTCCGGCGGCGCTGTAATCTTCTGTATCACCGTACCATCCATTTTCATTTTCACGAATAGCCAGTTCTCCTTCGGCGTACCTTTCTGCACCGTCGTATAGAGATACTCCTCGCCATTCTCCGCTGCATGTACCATCGAATGCACTTCGGGATACTCACTGGCAATTGTCTTTAGCAGCACGCCGTCCGGGCCATATACCAGAATGCCCGTCTTACTCTGCGTACTCACATAGACATGGCCACTCTTGTCCGTTGCTATGCCGCCATGGGTGCCTCCAAAATTGGTGCCAGCGGGCAGCCGGCCCCATCCTTTTGCCACGCGGTATGTCCAGGCCCCATTACCCGTTTGCATCACGGTTTCATGCACAGGGTCATTGCTGGACTGTGCATTCACTTCTTTTGCTACCAGCATCGTCACGGCGGTAGTTCCTACGGCAGCAAAAAATTCTCGTCTGCTTACACTTCCATATTTCGATTGCTCTGGTGATGCCTTCATATTCGCTTCCTTTATTTCGCTTGGTCAGAATTGGGCACACCAGCCTGTGCGACGTTCTCCACTGGCGCAACTACGGGCGCAGGTCCTGCTGGTGTGTTGTAGATATAAACATGATGCAGGTTCTTCATGGCTGCCAGTGGAGCAATCGCCGCCTGCGTTACCTTCGTTCCACTCAGGTTCAAATAAATCAACTGCGTCAACGGTGCCAGCTTGACCAGCCCATCCCCGGTTATTGCCGTGTCTTCCAGATGAAGTACTCGCAGATGCGTAAACTTCGCCAGCGTATCAAAGCTCGCATTTGTGACTACGGTTCTGCCCAACTCAGCCTCAACAATATAGGGCGCAAACTTCTCAAATGCTGCAAGCTGCGTATCACCAAAGTTTGCGGAGACGTCCTCCGTATTCAGCACCAAACCATCCGTAGCCTTACTCGATACGGGCAGCAACTTCGCCCCCTGGCCTTTTTGCATCTGCTCAATTTCAGGCATCAAGGCGCTGTAGTCGCCCACGGGCATACGCGGCAGCTCCGGCGTTTCTTCGCGGATCGATATTCCCGATATCGTGGTCGCAGATGCCGAGGCCCCCTGCTGCACCCATGCTTTTATCCATGAAATCTGTTCTGAAGTAAGCGGTGGTTTCCCCTCTGCCGGCATAAATTGCTTATGGTCTGCTGGCAGAGTCACACGCTGCAGCAGCAGGCTTTCCTCCGGCTTGCCCGGCACAATTACAGCGCCATCTTTTCCGCCGCGCATCATCTGCTCGTAGGAGTCCAACCGCAGACCACCTTTAGCCTCGGCCTCACCATGGCATGACACACACTTCGCATCCAGAATTGGATTGATGTGCTTTGCATAGAACGAAGTTGGGGCTGCGGTATTGGCATGGACAATGCCGAGCGTCGCCACGCGCACCAAAGTCGGCGGCATATATTTCGTTAGATAATTACTGCCATGCGTTATCGAACCACCTTCATGTGCCGCCCAAACCAACACCAGCATTACGCACATCAGCATTGTTGGATAAACGCGAGTCACCGTGCCCGATACCCAATACGGCCGCGCCAATAAACACAGCAACACGCCGATGGTCAGCGCAATGCCACCCCACATGTGCCGCGACACGCCTGCACCCGCCGCCCCACTTCCATAAGCCAGCAGATACCCCAGTGTCAGCGCACCCAGACAACTCAGAAAGCTTAGCCCCAGCACAAATTCTGCTGCCTCGCGCAAAGCGGGCCGATACTTACTGCCAATTTCGAGCAATGGAACAAGCACGATAAAGCCAATAGGCAGATGTACCATCAGTGGATGAAAGCGCCCTAGAAATTGCTGCCAGTCTGCGTGGGTCTTTCCATCTAGCCGAATTACCAAAGGCAGCAGCAATAAAACAAGACTCAGCAAAAACGATGCGCACCAGATTGTTCTTACCGTTCGGTCTGTCGGCAAAAATCTACGCGAGAAATCATCAAGCTTTTGGAATGCACCGCGTGACCCAGACTTTAGCTTTGACCAATAAGCCGATAAATTTTTCCAATCCATCACACCAGACCTCACGCAAGCAGGCCAGTAACTACGCTCGCAGGCGTCGTCCCCGTCAGCTTTTGGTCTAGTCCCTGGAACTTATACGTCAGCTTGTTATGGTCAATCCCCAGGCAGTGCAGTATGGTCGCGTTGAAGTCACGCACCGGTACCGGGTCTTTCACCACGTTATAGCTAAAATCATCCGTCTCGCCGTATGTGGTACCGGGCCGCACACCACCACCTGCCATCCAAGTCGTAAAGCACCGCGGATGGTGATCGCGCCCATAATTTTCTTTCGTCAGCCCACCCTGGCTATAAACTGTGCGTCCAAATTCGCCCGCCCAAATCACCAGCGTGTCATCCAGTAAACCCCTCTGCTTCAAATCCGTCACCAGCGCATAGCATCCACGGTCCGTCTCCTGGCAAAGCATCGGCAGCAGCCCGGTCGCATTGCCATGCATGTCCCAGCCGCGCTTGTAGATTTGTGTAAACCGCACATTACGCTCCGCCATGCGCCTCGCAATCAGGCAGTTATACGCAAACGTCCCCGGCTCTTTCGCCTCCGGCCCATACAGGTCCCAGGTCGATTGCGGCTCCTTGCTCAAGTCGGCCAGCTCTGGCACAGACATCTGCATCCGGTATGCCATCTCATACTGAGAAATTCGCGAATTCGTTTCTGGATCGCCAAGCTCCTCATAAGTCTGCTGGTTGATCTCATTCACTGCGTCCAACATCTTGCGGCGCACATCGCGGTCCACCCCGTTCGGGTCTGTCAGATATAGCACTGGATCACCCTGCGACCGCAGCCCAACTCCGGCATACTGCGATGATAAAAATCCGCTGCTCCACAGACGTGATGACACCGGCTGATTGTCTTCCTTCTGGTTCAACTTGGTTTGCAGCACCATAAAGGTAGGCAGATTGTCATTCATGCTTCCCAGCCCGTAGGAGAGCCACGCCCCCAAACACGGCTTGCCGGCATTCATATTGCCTGTGTTCATCAGCATGATGGCGGGTTCGTGATTGATGGCATCCGTGTTGGTGGATTTGATGATCGTCATGTCATCCACAATGCGTCCGGTGTAGGGCATCAAATCGCTGACCCATGTTCCAGAACTCCCATACTGCTTAAATCCCCAATGCGATGGCGCAATCGGGAAGCGCGCCTGCCCCGAGGTCATGCCCGTCAACTGCTGTGCACCCCTCACTGAATCAGGAATGTCTTTATCAAACTGTGCCGCCAGATTTGGCTTGTAGTCCCACATGTCCACCTGCGACGGCCCTCCCGACATAAATAGATAGATTGCCCGCTTTGCCTTGGGCGCAAATAGCGGTGGTTTGAAGCCGCCTGCTGCCGCATCCATTGTTGCCGCCCCTTGTGTATCTCCGCGCAGCGCCTGGTCGCCCAGCAGACTTGCAATTGCCGCCCAGCCCAGCACCTTGCCCGACCGGCCTAAAAAGTGGCGTCGCGTCTGTAACGCGGCCCACTCCCGCTTCAATCCGGCAGGGACAGGCAGCCCCAGAACATTCTGCTCGACCTCAGTATCGGTACACAGTGGATGCTGCTTCATACGTCCTCCTTCAACTTCTACGTTCGTCAATCTCTTGTTTACTTCGTCAATGTCTCGTCCAGGTTCAACATCTCGCTTGCCACCATCGTCCACGCTGCCAGCTCAGGCGCAGGTATGGAGGTGTCACTCTTCTTTTCGCCAACATCAATCAATTCATGCGCGGCCTTCGGGTCTGCTGAATAATGCTTCTCCATTTGCGATAAAGAATTTTCCAATACTGAAGCCATCTGCGGCGGTGGATCATGCGACAGCAAAATATCGCTCATTAGCTTGATGCGCTTTTGTGGCTGCGCTCCGCCCTCTAGTATCACGCGCTGCGCCAGCGCACGTGCCGCCTCAACCCACTGCACATCATTCATCGTCACCAGCGCTTGCAGCGGAGTATCTGTCCTCTGCCGCCGCGTACAGACTACGTCGCGCATCGGCGCATCAAACACATCCATGTCTGGCATCATCGCCATGCGCTTCCAGTAGGTGTACATGCTGCGGCGATACAGAGAGTCTCCATGCTCCTGCACATACACGAGGGTGTCACTGCCGCCGATGCCCACCTGCTCCCACACATTCGGCGGTTGATACGGCTTAACGCTGGGCCCGCCAATTTTATTCACCAGCAGCCCGCCAGATTGCAGCGCAATGTCCCGCAGCATCTCTGCATCCATACGGAAGCGTGGCCCATGCGACAGCAGCAGGTTCCTCGGGTCTCTCGCAAGCTGCTCCGGTGTCGATTTCGCGCTCTGCCGATACGTTGCAGACATCACCATCAGCTTGTATATATGCTTCACATTCCATCCGCTATTGCGGAACTCGACTGCCAGCCAGTCCAGAAGCTCAGGATGCGAAGGCCGCTGTCCCATAATCCCAAAGTCTTCCGTGGTCTCTACCAGGCCCGTGCCAAAAACTTCGTACCACATGCGGTTCACCGTCACCCGCGCCGTTAGCGGATTATCAGGACTCACCGTCCATTTCGCCAATGCCAGCCGGTTATGTGGTTCACCCGCTGGAAGCGGTGGCAGAAAATGCGGCGTGTTCGCTTCAACCCGCTCCCCACGCGCCGAATACACACCACGCGCTAGGATATTTGCGTAGGCGAGCGTCGGCTTTTCCCACGCCACTTGTGTCAGATCGCCACCTTCTGAAAGCTTCGTCAACTGCGCATCCAACTGCGCAATTTGAAGTTCAGTCTCGCGATATTCTTTGTTTACCGAGTTCAGATAAAACTCATTCACCACATGCCACTGGTCCAAGTCCCATTTGCTGGCGGGCTTGCTGGTTACTTCCGCTACATAGTCCTCAAAGGGCAGCCGCTTGATCTCTTGCTCTGACAACGCCCGGCCATAAAGCCGTATGTCTTGATACCGCGTTTCCTGCCGTGGGTCCTCATCTGGATAACGCCACCCAAGCTGCATCGGTGCAGTGGTCTTGATGCTTGACCCAGCCAGCGTATCAAACACCACCTTGGTCTTGACCGCCACTCCGTTCACATAAATCTTTATGCCAGATGCCTTGCCCGAACCATCATAAGTAAAGAACACATACGCCCAATGATTATCAACCGGCAGCGGATCAAGCGTAATGATCTTTGCAGCCACCCACGGGGTCAGGTCCTCCGGCTTCTTTGGTTCTTCTTTCTTCTTGGGCGCGGGTTTCTTTGGCTCTACTTTTTTTGCCACCGGCTTTTGCGGCGGCTTATTCGGTGCCAAATCTTTCGGACTCAAATCAGTTGGCGTTGGATACTGGAACGGCTCCTTATACGGAGGCGTCTTTTTTGCCACTGCATTCGGCGCCATCACAACCGCAAGGCCCTTTGGCGCTTCATTCACAATATCGACAGTGATCATTCCCTTGTCGATTGCCAGGTCCCATCCCCGATTGTGCTGGGTCGTGTCCATCTTTGAGATCAACGTCCCCGACGAACCTAGTGTGCCAAAATTTGGTGCCGCACGCAGCATGAACCATCCACCCGATGAAAACGGCTGGTTCCACTCATGGTCACCAGTCTGCCCCAGCATCGCTCGTGTGCTGGTGTCCATCCGGTAATCAGGCCATAGCCATGTCGTCTCGCCCCACTGCGGCTTCGACTTGCCAATCGGAAAACTTGCCGGGTTGGCATTCGGTGCGCTGTTCTTTAGTACTTCACCGCCGCCCTCATCCAATCGCAAACGAAGCTCCAGCTTGTCCGTTGAGACTGCCTGTGGCAAATCTTTCCGCGACGCCAGCCATTGCTGCACCAGCGTGTTTTCCTGCAAACGGGTCAAACGCAGCTTCTCTGCCAGCTCAGTCCGCTTGGCCAGCACTCGGTTGAATTCTGCCTCATTCGCAGGCTTTGGAACTCGAACAACCGGCGCCCACACGGGCCGGTCATCATTGAATGGCTTTTCATTAATATTGTTGAAGAAGGCAGTTAGCGCATAAAAATCTTTCTGCGTGGTCGGGTCATACTTGTGGTCATGGCAGACCGCACAACCCACCGTCAGTCCCATAAAGGTTGCACCGTAGGCTTCCGTACGCTCCCGCGCAATATTGGTCCGCAGCTCTTCCGGTATGGTCCCGCCTTCATTGCTGCTAACGCCCAGCCGCACATATCCACTGGCAATCAGTGGGTCAAGGTTCTTCGCCGGCAGCATGTCGCCCGCAATCTGCTCCATGGCAAATTGATCAAACGGCTTGTTGCTGTTGAATGACCGAATCACATAATCGCGATATGGCCAGATGTCCTTGCTGTTGTCATAGTGCAGACCGTAGGTGTCGGTGTATCGGGCATAGTCCAGCCAGTACCGTGCGCGCTGTTCGCCGTAGGCTGGCTTTGCCAGCAGCCTGTCCACCAAATGTTCATAAGCGTCCGGCGAATTGTCCTTCACAAACGCACTCACCTCAGCCGGAGTCGGCAACAGCCCCGTCAGGTCCAGCGTCACACGGCGTATCAAAGTTTCCTTGTCGGCCTCAGGCGATGGCTTCAGCCCTTCCTTTTTCATGCGCGCCAGAATAAAGTCGTCAATCGCATTCTTCGCCCAATGGTTCTGGTCCACCTGCGGAGGCGCAACCATCATCGGCTTCTCAAACGCCCAATGCGGCCTGTATACAGCGCCTTCCCGTATCCACTCCTTCATGATGGCAATTTCTTCCGGCTTCATCGGCTTCGCCTCGCCCTGTGGCGATTGCGGCATCAAGAAATGTGGGTTCTTAGACTCAATCCTTCTAATCAACTCACTCTGTTCTGGATGTCCCGGCACAATGGCATCCGGGTGTCCGGGCCGTTTCTTAAAAGCCGACTCCTCTAGGTCCAGCCGCAGACCG
>Ga0116230_10000265_pt1 | contig 43902 bp, 34 predicted proteins | sample S1TSphfallax_3_FD_88678 | JGI IMG/M metagenome (GOLD analysis project Ga0116230, IMG submission 88678) | Host-associated microbial communities from peat moss isolated from Minnesota, USA - S1T2_Fd - Sphagnum fallax MG | ecosystem: Host-associated > Plants > Peat moss > Unclassified | place... | reverse complement strand
TAACCTAAAATAACCTAAAATAAAATAATATAACTTAAGGTGAAATAATTTAAAATAATTTAAAATAGGCTTACATAAAATATTAAAAAATAGCTTAGGGTGGAATAACCTATGATAATAAAAAATATTAAGATAAAATAACTAAAAATAATTTAGGGTAAAATAACCTAAGATAGCTTGAGGTGGAATAATTAAAATAGTCAATAATAACCTATAATAATCCAAGGATGGAATTTAAAAAAATCTAGAATAATTATGAGTGAAATATTTTATGATAATTAAAAACATCTAGGGTAAATAACTTAAAAGAACTTAAGGTGGAATAAACTATAATAATTTATAATGGATTAACATGAAAAACCGAAAATAATTTATAATAACATAAGGTGGAATAACTTAAAGTATTTAAAAAATAACACAAGTTGAAACAACTTAGAATTACCAATAATAATTCAAGGTACAATAACCTAAGGTGAAATAGTTAAGAATAACTTATAATAAGTTAGGGTTGAACAACCAATAGTAGTAACAAGTAAGGTATGGAATAATAATTAAAATAATGAACTTAATAAAATAACTTAAAATAACATGGGTGTATTCATGATTGGGGTACTAAAAATGAATGCCTTATTTTTAAAGGATTACAAAGGACAAATTTAGATTTTTGTTTAGTTTACATTATTATAGTTGTAATGGATTATTGTATGCCCATAAGTAAAATAATGTATTGTAAAATAAATAAAAATATTTAAAAATAATTTGGGTACTATGTAAAAGTCATTTTGAATCCTTTAAATTAACTATACTTAGTATTTAAATTACATTTTAAAAAATAAAATAAAATGGAATGCATAAAGTCATGCAATTAATTTTTTAAAAAAATTACAACAAAAACATGTCCCTTTCCATGAAAAAACATGTTCATTGGTGAACTTGATGAAAAACCAAATCATACAAAAATTTCAAAGTCTTGAAATTTTTGAAAGAAACGGTTGTAAGGCGAAAGATTCATTTAAAAACCATTTGGCCAAAAAATAATGTTCAATACGTTCAAAATGTTTACCTTTAGGTACAAGTCACATGTGTAAAAAATAATCTTGCCAAAAAACATGTTTGGTTGTCCACTGAAACTCATTTTGGATTTTTTAATGTTTTTGATTATAAACCAAAATATTGACACATAATTATGTATGCATGTTAAAAATCACCATTTCCACAAGAATTATCTTAAATTGGACTATTAAATTTGTTTGATGTAAATGCAATTTGCAAAAAATAACCTTGCAAAATTCCTTAAGTCTCTTTTTCTTTTTTTGGAACCCCAACATTGAATAGGCTCACCTAGGGTAAAATAAAGTACAATAGCCTAAAATATTTAAAACAACGATATCAAAAGAGACCTATTTGTTACAATGAGTTATTTCAATTAGTGTTAAATTATGTCAATGAATAGTAAAACATGATGATTACACAATGACCTTATAATGACATCACTTAAGATAAAGTGTACTGAACCAATGCATTTTATGTTTTTCATCAATTTGTTCCTTTTCATTTGCATAATATTTAAAAGTTTTGTGATTTTAAATGCCTTTTTAGTGAATGTTGAAATAGGTGTAGGAACATTAGACCAAAATACGAAGGTTTTCTAAATGTTAAACTTTACAAAATACATCATTATAACCAAAAGGGGCTGATGAAATTTTTTCCATTTGGATAATTTTACAAGACATGAAGATGCACAAACTCAGTGGAATTTACCTATCATACCATTTCACGAACCCATGACATTTCATCAAATCTGACATTTACATATATATATATATTTGATACACTTCAGTTGAACAACCCACTAACATTGCATTGTAAAGATGGCTACATGCACAATGAAAAACTCATGAACAAGTCCTTTGCACCATAAGCCAAGGGTTTATTTTGATAATGATTCACACTTCCCACTAAGTCTTAAGATGCCAACATTCATTTTCAATGCATGTCCATTATAAAACAAAAATTGAAAATGAACATTAAAACATTTCCATTTTGCATAATTCAAAGCTTTATTGCAACTTCCCTTTCATACAAAACTTACCTATTACCCACCTTTCTTGCTACATATTATCTCCTTGCTAGCTTTATGCAATTGTCTACCTTTCCAACACACCTCCATTACAACTAGATTGTACCTACCTCTAGCACCACAACTATTCCAACTCATAACAATATATCTCCTCTCATTCACATGCCCCTTCTTCGTAATTACATTTCCACACCACAAATCCAGAAACTCCCAAGCCCAACTTCTTCAATAATCATCAATTTTTGAGTGAATGCCCAATGCTAGTCTTTCATTTCAGCAAAGGCAAATTCCTTTCAAAGGTTCCAATAACAATAGGAAGATTGTTTTTTTATTTATATAACTAGTTCTCTAACCATAGCCACAGACCTATATGTTAACTTCGCTTGGCATTACAACATTACTAAGTTAGTATAATGAACAATGTATCGAATCCTTAAGAATTGTAATGCACATCCATCATATATTTAATGTGCTTTTAAGATGAAATCTTTTTAAAAATATTCACTCCACCATCAATCCCATAACTTAAGAGTTTTTGTTCATTGTCTTTTTTCAACTTCTCTATAATACATCCTTGACCTTGAACTCATAACCAATTTCAAAGAATGGCAAGGGGCTGTTTTTCCCAAACCAAAACAAGTTTGACACATGTTAATGAAATAAAAACTCATGTGTGTAGCATAAGGCTAGGTTAGGACAGGACAAAGGGAACTAACCAAAAGGAATGTCAAGTCATGACATCATCTAAAGGAAGTGTTTAGCATAGTTTCAAAGCAAGTGGAAGGTGTGTGGGAATGAGTGGACATACTCTTAAAATCCTCAAGTTTCATTTGCATTTTGAAGTTGGGATAATTTTTATAATGAAGTTTAAAAGGTCAAAACATATTTAAATTGAGTACTCTCCTCAATTTTTATGGAAAGGTTTCAATTAAGATAACATCCCATAAAAAAAACAAAAGAAGTTTTTCAGTACATATGAGGGTTTGAAAGGTGAAGACAAAAGTTGATTAATTTTTTTTCAACCATTCCTAATACGAAAATCATGTCTAATCTAACAGCTTGATACATGACTAGAAAATTGTAAACCCAAAGTTACAAGGCGCCAAAGTGTTTTGAGTATGGAGATGGACAATCATGTATGATTGAGAAACTCGACATGAAATCAGAAAGCTTCAGACCTAAGGTAATGGACACAAAAATGTTTTGATTCTGGACTGTGGGAAACTAGTGAATTTTGCCACCTCAATGTAGTCCCCCATGAAACCTCTAGGTAACATTGTGACACAAAAATAGGTCACCACACTAGTGTGAACACTACCTGCTTTTGAAGTTTAATTTTGCTTTATTAGCCGTCATTTTTGCTGCGGCTATCTCTCCAGTACTGCTGCCTGGAAATGCATGGGGAGGTCTCCCTCTGGATGTGTGTGATATGAGGTACAGGAACGGCGGCGGCAAGTGTGGGGGAAGGACAAAATGGTAAGGAGGAAGCTTGTAGAAGAAGGAGGAGGAAGTTTTTTTTTAGCTGGAGGGAGAAGTTAAAAAAAAGGGTGAGTTGGGTAGAAGTGAGGAGCTGAAGGTGGCAGATGAACATAGAGGTGCATGGATAGATAGATTAAGAAGTCTGTTTTTGGGGAGATCAATTTTTGGCTAAGTAGTTGTTTGATCTTTGAGGAACATGTTGGAGTAAGGAAGCTTGTACTCTCTGGTTATCTTTGTGAATGCAAAGTGTAGAGTTTTGTTTTAGAGGACTTGGCTGGTTGTTAGAATTCTCCGCTGCGCCAGCAACTTGGCCAAGCAAATGATGATGCACATATGAAGGGCTAGACCTCAATAGGAGTCTGAACTTTGATGAGTATTCTGGAGTCAGGAAGCTTGTACTCTCTGGCAATTTTTGTGAATGTGAGATGTGAGCGTTGGTTTCTGCGATTTTGTTCTGCCGATTTGTATGCGAAGAAGCTGTGTCTGATTATTGATCAAAGAATGCATACAGGAATACTCTGAGACGAAGTATGAGGGAAAGGATTAGTGGTTGTGTTTTGTCCCAGAAGCTCATAAATTACAACATTGCTTAAACCCATACAATAGGTCAGGGTGTTGTTTGATCTTGCACCCTCTCTTTTTGGTTACAATAGTAGCTCTGCCGTTATAAGCTTCTCAAATCCAGAGAGGCCTAAACTAGTATTGACTAGTTATTGAGTTTTGACTCCGTTATGAATCCAGTTATTAATAACTTACCAATTGAAGGTTCCATTGCTCTCTGTCCACCACCCTTTTCGACCCACTCAATGCAAATCACACATTCACTCAACAACTCATTCAAGATGAACACCTATTCACCCAAACCATGAGGTCCCTGAAAATCAGTATAAAACCCTTGCCGGAACAAAACTTAAATTCTTATTTTCTGATGTTGGAAACAAACTGGAAACACAACCATAATACTATTTTTGTTGACTTCGTTCAAACACTCTGTACCATGAAGCTGGTTCATTTCAAAACACAGTTTAATTCACTGAATATATCTTGCTTTCACAGACTGTTCCCTGTATTTCTTTCCCAATCAACAAACATCCAATTTCCCAAAAGCACCATCTCCTATGGCAGAAGTTTACAGACTTAAATTTCTCAATTCATTGGAACCACACAACCAAAGCTCAAACACACTTGGTCTGCAAACCCTGGGGGTCGTTTGCAGTTAACATCCACAACAGTGTCCAAATTGTCTTGTTCTGTCACACCAGCGGATGACTTCCGCTTCCATGCCTTCCTACAATGCTTCACTACACAATCCACGCGAAAGAACATACTTCTAGCATCCTTGGCAGTCTTCTTATTCTTGAGCAATCACGCTCACACCGAGCTTGGATCAGCATCCTCATCCGCAATCGCGTTCCACCAATCTTCAAGCAGCAACCGTGACTCACCATCTCCAACACCTGGCAGACTGCATTGATTTCGCCATCGTCCACTCCAGACCATAGAATTTTCTTCACACCATTAACCTGCAACAACCAAACATCTAGCAAAAATAGAAACAGCTCGGAGATCTTCGCGTCCTCATGTGCATAAGTGCCGTTCCATAAAGTGTAGACACCTCTGTGAGACCATCATCACTTATGCCGAAAGGTGAAAGCTCTGCATAACTACCTCCTGTAACACAAAATTTTGACTTCGCTAAACCCTAACTACTTCCTTTTTGGCCCTTTGACACCAAATTTTGACCTCATTTCCGGTCACAGCTTCTCTTGTACTAAATATCCCAATTTACATGTGGAGTTTTGTGGACACCTTTGCTCTCAACATTCATTGAAAAACTTTTGAGATGAATGTGACTAGTAAAGTTGTCTGACAGTGGCAGACCAAAAAGTTTTGGGCAGCTGAGGAACTCTGTGCACTTTTTGTAGTTGTAGATGAAAAAGTTGATCTATTTTCCATATTCACTTCAGTTGGCAACGAGTTGTAGAAATGTTTTTTTCAAAAAGTCAAATTAGACTTAGATATGGAGTAGTACTTGATTCACAAAATACAATTGAGCAAAGGTTTTAATGCTACTGCAACAGAATCTCAAAAGTACCATGAGCTTGTGTTAATCTACTGTGAAGTGGTGTGTCTTCAGAACAAGTTTGTGCTAGAGTTTTCCTTCCCCTGTTTGATGCCAAAAATAACTGAACCTTAGTCACTAAAGCAGCCGTAAGCTTAAAGTTGTGTCACAGTGAGTAATACTGCCAAAGATAAACAACAGGAGAATGAAAACTGTGTCGGTTGATTAGTGACTCAAGAGACTTTTGCTTCATTGGAGTTGGAAATAGGGAAAGGCTTTGGGCTCCCCTTAAAGGCTCAAACAAAACACAGCATATGTGCAGATTGCAAAAGATACAACATGCCTGGTACTCTGTTACAAGATGATGGAAACAGTCAGGCATTTCTTAAGCTTGCCATGGCCATTTAAACCCACTTGGGTTTGCTGTCTCCAGCTTGTGCTTTTCCTTGTGTTCTCCACCTCCATTGCTGCATTCCACTTTTCTAGTGGTGGCAATTGTTGGGTTCACTCGTTTCACAACCTTGGGTGGCCAAGCTGTTGGTGATGGGGGAGGCTTCAAGTCTGGGTATCTGTGCACAAAATTGCACAAAAGCATTTGGTTTGTTAGCAATCTGGATTTCATTGAACAATAATGGATCACTTATATCATAAAACACACAAGGTTTCTTCCAGCTGGATCCAGTGCTTTCAGAGAAATCTGATCAATACCAGATATGGAAAGGTGAAAGAGGTCACTTGAACAAGCCAAAAGCTGAAAGACCTTCAGGGACAGGAAAGCACAGTCATAATAACAATTCAATGAGAGAAACTAGAAAAGAAGATGACAAGGAGTGACTACTCTCATCAGACTGCTTGCCATAGCTCTCCCATCCCTTCCCCAGTGTGGAAAGATCCCAGAAGAGGGAAAGTAACATAAAATCAAGGACTAATTTCAAAGGTCAGACCTGGTGTAGGGAGATAATGGCCTTGAAGGGCGAGGCAGATTGGTGGAGGCAGATGCAGATTGTGACACATTTTTAGTCACAGAGGGCGAGAATGCCAATGGTCTTTCTCCTTCAATTTCTTCTCTTCTCCATGGCCAGTTCAATGTAGCAACAGACTTTGCCTTCTCCAAAGCAAGAGCAGCCCTAGCAGCTGCCTCCTCTGCAGCTTCCTTTGCCAAACGTGCCCTTTCCTTCACATTTTCAGTATTAGTTGGGTCCACTACAAGTGCTACTTTCTCTTCAACTGACCGCTGAGTTTCCTTTATTTGCAGGTTGTGTTCTATAACAGCAAGAGGTTTCAGATCCTCCTTGATAGCTTCTGGCCTTTTACCATATATTGGTGCTTGGGGTGTTGGAGATGCAGGGGGCTTCAAATCTAGGTATCTGTACAATCACTTCAACAAGCAAAGTCAGTTGGACTGCAATAATGACATTCCTTATGCTAGCTGCTACTCCGTGAAATCATTTGATAGAAGCTGATATTGCATAAGTTCATGTAAATTGGCAAGGAATTTCCATTGGCTTCCCATATTAATCTCTAGTTTCTTCACACTGGATATCTTGTGAACATGGAACTTCTAGAATTTAAGCCCAATTATTTTGCACCTGTGTCATTACTACTTAGTGCATAAAGACATACTGAAGGAACTTCCCCTACTGAGCAAGAAAATGTGGTCTTCAACGTTCATTGCCTAACTCAGAAATGTGGACTACCAAGGTGCCTGTATGTAGCCACATAAAGCCAAAACATCTAATGGCATATCATGTAAACAAAGAAAGGAAATGGTAGCATTATATTTGTGACCTTGTATAAGGTGAGAGGGACTGAGATGAGGGTGGAGGTTGCATGTCTGAAATTGTGCTCACAGGTCCATTGACCAGAGGACGTTTGGGAAGCTGGGGTTCACTTTCAGTTAGAAAATCTTGAATGAGTGAAGACTCTGTTGAAGAGACAAAGTCTACATTCTTCTGCCATGGCCATATGAAGCTAGTGGCAGCTTTAGCTCTCTCAAGTGCCAGCCGCTCCCTTGTAACAACATCTTCTCGAAGTGCTTTCTTCTTGGCAATGCTGTCCACATCTTCCTTTCCATTCTTCTCTATTGCCTCCCTTTCCTTTCTTTCAAAAGCTTCAGCAGCTGCTGCAACTTCCTCCTCTGCCTTGATTTTTGCTGCCTCTTCATTAGCCTTCCTCTCCGCTGCTTCAATTTCCTTCCTTTCCAATTCAGTAGGTGCTTTGGCTTGTGCTTCCTCATCTGCTTTTCTCTTCACTGCCTCAACCTCATGTCTCTTCTCTTCTTCCTTCCTTGCTGCTTCATCAGTTGCATCCTCTGTTGCAGTCTCTCTTGCGAACCTTGCTGGAAGGGTAGATTCTGTCTTTGCCTGCCATGGCCATGTAAAATTAACAGCTTTAGCTCTCTCAAGTGCCAACCTCTCCCTTGCAACAGCTTCATCTCGAAATGCTTTGATTTTTGCTATGTTTTCTGCATCTTGGATAGCCTCCCTGTCCAGAACCTCCTGATCTCTTTTGGAAGCTTCAGCAGATACTTTACCCTGTGCTCCTTCATTTATCTTGCTCTTGGCTGCATCTTCCTTAGGTTTCCTTCCTGCTGCCTCCTCTTTTTTCTCAGTTTCTTGGGCAAATGATTTGGCTTTTTCTTCATCTTTTGCTTTGGCCTGAAGTGGCCTTTCCTCCTTCCTAGCTACTTCTTTTTCTGCACCGTACTCCCTTCCTTTCCTCTTTCCTGCTTGAGCCTCAAGTTGCTTCTTTTTGGATACTTCCTCAACAGTGCGCCCGCCCTCTGTAGGTCTCAGACTCAAATTCCAGTGGAACAAAAATCAGCATTCTACTTTGGTCACCTTCAGGCTTCTGGGTTGCTTCATTGTACTCTTGGGTTATTGACTCAAATGATTTGTTGGCTTGTTACTTAATTTCTTCAGTTGTATGTTTCATTCTATTCTTCTTCTCATTAGTTGGTAAAAGGGGGCAACAAGCATATTCCCACAACAATATTCGCTTCCTTCAACACAATCCAGAAGTCCACAACCAAGAAGGCTTCAATGCACATCATTATCCTCTCAATTACAAGACACTGCATTCTCACCTTCCTTAACAGCAGTTCCAATCTGTGATACTATTGGTTTTGTCTTTGTTTCAGCAGGTCTTGCAATTGTTTCTGCAGGTTTTTTCTTTCCATCTGCACTTGCCTTGATGCTTTTTTCTTTCTCCTCCACCCTCTGCACACTGTTGATCTCTGCACTAACAGCTGCAACAATATCTCTTTTCTCCTTTTCACTCAACCTTCACAAAGAAAATTTCAGTCTCAGATTCCCTCTTGGCTGGTTTACAAGCCTGCAAAAGAACTGTTAGTCTTGTAAATTGTTTATATACAAGAGTAACATTTAAACTGAAATTTACATTCGTGATAGTGTCTAGTAGCATACCGTTGTCCTTGACGAGCAGCATTCAGAGAAGCAGTCTCAAGTGCTTTGGCTGTCTGAGCTTTGCGTACAGCAGCATCTGCTTGAGCTTGCAACTCTTTCTTCTTCTTCTCAAGCTGCTCCTTTTGAGAAGCTGCTATGTCAGCCTCCTTCTTTGCCTCTTTTTCAGTTTCACGGGCTTCTGAGAGCTCAGTCTCATACTTGTCACAAAGAGCCCTTTTCCTTTCTTTCTCAAGCTTAACCTTCTCAGCAAGTTTCTTCTCCTGCAAGCGTATCACCACTGATGGATGTTTGGAACACATTAACTGAAGGTCACCAGGAAAGCACTCTGACAAATTCCCCTAATTCCTGTGACTCACACAAAATACTAACACAGACATGCCCTTCTGAAAATTTGCCTGAGAACTTACTTTGGTTTCCTTTATGGTTTGACCTTCATAGAGAGGTCAAACTCAGCACCTCAAATTTGTAACCTCTTGGTACACAAAAGGATAGGAGCTCAAAAAGAAATGGACCTCTTCTCGTCTTGACACCTTGCTTGCCCAACCAGGGATTGGAATTGGTTGTGCATCCTCAACTGGAATAGCATCAGATTCAGTTTCACCATCTTCTGAGGGTATGATTGACAAAAGCTCTTCAATAGGGCGCAGAGGCACAGTGGTTTCTGCAATTGCCTCAAGAACCTTATTTTTGGAGAGATCTGGATTGCTAACACAGCAGGCAATCAGCTCTGCCACCTGGTCCACAGCAAGACTCAGGAATCAATCAGAAATCAAATTGCTGAAATACTGAAGCAGAAAAAATTGATGCCTTGTAAAAGTGAGCCATGAGGCTGATGAATTGTTAAGTGGTTATGGATGTTGTTGAATTTCCAGATGTTTGTCTTGGAAATTGTAGTTCCTTTGATTGGCTGACCTGTTGGTGCCTAATGATTCATCTATGCCTGGTGGAAATTGAGAAATTATGTTTGAGGTGTAGGTGTACATGGGATGCCAAATAGTTCCAAACATAATACTGGATAAAGTGGATTCGTTTGCCTCAGGTCAGTCAAAAGAGATCTCTATTTCATTTTGCTGTGGGAGTGTCTTGGTCCTTGACATTGCAAAAAATGATCAACTTTGTGTTGTGTTGCCAATACTTGGACCCTACAATATGCAAATGTTTCTGTTGGCACCAACAAGTGATCCACTTTCTAGACTCATGATTTTGAAGAGAATGAGTCCTCTGCTTGTCAATTATCTGTCAAGCTCAGTAACTAAGTTACTAGATGTTCTAGACTGATCTAACCAAGCTAGAGTCCAGGGGAGAGAAAGGTTGAAAAACACCTGGAGTCTAGACACTTGACCTCCACTAAGTGAATCCTTCCTGTAAAGGCCCAGGTTGTGAGTCTCCTTGAATGCATCTGTTGGCCTCTCCATACCACCTGGCCTCACTATCTGTGTTCAGTCCAAAACAACCATATCTGATTGGTGTTCCATATGTCATCTGTTTGTCTCTGGATTGACTTAACTAATTAAAATTTCTTCAAAACTTCTGTTTACTTCTGGAAGAGTAACCTTCAGCTCTTCCTCAGCTGTGGCAGGAAACAACTAGGAAAAGGAGGAGACATTTACTGGTGGCAATTTTCTCTACTGATCACCAATAAAGTATTCAGTATCTCACTTGGTGGACAAATGTGGAAAAACCTGAAACTAATTGATTTAAAACTTCCCCTTGTGAAAAATTGTTCATAAGAGCAAAATTAAAGTTGATACTCACAGTGTAAGGAATCTGACTCTCTTGCAGTGTTTTCTCAGCCTTTGCCTTCCAAATAAGGACACCCCAGAACAAGCTGCAACAATACCCCAACACAGTTTGTCAAGAAAGTCAACACAAAGTGCAGATTTTTATCGCAGTAGAACCTCCACCAGATATGACAACACCAAAAGATGCAGTGTGGATCAGAGCTAGACTCTCTTACATCTTGCTCTTTAGCATAGGAAGAAGAACCAGCAAAGAAAAGAAGAGTATTTGCCATTCCTCTGCATGAGCAAGTATCAAGAGGCAAGAACAGAAGTATTGCTCAAAAACCCATCCAGAGTAGAGAGAGAGACCTACTTGAGTATAGATGCTGGCCAGCCAAACTTTGTAGTGCCTAAGGAGGTCACCAGTATGAAGTGTTCGACATTTGCTGCACTTGCTGTTAACATAACATCAAAAGGAGAACCAGCATCTGCATTGAGTCTTTGCACTTATGATGCTACCCAGATCCCTTTGAGCATATTAAACTATTATCATGCATCTAACATGGAAGCTTTCTTTGCTTGAATCTTTATTCTTTACTTACTTCCACCTAGTTTCATGGAGTGAGGGTTGCATATAGTTTGCAATATTGCTTAAAAGTTATCAGTCACATCAGTACCCAAGGATGCCTAGTCAAGCCACTGGCATACCAGCATCAATAAGATTCTTCGTAGCCTTATAATCAATGCGGTATGGACCTGTCACATCCAGCACGTCCTTCTCAGTGGCACCAATGACACAGATCACCACTCCTGCATCTCCCAAGGCCACTTCTATTTGATCTCTTTCCAGATCGCACTCTGTGACCTCCAATCTGCCTTGTGGAGGGGAGCGAAATCGAAAAAGTCGGGCTGGCTGCACTACAAATGGGCAGGTTCTTATTCAACATCCATATTACTTGTAGGAATTACATTTTATTAGTACTCATTTAATGAGGAATGTTGTCACTGCTACAACACCCTTGCTACATGAACAGCCCTGCTGCAATTATTGTGCAGGAGTGGAACTCTCATACTCTAGCAGATCTAATGATTTCAACCATACCTATTGAAGTTTATTTTGAGGACTAGACAACTTTATGCTTCTCAGAGTCCTTGTACCTGGAACATGTCAATAATAAAAAGATTACTTGGAGGATTCAGCATTTACCCAAGGCATTGAGTCTTCACCATCTGATTTGATCTCAGCAGCCATCTGCAGGAAAAGCAAGAAGATAGTAACTCTCATGAGTATCAAGAAATTTCCATATTCATGATTAAAGGTAACCAGAACCAGGTGAAAAACTTTCAACCATGTGAAAAAAAGGAAAAGAACTCCAGATAAGAACTAAGGAACAGGAAAGAAAAGAAACGCAGAAGGGAAGAACCCATTTGAAATGAACTATCAAACTAGTAATATGAACAGCAATGAAAAGTATGAAGATGATCTGGCCTCACAGAGACACATTGAACCACTAATTTAGTTCTTGGGCATAATTTCAATGAAGTAATACACAATGCTAAGGATTTGGTGAGCTAAGATTGAATGACAGAGTTGCATGCATCCTGAGCACTTATTTAGAACTCATACCTTGGTGACATTATGCACAAACAGTCAAAACCTTTGCAAAATGTCTGGATAAAGAAAACTCATCTTGTGAGCTATGGAGGCCCAGATATTTGCCACTTCTGGATCTTAATGCCTCCTTTTCTTGGGTGCAGTCATAGAATTTATCTAAAAAGTTCTCAGATAATGATTTACTCAATAAGCGGGCCATACCTCCAGAAGGGCTTCAACCTTTGCAACATCCCTCACACCTGCTCGCACTTGGAATCCGAGCTTCAAAAGTTCCCTAACAGCAGATATAAACTAGGCCAGGCCAGTGTGAGATGATGGAGGTCTACTTTTCTGAAACAGCACATATCAACGCCAAGAAAATATGCCCAACATTCTCCTATTTGATCACAGCAGGGTTTTGAATTCATCCAAGTTCTCTATTGAGATACAAATATGGCAACTCAAGCTGTGAAATGCTCATATCTTGTACCTAGATTTGCCAGCAAGAACTTCTGTGCAGCTATTGCTCTGAACTTACACATTTTCTGTTAGCATTTCTATACTCAGTTTCACAGGTTGACTCTTTATTAATCTTTAATTTCTAGCTTTATTTCGCCAAGGTCTACATCCTCTTTGTATCAGGATGCTCAAATCCAAACTGCCAAAAGAAAGCAACCGTGTGAATATTACTTGAGAATTTAGAGATGATCTGCTCATTTGAGGCATTCCTTCCGAGAATAAAAGCCATGGTAAAAGTTTGCGTTCCAAAGTTGATGCATAAAATTGAAGTTGCTTCCTCTGTCCTGATCTTTCGTTCTTTCTTTCTTCTGTGGCTCTTCGTATATCATAAGTTCTCTGCAACACTTCGCAAGCTGTACTTGCACTCTTTCTATGTGTCATTTCACCTAGCAAAACAGCAAGTAGGAGCAACCAGACCTCACGAGACGTGATCCGACACCGCCTGTCGCGCCAGCTACAAACACGAGATTCTTGTCTGTCTTTCGCCAGTCTAGCTTTCTTGTGCCAGGAAGACTCTGGAGCTTCCGTGTCCCTGTTGCAACCTCTGACTCGATTTCCGTCACCTCGTCGCTCTTTACCTTCAGCGTGCCAAAAGGAAATCGACCTGCCAAGTGAAACAACCATGTAACACCATAAGCGGATGCGAGAAGCACCACCTCGGTACGTTATATACGTCGTTACGAAACCCCTCCTCATAACAGTGCTACACCTTAAATCTTAAAGCTCTAGCGACAATCCCTTCTTCTTCCTCAACTAGAATCACATCTTCCAAAACCTCCGAGAACACAATCTCAGAACTAATCTCCGAAGTTATACTCTACCGAAGTTCCGCAATTCTCTTCAAGGTCATAGCAATACATCGCAAACACCTACGATTTCCGAGTCCCAATTCCGGCAGCACATAGCAGTTTCAACCTCCCAGGGCAAACGCAGAGCCACCTTCTGGCCTTAAACGAGCTTGCCATTCCGCACACCACACACAAGCAATCTCCCCCCTGCCAATTGCATCAAAATCCCAAGCTCTCCCAAAGAAGGAGTCTAATAGAAAAGAAAAGAAAAACCAATATAAGAAGCAATGAGCTGCTGCACATGCCTGCGTACCCCTTACCTGCAGCTCGACATTTGAGCAGAAACGTCCGTGGTTTAACCGTTGGACAAGTTGCCCGTCTTTTGCTTACGCTTTTGCTTACGCAAAAGCTTCCCGTTCCACTACAGGCAGGATCATGCAGCATGCTGTACATATTGTTGTTACCAAAGAAGAAGAGAGGAGAAGAGAGCGTAGTGCAGTGCGTAGTAATCTGCGACGCCATCGCCAGAGCTCGCGGAGCGGATGTGCAGAGCCTCTGCTGTCGGACCGGCTTTTTGTGGCTGAGAGGACGTTTTCCTGTGCATGTGGGTAGACCTCGCTCCTCGCTCTTCTCTCCTTTCTAGAGCTTTGGTTTTCCGCTTTGTTTACTTCCGTGCTGCGAGTAAGTAGAGTTCGAGACTAGAAAAGCAGGGCCGCACCAATTATTGTTCCCAGGATATGGACCATTATTCAATATGGAGTACAGTTCCGGACTAGGACGTCAGTTCTGCCAACGTATTTTGGTCGTGGCTTTTAACCACGACCAAAATACGTTGGTGATTAATATTAGTTATTAATTATTTGTGAGGTACTCTTCTTTTGTTTTCTTTATTGATCATCGTGATAAAAAAGCTCATGCTGCAACCAAACCAGTGTGGTGTGATTCTTCTTTCTAAAGAGAACCTTTGGTCTGGGGTTTTTCATTGTAAAATTTATTTGGAAGTACTGTGGTGGGGGGGTTGAGCTTGGTTTTCCAGACTTTAAAGGCTTTGGTTTCAATATTAGCACTTTTTAAAAAATTCAAAAACCTATGAGCCTGGTTCCAAAATTAGGTTTGATTTCTTGTACACATTATACACTTCCCAATGCCAAAAAAGGTCGTCTGAATACAAAGTTTTCTAACAATTTAAAAACATGGCTCTATGTGAATGTAATGTTCAACAACTAATTAAAATTAATTCTTAATTAGAAAATTCAGCCTCATTATTATGTTTTCATAAAATTCAACATTCTACATAATGATTTTGACCCTCTTTTGAAGAATTTTTTTCATGGTTTCAATTTCAATTCTGAATTTAATAATTAGTTTCCATGGTTCAGTTCTTCTACCAGCTTCAACCAAAAAAAGAAAGTGTCAACTTGAGTTTAGGTGAGAGTTAATGTCAACATAGATTAATGAGGCAATAGTCTAGTTTTAGTGTGAAAATAATTTTAAAAATTAATGGTTTAGGATGATATATATATATATTTGTTTTGAAATCTCATTCTTGATTTATGAGATTTCAACTTTATGAAATTGTGACATTTGATTTAACAAGATTATTGTGACATGTTCAATTTGTTGACAATTATGATCTAAATATCTAGATAGGTAGTGCATAACATGAGTCAGGAGAACCCAAGCCCCAGTTTTTACCATGCAAACCAGATACTCTCACAACACTAAACCAAACCCCCTTTTTGTACCCTTCGCCCCAGTGTTATCATAAGTTATAATTTATATCCTCTGAGCTTCAAGTGGGGATCCCAATGATTATTCATCTATTCTAGAAAGAAGAAAAACACCTTTGGTAGATAGAAAATACGAATGGCGTTCCCTTGATATTAGGCAAGTTAAATAAAATTATTTGCACATTCCTTTTCTTCTGGTTTTTTAATCTGATAGGTTTTCCTCTTTGTTAGTACCTTGCAAATAGACAGTCAATTCCTTTGCTTCCATAATCTCTTGCTTGATCCATATTGGGTCATCACATTGCGAAAGGATAAGGCAGACAAAGTTCCACACTTTTTGTGCAGGTCAAAAGTTGTGGTTGTGGTGGTCCAAAGACTTTTACCCCAATGAAGAATGATACAATGTATTAAATAAACATATAACAATAATGAAAATGTTGGAGTTTGAGTTTGCTATGTTATGCATAGGGGAAGGCTTGCACCAGAGGGCTACCTTTTGAGAGTCATAGCCTCAAGGGTCATAGCTTATGGCAGTGGTCCAAAACTTAGTGAAGGCCCAAGAGCTAGTGTCAAGAGCCAAAGGTCTTTTCCTCAATGGCAAAAGGTTTGCAATCGAATGGTGAAAGTCCATTCAATTGATGAAAGAATCTTCTATGTGGGAAGTTGCTTTCAAACAGGTAACAACGTGAGACCTTACAAATCGCAATTTCTTACTCTCTCCTGAAGCAAGGGTCTTACTTGTAAGTCCCTAGGACAGGGGCTTAAGCTAATTTGCAGCTTCAGATCACCTCATTTGTTACAAGCAGAAGGCACTACTGTCAGTGCCTCTTGGCCTGGACCTTGGGCTTCACCCTCAATTCAGGGGGGAAGGCACTAACACCAATGCCTTCCCTATCCATAAAATCTAATCATATTTTGCCTTTGTTCTTTAAGGTAGAGGCACCTGATAACGTTAGTTCACCCTAAACTGGGGCCTACACGGGCCCTTAGAGCATCTCCAGTGGTGCTCAGGATGTGACCCTGGGAAAATATTTTTCACATCCAAGTTTAGTTATGTACTCTTTTGCAATCCCACCCATAAAACTGAAACTGGCACAGCAAAAGGTGGGGAACTACTAAGGGCAAACCACCTGGACGAAACATTACGATGGGCCAGTCAGAAACACCGAGCAGGAGTTAGATCATATTTATTACACTCTTTTCTGTAGGTGCACAGCGCTGCTGCGCAATTCACCAGCCACGGCAACACGCCCAATTATGTGGAGCCAAAATTATTTTCTTGAGCGAAACCTGCATACTTTGGATTTTCTTCATCTAATTTTGCTGTGCAGGATCACATTCCAAGCACCGCTGGAGATGCTCTTATAACTGTTCAAATCTTTTGGGAATCCAAAATTATTGTAATGAGCTGTTTAAAGATTTTTCAAAAGCCACACAATGTGACTGAAGTTTATGATTCAGAAACCGCCATCTCCTGTTTCCGATGACTTAAATTGTGATTTTAGATGATAACTTCTTTATAAAAGGTTCCTCGGTAAAACGGTCTAAAAAATAGGCACCTTAATTCTTAAAGGCTGGCTTTCCCCCTTCCCCCAAACGCTTTTCAAATAAAACTCATTTAATATCTCAATTTGAACACATGTGGCCTTGATTTTAGGACCCTCTTTAAACATATTAAAAACTTTCTTTTGAAGATATTAGGATCTTTGTTGGGTAACATTAAAATATTCATTTGAAGATTTCGGGGAATTACAGTACACACACCATTCAAAAGGGAGTCTACTCAACATTTAGAAAGACAGTATGATTTTTGTCAAAAATTCATAATTAATTTTTAAAAAGTTCAAAATTTTTACTTCAACTTATCAAAGAAAAATATGTGTAAAATGAAATGGAATTCTGATTTACTCAGACTGATTATTCTAACAGTTCTAGGTGCTCTACCTTAGGGTAATCTAGAGGTGACTAGGGGAAATTACTTTTGTAGCGCCTGAAAGGGTGGGGAGGAGGGGTGTGTCACGTCGTAAGGCCCCTTGGCAGGCTTGATTTTACTAATTTTCACTAAGTTTCAATAGGTCTTTACAGAGGGTAAGGCTCCAAACGCCCTCCAAAGGACAAAAACCCTTGGAGTACTTTACCCATGCAGTCTGTCCTGTTTGAAATTTTTTCTCGTTGGAGAAGTTGGTAAAAATTTACAATATGTATAATAATTATAGAGCAGAAAAATTAGTAAAAATAAATTGGCAATGGTGGTGAGGCACACCAAGGACAACCCGACTATGACAAGGTGATAGTATCAGAGCAGTCTAATTGGCTTTCAGAGGATAATGGCTGGGAGCATTTATGCCCTATTGGGTGATATTGTACCCCTTTTTCCCTGTGGTTCAAAACACACCCCAAAAGGCCACATTGAGAATGCTATCTGCCCTTTTTCTCTTCTTTTTTGATTTCCAGAAAACAACCACCCCCAAAAAAACTTCCACAAAACCTTAGCTATATACTTTCGACAGGCCAATAGGGTGATAGGGTGAAAAATATGTGATGAGGGTCATGCACAATGCATCCTAACAACCACTCTTTTTGCGAGTCATGCCTTTATATGGTGGATTCCTCATCCACATTAGGACTTCATGTGCCTTAAACAGACTATCCTCTTCCAAGAGAGAATTAGGTAAAGAGCCTTTATTCTTCCCATCTATATCACATTACTCTAACTTATGAAGTCCATGCCTAGCACCAACTCCACTCCCTTTAACTAAGATATATGATGTCATCTTTCATCTTTAACCCCCAAATTGTAGAGGCACATCCTGGCTTGCTTTGAAGTTGGGTGCAGCACACTATTGCAAAATGCACCTCAATGGGTGATTCAAGCTCCTTCAATGGTGTTCCATTTGCGTCATAAATTTTCTGGCACAAATGAGTGCAAGTCTCCTTGTTTCGGTTTGCAATATTTGGAATGATCCTCCCACCTTGTTGCAGTTGAAACATAATTCTTTGGGTTTCTAACTAGCTTCTCCTTTGAGATTAATCCCCTTTGAGGTCTTGAAAAAGAACATGAATAGAAAACCTATCAAAGGCAATATCTAGAGCAATCCATTAAGGGAAACAAATTTCTTTAATTCCTTATTTTGTGTGCCTACTTTGATGATGAAGATAAATGAACACCCACTACCAAATGATCAGAGACCCACAAAAACATGTGCATTATGCCAAAAATGGCATCTACGATTGGTCCTTTTTTATTGGACTAGTTGTTTAAGCCATTTGTAGTCAAATCAAACTTGTTATTTATGTTATTTTATAGTTGTTTATGCCATTTGTAGTTGTACAGGACTAGTAGTAGAATGCCATTTTTGGCATAGTGATGTTTGTTGCTTGTTGCTGGCATTTAGATGTAAGTTGGTTATAATATAATCACCAGAAAAAAAAATCTTTAAGAGAATTTTAATTTTACTAACCTAGAATAGTCAATTGCAATGAAAGTTTTTTCCTAAACCGATCTTCCTTCTTAACAACTTACTAAGTTGCAAACAAATTTGCCAACAATTTCCTAGGGTTGAAGGCATATCGCAATTGCAATGTTGTGAGTTTACAAAATTGCCATCAAGGAACACATAAGAGCTTGTTGTAGTTTTATTTTCCACAATTGGGATGAGGAAAAAATTATAAACTTCCATATCATAATTTTGTGGCACAAGCCTCAAAGGATTAATGCCAAATAATAACATATGAGGTTATAATGCTAAAAGACAAATTGAAAATAAAGATTTAGGCCTAAAACTCTTTGCATTTAGTATGCTTCCTTTGTTGTCATTTTAGCAAAAAAAATGTTATTTTTAGGTCATTTTGAATTTGGAAAAGGCATTTAAAAAGAGTTTGTGTGGTGAGGAGTTTATGTCTAAAAGTTGTACAAATATGCAAAAACCAATGCCAACTGGTGGGAAGTTGCACCAAGGATATTAGAAAGGAAAACCAATAAATAACAAATGAACTTGGAATGAAACAAAGGAAGATGAGCTCTACATCTAACCAAATGATATCTTGGATAACTGAATTATCCACCCCTCAATTCAAAAAGCAAAATATGAAATCTAAAACTAGTAATTACCCATCTAAAGCTAGGTCATCTATATAGGCCAAAACATGTAAATCAATGCTAGAGGTCTCAGATGATGGATATGGTGAGTCTATATTAGCAATCACTACCATTTGAGCTTTAACACATGAAGGCAAAATAGGGCCATAGATGGACTAAGCAAAAAGTCTTTGCACACAAAGAATGGTACGATGCATTTTTGAGGACTTAGAAAAAAACACATGTTTGTAAGAAATAACAAGAAGGCAATCAAAATCAATAATTGAAAGGAATGCAGAAACTTCAAAAAAAGATAAGCAAAACTTACTCACAATCCAAATGCCTCTTTGGTTTCTTCTTCATTGGTGAATAAGGATCCAAATTGTAAGTGGGTTTTTTATTTTATTGTAATTCATCTTGCTTCACCGATGGAAGCAGTGTCTCTCAAAACATCACAGGATCCACCTCAAGGATATGCCCACCAATAGCCTCACAAATATAGACAATATTACTTGTAAAAGGAATGGAATCCTAAAGTTAGAAAGATTATGAAATTGTACAATTCAAGAATGAAGACATTAATCATTGAGAAAGTTCACTTGTGGCAAAATCTAGATGGACAGTTGGGGGGGGGAAAATGTTTTGACCACGGCTTGAAAAATAAGAACATAAATCTTTTTAGCTCCTTTAAATGGTGCATTAAAGGCAAAGAGAATCATTGATATCTTCAAGTCCAATTTGAATGAACATCCTCCTCTAACACAAAAATCCCTTGAAGTGAGTAGGCACCTAGTCTTTGAAAAGGTCCTTGCAGTACATACTATTATCAAACTTGGGGTCTTGTTATATGAAAAGAAAAGAATGGGCAGGGAATGAATAGACCTTCCAAAGATGAGAAAAAAATAAAAATATCTTGACAAAGAAGATTAATTGGGCTTTAGATGCCTTGAATGAATTGTTGCAAGAAAACAAAAAAATTATGTGTGGGATCTAGAAATTACCTGAAGAGAAATCGTTTTGTGGGCTCCTTGCCCCCAAGTTGAAGTTTGAAGGATTTGGTATGTCAAATACCATCCTTTGACCTAAACTCCCTAAAAAATGCAATCTCCCACATAGCAAGCTTCTGTTATGTGATGTATTTTGATAGCAAAGAAAACCCATGTTAAGGTTGGATAGAGAGGCCAAGCCCCTTCATAGCTGATTGCATAATAGACTTAGCATCTGCCTCTAACTACATCAAGCAAACGATTAAAAAATGATAAATAAAATAGATGATTTACAGAACTTTGACACATGATGGATTTTACAACTTGTGAAATGATCTTAAAAATTGGAATAATAGAAAATTGAAATTATCATGTGGAATGAAATACAAATTTCCTATTGAGAATGTTTACATTAACATACAAGAAGAACATTAGAAAATAGATGACGAGCTAGGATGGACATACTTCCAGCATTGAAAGTAGAAGAAAAAGTAAATACATTATTTTTTTCACTTTAATAACGAAGTAATTTTGGTTATGAGAAACTTGGATTTATATTCTCCTACCAATATGTAATAAAAAACCCTAATTTTGTTACCAAAATTAAACAAATCATTCACTTAGATCCTAAACTACATAATTCCTAAACCCAATGTGATTCATGGGATGGAAGTACAATATAAGCACAAGCAAATATGATGGAAGCTAATGGGATGGAAGTCATATGGAAATTGGACTTATAGTAGTCTACTTTTGTTGTCAAAGTCAAATATTATTCTAGTGAAAAATTGATCAAGGAAGTCATTGGACAAAGCTCTAATGTACATGGGCTTGAGGGCTTTTGAGTGTTAGGGATAAGACAATTTTAGTGATGAATTGGACCTACTTTTGATGTCAAAAGTAGTCCAATTTGATCATGATAAACATTTTTTGAAAGATGGGGAGGAAATTCAATTATGAAAACTACTATTTTAATTTTTTAAAAATATACTAGAATTTGAAACTTGATATTTGAATTTGAAAATTGTTCAATGTCTAAAACATTATTTGAATTTCAAATTTTTGATTTGAATATGATATTTTTAATTTAAATTCAAAAAGGCTTATTTGATTTAAAATTGATATTTGAATTTTAAATTAATATTTTTGCATTCAAAAATTAGTATTTCAATTCAAAAAATTATTAATTGATTATAAAATGGACATTTTAGTTTCGATTTTTATATGAATATGAAAATTCACATTTCAACTCTGAAAATTTTTCATTTAAATTTTAAATAATCACTTGATTTGAACCTGAAATTTCAATTCCAAATTATTATTTTGGATTCTCAAAATTAATACTTCAAATCTGAAATTTATTAATTGGGTCTAAAAGTGGACATTTCAATTTTGAATATTGTTACTTGAATCTGAAAATTGACATTTCACTTCTGGAAATTTTTATTTAAATTCAAAAACTTTATTTGATCTAAAACTTGATATTTCAGTTCTAAACTACAATTTTCGAATCTAAAAATTAGTATTTCAATTCAAAAACAATTATTGAGTGTAAAAATTGACATTTTGATTTTAAATATTTTTATTTGAACTTGAAAATTCATATTTGAATTATGAAGTTTTAAATTTAAATTTTAAGAAATTATTTGACTTGAAAGTTGAAATTTAAATTCCAAATTTTTATTTTGGATTCTTGAAATTAATATTTCAATTCAGAAAATTATTAATCAAGTCTTAAAATGGACATTTTAATTTTGAATATTATTATTTGACTCTAAAAATTGACATTTCAAATCTGAATTTTTTTATTTAACTTTAACAAAACTTATTTGATCTAAAAATTAATATTTGAATTCTGAATTACTATTTGGAATCTTAAATCTATATTTTAATTCAAAACATTGTTGATTCAGTTTTAAGGGTTTTTTCTACTAGAATCCATAATAAATCACTTTTATAAATGATTATGTTTATTAAATATAAGTTACCCTAAATAATTATTGCTATAACATAGATTTGTGTATTTTATAATTTATATTCTTACACTAGAAGAAATTAATTAATGTGACATTACTTTAAAATCATTGTAATTACTTCAAATAAGACTTAATTAGTATGTGCATAATTATTTTCTAATTGAACATAATTATTCAGACTCTGTAATTTATAACTTCAAACCTGAATTAAAAATTTGAAAAAAATATATTATTGTTAAAATAGTTGTTTGACTGATTTTAATTTCACGAATTATTATATAATATTATTATTTATAAAAAATTCTGTGATTAATCATCCATGATAAATATTTTATAGTAATTTTACAGTAATTATGACAACTAATATTATGTTTAACAAATTATTGTATTTATAATTAATAATTACCAAGAGAAAAAAAATACTTGACCTATAATATTTTACAAAAATAAATTTAATTATATTAATAAGTAATGTAATTAGTTGAATAATAATTTCTCAAAACTTCATGTAAGAATTTACTTTCTAATAACAATTTTTAATTCATTATTTATATTGTTAACATAAATAGTTTAAATAGTTTAAATATAAATTATAGTCATAAAATAAATCTTATATTAATTATATTATATATACTTTGATCAGATTCAAAAAAGTAATAATATTTTAAAACTATTCTAATTATTTAATTATTTATGAATTATGTATTAATAACTTATGACTAACTGGATAGTTAGTTTGTTAAATATTAAAAAATAAAACTTCTTTAAGTAATTTATAATGAATATGAATATTTGTAGTGTATAATTTATAATTTAAATATATGTATATTTAGTCATTATTAATTAAATGATTATATAATTATATAGTATTTTAATTGTTTGAAATTTAAAAACTAAGAAAGTAAAATATGAAAAAACTTTTGGAATTACAATTTAGTTTATGACAAAGTTACAACTTTAAAACTTATCCCATATTGTTTATTTCATTCCTATTTTGAACATTATATAAACAAGGGGGTGTGGTCATCCAATTTCACATTAAGAAATTTATGCACATGGGATGGGCTAATCAAAAGGCTCAACCCAAAACCAAAAAAAAAAATTATGCACATTTTTAATGTACTTACCTTCCCAATCTATTTATCTACCTAATTAGGTAGGTATTTAGTTTGACCTACACACCTAGGTTGACCTATGTACCTAAATACCTACCTATATGAGTAGGTATTTAACTTAGGAAGGTGGAACCTACCTACCTTTTTTTTTACCTAAGTAGGTAGGTTGGTATGTAGCTTAGGTTTGTAGGTACTTATTTATGTACCTACCAACCTAATATTAATTATTTTATTAAATTATTTTATAATGCCACGTGGCATCTTTACATTGGATCATGTGTCATAATATAATATCATCCAAGTATTTGAATTGAACGTCTTAGATTATTTCAAAATAATAATTATTATTATATTCTAAATAATCAAATATTAAGACACATGACAGCACATCATTTTCCTTCAATTGTGACTAAAATAGTTGCATCTTAGTCACATGTGACAATATGTATACAATGGAATCAAAGGATGAAATGTATTTGTTGACTTTTTCTTTCATACAACACCCTTTTGTCATTTGCGACTACTTTATCACATGTGACTTATTTTATGCGACTAAAAGGATTTTAGTTGCAAAATGTCTCTTACAACTAAAATTTAGTTGCAAAAAACTAGTAAAAAAATACATGTTTTTCTTTTAGTGATTTGGTTCAAAATGTTCAACCCACCTAAAATCAAAAAATAGCCTTTTGGAGGCACTTGGCACAAACTACATTAAAAAAACCTAGCTTGGGAAACTTTGCAACCTTTTTAAATATTATAGGTTGATTCCACTACCAAAGCCATTTCACCTTTTGGCACCCCTTTATCTTTTTAGGCTATGGTGGGTTTTAAAATCCTTGGAAGCTCTTAGACTTGGGTACCTTCATTACCGAAGGTACTCATGAACAAAAAAAAAAAACCCAAAGATTTGAACCTTCAATTGTTACTCTGACAAAAAGGGGTGATGGCATTCGTTTTTTCCCTCATGTGATGATGTTGAAAACATGGGTCCCTTCTACAAAGTACCTAAAATCGATATTAAAAAATCAAAGGTTGTAAACCAAAATATTAAACCATGAATTCTAAGGTATACTTGTCTACTTAAGTTTTAATGGGTTCGTACTCTCTTCCTTTAGTAATTCCACCAAGGTTTATTATATGGATTCATCAACAATGCTTGTGAGTTCAAGTTTTAAACCCTTCATTTTTTACTACTAATTCCATAGGGGTGTCCATGAGGTAAATTAAACAAACAAGTAGTCCGCCCAAAATCTAATTGAAAAATGGAACAATTTTTCATATGGACACAAGAAAATAGATTCAAAATATTTTGAAGTAGAAATGTAAAACCATAGGGCCCTACATTTAGTTTATGGGAAGTTGGATACAAAATTTGAACTTTGGTATCACAAAAGTAGGTTGAAAGTATGTTTGAAACTAATTGAGTGAAAATGATGTTCAAACTTACTTAATACTAAAAATTGGATATATTATGATTTTAACATTTATAATTTTATAATACATAAGTATTTTTTAAAGTTTCACTAAGTTGAAAAAAAAATTTAATCAATATTTCATCTACATGTAACCCATTTTGTAAGACCAAACATTTTGTGAAAGTAGAAATTACTTTTTAAAATTTACTTAATTTTACTTTCAAAATGGGGTTTTCAACTTTTTAAACAGAAAATGAAACATTATTATCATGTTAATTATTGTACAACAAAAAAATTGCTTTCAATACATTAAAAAAAAATCATGGCTACATGTAAATTTTTTTGACAAAGAAAAGTGAGTTGTCTATTTTACCTTCTTGCACCCACACCCTCTTTGCTTTACAACCTCATCATCCTATCTAGTTCTAATCAATAATTCTTACTATTTATTTTTCTTCTTCTTTTCTGGCTCCCATCAAAGTTAACTAAAACTAAGTTACAACATGATCAAGTTAAGACAAACACACAATAACCCCTTCCTACTTTGCACAACATTCCCACAACCTCCTTCCCCAATGTTTTAACTTTTATTTATAAATCACCTTCATATTAAAAAAACAAATGATCTTTTTCCTCTACATAGTTTCCTTTTATATCCCCCTTTCTTCCTCTCACCCTCCTCACTACTTGTCCCTATTGTCCTTTCCTATTCACCGCCATCTTGCTTCCTTTCCTTTCTTTGATAGTAAGAGGTTGTCTTAGGGCTTTTTCCTTCACTCTTTCGTGATCCTTGCCCTTCTTTCTTTTAATCATTTTCCACTCAACAAGGCAACACCTAGAAACAACATCCCTTCTATATATAAACCCACTTAAAGTTGAAAAGGTTTTATAGTTAAATTGATTCTAAAAATGTGAGGTGACTTTCTATCCCTTTATTCCTAGTTCTATGAAGTGACAATACTTGAAAGTACATATGTTATCGTTGAAGGAAAAACTACATGAATTTCTAGATGTTAAGTTGCATTTATAATTGAAACCAAATAGCTTACCTCCTATGCATCATTTATGATTTAAAATTGATAAATATATTTTCCAAGCTGAAACATTCCAAATCCTAGAATTTTATGTTAAATCGTCACTCATTCAACCTAACTTTTAAGGATTAAACACCATGTTTGACTTGCTAGCAAATCACCAGTCACTTAAAATATTATTCATATCACATAGGTTATTCAAATTTGGTTTGCCTTAACTCATTAGAAAGTTAATTACAAGGCGGATATGCCCATCAAATTCTAAGCTTTACACCCAAACTAATAAAAAGTTATGCCACCAAACTTGAGAGGGTTTTACGAAGGTAGAAAGTTCAACTTGACTACAGACCACCAATTACTTAAAATATTATTCTTATCACATATGTTGTCCAAATTTAATTTGCATTAGTTCATTAAAAAGTTAGCTACACGATGCATATGCTTACTAAACTGCAAGCTCTACACCCAAACCAATAAGAAGTTATGCTACCAAACCCAAGAGGGTTTTACGAAAGTAGGAAGTTCAACTTGGTTGTAGACCTCTAGTCACTCAAAATATTGTTTTTATCACATATGGTGTCCAAATGTAACTTTCCTTGGCTCATTGGAAAGCTAGCTACAATGCGCATCTACCTACCAAATTTTAGGCTTTGCACTCAAACCAATAAGAAATTGTGTTACCAAACCCAAGAAGGTTTGTGAATTTTTTAAAAAGATTTCAAACTCCCAACACTATCCCTATTCACTTCCATTCTTTCAAAAGTATTACAAACATCCAATCTACTTTCCCTTTTTCCACCATCTATTAAGATTAATCATTTTTCTCCTCCCAAGGATGGTTGTAGGAACAATTATTCTCAAGACTCAAATTGAAAATTATGTCTTGAAAAAAAATAGTCACCAATGATCCGAATTCGCCCTTTTAAAGAAAAGAATAAGGAAGGAGGTGAAGGGAGATCCCAACTTGGTGGCTAATGGAAGGTTCCATTACTTGGTGGCCAATGGAAGGAAAGAAAAAAACACCTTTTCACCTCTTCTTAGTTTCCCCCCAACAAATTTCACTTAAACCTTCATTTTTTTTATTGATTTTAAGGTTTTACTTTATCATGGTTCTAGGCCGTTATTTACGCATTTCCTTTCTATTCCTTGACCTATAAATTACAACCACACACTTTGATATAACAAGTCTTCCACACATTCATTACTCATTTGATTTTGATTAAAGATTTGATTTTTTTCTTTTCCTTGAAATTGTGGCGTCATGTATGCCCACGTCTTACGGGCCCCAAGCTACACAAATGAATGAAGAACCACCTGCAGAGTCATCTTTAGATTTGACATTGACGTAACATTTTCATGATGAAAATTTTGAACCTCGAAAGGTGCACGCTCATCTTGAAGTTGAACCCCCTTAAGCCTGATTGTCGCAACCCACTTTGAGGCAAGTGTGAGGATGAGATTCACACTCCCAAAAGTGGGAACTTGGAGTCCTCCGAGACTCCCAAAATTTCAGAGCTCGATTGTAGGGGTCAAAACACCTTGCCTTGAGGTGTTCTTCATATCGTTGGAAAGGTCTTAAAGTGTAGATGTCGAAAATGGCCTTGCATAAGCCATACGGACATCTCCAACATAAGTAATGGTCGAAAGAAAGGTCGGGAGTCAAACTGGCAGTTTGACTCCCGACCACTAAAAGTCGGGAATCGACCCGACCCCTGTGTGTGCAGGTGGAGTGAGACACACCGTTGGAAAGCTCTTGAGGAAAGCTACAAGTTTGCTTTAGACTTCATCCTAATCAGAGGTTTGAGCCGGGAGTTATGAGCTCCCAAAGTCCCGGGAGTCCAATCCTGGATAGTTTCGGGACTCCTCCTTGGGAGTCCCGAGATTAAAAGCCATTCAGATGCAGGTGCGACATAACAACACAAAGAATACTATATGGGGGAAGGTGGTGGTTTCCCCCGAGTCCGAGCCGTGGTGAGTCAAGTGAGTCCGTGTTGCCCGTGGTTTGTTTCGACACCAAGAGTGTTTCCAAAGGTGAACTAACCAACTTGTGGTTGGTTTTGATGCAAGACGAATAACTAAATAAGTTGTCCCTCTTCCTAGTCTAATCTCGAAACTTTCAGCACGCCCCTCTCACCCCTTTAATGTTAGAAGCTAGGAACAGCACCAAGTTCCAACTACTTCCACTCTTTAACATAGTTGGACCTTTTTTGGGTCTAACAAGGAATTTGGGGGCGCGTCACTGGTATTATCGTATTTCTACAAATTTTCGCACCCTGATGATTTTGTTGCAAATCGACCCCACTTCTGATGATGAACCTAAAACCGTTTGTGAAGGTTGTTACGAAATTGAAGACACTTCTATTTTCGCATGGTCTTTAGTTCCTAGTGTTGGACATTATCGTTGGTTGCATAGTTCGATTCGTCAATTATCTCCTAATAGCAAGGCGGACTACCTAGTTCACATCATTCGACACATCGTAAATTTCCTACAGTTATGAACTATCATTATGGCATAGCCCAAGACTCAACATGTAATTACAGCTCCTCATTGAATTTATCCATAATCTAAATAAATGTTTCATCCATTATGAAACTCATGTTGCCATTGCCACCCTATCACACTATTTATTTAATCGTTAATTTGTTTCAAATTAATCTTATGTTCATAAGGCTTGAAGATTGTTTTATCTTTATTAGACCTTTCATTGACACCTCTTCAATTGCTTCATGAATCTCAAACATCTTTATTATTCATTAAATATTAAGCCAAGATTAATGTTTTTCTGAACACTATGAATTTTGGTGTCTGCTTTTAACCCCAACCCTCTAGAGATTTCTCATCCCTAATCATGCAACTGAGGTTTTAAAACTATGGTTATTAGCTTTTTGTTGAAGAAAATCATTAACCCAACATCTTATTCACAAATATCATATTTCGAAAAAGAAAACAACCCTCTCACGCAACCATGCGCATTCATCATTCTTTATTCTAACATGAAATTGCTAAAAACCCTTAATAACCTTACAACATTCGAATATCCTTGATGCAATTCTTAAAAATCGAAATTATCGCACATGCTTGTATCAGTATGGTTTACAAAAAGTGGTGAACTCCCCCCTTCCAACCCTTATTACTAATGATTACCTACCTCTATACATCTAGATATACCTTAAAATTGTCCCTTACATACTTTTCATAACTTTACGAATGTTAAATTGTCAAGGTTCAAATCCCTTAACTATCCAAAATTATGATGTCTCCATTTCCTATTAGAATGTCAAATTAGGTTAAAATCTTACTAAATACTCATTTTGCTTAAAATCTATCCAAAAAATTGGTTACCCTACCTAGAATGTTTAGTTAGTTTAGAATACACTAACTAATTGATTCTATCTAAATCCTTAATTCTAGGATATCTGCCAAATAACCTTGCCCGATATGATTCCCCCTTTTCAAGCAAGCTTTTCATCCTCAAGAAGACCACCAAATTGGGGACTATCATTGTCTCATTTTCATTTTCTTGACTCTTGTCCTACTACTCTTCCAAAACCTGGCTTGAGATTGTTTCACTATTAAAACCTTAAGTTAACACCTACAATGGGGGAGTGGCAATGAAGATGACATTGGCAAATTTGAGTCTGGGGGAAAAATAGATGAGGATGATTTGAAAGTGGAAAAAGGTGTAATGCGCCATCGATGGGGCATGGATGGGTTTTTCATGGAGCATGGGTGCATGGGACCAAAACATAGCTCCTGAAACTTTCCATGTTTCAATGGGCAATATGTTTCAGGTTTGTGGCTGCCTGGGCACTGAAACCCATGTCAGGGCTGCCTACCAAATTGACATGTGAGATGTTTCAGGTATCTCCTTGCCCAAGCATCAAATTGGGCAGTGGCAGGCCTTGAAAGTTGCCATGTTTCGGTGATGGCTATATTTTCGGGGCTTGTCATTTCCAAGCGTCAAATCTGATGTCAAGTCATCACCAAAACATGACTTGTTTTGGTGTTGGTTTGTTCAAGGGCTCGTGCTACCAACACATCAAAACTTGCGCCAAACTACCTCAAAACAAACGATGCATTTACGACTTGTTGCTGAAATAACATTGAGGGATTTTACCTGGTATACTTTTCAATTTGAACGACCTTTTTTTTTTGGTAGTGGTAGAAGAAGCCGGCCACCACTCACTTAACCACTTTTTGTGCTTGTAAAGCAACTGACTGTTTCCATAGCTCATTCTCTTTATTGCTAAGTCACAATAAATCCTTTTGCATATGAAAGTATCCTAGAAAACAAAGCACTGAAGACAAGCCTTAACCTCTGGAACAATACCAAACGGACACCAATGCACCTCTGTAATGAAAATTGAAAATACACATTTGTGTGAAGCAACATACCCAAATGACGCAATAAAACCTAACAATATGAATTTTTTTACGCCTGTGGGAAAATTTTAATTGTCCAAACCCTTTGTGAGAAGACCTTTTCTGAGAAAACAATAAAATTATTTTGTTCCCTTGCAAGGAAGTTTATGGTCAAGGGATTCACATAAATTTTTATTTTTAAGTTTCCATTGACTACTTTTTTTAAAGGAAAAGCAAGCTGCGGGATCAGAAATTAATTAGCGAAGAGTTGTGCAGGAGCCGAAAAATTGTCTCCCAAATGCTGCAGGAAAGTTATGTGAGAATAATTAATTATTTGCATTTTTCTGAAAGTGCAGGGTTTAACGTGTCAGTAGAGTTCTGTGAAAAGCTTGACCCAAGAAGTTTGGACCAAGACCCAGGCCAGACCAGGCAAAGGTCGCACCTTTGAACTAGCACTCATTGCATTCCATTGATACTCTTTTATATGTAGAGAATCTCCACCAGCAGCACTAAAACAGCTGGGACACCATAATTTAACTGAAAACAATTTTTTTAGATAGCGTGAAACTGAGTTTGAACTTACAAATAAAATTATGCACAAGATACAATGAAAAGAAGATGCCTATTGATTGGTTGACCATAATTATTAGCCTAAGCGGTGGCATTTAGATTGTGTCACCTTGCACTGATCAATTTTTCATGTTTATGGGCAGGATAGGAAAATAATCAACACTTTATATTGGATGTAGTAAACAATATTAGAGGCCCAAGTAGGGTGTGTGAGTAAAGATGCTGTCAACCATTGAGTTATCACAAAAATTAAGGCTTTCAAAGCTATACTACACAAACTAAGAGTCATCCAAAAAAACTCATCTTGAAAACCTTGAACTTCATATGCCCTATTTAAAATATTGCTACATTTATGGCCAGTACATTTCAACAGTATGCACAGCCTAATGTACTTTTAGTGTACACCTAGTCTTTTCAACTTGAACATGCAGCTCCAGATTTTGTGTTGGACACAAAAGATTGGGTAGAGCATTTTGAGCAAATTACATCTAGCTTCATGGTTGAATATGTGAGGTTGACCAAGACTTATGTCAATTTGAAAAGTATGGACACAAATTGCCAAAAAGAGTCTAAAGCATTTAGACATCAATTTGGAAGGGCAAGTGATGTTCAATTTAGGGATTTGACACAGCAGTGGAAAGCTTTTGATAACAATTTTTATGATAATTACAAGATGGTGTACTCACATGTTTGATTTGGTGAAATTTCCTTGGAGTTATGAACCTCCAACACTATGTGACACCAAAATGTCTTGATTTCAGGATTGGCAAGCTTTGGGAGTTCAGGGGATTTTGGCCATTTTGATGTAATTCCCAAACTTGCTGAAGTGCCAATAATAGCTCCTTAACAAAGTTCCACATCTTCAAATAACTTATCACCAGAACTTCTGGAGTTTCTTGTTAGTGATGACAAAATGGGTATTGCAGACAGCTCCCAAAATGTTGTTGGCAATGCGGTGATAGTTCACAAACAGCAGCAAGCATCTCTATCAACATTTCTTTGCAGAGAGACCAGACTACCCAATTGATCCTGTGATGCCAGAATTTTGTCCAAGCATTTTGATCGAATTAGCTCTGGCTTGATGGTTGAATGTGTGCTGGTTTAGAACTTACTGAAGTGCCAATAGATTGCTTGACAAAAACTTTAAGTCTCTGTATAACTTATTACTGGAGTTTCTTGATGGTAATGACAAAGTGGGTGTTGCAGACAGCCCCAAAACTGTGGTTGGCAATGCCGTCAAAGTTCACAGACAAAGCATCTCTATCAATGTTTATTCACATTGAAACCCAACTATCCAATTGATCTTTGATGCCAGAATTGCATCCTAAAAAGGGTGAGCAATGTTGACATCAGAGTAGCAATATATGGTCTCTGCTCATTTTCTTGGGTATAATCATGACCACTGTAACAAAAGAGACAGGAGACACACAGAGAGTTGTATATCAATTGGTGATAGTAAGACCATTTTGAAATCTTGCAAGATTTTGTGGAGCTCTGAGATTCAGGATAGGTGGCTTACTTCTTTATCTGCAGGACTGCAAGTTCAATGATGGTGATGTACACAAGTGAAGGTTTTAGGAAGCAGATTCCTGCCACCTTTTCATTTAGAAGCTTGGCTTGCCAGAGCAGACAAAAGACCTGGACTGCCAGATGACAAACAGCAGTGCAACCAAGCCCTGCTCACCAACTTCACTGTTGTCAGAAAATCCAAGTCACTTGTAAGAGCGTGTGAGCATGATTTGAATTTCCTCTTGTTGTTTTCTTTGAAAGACTACCATCTACAGTGTGCAAAGCAGTTTTTACCATCCCAGTATCCGAGCAACACACTTGCTGTCACATGAAAAACTATGGAAAAGCTACTGCTGTCAACTACTTGCGGTAAACCAAATCATGAAAGCAAGAAACAACTGTGTTGTGGTATTTAAGAATGTGGTCAGAAGCCAGGATCCTCCACACCCTGTTTTGTAATCCACATTACAGCTGCACAGAGAATGAATGAAGCAAATTAATCCAATTCTTAATAAACAGATGCATTTGAATTGAATTGAATTCAATCAGTCAGGTGCCAAGATTACCTGCCTTCTGTGCCTTGGATCTTCCATTGCTTGAAGAGAGTTTTCATCAGCATGAGTTCCTCAATTTGAGGAGATAGGAATGAAGGATATAAACGGGCAGATTTTCAAAAGCCTTGCAACCCTTGCAAAGCCGCTGGTTTGTTCAATCTCTAAAATGAGCACAGAAAGCCAAGCGCAGTCAAGAAACAGATACTTTTGCACTCAATTACCTCCTATATCATCTTCTCCTCCACAACAGATCACCGTGTAACATAGCAACAATTGTACTACTCACTGGTGGTGGAAGGGACAGCCAAAGCCTCATCATATCCTCATAACGAAATGTTAGTTTGGAATCCATGGAGACCAGAAGAAAAAGAGGCACGAAAGCCATAAGGAAGCTCCCCTTGCAACAGAAGCACAAAGAGAGAGAGAGAGCCTCGTTTCTCCTCCCCTCTCTTCTCGCCTGCGCAACCGGCTCCGGTGTATCTTGTTATGACTGTAGCAGCAGTGTAGGAAAGCTGGAAAACAATCTGTACGTGTGCAGTACTCGCAAGCACCACCAGTCATCCTATTCTCTTTCGGATTCTTCGACTTCTGTGCCCTTCAGTGTAGACCTATGTTTAGGGTTTGGCAGTCGGGGTTTGTGTAGAGGAGGTTTTCCGTCTTCCTCGGATTCTATGCGAGTTTTTCTCCCGTTTGTGTCGGGGTAAATAAGATTCCAGACTCTCGGTAATTGCACAGCAATCTCTCGAACTATGGAGGGAGAACGCGCATCTTGTTGCATAATATCCTATTCTGTCTAAGGTATTCTCGCGCTCGTGTTTCTTCTTGCAACTGGAGGCGGTAGACTTGGAGAAAGAACAGTGTTAAAGCCCATCCTTCACCAGCTTTGGCCAGGGTTGACTCTGAGCATCTTTGACGCCTGAGGATTGTGCGTAAGAATGCAACAAGATGGAAGGATCATTGTTGATTTGGAATGTTTCTCCGGTTCTTGGTTCTGTGGAGAACGTCTCTGTCTTCCCCTGAGCCATCTGATCAAGCTTCGACGATTAGCTGCAGCAGTCGTGCCGAACTGAAGGAGCTCATCGGATTGCGATATTTTCCAAGGGTGTGCTTTCATAGACCTGCTTTCTTCTGTTTGGTGCCGAAGTTACATAGGGGAAATAGAGGAAGATTTGCGCACATTGATCATCATCTGATAAAAAATCGAGGTTTTATGTCTCATGGCGATGACCTGATGTCGATAGTTGCATCGTAAGGCAAGAACTGTTAGCGAGCTGATGAGATTACCAACTCGAGACTGCTGTTGAAGCCAGCCCCTAGTATACGAACACACAGTTACAGTGCTCTGTTGTCTTCTTAAATGATCATGGAGTTTGTTGCTTATGCAGCCCCTCAAGAGGACAGCAAGATGTTTCTGAGGATGAGCAAGAGTCCAGGGCTGGTTCATTGTTGCAAGCACTTCATTGCCCTTCTGTATGCAAGCTGCAGATGATTTTGCAGGAGCAGAGCTGTATTTTGGAATGATGATCTTATGAGAGCAAAGCTACCAAGGGCATGTGTGACAGAATTCACGGGTGAGACAAACTCTGACATGCTTGTCTATGGCCTTTGAAGCTGAGGTTGGATGAGATGATAGGTGACATGGTGCCCAATGATCTAAATACTCCAAGCCTGGGGACACCTTCCAAACAGACAAGATTGCTAGGAGGCATTGCTGAAGGAAGTGGAGAAATTGGAAGACCCGCCTCTTTTCTTCCTTCTCCTCAGCCCCGGTATGGTCCCTGCAGGTGAAGATCTTTACCACTCTGAATGTCATGTTTTGATGGCTTTAGAATTCTGGAAACTAAAGAGTCCATTTCATTGTTGGTGTATCAGTTGAAGAAGGGCAAGCAAGGACAACCCTCTTTCCCTCTCTTCCTCTCCCTAGATATCACAAGCTCATCAGAATGAAGCTTTCTCAATAAGTCTTATTGAGGGCTCAAGCTTGTGACCTTAGTTGTGAGCCCTTAATGAGACTTATTTCTATGGTCACAAGCATCTGGGTAAGGCTTACACCATTTTCTTCTCTTATTCCCTTTGAGCTCATGGGCTTTCCATGGACTCAACATCTCCAGCTTCTTTTATCTTTTCCAGAATCCTCCTTACTTAATTCTACCAACAGAGAAGTTGTAAGCTTCATTCTTATTACTTGCAACATGAGAGGGTTGTACATATAGTGTAAGTGATAAGTCTCCACATTTCATGATCTCAATGGCTAATGGCGCTTTGCCATGAAGCATGAGAAATTTAATGATGCATTCAAGTCTCAAAATGAATTTCTGCAGTGCTGATATCTAGGTAGTTTACAGAAGGAAATGTATCGCATGGTGACTCAGATGTAATACATCGACTTTGTAGGGCCTCAGTGGTTTCCAAGTTGTGGGATTTTTTGTCTGAGACTCTTCCCTATGGGCTTCCTAGGGACAATGTGGAGTTCTCTTCTTGTTTGCAGTTCCTTTTGCTGGCCGAATGGCTGAGTTTATGTTGTGACTTTGTGTACAGACGGAATCATTCAGTGGCATCAGGAGGCTTGACACTTGATGGATGTCAAGAATTTGACACAGACAACAATTTATCCAAAACCTGTTCTGCTTGTGGATGCCATCGTAGCTTTCATTCTCGGCTCACAGAGAATCAAAAACTTGAGAACATCCCTCCACTAATTACACAGGTGGCTTCCACAGCCTTTGCCACGTCCACTCAGTTTCTCTCCCCCTCAAGTGGCATCCTCACATCTTTGTCTCCTGATGATAGCTGGTACTACTTCCTTGAACCTTGCTCCATATCCCTGAATGGCAAACCTGTACTAACATTTGTTGATTCACGGCAATTTGAAGTTAAGGGCAGGTAGCAGATTAACTTTCACATCTTGTTGCTTTTTCTTGTTTTTCTTATCCTGTACATGTCTTGCCCTCAAGTTCCCCATCTTGTTTCTTTCTCTTTATTTCCTCCTTCCCTTTTTTGGGTTTTTCTATTTTTCACCCTTATTTTTTCCCCTACTGTCTTCATTTTCATTTCCTCTTTCTTCTTGGGTTTTTTGGTCTTTTTCCTTCTCTTTTAGGTTTTGTTGAGCCAACCAGCATTATGGCTGAATTTCCTTTTACTGCCATTTAGAGACTCAGTACAATGTTTAATGTTTGATGTTCACCTTGACCCATCACTGGGAACTGATGAAATCAGTGGGGATGTTATGGTAGGTTGTCAATACCATACATGTTGCTGTTGAAGGTGCCTGAACATGCATATGATCATCACCATTGTTTAAAACACTCCTCACTCTTGTTTTTGATTTTGATTCTCTTCTCTTTCAGGTTGGGATTGTCATTTTCATGTTTGCTGATTGTTTTCTGTTCTGTTATCAGATCTGAAATTTCCATCATCTTATTGTAGTGTCATCTTTTAATTCTTTTCAGGTTGACTTAAATTGTACATATGGAAGGAGTTTTGGTACTTTCTTGTCATGAGTCCTTGCATTACCTCAATGGAGTGGTGTCATGTGGTCATTGACAACCAAGCCATATTGAAAAGATTGAAATGCTTCTTCGCTGTGTTTTAAGTTGAGGAGGGTGGTATGGTTCATACTGACTAGGTAGGGGCCTTGCCCTCTGCCTTTTCTGTTCACTCCAGTCGAGAGAAAACAAACCCAGAGAAGCAGAAGGGAGAGCCATTGGATCTGGTCAACTTGTCAAGGGGGCGAAAACCCTGTCGCTCACGGCAGCTACGGACCAAAGCTTGTCAGATATGGGTTGATTATCTACGCCCTTTGGCACTGACTGAAGGCATTCATATTCGCTTCTGTGATAACAAAGATGTGAGTTTGTACCCCTATGCACATACATGTAGTATCATCCATCTCTGAGGTCTTGTTATTTGTATAATATCTAACCTATTTGTGTCACTCCATGGTGGACATAAGCTTTTGCTGTCTTTGTTGACATTGAACAGGGGCCCCTAGAGAATATGAGGTTCTGTATGACTGGATTTTGTACCTGAGCATTACTTTTATGGAAACTCTTTCTGATAAAGGTTTCTTTAATAGTAAAGGCACCAAAGGCAAGACCATCCTGTGTAGTCTTCATCCCATTTTGTGCAGTGTTGTATGTTGTTGCGGCCTTGTAACAGCAGTTTGCAGTAGCAGGTGTGTTTGGCAGAGATGCAGAAAGGAGGCCACACATCTTGTGCTGCAAGGCGTTTGCAGCTGAAGTGGCCTGACAGTGTGCCCTTTATTCACCCTAAAGATTTTACAAGCAAGGAGCTCCAAAGTTTCATAGGCACTTATGAGGTCAGCTGGCAGAAGTTGCTGCCTCACCCTCCACATGCATCTGGCCAGTCACCTGCTTCCAGTGCTGCACTTCCCCGTGTTCCAAAGAGAGGTGTGTACTTGGTTCCTTGGTTTTTTGGTTCCAATGGATTGGCTAGTTTGTTTGCCTATATTCCCACATTCCATTTTGGACCTTTCTTTGCCTCTCTTGAATCTCTTTTTGTTTTGGGGTTTTTATTTCAAGGGTGATTGATGTTACTAGCTGATTTGCACAAAAATTGGTGAACCAAGCACCTTGGTCTTCAGACAGGTCCGCCCTGAATGGCTTGATGATAGCTTCTGCTGATGATGCTCTGCAAGAGAATCTGAAATAAAACTCTCTTCTTTCCTTTCAAGCTTAGCATGCCAACCACCTGCCTAATCCTCAAAATGTTGGATCACTGCAGGCAAATGAGGGTGGAAGTAAGTATGGAATGGTCACTGTTCTTAGATACAAATTACTGGAGATGCTTACACTGAGCAATGAGACTAAATTTTAAACCATGTGCAATGCATGAATGCATTCTGGTGCAAAGCCTGTCATCACAAGCTTGTTGCAGCTTGAATGAAGCTACTATTCAATTTTCTGATGAGCTGTCTTTTGAGTGCTAGCCAATATCATGATGTAGTCTTCCTGTTGCTCACTCGTAACACAATAGAACTTGGGATACAGATTTCTGTAGAGTTGTTGACCAAAATTTGGAACAAATTATTATGTCTACAGCCCCCAGCAGGAGCTGATGAAGTTAAAGGGAAGTAATGCAGCTAGTTGCTGCTGTTCATGACGAAGGCGATGTCCTGATACTTTGTGTGTGACACTCACAAGGTTCTGACTGCACTTATTCTTGTCATCTTTCTCTTGATTTGGAAGGAACTGATGTAACTGTTACCTTCAAAGTGTTATGTGGAGTTTTCTCTGCATTCTTCTAGATATGAGTACTGGAATCATCAAATCCCTCAGAAATTTTCTGAATTTTGAGGTGAGCATTTCAAGAAATGCTTGTGATTACATGTTCCAGGGAAGGCTCTGTGGCAGCATGATGTTTCTACCTATTTGCTACATAGACAAGTATTTTTCTGCCATCTCAATTTGTAATTTGATGGAGTGCCAACAAAGTATCTTGTTTCCATTCTCCAAAGTATTCTGGTTAACAGTAGACAAGACATATCAGTGAAACATAACCAGGTTTGAATCATTTTGTGATGGTGGGTGTGAGGACAAGGAATCCTTTGATGATTTGCTACATGACAGTCTTAAGGAAATCAGTTAATGAAAGTCATAGATTTTCTGGAGCAACAAAGTGAATTAATGCAATTCCAGGGGTGAGCAAATGTGGCAGATGTGGACCCATGCAAGGTGTCAACCAAGGAGCTCCGGTATTGGTTGAGGGAGAATGACAAGCCCATTTTCAGTGTGCATCCAAAGGCTGCCAATCAGTTTGTGAACATGGGGAAACTTGCTTCTATGATTCTTCGCAAGGGTGGGAAACGCAAGGTGAGGGTTCCTCTCCACGTACCATGGCCTCAGTGGTGGTACTCAAAGCTTCTGGAAAATTTGGAATTTGTAAGTGCAAAGCTTCTATTTTCTTTCTGTAGTAGTCTGCTGAATGACATCTTGGAATACAGTGATTATCTTTTGAACTACACTCACAACTTGCCTGGCCTAACCCTCTGCGTAGAGTAAGAATTAGCAAGTGGAAGCAGATCTATGAAGAAGACTGTGCAGACATAGTGAAAGGTACTCTGAGACAGCTTGTGTTTTTGGAACAGTTTGAGGCAGCTAGTGGCTGGGATCTGTTTATCACTAGCCCAGAGGGCATGAATAAGCCATCACTCCCTTCTATGGAGCGCCGTAAATGCATCCGCACAGTCAAGGCACTCTACAACAAGTTTATGATGGAGTACATCCAGGATATTCTCAAGGACATGGGTTTAGAAAGTGATGGTAGCATGGCAGCAGCTGAGATCTCAGATGCTGAAGGCAACGAGGAAGATGATGTTGATGACAATGGCCATGTTGATGCAACAAGTGGTGCCAATGGGGATCGGGATACAGGGCTGTGTACAGGGTCTACTGATCCAAGCAATATATGAGCCTACACCAAAGACTGGGACCCTGCATATCTTTGAGAAGATACCACACAAACAATCAATTTGGTCAGAGACAGTTGTAGCTGTCAAAGAGAAGGTCTGAGATAGATCTATGGCAGCTAGGTCAACATTGTGCAATCAATTCTCTGTTTTCATGTGGTGCTTTTAAATGGTGGCGGTGTGCAAAGACAATGCTGCGTGGAAAATTATCAGGTAATGTTCTCTCACACTGGGACTACAGATTAGATGAAGGTAGCTGTGCCAAGGTCAAGAATTCAGTAGCCACACTGCACACATAAGAAGACGAGTCTGTATTTGTATGCTCTGAGAGCAAGAGGCCAACAGACAGTGTGTGTGGGTGTGTGTTCTGTAAGTAATGAAAATTTGGAGCAGAGCTGGAGAGGGCAGACATAACAGGGGAGTCATACAATTCTTCTGAAATCCACATATGGCATTTGTCACGTGAAGTTTTATATGGATGTATTGATCTTAAGCCTCTAAGAGGTCTTTGACTTTGTTTCTACCTTCTACTAGTTCTGTGGATCGCATTGTTGGTGTCAGAAGCAACTGGTTTGTTGTGAGAAGTGTTGTGCTCCAGCCTTAGTGTACGCCAGAATGGGTCTAGTAGGGGCCATTCCTCCTACATAGTAGGAACCTGGCAAGCCCAGTAGCAGTTTCGTTAGGTGGTGACAGGTTCTACCAGGGTCTCCTTGAGAGCATAGCTGGTCTTGCCACCAGTAATTCATATCTCAAGCTTGTTCTCCACCGGCATTACAAATGAAAGTGGCCACACCAAAACTGGAACCAGCAGATGGCTGCCTGAGCCATCTAGGAAAAAACCTGAAATAGTGCCTGAATAAGACACCCAAACATGATAGATACTGACACTTTGTGGCATGGCCCAAGTGTAGGGTAGCCTCTGGGTTGGGGAATTCCTAAAATTAGGGGCCTAGGATGAGGTGGTAGCCAAGTTTGGCCCCACATTTTGGGAACGCCCCCCTTCCTATGGGCATTAACCACTGGGAAGCATGAGGTGAACCTTATTGTCAGACTAAACATATGTCAATTGTAAGGGGGTAGGGTAGGAAGGATCTTACACCTACTATTTAGGAGTGGTAAGGAAGGACCTTACTTAAGTAGCCTTGTCCTAGTCCCCTCATTTTGGGAATGCCCTGACTGGTGGGGCTTTCCTGCCATGAAGCACTATGCAAACCTATACCATAAGCCCAAACATACATGACACTTGAGGTGGTAGGAGTAGGAGGGATTTACACCTTCTATTTAAAGTGGTAGGGACCTTACATAACTAGGAGTATGGCCCAACCACTCCTAAGTGGTAGGTGTGAAATCCTTCTTTTTTTCTAGGAGGGATATTTAGTGAAATAAGGTGTCCTCCAAATACACAAGGAGATTTTTCAAGTGCTTTATGACATACTGGAGTTGCACACAAAACATTGGGCTATGAAGGAAAAACATTATGGGGACAATGTTAGTTATATGGAGAAATTGAAAGTTGAAGGGGTGACAATAATAGAGCAATTATTACTTTCAATGAACTTATAATGAAGGTTTGCAAAAGTGGGGCCCAAAGAGTAAGGCAATGAAACCTTATGCTTGTCAACAAGCTTCTGAAACACCATTTGCCAACCTGTTGGGATTGAATTTCATTGTATTCTTTCTCCAAAGTCTTAGACTATGGTGGAAATGACACATTTGAATTTTCAGGTCTATCTCCTTCCAGTTTATGATCTCTATGGAAATAATGCATTGGAATTTCCAGGTGTAAGGGGTGAAAGCACACTATGGTGACCCCCTTTGGGGTGTGACATTGCATTGCTTTCCAAGGATGTGCATATTTAAGTGTATTTCATCTCAAACTTTTAATAGATTTTTACCAAAAAATTGTATATTATGTTAGAATATAATCTAAGCAAAACATTAGAAAAAAGATTTCATTCCATTTTATAAATTGAGAGATTTGAATATATTTGTGCAAACAAGGGTAGTGTACATGTGTATTCAAAAATATAAATATATTTCAATTTAAATGGTTTGAATACCAAATGACTAAATTGAAATTTTTTATTTCAAAAAATGAGTTTTTTTAACAAAGATGTAATAATAAGTGATAAATTCGAGATTTGACAAATAATCATGTTCATGTAAAAGATGACGAACGTAACTAGATGAGTTACATTTTAAATATTATTGAAATTGATTATTTTGAGTAATGAAACATTAAAATTAATGCATTGAACACAAAATAGTGGCCTTATTAGACCAATGTATATTATAAATATACCCATGGATATTTCAATATAGATAATGAAACATTTTTTGTTTAAATAATATTATATAACATATTTTTGTAAAAATAATAGTTATAAGGTCCAAAAATCAAAATTAATATTCAAAATTAAATGTACCATACTTTTGAAACAATTATATTGCATGTACTATAATACAATATCCAAAAGTGCCCCAAAAGGGATCAACACAATGTGCTTTCACCTACCCTTGTGTGCCAAAGTGATTGGTATATCTTTGAAAAGCCTTGAAAACACTGGAACAATGAAAAAAAATCTATACATTTTAGTGATTTTTTTCACTTTCCTAACATTGCATCATTAGTTAGCACCTCAAGAGGGATTTAACATTAAATAACAACAGGTTTTTAGAACTTGTCTAAACAATGAAACAACTAATTAAAAAAATGCTACCAAACTAAAATCATGATCCAAATGTGGCAAAAAAATTCCCATATATTTTTTTTCATAGATTTGGTAAATGTTTTTTCAAAAAAATAGAACTTTTGATAAAATATTCCTTCTTCTTTTTTTGCATGTTAGTGAAATTTTTCACCCAAGAAAAAAACTTTTATGCACTTCATCCAATCTTATCTTTGCTTACAATCAATCAAATAAAGAAATTTTAATATCACAAGAAGGGAAGGAAAAGAATGGGAGGAATTGGCCATTGTCCATCATAATTTTGATTTGTAAAATCCAGGAGGTTTGTGAAAAGGTATGCATCAAACAAAGGATTGAAATAAATAAACATCAATATTTCTATTATATTAATTTATTAGAACCATATGATCATGCCAACATGTTCCCATTCCTTATTATGCATGAATCCACTATAATTCACTTTTGGTGCATATGCATAAGGTGATCTTGTGTAATTATGAAATTTAGTGCCATGAAAATGATTTAGATCTTGAATGGGTCCATACAATATTTTTGTGTGAAAATTGTTGTTGTTAACAAAAATCACTTTGGTTTGGGGTTTTGATCTAACCAAATTTATTTGCATTCACACAACCTTAATCCACTTACATTGTTTTTTCATAACTTCAAAGACAACAAAATTAAATGGCCCACAAATAATCAACTTGACAATATCCATTGAAATAAAACTTATCCAACTCATATGCCATTAAAAAAATGTTTGTCATTCTTCAATATCATCAAATATTTGATACTTTTTACATCAATTAATAATATTACAATCAATTGGCAATGAAATGTTGATTGTGAAATATAAGGCATCAAAATCAAACTAATAGTCAATGTAGTACATGGCCAAAATTAAACAAAAATTTAAAATTGGATTATTCAATTAATGGACATTGATCACACATTTAGATGAGTAATCATGTAGTGTTTTTGGTCAAATTAGTGACATGTCTACCTCAATTTCATAGTTAGACCTTATTTAGTTGGTCCATGAAACTTTGGGATTTATGTTCATGTAACATCCAATGAAGGCAATGTTGTGGGTCATTAGGATAGATAGATATACCTTTCAATGGCAAATGGACATCCCCATGAAGGGATAATTGAACTTTCATCCTACATGGGCAATGAACATAACATTACAATAACTTGATGATAGTTATTGTTAACCCAATTTTTCAATATGTATATAGTAACTAGTAAACCAATTGGTAACCAATGATACAATATAACCCTAAAACTATTTTAGTTTTTGGTTAATAAGTCTTATGTTAACTAGACTATTATATGAACTAGTAACCGGTCTATTAATTTAACCACTTGTTAATAGAATAAGTTGATTTAAACTTGTGACTAGTAATTTTGTTATTTTGATTTTGAAATTTATACTGGCTAGTGATTGTTTAAGTTGAAACAACACTATGAGTTGGTATAATTAGGACTTAGAACTAGATCTAAAAGTTTTTTTTTTGGTAACTTTTGAAAAAAAATTGAATTATGAACCAGTTTATTTTGATTTTCTTTTGAAGCTTTTCATTTTTGTTCTTTAGAATGCAAGATTGAATAATAGTTTGTTTTTGATGAATAAGCAAAAGACTTCAATGTTTCTTGTGTTTCGATATTTCAAATTTGGAAAAGAAATCATACATGTTGATAATTTCAATAAACTAGAACTAGAAAAAAAAAAAAAAAAAACATGTAAAATAAAAGGAAGTAGAAAAAACCCTTAAAATTTAAAG
>Ga0116230_10000264_pt1 | contig 43963 bp, 32 predicted proteins | sample S1TSphfallax_3_FD_88678 | JGI IMG/M metagenome (GOLD analysis project Ga0116230, IMG submission 88678) | Host-associated microbial communities from peat moss isolated from Minnesota, USA - S1T2_Fd - Sphagnum fallax MG | ecosystem: Host-associated > Plants > Peat moss > Unclassified | place... | reverse complement strand
TTTGTGCTCTATGAGCTCCAGTACAATTAATTGGTAGAAAGGATGATCTTGGAAAAAATATTTCAATAGGACAAGAAAAGATAATGTCAATTTGATAATGAACAATGCACCAGCTTCTGGCTTGCGTTTTGTAAATGGAGAGAATATATTATGTTGGCAATGCTCTTGTTTCAATATCATATGAGTTTTAATTTGTATGTACTTGATTAAAGTTTTGGGAGGTAGCATTTTGAGGAGTGGCATGACCATCAATGTGTAGCATATGCACGTGATGAGGGTATACATGCAAATGAGTTGCCCATATTTGAAGACCTAGGCTCAAAGTACATCAATGATCCTATCCATTTTCATCTTGGCAAGCAATGAGATGTTTGTAGGCCAAGCAATAGAGGATCAACACTTGACAAAAAAAAAAAAAAAAATTGGAAATAAAAATGGCTTGAAATTCCTTTTCCCCCTAGGCTAGTGATAAAATGAATTTTAGCTTGAGTTTTGTCACTCACACATTGGGCCAAGTTTGAGTCAAAATTTTATGCTCAGATCCTACATTGATGCCTAGTCTCTTGCCCATGAGTAGAGTCAATGATAGGAAATTTAAATATAAGACATATAACACAATTATTCTTTTAATCCATAATCCTGAAAGTGGTCTTGTTTGCAAAGAGAAAGAAAGATTCTAGGTTCAAAATTGACATGCCCATTTCACAAAACCAGAATCTAGCTCCAAATTTATACTGCACACATGATTGTGTTGGATGCTACAAATGTTCAATTACAAATCATCATTAAATAACTTTGATGTCTCAAATATCATCAATAGACTCAAAACATCTCCAGTGGCACCCTGCACAATATTTTTTGAATGTAATATAGTTAAGCTTATGGCAATTTGGGGTCATAAAATGGCTTTGCGCCATTATATGCCCACAAGATCTAATGCCTGCATAGATTAGGTCTAACAATTGCTCCCAATTGGTGAGATGGAATGATTGGTTTAGGTGGTTTTATTTTAGTAAGTTTTCACCTTTTATTATTTCAATTTTCATTTTTATGGGTGTGGGTTGGAAAACAATAAGCAAGCCATTTTAGATGTGAGAAATATTGTTGGAGGTCAAAATAATGGATATGGGTGGAGCTGCTTTAACATTTTAATAATCCAGTTTGTATTTGACTTGAGAGTAAAAACATTTATATTATTTAGAACTATTCTGAAAAAATATTGAGTTCACATTTACATGTATGTGATGTAATGGATTTGGTACAACATGCATGTCAATAATATATATGTGCAAAACTGCCATTTGTCTGCATTCACAAAAATCACTAAAAAGGAGGAAAGTAAAGCACATGTGCTATTCAATTTTGAGCTGAAAAAGGCAATGGAGCAATGTCAATTACATAGAAACACAATCAAACTAGTGATTCTTGTTAAAAGCTATTGTAATCAGTATACTGAAAATAATTTACAATTCTTTACATATGTGAAATGGGAGGGAAATCACAGGCCTGTGAGACATAAAAAAGCAAGCACTTGTCTAAGAGTGTAAGTAGTTCATTGCATTTCATGTTCTATGGATCCATGGAATCCCTCACAAACATAACTTGGTCATTGACCTTTCTACAAGACCTAAACAAATTTGTCCAAAGGTGACACAATTTATGGAATCTCCCAACAAATTAGCCAACTTTGATTAACCAAACGATACCCTAGTTCTTCCTAGTCCTATTTGTGCCCTATCCTACACACACCTGAAGCCCTTAATTCAAAACCCAATCCAAGAAATACTGCATGTTCAAAAAAGGAGGTGACAAAGGAGAGGATATATGCACAAGTTTTCAGGGGGAGAAAATTGGACACATGTGTGCAATGAGGATGGTTAAGAACTAACTCTAGTTAGGAACCACTTGATCTGCTTCATGATCAATGGCTCTTGGGGAATATGCATGTAAAGAGGACATGTGAGGGTTACAATGCACAAAAATACAAGTCAAGGTTGATGAACAAAAACAAGTTCATTTAGGTCTTGATCATGAAAACCACAAAAATGTCCAAGAGATTTTGGGAAGTAGTAACAATCTCCAATGTGGATGATGCTTCTTCCTTTCATATTGGTGAACCTAACCCATGCAACCCATGACCATGGGTCATCTTAAGCTGGGAGGAGAATTCTTAGGAGTGTTTTGTTTTTTAGGTTTTGATTTTGGTGGTTTTACTCTTTGATTCAGAGGCCTCCACCCAACAGGTGCAAAATTCTTATCCGCCTTCTCTTTGACTATGGCAATGCGAGCATTGGGTCCTGGAAGGTCGAAGGTTACACCCGTTACGGTGGGAATGATATTCTGTAACAAGTTAGGGTTAGCAATACCCCTTTGGTCGATTTGAACCACTTTATATGCAAACCCTTTCCCGATCTTGGGAAGCCCTGTCCAGGAACCGGTAATAGTGAGGTCAAAAAAATTATTGGGAGTGAGCCCAACGACCGCAAAATCGCATATGATCATTAGTTGCAAGAAATTTGTGGCTTGAGTTATTGATGCGGTGCCATTGGGTGAGAGAGGGGAAAATTTAAAGCATCCAGAAACAATTCCAAAATCAGTTGCACCTCCTTGCCTCACAGTAACAGTGGCATAGAAGTTGCCCAATTGGCTCGTCAAGTAAAGAGGCCCAGCTCGAGGGTTAATTGAAGTAGGAGGAGTTCTAAAATTCAATGCTCCCACACTAAATGAATTCCTTGCAATTAAAGTTGGAAAAATGAACCCGTTGTTATGATATACCATTTGGGCAAGCCAAATAGGGATCATGGAAGCCCGGTCCATAATAGCTTGGCTTGAGGGGATAGAGGAGCTTTCGAAACACTTGAGTTTGGCAACCTTCAAGAATGCATCACCAGCATCAAGGAATGCATCCATTGGGTCGTTGGACCCCATGCTTGTTGGGACTTTGACCCCGTATGTTGCCACTTTCTCCAGCTTCAAAAGGAATATGTGAAGTGCTGTTTTGAATAGATTGAAATTCAAGTTTGCAGGTCGGTCAATGAGTTTGGAGTATATGCTCGCAATCAAAAGAGCTATGTTTGGTCCCAACCCAGATTGCACTGCATCTCCTTGGCTAGCTGGAGGGTATTGTGGGTCATTGAACTCAATTGTTCTCAACATGTCTTGAATTATTTGCTTATTGCCACCTCCTCCACAACCACCTGCAGATCAGGTTCGGACCAGGGTTTAATTAATTTTTTTTCCCTTCAATTTTGTGATATAAAAAATTATTTTCAAAAAAATTGCAAAATTAGTTGAACTTACACTAGCAAACCAACATTCAATACCAAACCAACACTGGTTAGGACATTCAGACTTTCTTTTGAGCTTTTGAGGTGTGTGGTACTCTTATATTATGAAAGGCTTTCAATAGCAAACATTTTGTTATCCAGTCCTGAGATCCATATAGTTGTGAGGACATATTAAAGTTATCCATAAAGTGAGCCTCAGTTTCGGCCTCATTTTGGTCCTCACTTTGCCATCTCATCCTCAGTGTTAGTTTAGGAGTTTTTGGAGTTTGTCAAAAAAAAAAATTGAGGATTATTTTTTTAAAGCAATGTTCTAACTCAGGAGGTGTGAGCAATGGACTTATCAGCCATTGAGTTCTATGAGTTATGACTAACCGGTTAGCTTTGGAAATACTGAAATTGCATAGGCCTCCATACTTATGAGGGCCCGATAATACATTCCTTTACCAGCAAGTGCATAGTAAGTAGCCATCAAAGAAGGTATGGCCGTCTGTGGATGCTTTACCACCACAATTGGGGAGAACTCGAAAAGTGCGCCATAGGGGGCATCATTAGGCATGAATCGAACACGCCCCGGGTTGATAATATAGGCCTGGAAGGTGACAACTCCTGGCAATAGCACAATATTGCTCACCTTGTTATTGAGTGATGCGGGTTGAATTATGACTTCCGTCAAAGTATTTGTCTTTGGGTCACTGATCAAGTACCGGAATTCATACCGTAATGCACCAATCAAGTCACCCCCGGGAGTCCAACCGTAAGCTTGGAGGGAGTATGTGGTCAAGCCTGCAATATTTTGATTTTCTGGCCCTGAACTCAATTCCACCATTCCACCTAATAGGGGAGATTTTCAGTTGGATTAACTCCAAAACAAAAAAAACCTCTAGTATAATAATTTGTTGTTGCCCCTAGGTTTTTATTTTTATTTAATGTGTACATGGAATTAATGTCTATACTATAACATCACCCTCTAAAAATATCAACGAAAGCATCTCCAGTTAGTTCTTAGTATGTGTGACCCTGATTACTGAAAATAGTTGAGTGAGTCATGGGACCAGCTGTAACCAACGACCTCTAGCCGATTACTGGACATAATCAGCATCCTTTGCATCCATAACCTTCTCCGCATTTGAATGCAGAGCGTTTTTTGAATGGATTATGGAATCGCTTTTCATCCACACGCAGAATGACATATAGGCAGGCAGCTTAATATGTGATATAACTGAGGTGTGAAGGTCCAATCAGGAAGAGACATGTCACCGAGTCAGCCCTTAAGTCCAGGTTACGGATATCAATTGTGCCAGAAAATGGAGATGAGCTGAACCTACCTGACGGTTCTGGAATTGTTGTAACTTGCACCGAGGCCCTTCCAATGCCCGAAGGATTAGTAGCTGTACATGTAAATGTATAAGTTGCACCTGGGACTAGTGTCAAGGGTGAAATTCGCAATGCATGTTCGTGTAATCGTAGCACCTGGTGAAATAAAACCAGCAAAGAACCTGACATTTTACATGCGGTTATTTATTTGTTTCCCAAATCTTTTGAGAACCGTGGTTATATATGAGAGAGTTGGTTCTTTGATTGGTAAAAAGTCATGGTTATGAACCTCATAAAACTGTCCTGATAACCTTCTGAGGTCCATTCTGATCTATGATAACCACACAGCATTTGGTTTGAACACAGGGAACGACCATTGGGAGTGCAGTGAACCAAATTGGCAGCTTCAACACTAACCATGTTATTCATAAAAATGTTGAAAATTTCCATAAATATTTTTTCCCAAAATTTTTTTGGGTGAAAATAAATAAATAATATTTTGGAATATTTTATTTTTCGACATGAAATCTTCAAAATGAGTCACCTAATTATTTGACAGACATGTGTTGAAGCTGCCCATGTACACAACCAAAGAGAAATAGAACTCAAAGAGACGAATCCATGAACCAAGTGAAAGATGACTCTCACCTCCATTTCAGCAATACTACGCTGGTCGCCGGGGGACGTGATATGCCATTTGTACAACCCTAGGCCAGGTGTACACATGACCTTCAACATACGGGCTGGCGAAATACCGAGTCCCAGGACTTCTGCTTGGTTGTTCACTGCTGCGACTATGGTCATTGCCAAATTCGATGCCAAAATGGTTGCAGTTGCCGTTGCCGCATACCGGCTTGCATCTGTGTATGGGGCTCGTGCCACCTACACCGGGAAACTTATTTAGTTGTAATAAGAGCACCTCCACTCACATCCCCTATTTGGGCCTCTACCAATATTTATTCCAATTTAACATAGAAAACTTTCAAAAAACACAGAAAATCTCTAGATTTTTACACATGGTTCAAGTAGGTAGCCAAAAAATCCAAGGATTTCTTTTTCCTTTTCATATTTTTTTAATAGTCAAATTTGGCTAAAGCAGCTTATGGATGATCACCACCTCAGCTACATCACAAAATTGAAAAAAAAAAACAGGGGTACACACTACACAGGTGACATCATCAAAATCACATGAATTAGGTGATTTTAAAGAAATGTTCCAGTTCCATCTCCATCTCACCTTTACAGTGAACACATAAGACGTTTGGTCTTGTAAAAGTGATGATCGAATGAGAAGGATGCGTCGGCTAGCGCCAGTTGACGAAGGATACAAGTCCGAATTATAATAATTTGTTAACACAATGTTATTACAACTCCAAGTCAATTCGTAAGCTTGAAGTTGGTCTTGAGTAGCATCAACCGAGTCATCAGGGTCATATACACTCGCCTCTAAATACAGGTCTTCCAAAGCATTAATTGACCTATCCCCACCGACAATTGTAATGAATAGAGGAGACGGAGTGGCACGAATGGCGACTGATGCTGTTGATGAGAGTAAGGGGAACCCTGCGAGCCACACTTGAACTTGGAAATTGTACAACAACCCAGGTTTGAGCAAGTTCCCTGGGATATTTAGGCTTCGGGCATTCCAACCCACATCCTCAAGGTCTACGATTGTCGGCCCGGTTTGTGTCCATTGGTATGATAGATAAGCAGCTATGGTCTCGCTATTGCTCTTCTTTACTTCTATGGATGGTGGTGCATGGCAAAATCCATCCCGTTGTATGGTCAACGGAGTCGGCATGTGTGCATGGGCCTCTAATTCGATCATATCACATCTCATTACCTCAAGAATCGGCGTGTTATCATTTATTGATACCTATGACAAAGATGTCACTGCAACATGTTAGTACCAATAATTATGGTCTCTTGTGGGAATGAGATTGCCCCTACTCCTTGGGAGTGGAAGGGATCCTGGCATAGGGTCCCTCCTACTCTCTCAAGGAGTAGCATAAGACCCCTTGCACTCATAGGACGTAGGCTTCAGAACCGTCCTGTCCTACACCTTGTGATCTCTGGATCATGATAAGGTTCATCTTGTGTGTCACAAATGTGTAATCCTTCATAGGTGGGGACATTCTTAAAATCATTTTGAAGGGCAGGTCTCATTGTCCAGCCCTGCATTTTAGGAGTGTCCTCACCCTAGGGGTTGTTCTCTACGCTTCCGCGACCACCGTGGATTGGAGATTCTGAAATCTGGCAAATAGAAAATCTGAAAAATGCTTTTTTGTTGCCAATTTCAAAAAAAGAAAGAAAAAGAATTAATGGGTCAAAATTTCCACCTTTAAAATACCTCAATGGGTATCAATGTTTATTTTTTATGTTTTGGGTATTGAAAATTTGATGAAATTTGACCCAAACATAGCAAAAATAGCTGAATTTACAGTTGAAAAACAAAAAGAATTCAGAATTTTTAATTTCTTTGTTGAAATACACTTAGGAAATATCTCCAGTGCTTTATATCTAGAATAAGGACTAGTGTTGGGTGGATCTCTCATTTTGTCAATTTTATGTTTTTGAAAATTTTGAATTTTTTTTTCCCACCTTAGATTCCAGTTTTTTGAAAAAAAATCAGAATTAAGTAATCATTGATTTTGAGGTTTTGAAATTTTTTCAAAAAACTAGGTGAGTTTCCTGAAAGTATCAGCAAAAAGAACTGATGATTTAGGGTAGGTTCTTTGATCACTTCTCCCAGCATTTTGAGAACCGTTGTTAACAGGCCCTCAAATGTCAAAACCGGGTCTTTGATTTTGGAGAACTGTCAGTCAAGTGTCCTTATACCTAACCCTTACCAGCTGGTTCTAAGAAGAGAGAACCACTTATCACTGGTAAGGACCAAGTAGGGGGCTGTTTTGGCAATGAAGCCCCCACATGAGGTAGGAGCCAAGCAATGGACCCGAGTTCTCAGACCCTTCAAGGTCCTTACCAGGAACAAAGAACTGGGAGAATTTTCCTTTCATAATGAATGTCTGATTTTCATTTAAGAGAGAGGATTGGTGCCTTAGGCCTAAGGTTCCTCAACCATACTCATGAGGTTCCAACCTCTCTTGAGGCAGAAATTTTATTGAGGGTATGGAACCCTACACTCACAACAAAAGAAAAATTCTGTGGGTTCTTTATGTGTAGGGTAAAGCCCTAGGGTGGGGCCATTCTCAAAGTAAGGGGCCTAGGACAAGGTGATAGCAGAGTCGAGCCCTGAATTTGAGGAAGGCCCTCACCCTGGGGCTTTACCCATTCTAGAGCCTGAGGCAAAGGTAATTTGAACCTTAACATTTGAAGATCACGAGGCATAGGAGCTTTCTTACACCTACTCTTTGAAAGTGGAAGGGATCTTACACTTACAACATAAGCATAATTTCACTTCCATTCATAAAAAGTATGCATTAAGTACACTCCACATGTACTTAGGAATTTTCTTGGAGTGCTTTATGTATAGGATAGGGGCCTGTACTCAGGCCCTCCTGTAATTTGAGATCTGTGCCCAAGGCCAGAAAGCCGAGGGAACAGGTCGAAAGTCACGGAAGGGCCTGTACTCAGGTCCTTTTCCTATGTAAAGCAGAGCTGAGATTTTTTCACTTTTTAGAAATACTGACAGGCTGGCTGGTACCTTCTGCTGGTCAGAAGATCCCAGTACAGCCTGGTAACTTCCACCACAGAAGATCCCGCTTGCTGAAAACAGGTTTCTTCAGGCAGGTAAGGGAGCTTGAAATACAAAGGAAATCTCTAGGCAATGCTTTGCATTTGCCACAAAGAGTCTTTGTTTTTCCAAGACTCTCGCCTATACATCTGTAGGAGTAGTGAATTATTTGGGACCTGTGGAATGGAAGTTTGCACCGTTTGAACCGTCAAAGATGCAGTGGAAGTCATTCCCAGAAAATTTGTCACTACCACTTGGAATATATACACTTGGTCCGCTCCTAACATGCCGGCCCCAATAGTGACTGTCATCTGCGATGGAAGTTCGGCAAGGAAGTTCACTACATTCCCAAGCCCATAAGGATCATCACCACTGCCCTCTACATAGAAAAAATATGACATGGGTCGTCCAGCTGACCCACTTGATGCGGATGCATCAAGGGTTAGGTTATCGCACACATTCGTCACAATTGGGCCCTGTAGCACAGCAACTGGAGGCGGACTGAAATTCGAAATCCCTAAAGGAACCCAACCAGTCACAGGAACCGATGTGTCATCTTGGTTGAAAATGCCCGAAGAGATGGACACAAGGTCGCCCACTCCCCAATCTAACGACATGATAGTCGCATTGTATCCAAGTTGAATCATTAGGGTTGTTGCATCCTTGAACACACAATTAGGGTTAATGCCGATCAAAGCCATAGACAGTGGGTCTAGAGTGTTATTACACCGCTGCCATTGAAGTCGAGGATTATCTAATCCCACATAGCTTGAGTATCCGGCATCGGTTGTCAAGTCGAAACTCACTGCAATGCTACCTAAGTTCTGAGACATTTGGGCACTCAATACAATGGGCATGGTTGCCGGAAGGACTTGAATTCCATAGTATTGAATCATCGTGTTCGAGTCCCACATTATGGTCATGTTGATCTTTCCATACGAAGTCGGAACAAATGACACTTGACCAGTTGATGTTGCATTCACGGGCATACACCCAGTGAAATCCGTTCCGAACACTCCGATGGTGGCGGCTGATGTGCATGGTGAGGAAACCGATGCAGCATAATACTCAAAATTCGAAGATGTTATCATCACAAGAGGAATGGAATAGTTAGGGTTACTAAAGGCATCCACAGCGGTGATCGTAAAACTCGCTAGCATTCCGGCTATGAACACTTGTGATGAGATCGATGTTACAGTCATGCCGAGGGCAATAGGACCTGGCCATACATCAACTTCCCATAGATTTACAGTCGGTCCGTTGTTGTTGCGACTCGAGCTATCACCAACAAGAATCAAGTAATGACCCACCTTGATGGGTGTGAAATAAACCGTAAATTGACCCAATGTGTCATTCGAGGGTAAAATCTTAGTCCCATACTTGGTCATACTAGCATTGTTTTGCAACACACAATAAATGCTCCCCGGATCGAGTATAGGGTTTTGGTTCACATCACTTGCCGAGATGAGGAAGTTAGTCGGAACACCGGCTGTCATGGGATAAACAGTATCAACCATAACCAAGTTGGGTAGATATAGAGGCCCGGCTGACACCGAAATCTGGACGGATGTGACGTTCTGTCTGTTCAAGTAAATCGTTATGTTGAAAAGACCAACAAACATGAGCTGAAACCTGATTCGGTAAGTCAAGTCATACCTATTAACTCCGTAAATGGTCGACCCCAAAACCGCATGCGAAGGTGCTTTGGTTAGTACGGCGCTAAACAAATCAGTCGTATATGAGTTGTAAATTTGTGGGTTATGGTATTGGTCATAAGCTTGCATTATAAATTGTACCCATTGTCCGACAATCATTTGTGTCGGGTTAATTTTACTCAGTAAATTACTCGAAACAATGACAGAATTAGGTGCATACGATTGGGCCGGTGAAAGATAAATTGTGAACCCACTATTGCTCACCGCACTCCACACCCCGTCGGTTGCCGGAGATGTAACCGTCACATATAAGTATCCACTTACCGTAACAAGTGGGATGACAAAGGGGAATTCCCATCCTCCTTGTACGGTTGTCACATTTATGGGAGGTCCATTACCCCCTTGCACCGTTACGATGAAAAATGGGTCCACAACACTGGGGTCTGGGGTTGTGATGATGGTTCCGGAACTGTCCTTGGGTTGAACCCAGAACAATATTCCACCAGTTGAAGGCCCGACTGTAGCAAGAATGGGGACATCCGTCATAACTTCAACTTGATCCGGACCCAAGATTGCACAATTACTAACAAAGATAGGACCCGCAAATTCTGACAGTGTAACGGAATATGAAGTATTTCCGACCATACCAGCATTGAAAGTAGTGGTTAGTGTGAAGGATGAGTTTGTGGTATTTGCCGGATAATATGAGAACATTACAGTGCCAAGGGTAATGTAGCTTATAACTGTTCCATTTGGTGCTACATCCGGGGGTTCGAAGGATACTTGGAAACCACCTGCAACATTGTCGGGTATAATTGTTCCCAAAGTATCCCTAATTCGGACGAAGAAATTTGTGTATTCGCCCGGAACTGCTCCGGCGATTCCAGGTCCCCATATGTCAAAGTATACGGGATCGGGTAGAAGGAACCCGACCCTTGCATTGTTTGAAGATCCTGTTGAAGTGAGAACATCAGAATCGCCTATCTTGAAATTAAGAAAAACACTCCCAGCAATAATCGGGGTGAAATAGACTGTATAGTACCCGGTTGTTGGGCTGAACTCCACTCCCAAGCTTGTTGATGTCAATGTTACGGTGCGGGGTGGAACTTCCCAACTAACAAAAAATAAGGTCAGGGTACTCGTGTCGAGAAGTCCATTTGACATTATATTGTTCCCATTCTCATCGAAAAACTGAATTTCCAATGAGGATGGAAAACTTGCTGTGTAACCCCAAGCGAAGGTAACAACTGCTGATGCCCGAGCTCCGGCCACAATCACTAGTGTACCCGTATAAAAATTCCAATACTCATTAAGTATTCCTTGCAATTCATAGAACCCACTCGTAAGGATTACAAAGGTGACGTCGTAAGTTCCATCATTGTTATCAACAATTACCATGGAATCGTTCTCGGTCCCTAAGGTGGTTCCATACGTAAGAAGTAGGGCTTGGCTTCCGGTTGTGAGCGGGTGCCCTGCAATGTCCCGGGTCACAATGGTACCATGTCCAAGGGAACCGGCAACCGTATACGGGTTATCAAGTGCAAGAGTAGTTTGGCTAAAATCTGCAGGGCCAAGAAGGGATGTAATCATCCCCGAGTAGACCAAGTTTGCATCGGATATGATCTGAACAGATGTGTCATTCATGCACATAAAGCCATAACCATATGTTCCGTTCCCCAATGATACCATAATATCAAGTATTGCCTCGTCCGGAAAACCGTCAACGGACATGAAAATATGAAACACATCCTCGTATGTCATCCGAATGTTTCCGTAGGCGTCTCGAGAGACAAGAGTGATGTTTTTATAGCTCATAACTGTGCATGGAGCTAATGACTCCTCATCAAGTGTACATTTCAAGCTTACGGGTGGCCCGACATTAACAACAATTTGGAATGGGGAACCCACAATGTTGACACTCGCTCGTTGGATGAACAGATTATACGTACCAGCTTTTGTTGGTGTGTATTGCACCAAGAAAATATTGTGAGAGATGTGCAGTGGGTAACCCGAGTCGGGAATTATGACCCCAGATTGGTTCAAATTCTCACCCCAGACTTCAAAATAGGCCTCATCTACGGGACTGGAATTATTTAGGTAGTCAAATGCTTGGATGGTAAATGTAGTGGGAACTCCCGGGAACAAAGGGATCCCTGTTGTGCCCACTCCATCACCTGATGCTATGCAATTTGCTCCACTAATCAACCCTGGCCCAACTTGGACTAGTTGTGATTTTATCATGATGGTTCCTGAATAAATGTTAAGCATGTACCAGCCGGGCATCACAAGCATGTAAGTGCACACCACACCGGGCGAAGAAGATGTGGATGTTGTGCAATCGGCCGAAGTTGGTGCAATGGCATTTGTTCTGTTCGAGTCGAGCAATAGTTCGACAGAAATGTTGGCGGTTGAAATGTCTTGGGAGTTGGTAATTGGGTTGTTTAAATAGTCATACAAACTAATCAAAATGGAAGCCCACTGTCCAATCATAGGTGATGTTGCCCCTGACCCGGTCACCTGCCAAAAGTATTTTATTGTGCGTTTTGTTGTTTCATGCCCCAAATGACCATATAACAAAATTTTGTTTGTTTGTTTGCCAAAATTGTGTCGAAACCATTGATGTTGTTCATGCGTAAATTTTGTAATATGCTCTACTAGGGCCCTAAGAATTAAAGTGTAGAGTAAAAAGCCCTAGGGTAGGGCCATTCCAAAATCAAAAGGGTCATCTAGGACAAGGTGGTAGCCAAATCTGGCCCTACATTTTGCAAAGCTACCCCAACCCATAGGACTTTACCCATAGTAAAGCAAAAGGTGAATGTTATCATGAACCTAAACATAAATATATCAAAGGGTGTAGGATGGGGAGGCATCTTTTGTCTACTCCTTAAGAGTGGGAGGAATCTTATGCTTATGCCTTAGGAGTGGGAGGGATCTTGCACATATAAGTAGAAGTAACATCCCTCCTGCTCTTAAGGAGTGGATACAAGAACCCTTGTCTTCTCTTCAAAGGACATTCATGGATATAAGGTGCCACCCTCCATATACACTTGGAAATTGCTTTACATCTCCATTGATGCCAATATTATTGCATAGTATATATACGGTGCAAGTGAGGCTTTACCTACATGCATGCCATTATATAATCTTAAAGTCCTAATTTCTAAATGGTTGGTTCATCACAACCTGTTAAATAGGTAGCTCTAATTGCTGGGAAAGAGATATTCACAAGGAATTAACTATGAGACAAATTGTTATACTTTTGAATTTTTTAGGAACCGAGTTTGTTTGCATTCAATTTTGACATATTGAAAATTTGAAAAGAAAAACTTAGAAAAATTATTTGAATTTACATTAGAAATACACATTTATCCTAGAACTTCCCAGTCTTTTTGGTCCAAAAAATAACAAAATTTGTGGAAGAAAATCATTGTTTAGGAACTGAATCCAAATCTACCCCAGGTTACCACTATCTAACTATGTTTAAATATATATCAAGACAGTCAAGCGTTATACAATTCACATAACAATTGGACCTCATTTCTCCCCCCTGTCTGCTGGTCTTATATTCCCACTTTCACCATTAAACCAGTTTGAAGTGTTACATTAGGAACTCCAAAGCTTGTTGTGCATAACGTCCACTACATTTACTTTACTAATCCATAATATGGGTTAGTGCCCTCATTAAATAACCCTATAAATATTGAAAAGACCTCTTCTTTCTTGTTGAAAATATGACATTGAGGTGATGAAAACTGTCACAATTGTGGCAAGCTAAAATATGAATAATTTGACTAATCGTATGTCAACATTATTAGGCTATTCTTTATAAAAAAAAAGGCAAACTCCAAAGCTACAAAATTAATTGATTTTTGAAAGAAAATAATTCTTCATTTTCTCAATGTGGAAGCTAACCCTAGGTTACCAAATATGACTTTTTTCTGTGTAAAATTGCTTTGTAGCTGAAACAATCCCTTCATTTAAGGTCTAACAGATTGAGGTGTTGAGTTACTATTCCTGTGACATTTCTCGACATGAACAGCCTTTTTTTCACTGGCTAAATGTCCATAAAAAGTGAAAAGAAGAAGAAGTAATTTTAGGGTTTCTAGTTGCCAAAATTAAAAAAAGAAAATGATAATAATAATCAGCAGATTTCTATGTTTGGTTCTAGCAAAATATAGAAGGACACTTAATTGCTTTTACATGCATATCTTGTTTATAACCAAATTTGGCTAAATATTTCTTATGGATCATTATAGCCACTTTGGCTACATCAGAAAAGCCACACAAAAAAACACTGCCCATGGCCATGACTGGCCTAAGTGTGGGCGATGGGCCCCTGACTTTTGATAGCACGACCCATCCCCCAATACATCCAGTTGTTGACTAGGCCTTTGTATAGGGCCCCTTTAAAAGACTAGAGAGACCTTGACCTGATTTACAAAATCCTGAAAAAGTTGCAAAAAGAGTACTAATTCACTTAACATTAGGGGGCCATGTCTGAGAGACCAATGGAAATATGTGTAGGGTAAGGACCCAGAACAGGGCTGTTCTGGGAACAAGGGTCTCACCTAACATGGAACCCAGAATCTCAGAACTATCCAATTCAAGGTCATTACGCACCATAAAGAACCACTGGAATTTTGCTTGTGAAATGGACGGCTTCGATTTGTTTGAGAGGAGAGTAGGCACATTAGGTGTAAGGTGCCATCCTCTGTTGGGGTGGTAATTGTCATGTGGGTAAGGCACCTTCCACATAGACTAGAAAAATTCTAATGTCTCAATACGGATGGATGAAAAGTTGACATGAAATCTTGCATAGTTGGAAATGGATAGTGTTTCATGATCAACTGAACCAAGGCTGAAGGGGATTACAGTAGACCATGAGCCCAAAAAGATGTGATTCATTGTATAATAATAATAATATTTTAACAAGAAAATGGATGAATTTTTGCATGTTTCCTCTGGATTTTAAGTTAATGTATCTCAACAGAGTCCCATTATGATGTGTATCTTAACAGAGTCCATCATGTGATAATGGATTCTGTTGAATAAAATAAACCCTCCCTCTTGTGGAGGTAAATTGCAGACAATCCAATGTTGGCCACCTATTGAGTTTTGACCTGGGTAACTGACAGGGTCAAGGGTCGGGTATCAATAATTTACCCAGATAATTGGAATCTCATCCAGGTAGGTTATCAATCTTAAAACCCTAAACATGTTTATGACTAAAAATAAAAATAAAAATTCAGTCTTATAAAACCTTATATCCTAAAACCCTAAAAAAATTATGATTTAAAAAAAAATCAGAACTTAATTTAACAAAACCTTATATCCTACTTTACATAGGGAGTATAATTGGTAATTTTGAAGGTGGGTATTTGAAATCCGACAAAGCTGGTTATGAGAAAAAAAGCAATAACTGACCAACTCGGGTATGAACTATGAACCCTCTTTGCAGTGAAATTTACCCATCCCTCTTGTGGAGGGTAGATTACACCTGATAGATGGTCCCATCTTTGTTTTACACTAAAGGTTTGCTCTTAGTTTAGGGTTTAGGGTTTGGTTTTTTTGGCCCCTTTGAAGAGTACCAAGATTTTACTCCATTGATCATGGGACAAGCAAGGCATTCATGGGATTTGGTTTAAAAAAAAAACCTGTGTGTTCATTGGGGATAAGGCACCAGGTATAGTGTGGATTCGAATCGGTAGGGATGGAAGAGGCACTTCAATGCTATCATTTCGCCAAATCACGACGAAAATGTACTCACTTCCTTCACTAGCTTGCAAGGGGAGGAAAGTAAGTGACCATGAAATATAAGAGTTTCCATTTGTGCCGATCGATGTGCTTGAGTTGAATGCCACCATAGCTAGAGTGTTGTCGGGTTGCATGATGTTTGCTTTGAATCCATCAATTCGACTCAATACATGGTCTTGTTGATTTCCATAAGCATCTACCGCTTGAAGGTTGATTTGAACCCAGTCTTGGCCAGCCTGATAAGTATCACCCCCATTGCCACCGACCCATGCCAAGGTGTGCTCTATAGCTGATGGGCCAGAGACCACCTGCAAAATTCCACTATCTTTGTCTCTCTTGTTTATCATGGCATGGACCCAGTGATTTTTTTATGAGCAAACTTTCGTGATTTTGTGAATTTATTTTTGAAAAAAAAATTCTTGCACAAATTCTCTGTTTTCTGAAAAAAGATCTCCCAAAAAAAAAAAATCCACCAAAAATTTGCCACAACTACCTGAAACATGAAAGGGTGCTCCAGATTTTTCTACTTGCATATTTTGAGTATTGGCAAATTTGGCTAAAAATTCTTATGGATGATCACCATTTGAGCCACATCACAAAATTGAGGGGAAAAAAACCACTGCATGGACCTTGATTTGCCATGAGCGCTCGAAGCACCATCTCGGCCTACGACCCAATGGCCCAAGGCTCCTGGGTTAAGTACTCTATGTTGGCGGTGTTGGTCTAGAGACTTTATCTGGTATGAACAAATTTCAGCCAATGCTTTACATTGTTGGCATCTGGGTCTATAACTTTTGTCTAGTTTAAGGCCCCAAGTTGGGAGGACTATCAAAATAGGGGGCCTAGCAAGAGGCAAACATTCTCATGTACCTAAACAGATGTAGATCACAAGACATAGGAAGGGAAGGGTTCTTAAACCTACTCCTTAAGAATGGGACAGATCCTACAGCTATAAGTAGGCATAATTTCTCTCTGGTTCTTGAATGGGATATTCTTACAAATAAGGAGCCCTTCAAACATATTATGAAGTTTCTCTCTAAGTCCTTTATGACAATAATCTTTAAAATAACTTCACAAATGACCTTATCTTTGGGTCCTTATTTGATCTAAAAATCTTTTTCATCCTTAAAATGTTGGGTCTCCATAAAGTGAACTGATTTCATTGAAATTAGATTGTAAATAGATAAAAATGATGAATTTAAGCATTTATTGCACATAATTCAAAATATTTGTTGAATAAATGTAGTATAACAGTAACAACAAACGTGAAAATAAAATTAAAACTCATTTTCCCACTAACATTGAGAACAAAAGAGTTGGAGGCTCTGTCAAATGCGAGTGTACTTATTTAATGTCAAGTCTCGTACTGGGAACCATGAACTCAACCTTTTATCGAGAAAACTTCTTCACTTGACTCAATATTCCCTTTCCACCCACAAGAAAAAAAAGGGAGGCCCTTCACTCCATGATGCGACTGACTTCTCATTGGTTGCATGGAAGTTCTATTCCTAAAATTGGATGCCACTATTTTTGGCCTGGACTTAATAGCCCTTCCTAAGAACACCCTACCAATTGGAGTGTCTCCCCTCCTGCTTTTGTGCAGATGAAGTGAAGTTAATAAAATTTCAACATTTTTTTTGGTCTTGCCTACCAAGGCAAGGAAGTTGTGTTTAGATTCATTATAGAGTTATAGTAGCTTAAGGGATTTTGGCTCCTAGGTAATAATAGGTCTATTTTTGTATGAGGATTTTTGAAAGATGATATTCTGGCTTGTGTTGAAACTTGAGATTAGTTAATATAGAGTTATAATATCTTGAAGGATTTTGGTTTCTCTTAGAGGATTTTTTGAAGATTTTATTTTTGCATGGTGAAATATTTGAGCTTCTATAATTCTCCTTTTTGCATTAGGATACTTTTTAATGTAAATGGCAAGGCCACAGTGTGACACACCCCTTGTTTTAATGATGGGTATCTGGAAAACAATTAACCTGACCTGGAGTAGATAACCATTTGTCAATCCACCCAATGCACTATTTGTACTCCCCACATAAATGACAAGCTGAAAACTGCCTGTTGCGTATGCATCATACTGCACCGTGAATGTGCCATCTCCATTATCTTGAGGATTCCAAGTTGGAGTTGCTGGAGGAATGAAACCCAAGCGATTGTTCACATTCACTGGTGTAAAATTTAGCCGCACAAAATAATCACCCGACATCGGACTGCTTTGAATCGCCAAGGCAAAAGAATCAACAAGCTGGACCGTAACATAGCCTGATTGTCCCGCAATAATCAACCCACCCAAATCACCAAATGCCAAGCACTGATTCGGATCGGGATCCATGGCTGCCCCAAGTAACACAGGCACACTGAACCGAAATCTGCTCGAGTCCACTGTTGTTGTAATACTTGTGGCAGCCCGCACAAGGAAAGTAGTCGGCCCGGATGTGTAAGTGACGTTGAAGGAAACTGTTGTACTTGTCCCTATTGCGGGGAGAAGACTATACGAAATCCCACAAAATTTGTCATAAATTGGTTGTCCGGTGTTACTAATGAGTACACTTGGATTGGATCCCGTGAGACTAAAACAAGTACACATGGTTAGGTCGGGAAAAATGGGATTGTTATAAGCATCCTCAACTTGGACATACATTACATTAGGCCGACAAACACTCGGTGAACTGCAAGCTAAAGCCACTATCACTCCAGGTCCAAATACGGTTGTGGTTATGTTATTTGGACCACTAACAGCTGCGACGATGTTTGCATGGGAAGGGCCCATTGCCGAGGTTATGGAGATGTTGTTGGGTAAATCCGTGTAAATTAGTGCTATGTTCATCACTCCGGCCGTTGTCGGTGAGCAAGTGTAAATGATGTCGGAACCTTGAACTGTATATGTTCCACCCGTTACGAGTATTGGTGAAATCGAATATGTGTTCGCTGCAAGTGTTTTATAAATCGAAACACTCGAATTGCTACTGATCTGAGATTTATATGTATTGAGAAGTGAGGGAACATTTGGAACATTGACCGCATTACCGAAATTGTCACCAAAGACAATTGTAAACACTAAAGTGCTACTTCCGGCCGTAAGTATCGTGCCATCGTCTACACCCGGTCCGACAGCCATCAAGTACGAATAGTCTAATAATCCAGGACCCACAACACAACTCGCCACCGTTGCCATATAACTCGAATTCAGTTGCAAGAGCATCCCATTCATATACACAAACACATCATAAAGCCCAGCCATGGTAACAAGAAATGATATTGTGTACGTGTTGTCCGAATTGCCCACAACTCTTGTTGTCACGGTTGGGGTATAGACTTCTTCATTATAGTCGTCGGACATAGCTTGAACGGATTCATCGTCATTATTAACAATAGCACTCTTGTGCCACCGCCGACCAAAATTATTTCCATGTGATAATTTTGTCCCAAGGAGACGACGGTTTTGGGGTGTGTAGGTTCCCGCAACGGTCACCATTGCCCATACAACAAGAGTTTCATTATAGAATGGTGGGTTCCCATAGATGTCTTTTGGTGAAAGTAAAAAGGAAGTGCTTAGTCCGGTCCGCCCAGCACTTCTTGCAGCTAGTTGAATTTCAGTACTCGCTATGTCAAGTGGTCCGGGATCCACTTGAAATGTAAAGGGACTACCTGCAATATCCGTTTGGTTCATTGTTGCTCCACCTACCCATGTCACCTGAAGCAATGATTTTTTAATTTTCTTTTGGTGGTTCTTTTTTCCCAAAATGACCCAATTTTATTTTTTATTGGTTTTTCAGTCACCAAATTTCCCGAAGAAAATTTAAATTAAAAGAAAATTCGAGATTTCTTTACAGTGTTCCAAGTAGGTAGCCAAATATACTCAAGGATGTTTAAATTTTCTTACTTTGATAAGATATTATAGTCAAATCTACATAAATCTACATAAGATGCCACTTCCCCTACATTGCAAAATTGAATTCGAAAAAAAAAAAATACTCACCTGAAGTGTGTAGATTGCAGGCTGGAGTGGCATAACATCGATCAAATAAACCGCGGTTGCTGTAAATTCAAAAGTGAAGGTGCATTCTGAACTCCCACTAAGTAGTGTTACATTCGGATTCGACACAAGGGGTGATACTCCAGCTCCCAATCCATCCGTTCCGACATCACTACTTGTTAATGTAACTATAGGAGTAACATTACACATTGAAATATCTTGAAGGTTTCCATTCACATCAACACCCATTATGTTCACCGAGTTTAGAGTACCCGCAATGAACCTTGTGGGGTTTTGCGGGTCCGTCACAAGTTTTCGAGGGGTGGAAGCCAAAGAGATGAAGGACAAGGGCACACTTGTATTCGCCGGTACCGAATTAACAATCAAAGGTGCACCCACCGTCTTCCCACGGAGGTCACCTAACCTCACAACTGCAGTGAAATTCCCCAACACCATAAGAAAAAAATAGGCTTGATAACGTCCCGTTATATTGGAAGGTGATACTGCCAAGCTTGCATACAAGGGGATGTCATATGGAGACGCCCCTAGTTTTTGCACAATGACACTAAACTTGTTGGAAGAATCACCGTTGCAAGCATTTTGGAGTTTATCGTTGCATTGGAATTCGATGGTAGTTTTCGTCCCTCGTGGTGCCATAATTGGTGAAGATGTTAAAATCATTGATGCGGAAGCAGAGGGATCGCTAGCAATGACAAGAAGGGGGTTTGTAAAGCCAACTTGAACTCCATTGGCAGTAAGGAGGCCTTGAAGTTGCCATAATCCGATTGTAAAATCAATGTTAACAATCATGAACGTAACATGGTCATCTTGTATACTACATGCTAACGGATTCGACGGATTGCCAAATATATCGAGTATCCTTGCATTGCATTGCAACAAATTTTTGGGGATTGCATTTCCATAACGATCATTGATTGTAAAAATGGTTGTTGATCTTGAGGTTCCAATAACGACATTAAGTTGCATTGTGGGTGGAAGATAAGTTACAGCAAGAGGATCGGGGCTACTCGGTGTAACGGTAAAAATTGTCGAATTCAATTGACTCCCATTTGATGAAAGTATCCTAAGATTATAATTTTGCATTGTGGCTTGAAGAGAAAATGTCCCGGCCAAGTACAAGTTCAATGTTGCCGAAAGTGTCCCCATTGTCCCGGGTGAAGTCACTACTGTTGCGGATATTTGTTCACCAGTATTTTTTATTGCAATTAGTTGGAACATATCGATAATCATGTCGGGTGTGTTTGGATGGAAGTTTTGCGGATTGCTCCAACTATCCATTGCATGAAAAATTCCTGTAATTACACTCCCAGCTGTGTAACTTGAGTTTAAAACATTTGAAAGTTGGAAATTAGATGTCGTAGGGTTTGTTCGAGCGGGCATAATTGTAAGTGGGATGCTACTTGGGACTCCATTTGTGACGAAAATATTGGCAACAAGTGCACTTGCAACATATGTCAAGGCATAAGTTCCATCCCCGTTATCGACAAGGGTGACAATTGTTCCCCCGGTCATCGAGACCGTGGGTGGATGTCCCCCAATTGCAATAGTCGAGGTATTGCCGACCAGGGGTTCATTGACGGAAACAAGGAGAAACTTTGCCATAATGCCCACAACACCTCCATAGAATTGAGGACATGTTGCCAACGAGGGGGGTGCATAATTACATTCCGGGTAATACTTAATACTATTGGTTGCTTGCACGGGAACGGTTATCAAAGTTGCATTCAGCTCCGTGATACCATTAAGAAGGGGTAACCATTGGCTTGATTTGGGAGCACTCCATGTAACTCGATACCGACCACCGGATAAATGTTTGTCATTTACGGTTGCTTGACCCTGCACTCTATAGTCAAAATAATCCAAGATAGATACGCTCAAGATCTTTGCTGGAGATGACGGGTTATCAATTGGGAAACCATTGGCATCGAGCGTGACTATATAAAAGAATGAAGTTTGACCCATCACCGCACCTCGCACTTGCTCAAGGCTTAAATGATCAAAATTACCCGCATTTATCCAGAATGTCACACTCATGCTGGTTGTATCATTTACATTCGCCTTTACGGTTATTATACATGGGCCGGTGACGAATGGCGTCATAAATGTGAGAAGAAATCCCATCAACACGTCCGGACTTATGGACATGTTAGCACTCGGCACCATTATTCCACCGGCACTAATATTTGTTACGAGTTGTGAACTATTTCCTTGCCATATATTCCCATACATATCTCGAGCCGTTAAGTAAACCGAGAAGTTTGTCGATGGACTTGCTTCTCCATTGCTTGTGCCAGTTATCATGAACATACTACCAATTGGGTTTGCGGCATTTACTTGAATTATAGCAGATGACATCAATATTTTGTTCCCGAACGGAATAATTGCAAGATATTCACCGGCTATTGTGGGTGCTATGAAGCTAAAGAGATATGGATTAGTCAGTGGTCCTATGGTTGGGGGAACATATATCAGTGAACATGCCCCCGCATAATTGGCACCAATGAGGTCTAAACTTCGAACAAGACTTGCACCCGCAAAAGGAAAATTGTTTGTAGATGGGTCGACCATGTTGCCATATGAGTCCATTAAGGTGAGCTCCAATGTTCCGCTCAAGCCAACTATGAAGCTTTGATTGCTCGAAACTTGTGAAAAATTGATATCCGCAGCACCTGCTTAGGACCCTCATAATACAAGGTCCACCTTCCCATGAAATCAGAAGCACTTCAAGGCTCAAAACATTCCAATCACAAAGGTAATAATACTCCTTCATATGAAAGAACATGGGGTTAGTATTTCTTTTTTCAAAGTTGTATTGTGGCATGAGTGGCCATCATCCATAAGATAATTTAGGTATAAATGTTTTTTTGAAAGTAGAAATATTTAAACATCCTTTTATATGTTTTGCTAACCCCACAAAAACCTGATATAAACTTTGGAAAAAATCTCTTTGGAAATTTCACAATCAGAAAATGCCAAATGCCCACTGAATCTTTGCATTTTTGAAAAAAAATTAAAAATCACAAATTGGGGAAATTTTTTGCAAAAGACCCCAAAAAAAAATGGTTGGGGCCTACCATTATTGCATTTTTTTCAATAAAAGAATGTTGGTGGGAAATGTTCTTGTAATTCCTTCCCTATAGTTGTGAAGGCTCACCATACATGCTTGCCTTGTTTATTAAAAGGAGTAAAAGCCTTGGGAGCAAGGCATTTATGCCTTATTAGGTCCACCCTTGGATTGAGGGTGCAAATGCCATGCTCTTGAAATTTACACAAAGAATTTGGAGAAATTTGGTAGTGTATTTGGATGGCACTTAAACGCATGAATATCTCTCTTAGAAATTAAAAGAGTAGGGATCTTTTGCTTCCTCCTTAAGATTGGCACAAAAATTATGCCTACTTATAGTTGTGAGATCTCTCCCAATCTTAATGAGCAAGTATAAGAACCCTTCCCCCTCCTAAGCCTTGTAATTTACACGTTGAAGTGGAATGCCCAAGCACAAGGGCTTTCCCAAAGTAAGGGCCCCAAGGCAATAGCTGAGGCAGGGACCCTATATTGGGTATGCCCTTGTCCTTGGGTGTTATCCCACATATTAACTTGGTAGAAAGTTTTCTCATGTCACCCACCACATATCACCCCCAAAAAAAACAAGGCAAGGTGTCTCAGAAAATGAAACGCCCACAAAAACATGTGTCAAGCTTAAACCTAATTACCTTGATTATTCCAACATGGACTTGTTAGGTTTTGGAGAGGATTTGATTTCAAGATGACTTCTTCATGTATTGTAATGAATGGTCAAATTTCTAATATCTTTAGGAGGTAAATGTTTGTGTATATTATTATGTAGAGCCATGCAATTCTCCCAACATATCCCTTCCTAAACCAAAATTTTAATAAAGCAACATAATATTTGGAGACCGAATTTTCCCTTAAGCATTAGGGTAACCTGCCTTATGACCGAACACCACCTATGACCGAACACTTTATTAATATCTTCCTCATCTCTTCTTCATTCTGAGTGATTTAAAACGTTATGGGAGCGCTAACTTAGAGCTCTCTAATTTGTCTTTGAACACCAGAGGCAAAGGAGTAATTATAGAAGAACAAGAAGAAAAATAAGCTTTTCCAAGTTATAAAACTCGTTTTTCTTCTCTTTTTTTTCTTCTCTTCTACCCCTCTTACCTTCAAAGGAGCACTCTCCAGAAATTTGCAAACCTCTGAAACACTAAGTGTTCAGTGATAGGCGTAACTACCCTAGAAGCTTTGAAGGTCCCACAACTAATTTGGATAACCAATGTACCTAATGAACCCATTATTGGTGTGTGGTTAGTATGGGTAATATTTAGCATATATATAGGGGCCTAAAGGGGATCTGAACCCCCAGTCACTTGAAACAGGTTTCATTTCCTAGCCATTAGGATACTTTTAAAAACAAATTATCTTAATGGGGTGAAAATATACACTTTAAGAATATCATATTCACAACTTCAATTTGAATTTGTTGGTTTTGAACTATATTTGTTTCCAACTCCAATGTATGGAATATAGCATTACTTACTTATGACCTTTGAGTTTTGGCATCTCTATTGCAATTGTAATTATCCACATGTGTGAGTGACATTTGGAGTACTAGGTGTGCACATGATGGATGGAGGTGCATCCATTTATATGAGAAGTTCTAGACCTAGTAAGGGAAGTTTTTAGTTGGAACTTGTTGTAAAGGGGAAGAGTCATTACACAATGAGTTGCTTGTTAGACCTAGAGTAGGACTCGTGCGGATGGGTCCATGCCATCAAACACATCATCCCATATTGTTGACAACCTTAGATTTAATGGTTATTCCCAAAACAATTTAGTTGCACCCAAATAAAATTCAATTTGGGATTCAGGACAATTTTTTCAACATTTTATTGAGCTTTCTATTGTTGTAGTGGGAAGTCATATTAATTTACATTTCTATTTGAAATAATGAATTTACTTTTCAAAAGCCTTGAAAGTTTGGAATTGTGACCTGCATAACAAGTGCCATTGAATGATGCGACCAAAGTTGGACCATAAAAAGCTTGGATGATGATTCCCACTCCAGCAACCATTTGATTTATACCCGGAACAAGCACAAATGTCCTCTCATTGGGTATTGCGGTATAATTATTTGCATTCCAATTTACAACAACGGGCAATGGGGATTCGATTGTTGATGCCGGAATAATGTTGTTGTAATTGTCTCTTAGGGCAACAATTATGGGTGCAAATTGGCCAGCCACCATTTTCCCAACTATCATGTCAGCTGACCAACCTGTAGACTGTAATGTTTAGAATTAGGGTTCAGTAACACACTTGAAATTAGGTTTTCCAACACTTGAACAACATAATACTCCCCATAATAATCAATATAATAGGCATGGATTTAAGTACGGTATGTTGAAATTGGGAAACCTAATCCTTTGTGATTAGGTGTATTATGGTGATAGGGTAAAACAAAATATAGTTGGGGAGGGTGTCGGGTTAGGTTCCCTATCCACCATCCATTATGTCAATTGCTAATTCCAAGCTTGTGAGCACTAATCATGTTTTTGGCTTCTAATCAAATTGGAATCAAGATTCATTTTGAAACTTTAGAAAAGGCAAATTAAAAAGTGTCATATCTTAACATGATTCTAGTGACTTCCTACACATTGCAAGCCTTGCCAATAATGTGATTGTTTTGTACTATGGAATTGCTCATCTATCCATGTATTACATTGTTGTTGTAGGATTCCATATTTCCATTTTGATGGCCATATGATACTTGGGCGTGTAAACAAATTTACTATGTGTTTTTAGGGGTTTATCTATTCGGCCTTTCTCAACACGGAAAAGTGTGTTTAGAATTCACCAACCAATATTTGCGTCCCACGGCTTCATTTATGTAACCTTTTTTATTGTTCATGTTCAACTTCATGACATCAATATAAAGCACTTGGAGAAATTTCCAAATGTCTTTGAGGCACCTTATTCCTATGAATATCTCCCACATAAACAAGTGATCTTACACCTACTCCCTCAGAATGGGAGGGATTTCATGCATGTTTAGTATATGTAGATGTAAGATTCAATAGGCATAAGATCCCTCCCACTCTTAAGGAGTAGGTGTAAGAACCCTTGCCCTTCTACACCTCATGATCTGCATATTATTAGGTTCATGATGAGCTTTGCCTTGGGTTTTACAAGAGTAAAGCCAACGGGTGGGGAAGAATAGTTTTTTTTTAGGAAATTTTGTTTGTAGCCAAAGTGGGTGATCATCCCTAGAAAGATTTAGCAATATAAACTAGAAATAAAGTTTTAAAAATTGAATTATCTTTCTATATTTTTGGCTACTCAAAGAAAACCAAGTACACAAATATGGGGATTTTTATTTTGTATCTTCTCACTTTTGGTGACTGAAAACTTCAAAAATCTCTTCTAAAAATCAAAAGTTTAATTTTTAATTTCATTTTTTGGCAAAATTTCACCAATACTGAAAACAGTGATGGGTGACCATTCACAAAATTTTAGCCTAAACTTGACTACCACCTTGTCCTAGGCCCCTTATTTTCACAATTGCCCCACCCTAAAAGCCTTTACATTACACTTAAATTGACATGGAACTGATGCCCATTAGTAATATTCATTTTTATCTAATTTACTTCAGTTTGGGATGTAGAACATGGTACCTGCACTTGAGTTGGTATTGGGTATCACTTCAAACATAAACTTGCCGGAGCCTTGAAGATTGTTTTGAGAGGAACCGAGAAAAGCGGATACAACATACGAACCGACACTAGTCACAATGGCCGTCGCATTGACAACACCTACCCCACTAGAAATTGCCATATTGACAACAATGCCTTGATCACTTATAAGCATGACCATTGCACTTGTGTTCCACCCTTGGAAACTTGTTGTGCCATTGTTTCCATAGATATCTCGGAGGGTGAGAAGTGCAACCACCATGTCGCCCGCAAATTTTTGAGCCAAAACCAATTGTGACATGTTGACCATAGCAAGGGTTGATAACGGACCCGATACCATCCCCGGCACAACTTGTAGTTGCACATTATTTGCAATTGACACGATGTTGTCAATCGTGATACTAACTGTGTGGGCGCCTTCATTTGTGAGGAGAATGGAAAAGAAACAGCCAATTGTTGATCTTTCCAAATTGCAAGTTGTGTTAATGAGTACTACACTAAATGGATCAGTCACCTGGAACACTTCACAAGTAACAATTGTACATCATTTTTCATCCGGCAATCTGAACAAACAAGCAAATATGGACAATTCATTTGCAAGGAGGGTGGGATATTTAATCTCTCTAATAGGGTTATTTTCAATTTTGTGATATCAAACAAATTGGTGAATTGGTCCCAAAAAAGTAGCAAAATTAGTTGGATTTGCACTAAAATTTAAAAAAAATTCAGAATTTCCCCTTTTTGTTTCAAAAAAATAAAAATTCCTAGAAAAAAAATTCCTATCTAACCTTTCATATTACCATAATCAGTTGCTACTAGAGTTTTAAAATATTTCTTTAGAATAGAAAGTATGTAGGAGTTAAGTTTGGAGGGGATACATGTCTTTGTTCTTCACATGTACCTAAATCTTTTCAAAAAAGTACTTGGGTAAGACTATCATCCCATAAACTCAACATTTTAAAAAAATGGAATAAAAAATTACCCACTCCTTCCTAGGTGTTGGTTTTATCAAAACAATTATTGCGTGGTCTACTTCTTGCATATTATCTTGAAAAATCAAATGAAATGTAATCAAAACAACCAAATATTTTCTATCTGATTTAATGTGATGAAGGCTAAATGTGGGTTTCTACTTGCCTAACAAGACAAAATTAGTTCAAAAGGAGTTCAAAGAGTTTTATGATTGTTTCATGATTGGTTTACATTAGGACATTTCACATTGGAATGATTTCCAAAATATAACTCAAGAAAACTGTAACAACATGATAAGAAATGCCAAACTTTTAAGATGGAAAATCTGTTGTGAATGCCTAAACTTCATAAAATTTTGGCCAATAGTACTTTCATGAACAAGTTTCCCATACTTAAAAAAGTATTGGCCATACATGCAAGGAGGGCTATAATGTATTTAGACTTTAAGAAATTTCACCAAATTTTCAACTAAGATATCAAAATACATGTAGATATTTACATATGTGCATTCCACACCATTTCAAAATGGGCATGTGTCAAATTTACTCATATATATCATGTTTTTTGTTTTCTCAATATATTATAGTTGATCAATAATCTTCAAAATGTGGACAAATGACATTTTTTAACAAAAACAACCCTAGTAATGCATGCTTAAGGCATTAAACTTTGAATTAGTCTCAATTACTGGTAGTAATTACAAGTCAAAATAAAATTGAAGAATGCCATATCTCCCCCAATTTGTTTATATACTACTTAAAACATATATCATGAAATTTAACCTGGGCAGAGATGATGTGGATGACAGTGTACTTCGGGATAACATGAGTTGAATCTATGCTGAAAGTTGTTGGCCCAACTGGTATTGGCAAACTCAAGTTGGGAGTGATATGGAACTTAGCTTGTGCTTCCACCAAAGTTACTTGTGCATATTGAAATGAAAGGTTCCCATTCATGATGATGTTCCCATTGAGTTTCACAAGTCCTGTAGGTGAAGGGTTTAGGGTTTAAGGTTAAGGGTTTTGGGTTAATTTTAGGATTTAAAAGTAAGAGTTTGTGTTCTTGTTGTAATTTTCTTAGCATGTCTTTTATCAAAAAACAAAAGTGTAAACTTAAGGAGTCTTAGGACCTTTATTATTAACTCAAGTGCAATCTGAGTTTACTGGGCCCAATTGTTTATAAATTTGATTTCAATATTTTTAAAAACCACAAATTATATAATTGACATACTAGTAGTGAACAAAGTCATTGATGGTCCTTTGATCCCAATCATCAATTGATGAACATAAATTATTTATTTTTAATTCAACATTTTAAAATTATTCTTAAAGCAACCCAAGATTCCTAAGATCAATGGTGACATAGTTGGAAATTCATGTAACTTATGTTTATTTTCTAATACTTTTGTTATTTTGTTCTTAGGTGAAATAAAAACCAACACAATTCAAGTCACCTGTGGTATTCAAGGATCGTGTGGGTGTACATGTAACATTCCAAACACCATTTTGTTGAGAGACCACGGTGTAAGGGACGAGAAATGTGTTGTTGTATGTTACATTTGAAAGGTCGGTTTGAATGAGTGTCAATTGGAATGGGAATGTGCCTACTATATCAGCAGTTGGAACAATTCCTTCTCCATCAATTGCTTGGATTGTGAATGTGATTGGCACACCAAGTGGACATGATGCCGGGTTGGAGGGCAAAGTAACATAACTCTGCAAATGTGATGGTGCTCCAGATACATTAAAGATTTGAGAAGTGGGACTACCTACAGAAAGTATCCGATCGCGGTGATTAAGGTAATTTTCTTGTTAGTCGAGCATAAGGAATTATTGCATTAGCATGAAATTGCAAATGCATTAAGATGAATACATGAGGGTCAAGTTTCCACTAAAGGACAAAAGGGCCAACCAAATGCGTTTTCCTCGTCCAAAGTAGGTGAATATTAGGGTTGCAAGAAAGTGATTCAAGAAATCATCAATGACCCAATGTGCGCTTAGATTAGTTTTAATTAACTTTCATTTTTAAAAATCAACTTGTGCAAATAGGTTCAATAAAATTGGATTCGATGATCAAGAGTAACACAATATGGGTGTTGAGTATTTTACCAACACAATTTGGGACCATTGATGTAATGTTATACATTCCGGCAATAGTGACAACAATATTCACCATATAAACCATTGGTCCTCCCACACCATAAAATGTGCCCAAGGTGCTAGTGTTCACAACAACAATATTAGAGGGCGGTGCCACCGCATACATTACATATATCAATAGCCCCATACCCGTGTCTGTATAAGTGCATACCACTGGAGGTATTAAGGTTAGCATTTGGCCAGTAGGATCCTGATTACATCACATCAAGCAATAGTTTACGTCTTCAAACAACCAAAGTAACAAAAATCAAATCTCCATGTAAACTAGTTGAATAGTATGCTACATAAATATTTTTTGAATTGCATGAAACTACAAACATAAAATTCTTAAAATTGATTTTTCGTAAGCTTTGTTTTTCAATATCTACATAATGTGTCAATTTAGTCTTTTTTGAATTTATTTGTAATATTAGAAAATTTGACAAACAATGAAGAGAACCGCAAGGGAAAAAAGTTGACTTGGGACAGTTTGTGGTCATGAAAGGTTTTCCAAAACCATTGATGATTTTTGGCAATATTAATATGAGTGTTGTCAATTCCTGCATCAAGTTAATTCAAATATTAATAAGATTTTTTGGATTAAAAAAAATCATATTTGACCATGCAATTATTGTCAATGGCTACAATGGGTGTCAAAATTCATGTAGATTGAAAATTCCATATATAGGTTATGTATTAACAAAGTTTTGTTGTTTTTCACATCTACATTTTTTTCAACTCATCCATGCATGCCACCATCCCCTTTAAGATGTTTGAAATGTGAATCTTCGACAATTTTTATTTTCTGGCCCAATGCATGTGAACAACTTCTCACCTTCAACTTTAAAATATTCTTGGTCATTTAAGGAAAGATGAGTGACATTGACATCTTGAAACAAGCTCAAGTTACAATGGATGAACAGTTTTGCATTGCGCTTTCGAGCATATTCAAAAGGGATTTCATGTGTCGAAGGGGCAATGGCCCCATTCTTGAATTTACAAGAAGGTGTAAAATATGTTGACATAAGAGACCATGAATGTGCATTTGGGAACACATCTTGCTCCAAATTCCATATGCCATTTTCTTGAAGGGGTATTAAAGCATTTGAGGCCATTTTCACCCCATCTATTCAACAAAACATGAGAAAATCTGGTAAGGTCAATCAAGGATTGAATTCTAATGCTACATATTGCTGAATTAGTGTTATTATAATTCAACCTACATTCATGGATATAAATCAAATTCCACAACACATAATTAAGTTGATTAGGGTTAACATTTACCATAATATATAAAGTCCCCAATGTTGACATAGGGTTGGCCATCATGTGAAAAATAAAGTTGCACAATTGCTTTTAAAGGATCCATGGGAGGCATAACAAACCATGATGTGACCATAGCATTAAAATGCGATGTTTCAATGCGTTTTGCTTTTATAGGCTCCCCATGTGAACCCACTCTCAAATAGTGTTCTGCAAAAGTCCATGTGTGGTCTATCCAATTGACCAAAATATGTGTGCCTCCTTTGCTTGTCCCCAATTTTGGAAGGAAAGTGGGTGAACCTTCTACATGAATTTTCCCAATGAACCCAATTAGAAAGTGTTTTTTTTTACAATACTTTTAGAATTACATACTAGAAGAATTTTGGAAATAAATTAATTTCAAGGGCAACTTTATGATAAGCAATCTTAACAAGCATGCATTCATCTATCCTATAAAGTTGAATAGAAAGGTGCATGTCTAAGAAAGTGCCATACCTTCACCCAATACAAGATTGGGTGTTATGAAAATGAAAACAATGAAGCTCAAAGTAGAAAGGCCCCATTTTTTCCTCCAAGGGTTTACCAAACATACCTATAAAATTCATGTGACACCATTAGAAGACATGCAATAGCCTTCATATATTACATTTACTTTTATTGATCTCGAACATGTGTCCATATAAATGTAATTTCAAAACATGGGTTTGTAATTCATTACTAAAAATATCATATGTTTGAATAGATTGTGTGTTCAAACATTGGTTCTATTTTATTTTAACATTAACTACATGTTTTTTTGAAGTCCATATGCAAGATCTTTTGTACCTTGGCAAAGAGGTTGAAAGCCATGACTAATTCACATATTTGATATGATTATCATTTTTTTCAAAGAAGTTCCAAAGAAGTTCCACAATAGCCATGTCTTCTTACAATCTTCTTTCATGTAGGTTTAGGGCTTCTCATCCTATACAAACTTTGTGTCTTTTGTGCATTGCAATTTTTTTGGGCGTTTAATTCTCCAAATAGGGATAGGGATTTTCATCTCTTACTTGTTTTGTGCCATATTTGCCTTAACTTTCTTTCTTGTGATCAATTTGTAAATCATCTCAATAAATTGTTGCATAAAAACCACATGATGGAGAGATGACAAATCATGATTTAATTGCTTTGACATTTTGTTATGAGAAATTGTTCCATATTTTAAAAACTTTTCATGCATATTGTGAGTCATTCTTTTCTTTGAATTGGATCAAGTATTGTCATGTAGACATGCTTCATTATAAGCATTATCTTTAATGGAAGGTTGGAAGGTGTTGAGGTTGTAGTTGCCCTTCTTTTAAGTGTGAAATATAACAAATTTTTTGACTTACATTTTCATAATGGAAAGGATAACTAAATCATTCAAACAAATACACCAAAAACCAATTGCCCTCATCATGTATTAGGAAGAGTTTGTTTTCATGAAAAAGATGACATATTATGTTAGATTCTAGAATTCATGATAAATTTTTTTGTGTCACTCCTTCACTTTAGGTTTAGGGGTCTATGCGATAACCCTATTATTTGTGATTATAGCAAGAATCGTTCAAATTGGCACCTCCCTATTCTTCAAGATATTTCACAACCTTAGGATGAAGTACACATTGATGAGTTATTGATGTTTAGTTAAGAGTGATAAACTTGGTTCAACTCTTCCCATCCCATCCATGCTATTGTGCCATGCCCAAAACATGTTGTATTTAGACCATAAACTATTGTCATTGACTAATGTGATGACACTCCCCTCTATTTGAATGCCCCAATTCATTGTTCAACATACATCTATAACATCTTCTCAATTTGAAAGTGGTAATTTATAAATTTAGGTTGAAATCACATGTGACAAGGTAATTTGAATTCATTTTTGTTGCATCCAAAATTTATAATCCCTCGAGGAGTTTTGAGTTCACTCTTAAGACAAAGAAAAGTGTGAGAATCATGCTTGAATTAAATGAAAACATTTCCTAGAATTTGGCTTTTGTGGCATTAAAATGCCATGTTTACATGTGGAGAATCTAAGGTACGTTAGGATTGCCTATATGAAAATGCAACTAGGAAACAAACTCTTAAAAACACTCTATGTGCCCAAAATCTTTAAACTCAATTCATTTACAACTTTCTATTGGATTTAATGGGTTGTATGATATTATGAATATTAGGTTTCTAAATGCAACTTAATGTTAATAATATGATTCCACAATAGAAAACTACAGTTGTGTTGCAATAGATTTCATGCAAAATATATTGAATTACATTGAGTGAACAAAACCAAAGAGTTGAATGATCCTACAATTCAATGTCATATTAGTCAAGGATATAAGCCAAGTTCTTAGATTAAAAATTGTTAGATATTTTTCTATGGCACTAATTCTCATTCAAATTGACGCCACCTCCCTATTGAAGAAACCTTTTAAATACCTAATCCAAATGAGACTAAGGGAAACAAATATAAATAACTCAAAGACAAAGTCAATAACAAGACTATGAGAATCAATTCATAAATAAACTTATTTTGTTTGATCTAAATCTTAAAGAAGGTTAAGAAAAACCTAATTTATATTAGGGTGGATTTTGGAAAGCATGACAAAGAGGTGATACGTTAAAACTTGAGACCTTGCTTGGGCACTATGAAGATGAACAAAATTGATGAGGTCAAGGGATGGCGGTTTTGGTGGTTCACATAACATTGCTCCATTTTCATGTGATCATGCTCCATGTCACCTTATTGTTGCCATTAATTTTCTAATAGGCAAATAATCTTATATTATTCAAATATGGTACCCTATATACATGAACTTAAATAGTTTAATTGAAAATAACTGCAATATTTCATCAAGAAAATAGGGTTGAAAAAAGAAAGTGACATTGAAGAGAGACTATTGCCATGAAAACAAAATTGGACGTGGTACATTGATAAATATATAAACCTACATCTTACATCCAAAAGAAAAAATTAGGTTTTAATTTGACTTAGCAATTTGGGTTTTACATTAGGTTCATTCTGCCAACGTATTGCTATACCCACTTCATTGGCCTATCAAAACCCAATGCAAACCGTCTTTCAAAGTCTGACCTCACAATGTAATACCATATTACATGGACCAATTCGATGCTAATTATGGTATTCCCAAAAATGTTGAAATTTTCAAAAAACCCTTTCTGAAAATGTTTTCTCTTTGGAAATACTTTTCATTATGGAAAATAAATCTGATGGAATATTCAGGAACATATCATTTACCAAAATGGAATCCTCAAAACTAATTAATTATTGCACAAGAATATGTTGTGATGAGAAGACAAGTTCAAAGTCCCTTCCAAGGACCACCGGACCATACCCCACAGATGTTTATTGGTGGAGGGAACAGTACTTCTCAGAGATCAAGTGCAGATGCCACAGGCAGATTTTGCATGAGCTTCGATTTCAGCAAAGCCATGCTGCAATATTTCAGCTTGTATTGGACAAAATCCATTTCCAAACAACCAAATCAATCATCATGTGACTGGCGTAATTTGTCAATCTCAAATCTATGTTATCCTACCCATGTCAAACCATGGATTAATTCACATTTTGGTTGCATTCCCTGCAAACCAGAGCTCAGAAATTGTCATCCATTGATGGTGATTATCAAATGAAGCGTAACCACAACATGATTGGATGCAAGGAAATCCTCATCAGAAAACTTCATCTATCCCAGGCATTCCAAAATTGAAATAAAATCCTCAAACCCATGGGCAGACCAAGTTCTTTGCTGTCTAGGCCCCGGGTACTTCAACAGCCTCAGTTTCTGTTTCTCCATCATCTCCCACTGGACGCTCAATCTTTGCACCAACCTCCTCACTGTAGTCCCCATGAACCTACAATCCAGTCCCATCTATATCATCAGGAAAGTTGAAATACCTCCAGCAAAACACACTTACAAAGATTACAGAGAAATCTTGACAATATTGGGTATAGATGTGTCTACTAATACATCAGGCAACAATTTCAGGCAAACTGTTGTATGAAATTTTGGATATTTTGTCATTTGTGGGAGCAACTGGGAAACTCAATCATGACATCAGATAGGCCCCTTAGGAGACATCCAGCTAAACTTGCAAAAAATGGCAATGTCAAGATACAGAAAAGTATGATAGAATGTGAAACAAACTTACCTCCATAAGCTTAGTAAGGTCAAACTTGGGAGCTTTCAAAATCTTCACTTTGCGGATGTAAGTATTCTGGAGAGGATAGATACCAGATGTTGCCTTCTCAATTTCCTTTCCAATCACCTCTGGAATAAACTTGGCCACCAACTCCTTCAGGTCACAACTTTGAGCTTCACGAACCATGATTTCACTCATCTTTCGCCGGATCTGGCACCCCAAAAGCAAAAGGAAGCTCCCACATGAGAATGGTGCACTCCAGAACAAACAACATTAGCTAAATAAATGGGCCACCCACTCACTCACATGGTGTAGGGTCCAGAGCTTAGGGTTGACACAAAAACCTGACGAATCTGGCTTGACTGAGCATAGCAAGTGCGCTTGATCTGGTTGGGCCTCTTCTTGGTGAACCCAATGCAGAAGATTCGAAGCATGTAGTTGTCTGTTGTCTTCACATCAACATGAGACTCAATAAGACTCTGCCACTTCCGCACTAGCGACCGCAGCTTGTCAGTCGTGAAGTCCATTCCCTGTACCAGCAAAACTTCGTGTCTCAGTTTCTAACTCTCAACAGTTTCCACAAGTTCATTCACAACTAGCATCTGCATATCCTCTGCCTGCTCTTAGGGCAAAACCATGAACACCCACCCATTGTGGAGTGACATATGTAAATGCCAGAATGCATGTAGGAGAAGCAAGCCACAAATTCTGCAATCACAAAACCCTAAGCAAACTCAAGGGGGTCTCATCAAGGAGCTCAATCAAAACTTGTTCAGCTGAGAGACAAACCCAGAAATTGGTGAGGACATTGCGACCCTGCACATCTTCAGCCCGCAATTTGATCTTGCGGAAGGCCTGGTCCTCATCCTGCTGCAGATCAGCTAGTGAAACCTCGAACACTCTTCCCTTGAGCCCATCTGAGGCAATCTGCTCAAGAGACATAGAAACAAAAAGCAGTGCTAGGACATAAGTATGGGTGTTATTCAAAGAGGGCCGGAGAAGGAGATGCAGATATAAAAAGGTAACAAAAGAAAAACATGTGCAGTATCTCTTTCGGTTCTCACCTTGGTTCCTTGAGTTCTGGTCACTAGGGTTTTGCCCAGCGACCTTTGGTTGAAAGTTGATGGTGCCTTGATGTCATACCAATCTTTTTTCGAGAATGGGTCGACACTGCAAAACAAAACTCCACACCAGGACCCTTACTAGCTAACAAAAGCACCATCATGATGAGAAAGAGAACAACCCTTTTCTTTCCTTCCTGAAGAGTCCAAACACTAGCTATTCCTTTCGCTCAGAAGCCAAACACATAGGAGAAGAAGATTCCTTACATTTTCTTTTTGCCACCTTTCTTGCCCTTAGAGATCCGCTTGTTCTTGCCTACCGCCATGGCTGCAGAAGAGGAGCAGAATAAGCAAGAGCGAGGGCACACCCAACAAGGTCCGCGAGAGCGACAACAGGCATAGTAGCGCTCCCTTTCTCAGTGCTGCCATTACAGCACCGCGTAGGCGCCGCCCCCTTGAACCCTAGCCCTAATCGCTTTTCCCTTTTCAGACTAGCAAGATGGATATCTACAGACTGACTGGGTTCCCTAGCAACCTATAATGCACTGCCACATCAGCTCTCTCAATGGCCCGTGAAATACCCACTCCTGGCCCGCCCTCCATTCCAAAAAAACATTTCCTGTGATACCCAGATATAAATCCTATGGGTCTTTACCAGTGTTGTCCGGTTCCCTACTTTTGAGAGAACCGTCGGTCCTGGGTACCCTTTTCCCCCCCTTTTTGATGGAACCTCCAGGCAAGTCTCTGATTTATTTTTGGAATGTGCAAGAACCTCCGGGTATGGTTTTGGGTTTATTTTTGGAAGTTCACCAGTTCATGGGTATAGAACTTTTCATTTTCTTCAAGGGAGGTGGTCCCAGTTCCGGTTAGGGTTTAGGGATATAAATTAAAGTGACTCAAAATGCTTCAAAAAATTGTTGATTTGATTAAAAAGAATGACATTTCTTTTTTTCTTTTTTTTGCATTGTAGGTTGTAAAATATTGTAACTAAACTAAATGCTAGCGTAATTAAACTACACAGTAACACTTGCAACATAGTTCTTTAAAAAATTGGCATTGAGACATTTGGGCGTTTGACAAATCTACAACTCTCAACCCACACAATACATTAAGAATTGAAATAAAATGATTTGACTGATTGACATCAAACTTCAAACAAAATAGTGAGTACTATTGATTCAAAAACTTCAAATTGAAGAATGCAACAAACATATTGATTGACTTCAAACACACAACAAAATCAAAAACATTCTTAAAAAATGTAATTGAGTTGACACATATCAAAATCAATTCACAAAAAAACCCATACCACAACCTCATTGACCAACATTAAAATTACAACAAATATAAAATCTAAAATACAAATGTTATTTTAATTAACTAACAACGAGCAGCATACAATTAATGATCAACATGATAGAATCACAAACCCCATGTTGTAACACCACCACTAACTAACAACAAAATTACAACATACACAAATTTCAAAATACAATGGACTTCAAAATGTATAAACCACATTCAAGAACATATGATAGAATCATATATAACATATAACATATTTGAAAAACATATGACATCAAACATAGATCCTTGCCATGCAATGGCAATGATTTGAAAACACAATGTGACAAAACAACCATTGGCAACAAAGAATAAACATAACCCAACTCTAATTGAAGACCAAACAAGGTCTTTTGCTTTTTTCTATCATTGGAAAAGGGTGGAACCTACACTAACTACTGACCAAATTATAACTATTTGTTGGCAATTGGTAGCTTTTAAATTTCATCATAATCCTCTTCAAACAATCTTTTTTTTTATATCAATTTCTTATGTTCCTTAATCAAAATAGTTCCATTTGACAAAATATCATGTATGTTTCAAGGTTTGTTTATAACACATCCAATAAGAACATCATAAAAAAAAAAGGCAATCCAAGTTATCAATCCCCAACCTAAAACATCAACGATTAATGATGACTCTAACAACATTAACAATGCATTCAATTTCAATATGTGAGCCCACAATCCCAAACATTTAACAAGCCCAAAAAACCACATGCAAAAATTGAAATGCATGCTACCCTCACCAAGCCAAGAGGCTTTTAATTTTAGATGGTCGTAGGGTGAAAACATGGTAAAGTATACAAAAATTTTGACGAAAAAATATCAAGTTTAAAAAGAAGCAATTTTTCATAAAAACATAAGAAAGTATATTCAAATTTTACTTACATTTCATTTTGAAACTATTAAGCTTTCAATTGGGTTTATTGCAAAATTTCAAAAACTTTGGAATGATAAAAGTAGAGAATAAGTGCATTTGAAATTGACTATTCAATATGGTGTTCAAACCTACTTTTTCATTAAGAAATTTAATGAAATATACATGTATGAAATTATAGCATAAAAATCATTGTATATTCAAGGGCATCACCAAAAGACAAATCTATTTTATCTTTGGTAGAATATATTTGACACATACTTGAACAAATCTTACACTATAGAAAGTAGGTTTTAAAAGTTACTTGCAAAAAAGTCTCCTTGAAACCTACTTTTACAATGCAAAATTAAAACATTAATGCGTAATAATGAAAAAAATCTTGTTATTTATCATTCAACTAAGAAGATTGAATGTACAACAATTTTGTGATGAGTTTGGTCCTTCTTTTTGTTCACTTGACAAGTAGATTGGCAAATACTTTTAGTTGTACACTTTACTATGTTATACTCACACACATAATTTTAAAAATAATTGTAATTGTGAAAAAACTTTGATTACATTATCATTTGACACAATCTATTTGAAGAAAAAGTCATCATCTTCAACTACCATTCCCTCAACTTGTGCCCTTGTAAGGTTTAAATAAAAATAAACTTGTAATAGAAGTGAATACACACCTTTGTATTATATTTACAACAATTTCATTAATAGTAAAATTTCCTATGTAATTTTGGATATTTCATGTGTTTGGATTCAAGGTCAAATATTATAGCCAACATGTTATGTGCCTTGGTTCAAATGAAAGATTGTGAAAATGTCAAGAATGGTCCAAGTACATTGAGAGTCTATGCCATTATTGTCAATTTCAGTTTTTATAACTTTGAATCAAAATCACTTCATATGTAGGGTTAATTCAAAGCTTGAATTTTGCCCATTTCAATTCTCATAATAATGCACAAGGTGAAAGTAGAAACTAACACATCTAATAACAAAAAGGTTGGCTCTAGTTCAAAACACATTGTTTCACCATTAGTAACAAAATATCATTAATGGTTTGAGCAACAACCCAAATCTAACCAATTGGCCTCTTGATGACTAATGTAATACCTATTGTTGCCCGTAACAAATGGAAATTACATTTTGAAACCTTAAAGTCTCTTGGAACAAGAGAATCGGTGATGCAAACCTTATATTGAAGGTGAAAGCACACTAAGTTGTAATACATAATTATATGTCACAACTTGATTATTGGCTATGGAACAAATATTAACTGAATAAGATGTGAAAAGGATTCAACAAAATAATATATTATATGAAATGATCACATCATATGAATATCAAGAATGGATTTTGAATTACCATAACATATTGAACTTTTGAAGTGCTAAAAACTTGCATCACAGTCCATATCATATGATAATGGACTGATTATATTTACTAAAATGTTTAGTTGAGTGATTTTTTTTTCCATGAAAAGTAGTGTGATGCCATTAATATAAAGGAAGAGAATTTTCAAAGATTTTGAAAACCATAAATTGAGATATACAATGAAATATGGATTTTTTATAAAGTTATTTATTCATTTGAATTAATAATTCAACTTTTCATTTTTTAAATGTAAATTTTTGATACAATTATTTATCATTGATAAAGTCTAGAAATTAAAAAAAAATTGTTTAACCTTGCCATATGACTTGCATGTGCAATATAATGTATTTTGTTATAATGTATATGAACTTTTATTTTAACATTAATATGATTTTACATATGTCGAAAAGTACTACACCTTAGTGTGTTTTCACCTTTGATAAGAGTTTTTAGAATTATAAGTGGCAACCCAACAATAATGCAAGAATCCCTCCATTCATGTTGCCCTTTCCTAGATTTTGTGTCCATGTTATAGTCTTCTATAATGATGTTTGCACACTTTTCAAATTAACTTATGTAAATCTAAAACACACCTTCACATCATTAGTAACATATTACACAACTTGTGATTTGTGAAAGGGGGATTATCTTCAATTTTTTTCCTACATTATTTTATTTTTATTTTTAATAATTGTGGTCATCTTTAGCAATAGTTCCCCCATTTTGTATATTCTACTAAATGCAACTTTCAAACATGTTTTTCCAAAGAATTAATACCATGGTTTTTGTTGTAGTTCACAAGCCCCTTCATATTTTTCCCATGGCTCAAATTGTGAACATCAATAATCACTGTAGCATAATGGCAAAGCACCACATTTCATAACTTGAAAGTTATAGTAATTGATAAAGGCACCATCATTCACAACAAAGTGTTACCCAAATTTAGTAACAAGTGACCTAAAGTTATAAATATAGGAAGGTTATATTTAACAAGTGATCTAATTAACCTATTATATTAACTTAACCTATGGCCTTAACCTACCTGGTTACAAAACATGATAGGGAACAATGTATTAGGTTGATAAACAAGTTGACAAGTTGTTAATCAACCAATAGTTTGTAGAACATGTTGGCAAAACAAGTAGTTGAATAAGTGGTTAAACAAAGTATAATTTATATATTTTTGGGACTATTTAGTATTGGCGAATGACTACAATTTAAATGGTCTATTGTGATTATTTAAATTTTGAATTAGTTAGTATAAGATTAAGAGGACAAACCTATTTAGAAAAGACTTTTGATTTTATTTTTATTTCTATGTTTTTCTTTCACTTGAAACATGAAAGTGTTTTGTTTGAACAATGTTTTTTTGAACCTATGTGAAATTTGAGTACATTTTAATTTAAGAATTGTAAATAGATTTAGATTTTTAGTGTTAATGTACCTATTGTTGTTTTAAGAACCTATTGCTAGAAAATTCAAAAGTTGAAAACTTAATGGGAATAAAAAAACCCGTTAACATTTGGTGACCACACAATGGATCAAAATTAGAAGCAATCACATTAAATTTTTTTGGTTAGACTCAATAACTTTAGTAGATCAAGTTGAAAAGTAATCATGCTTGAAATTTTGATTTGTATCATGTTTTGTTTGTTTTTGTGATATTTTTAAGATTCAAGTTATTATTTCTTGATTTAATTTGAAAGCATTAGGAGATTAGGTCAAGTTAGTGTAAAGTTTTTGAAATGAATTAAGTGTCCAATCTATAAAAGAAATTATCTACAAACTCATAATTATTGGGAGAGGTTGTTTTGAATTTTTCATGTTAAAAAATAATGCAAGGGCTTTCCTAGAACCTATTGATCTCATAAGATGTCAAGAGTGGTCACTCAAGTCTTAGAAAATAACTAAAATAAATCACACATCAACCTATTCTAAATTTGCACAATAGCAAAATGAACAACAAGTGAAACCTACGGGAATTTAAACCTATGAATGCACTAAACATGGATGTAGCATAGAGGGGAAAAACCAATGAACAACATTAAAATGTAGTCGAACATGTTGTGAGAAAAGACCCAACCGTGTTCTCAACCATTCATCAAACATCACCACAAACATCAACCCAACCATGGGTAGTGAATGTTCATCATGAGGACAATCATGAACTTGTTCAACCATTTGATGAAGTTGTCTTTGCACGACAACCATGGCGATCTACAACCCTAGGTTATTATTTACTTAGAATCAATGCACCTACACTAATTACAATATCTACTGGTTTTCAAAACCAACCACCAAATACCAATATCAATTTGGTACCCATTAATTCAAAGATGGAATGATTCCAACTACTTAACATGTTAGAGTAGCTTCATCACATCGATTGAAAACCTTCCAATCAATCAATTTCCATACCAAATTTAGAACACGTTGAACCCCAAGCAACACCAATGATTGTTTGGCAAGAAACAACATACCAACAAGGCATCGGCCAATGAGATCAATACTTGGTCAGGGTGAAAGATCGTAAGTTCCACATTTCAAACTAGTTTCAAGAGGAAACCAAGGTGCTATAACTATAACCTATTCATATTGTCATATGGCCATTGTAACTAAAAACACAAATGTATGGTTATATCCCCTTTCTTTTATTTCAACGACCACGCCTTGAGGTCATACCTTTCGATCTATAATGGATAAATATCAAAAAACATTTATGTGTAATTGCAAAACCATTATATATATAATGGTCAAGAATGTTAGGGTAGCAAGGTCCACTTATCAAATATTTTAAAATATTGTCAATATCTCCTTGGTGCACCTATGATTTTCATAAAAGTGTGTATAGGTGGCAAAGACATAACCCACATGGTGTAGACTAATGAACAAATATATAAAAAAATTAAATGCCTTATGTAATTAAATTGAGTCCAATTTTTTTTTAATTAATTTGGCTAGGTAATTTAATGGTACCATCCAAGCTTGCTTATGCTTAGTGACATTCATGAAGAATAAATTGAAGAACCGATTGACCACTTTATGCATAATGGTTCCATATACATTATAACTCATTTTTTGAAAAAGTTATCAATTAGTGGCTTCAAAGAGAATTTGACATAATATTATGTTGATTGTTGGAGGCATAATCACCATTTGGTAGTAATTTTACATGTGCAAAACATTTATTGTTAAATGACTCATGTTGACCCTAAATTGACATGATACCAAAACTTTGTATCAATGTCAAAACTAATATGACCAATGTGATTTGACATGACTGATTTTGATAACCTTAAGACATAAAATGGCCCAAACTTGGGGACAAGTCATCATTCTCTTCATAATATATTTTGTAGTTTCCAACAAGGGCCTATGATGGTATTTTTCCTTGGGGCTTTCACATAAGAATCCCAACATTGCCAAATTATAAATCCCACCACTTACAATGCACCCCCAAACTCTTTGAAAGACTTAAATGCGAATCCCAAAATGAAAACAACATAAGAAGAAGGAATTGGGGCATGTTCCCTAATTCGCAACACTTTTTGGGTAAGAAAGACATGTTGGAGTTTTTGGACAGGGACTAGAATGAATGACAATCATGTTAATTATTCATATCAATCTGCACAAGTCAAACAACAAATTGGTTAGTGCATAATTGGAACATTTTTGGTGCAAGGATGAACCACATGCATACATGGATTCATAAGACTCACAAGACTCACCACGGCCCAAACTCGGGGGAATCCACCACCTTCCCCTTTATAGTATTCTCTATGACTCACCATGAGGGCTACATTCAAATGACATTTTTCTTAGGACTCCCAAGTCAAGAATCCCACAATTCTTGAAATTGACACTTTGACTTCCAGCCCTTCTTTTGGCCATAACTTGTGTTGTTAGTACTTAAATGGATCATGCAAGTCCATTTTAGACATTTAGGTCTTTAGAGCTTTCCAATGGTATAAGGAAATCCTCAATCCAATGAGTTTTGATTCTTTAAACTGCTCTTTAAAAATGTGAAAGTCCATTGGGATTCTAATTTCCAAAGTGGGAGTCCATTTGGGAGTGTGTGGGCTCATTCCTTCACATTCTTTTGCATTCCTGGAAATGTGAATGTGATTCTTAGGTTACACTCTCGGCCCTTTCCATGCCTTTACTTTGGTCACAAGTCCAAAGTTAAAGTCGTGACAATTTAAGCAGCTTGTATGTCGCAACCCTAACTTGGCCAAGTGTGGGGGTGAAGCCCAACACTTGGAAAAGTTGGGGATTTGGAGTCCTCCGGGGCTCCCGAATGTTCAGAGCTCGACAGCAGGACCCAAAACACCTCGC
>Ga0116230_10000262_pt1 | contig 44066 bp, 41 predicted proteins | sample S1TSphfallax_3_FD_88678 | JGI IMG/M metagenome (GOLD analysis project Ga0116230, IMG submission 88678) | Host-associated microbial communities from peat moss isolated from Minnesota, USA - S1T2_Fd - Sphagnum fallax MG | ecosystem: Host-associated > Plants > Peat moss > Unclassified | place... | reverse complement strand
CTGCTCATGGGGAAAGTACCTGGCCCGAGGCGTTCAAGGCGGTTGATCGCCCCGGCAGGGCGACACGCTGAGGTCACGGCTCAGTATCCGTAGGGGGCTATCGACCGTTCGAAGGATTACTGGAGTCTTGCATCTCTGCGGCGAATGCCTCCAATTCCGCGAGTCGCGCCTTGTTCCGCGCGTCGCGGCGCCGCATCCGGGTCTTGTCAGGCGTAGGGCCCGGAACCGCGATCGCGGGTTCGCGGACGGCAGACGAGAAACAGCAGTCCACCGATCGACGCCAGCACGATACGGATCCACATCGTCCGGGGTTCGAACGCGAATACGCCCTCGGGCGAACCCAGGGCGCCAGCGGGGTGCAGGAAAGCGAGCGTCAATGGGCTTTGACCGAGGCGACGCAAGCAGTGCATCCAATGGACATAGGGCGCGGCCTCGGCCGCGCTCGCCCCGATCGCACCCGAGAGCAGCCCGATCAGCCCCAGGAACAGCGCCGTTTCGCAACTCATGGCCCAAGGTTATCGGTCCAGAACGACGAAAACTGTCGCCCCTTTGTACGCGCGTGTATTCTTTTGTAGGCACGGCCGCCGCGGGTTCGGCGACAACTGCGTACAATTCGAAACAATTCGCTTACAAGGTGTCCGCCGGAGTCTGCGATCATGGATTCTCCAGCGTCTGCGCCACGAGTTTGAGTATGCCGTCGAGATCGTGCAAGGCAGGGGTCGCGATCCTTGCGGCTCTGGTGTCGGTGCGGACCGCGGTCGCGGCCGACGACTGCCAATCGAGCAGCGATGATTGCGTCGCCGTCGGCCATTGGAATTTCAGCATCTCGCTCGGTGGCGGCGTGCGCACCAACCCACTCGCGGACAGCGCGTCCATTCCGCTCGTCGTGATTCCGCAGGTGAGCTTCTACGGCAAGCGCTTCTTCCTCGACGACCTCGAGCTCGGCATCACGCTCGCCGAGGTCGGCGAAAATACGATCAACCTGATCGCGAGTCCCGGCTACGATCGGGTCTACTTCTACCGCAGCGACTTGCAGAATTTCTTCGTCAACGGCTTCACGGAGACGAGCAGCACGGTCTCGGCTCCGCCCGGGGGTGGCGGGTCGGCCCCACCCGAGGGTGGGGTCGGGACCGGGAGCTCGCCCCCCGTGGGTGTCACGCACACGACGACGACGACGACGACCGCGCGACTTCCCTCGCGAACGCCGCGCGTGACCTATCTCGCGGGACCCGAGTGGACGTTCACCCACGAGGGATTCAGCGCCCAACTCGATCTCCTGCACGAGATCACGGACCAGAACGAGGGCAACGAGATACGCGCGGCCGTCGGGGAGCGGCTCACCGCGGCGCACGGCCTGCTGACCGTCAATGCCGGCATCACCTGGAACAGTGCGGCCATCGTCAATTACTATTACGGCGCGGCCAACGTCTACAAGGGAGGGTCGGCCCTGGATCCTTTCATAAAACTTGGGATCGCGCACCCGCTCGGTGCTCGCTGGCGCTTCAATTCCTTCGTCGAATACGAACACCTGGCCGCGGCGGTCGCCGACAGCCCGATCGTGAATCAGAACCATGTCACGACCGTCTTTGCCGGTTTCGTCTACGGCTTCTGAGCCCTCCTGGGCCGGCCCGCGTTCGGGCCCGCGCCCGTGGACCGGCGCGCTGCTTACCGTGCTCGCGCTGCTGCTCCCGGCCCTGCCGCGCATCGCCGGGGCCGCGATCGAACGGACCGGCGAAGGTATTCGCCTGGAACTCAAACCCCGGATCTGTACGCTCGGCGTCAAAGACCAGCAATGCGAGGCCCGGGTCGAGGCCAGCTGGCACGCCGACCGGGAGGAATCCCTGTGTCTCGTGATCCGGGACCGGCCGGAGGTGAAGAAATGCTGGGAGCATTATTCGGCCGGTATATTCACGATCGCACTCGTATTCCGTGACGACGTGACCTTCGAGCTGCGCGATCCGGGACTGCAGCAGGTGCTCGCCTCGGAGGTACTGCGCATCATCAAGGAAACCCTGCGTTATCGGCACAAACGCAAGCAGCCCTGGAATGTCTTCGACTGAAATGAACAGCACCGCCGCCACGAAGATCGTCCTGGTCGAGGATGATGCGCGACTCGCGGAACTCGTGAGCCGCTATCTCGAGACCAACGGCTTTGCCGTGACCAGCATCGACCGTGGCAACGAGGTCGTCGCGGCGGTCCGACGCGAGGCCCCTGACCTCGTGATTCTCGATCTCGGGCTGCCGGGTCAGGACGGCTTCTCGGTTTGTCGGCAGCTGCGGCCGATCTACGAGCATCCGATCCTGATCCTCACGGCACGCGACAACGACGGCGATCAGGTGCTCGGCCTGGAACTCGGCGCCGACGACTACGTGATCAAGCCGGTCGAACCCCGGGTCCTGATGGCGCGCATTCACGCCCTGCTGCGCCGGGGCAAGCATCGCACGAACGCGGAAAGCCGGGTCCTGCGCTTCGGGCGCCTGATCGTGCACCTCGGCGCGCGCTCGGTCAGCCTCGACGGCCAGAGCGTCGCCCTGTCCAGCAACGAATTCGATCTGCTCGTGCATCTGGCCAAGCACGCCGGAGAAGTCCTGTCCCGCGAGACGATCTTTCAGGATCTCTATCATCGCGAATACGACGGCGTCGATCGCATGCTCGACGTGCGCATCTCGCACCTGCGCAGGAAACTCGGCGACGATGCGGATTCCTCCGAACGCATCAAGACGATCTGGGGCCAGGGATACCTGTTCGTCGCCGAAGCTTGGTGAGGCGTGACGAGGCATTTCCTCGGTTTGTATCTCTTGATCGTCGTGACGCTCGCCGCCGTGAGCTGGGGGCAGGACCGGCTGCTGCAGCTCTACGGCACCCAGGATCCGCTCGACGAGCGTGCGCGGGCGGTGGCGTTGGGCGCGATCGGCGCGCATCTGCAGAACCTGCCACGCCCCGAGTGGCAGGCTGCGCTGGCGAAAATCGCCGCCGAGACCGGCGTCAAGCTGGAGCTGTTCGCCGCCACGGACATCACGGGCCGGGACACGGTCGCCGAACTCGGCGACGGCCGCGTTGCGTATTTGCGCCGCGCGAACGGCGAAGCCTGGGCGCTGCGCGAACTCGGCGATGGCGAAATCCTGGCGCTCGAATCCACCGAGCCGGACACCCAGCGCGGACCTCTGGAATGGGCGCTCACGAGTTTCTTCTATGCGGCCATCGCCCTCGTGATCATGATCTGGATCTGGCCCCTGCGCCGCGACCTGCGCACGCTCGAGCGCGCCGCGGCGCGCTACGGCGACAAGAATTGGCTGTTCGAGGCCGATATCAATCCGCGCTCCCAGGTCTACCCGCTCGCGGACACGTTTCGCAAGATGGCGGCGCGCATCGCAGGACTGATCGCCTCGCACAAAGACATGTCGAACGCGGTCTCGCACGAGATCAAGACGCCGCTGTCGCGCATGCAGTTCGAGATCGAGCTCGCGCAGCAGTCGACGGACTTGAGGCTGATCGGCGGTGCGCTCGGCAACATCAAGTCCGACATCGCCGAGATCAACGATCTCGTGACCGCGACCTTGAGCTACGCGATTCTGGAACGCGCCGACGTATCCTTGAATCTGGCGCCACATGATTTCAGCCGCTTGATTCCGGCCATCACGGATTTCGTACGTGCCGATCTGCGCACCGAATTGCGCATGTCCGCGGAAGTGTCCGCCGGTGCCGAGCGGGTCACTTGCGACGGACATTTGTTCGAATCCGTTCTCAAGAATCTCCTGTACAACGCAGCGCGCTTCGCGCGCCACGAAGTGCGTGTCCGCTTCGAGATCGACGCCGGTCGGAACCGTCTCGTCGTCGACGACGACGGCCCCGGCATCCCCGAGCGGGATCGCGCCCGCGTGTTCGACTCCTTCGTACAGCTCGAGCAGACCGGAGCAAAGAAGCAGGGTTTCGGGCTCGGACTTGCGATCGTCCGACGCGCGATCGAGTGGCACGGCGGCGACGTGGCGGCAAGCGCCTCGCCGCTCGGCGGCGCACGCTTCACCGCAACCTGGCCGAGCTCCGCACCAGCGACGTCGGCGGGGTTGCGCGCCTAGCGCTACCTCACGCGAACGCGATACCATGAAGCCCCGTCGCGGCGGCAGGACCCAAGCGAGCATGTCGAACGAACTCAGCACCGGCGCAGGCGCGACCGTCGCCGTCGTCGGTGCCGGCTTTTGCGGCACGCTCACCGCGATTCAGCTGCTGCGCCAGGCGCCTGTGGGCGGCCTCGAAATCCTGCTGATCGAACGGCGCTCCCGCATCGGTCGCGGACTCGCCTATCACACCTGGGACGACAACCTGCTGCTGAACGTGCCCGCGGGCAATATGAGCGCGCTGCCCGAGGAGCCCGGGCACTTCGTCGATTACCTGCGCGACATCGATCCCGCCTTCAATGCCGGATCCTTCGTTTCGCGGCGGATTTACGGCGATTACATCGAAGCGACACTGCGCGAGACGGAGCAGCTGCACGGCGGGAGACTTCAGCGTATCCACGGTGATGTTGTCAGCGTGCGCGCGGGCGCGCCGGGTCCCTTGTCGCAAACCGCGGGCTTCCTCGTGCGCTTGAGCGACGGGCGCGTGTTCGCAGCCGACCGTGCCGTGCTCGCGCTGGGGCATTTCGCGCCACGCGATCCGCCGCCGGCCGCCACGCTGGTCGGTGCGCCGGGTTACATCGCGAACTCCTGGGATTTCGATGCGATCGATCGCACCGATGCCGAGTTGCCGGTCGCCGTGATCGGTGCCGGTCACACGGGTATCGACGTGGTATTTCGGCTCACGCGCAACAGTGATTCCCGCAAGGTCTATTTACTCTCGCGCCGCGGGCTGTTGCCGCACGGGCATCGCTTCGCGCCAAAACCCCCGCAGACCGCAGGCGGCTACCCGGACTATTTACGCGACCTGCCGAACACGCTGCTCGCTCACCTGCGCGCGGTCCGCGCCGAGGCGCGGCGACGGCTGCACGCGGGCGAGGATTGGCGCGACGTCATCAACGAACTGCGAGCGCACACGCCGGGCATCTGGCAGCGGCTGCAGGCGGGCGAACGCGCCAAGTTCCTGCGCCGGATCGTGCCGTTCTGGGACATCCACCGCCACCGTCTCGCGCCAGCTGCGTTCTTGCGGCTCGAACAGATGCTGAAGTCGGGGCAGGTCGAGTCGCTCGCCGGCCGCGTGCAGGGTTACGAACAGGAGGGAGCGCAGACGACGGTGATCCTGCAGCCGCGCAAGGGCGGACCCGTGCGCCGGCTCCGCGTCGGTGCAGTGATCAATTGCACCGGGCCGAATTACGACATCGCCAGCCTGGGATTCCCTCTGCTGGCGCAGCTGCGTGACGAGGGTCTGATCCGGCAGGATGCTTTGCAGCTCGGCTTCGAGATCGACGCCGAGTATCGCGTGCTGGGGCTTGACGGTCGGAGCGCGCGCGGGCTTTTCTACATCGGTCCGATGCTCAAAGCGCGCTACTGGGAATCGATCGCCGTTCCGGAGTTGCGCGTTCACGCCGCGCAACTCGCCGCCGGACTGCTCGCGGATCTCGCGGCCGGGCACGGCTGATGGCACACACCCCGCCGTGCTGACGGCGGCCGGCGAGCGCGCCTTCGCGATTCCCGCACGCCCACGCCGGTGCGCCGCTTCATCGTGGATGCCGCCGCGATCACGGACCTCGATTACAGTGCTGCCCAGGGCATTTTGGATTTGATCGAGGAACTGCGCCGGGCGGACGTCGAGATCATCTTTGCACGCGTTACTTCGTATTTGCGCGAAGACCTCGACCGCCATTGCATCACCGCGGCGATCGGGCCACAGCGCGTGCTCGGCAGCCTGCACGAGGCGCTCGCAGCAGCGGGGATCAGCGGGGAGACGGCGCATAAGGCGCCGCCCGGCTAGTGCGACCGCTACCCCTCAGTGTTCGCCGTGCCCGTCGCGCTGCTCGTTCCCGTGAAAATGTCCGGCGTCCACCCGCCGCGCTTCATCGGGACGCTCACCGCGCTCTGGCATGGGCCCATGATAGCCACGGCGCGGATCGAATCGATTGTCCACGTGGCCATGGAAATGCGCCGGTCCGTGGAACCAGGGGCCCGCGCCGATAAAGACACCACCATTGAACCACTCCGGACCGTAATAACCCGGGGGCGCGCAATTGTAGGGAGCGAAGTCGAAGTAGCCATAGGGACAGGCCGGCTCCACGCCGATGTTGACGCTGATTTGCGCCTGCGATTGTACGGCCCAAGCACACCCAAGCCCCAAGGCGGCCGCCACTGCGAGAGCTTTCGTTCGATTCATGATCCACCTCGTCACTGCGTTTGGAGCGATGAGTGTCGGCGGATCCTGCGATGCACAGCGAGTCGCAGCCCGCTGCGAGACGTTGTAGGGACCGTCCGACGCTCGCGGCGGCGTCCGCGACTATTGAGGGGCTGGACCACGGACGACCTGCACGAACGCGTCGGGTCGCAGCAACTTCGCGAACGCGGCCCGCACCTGATCGGCATCGAGATCGTAGTACCGCCGGGCCGCGATGATCGGCTCGTCGAGCGGCAGGCCGATTTGCGCGCGTCCGAGCAGGCCCATGGCCACGGCCTCTTCGCTCGCTTCGCTCAGAGGAATTTGCCGCAGTAGCAAAGCCTTGGCCCGATGTAACTCGTCGGGCGAGACGTTGGCGGTGCGCATCTGCTCGAGGTCGCGCTGAATCAGGGCCCGGGCCTTGCTGACGTTCTCAGGATCGCAGCCATAGTTGACGGAGTAATTCGCACGGGTCTTGGAGGCATCGAGACTGATGCCGACTGTGTAGACGTAACCCGCGACCTGACGCAGATCGTGATAGAGCCGCGTCGCATAGAAACCGCCGCCCAGCACGTGGTTGCCCAACTGCAGCGGGTAATAATCCGGATCGAAGCGGTTGAGCGGCAGTTGTTCGGCGAGCACGACCGAATCCTGCACGGCCTGCGGGTCGGCCACGGCGACCGCGGTCGCGGCATTCAATGCGACCGCGGGCAGGGTCGTGTCCGGCTTCGGACCCTGCGCAGCCCAAGCCCCGAACCAGCGCTCGATGACGCTGCGCGCTTCCTCCGGCGTGACATCGCCGGAGACTACGATCGTCGTCATATCCGGTCGGATCGTCGCAGCATAGAACTGCTGCACGTCGGCGAGCGAAACGTCCTTGACGGATGCGGGCGTGATCTCACGCAGGGTGGGATCGCCGGCCGGCAGCAGCGCGACCTCGAGCGCACGCGAGGTGCGATACTGGGGGCTCTCGAGATTGCCGGCGACGAATTGCGCGGTCCGCTTCTGCAGGATATCGAAGGCCTGCTGCGGCAGAGCCGGATGTAATTCGTTGTCGGCGAGCAATTCGACGGCGCGCGAAAAATGCTCCTTGAGGACGGCGGTCCCAAATCGGTACCCGGCGCTCTCGTTCGCGGCGATGTCGTCCAGGGCCTTTTGGAAACTCAGTCGATCGAGCGTCTGCGAGCCATAGGTGAACAATCCGTTGAGCAGGTCGGACACACCTTCCTTGCCGGGTGGCGTTTGCAGATCGAAGTTGTGCTCGACGGCGCCGACGACCGAAACCGTCGGGCTGATCGCATCCGAGTTGACGATCAAGCGAATGCCATTCGCCAGCCGCTCGTCCGTGACCTTGATGTAATCGGTGGGCAGTTTCAGTTGCGCGAGGGACTGGGCGGCCCAGGACGGCAGCTCGACCGGCTTCGTCGGCGCCGAGGTCACTTGTTCGGCGCCGCCATAGCCCTTGGTCGCGACCGGCTTGGTCGAAGGCACCGGCTTCAAGGTCGCGGTGATGGAGTTCGCGCCGACAAGATAGGTGCGTGCGACCCGATTGACGTCGGCGAGGGTGACCCGTTCGATGGCTGCGATGTCCTCATCGGGCGAACTGCGTCCCTCGGCGGCAAGCGCCGTGGACCAGACGCTCGCGAGACCGGGGATGGAATTGCGCTCGAACTCGGCGGAAGCCAGCTCGCCGCGCTTCGCGGCAGCGACCAAGTCCTCGGGCACGCCCCGACGGGCATAGTCGGCGAGGATGCCGCGCATTTCCGTGATCGCGGCCGCGGCGTCCTCGCCCGCGGGCAGTGCGACGAGACCGAACGCGACGCTCGCCTTCGGGTAGGTTTCCGCGAGCCCGAACTGCGCGGCGAGCGCCTTGCCGGCCGGCACCATCCCGTACAAGTCGGCGCGCTGGCTCGCGAGCACGTCGGCGAGCACCTGGCTCGCTGCATAGTCGGGTGAGTCGGTGCCGGGGAAGCGATAAGCGATGAAGCCGAGCACGTACGGCAGATTGCTCTCCAAGGTGAAGGTCTCGGACTTGACCGGCGAAAACCTCACGAGCGGACGTGGCGGGATGCCTCGCCGCGGAATCCCGGCGAACAAACCACGCACCTTGGCGAGGGTGGCCTCGGGATCGACGTCTCCGACGATGACGAGGATGGCATCGCTTGGTGAGTACCACTTGTCGTAGAACGCCTTGAGCATCGCGCCCGTGGTCCGCTCGAACGAAGGTCGCGTGCCGAGCGGATCGTGCGCATAGGGGGTGCCGGCGAACATGTCGAGATTCAGCCGGTCGATGAACTTGTAGGTCGGGTTCGACAGATCGCGTGACACCTCTTGTTCGATTGCGCCGCGTTCCTGCGACCACTCCTGGTCGGAATCGTCGATGCCGCGCAGACACGCCGCCTGCGCCTGCAGCGCGACGTCGAGATCGGCGGCCGGCACGGTCGCAAAATATTGCGTGATGTTTTGCTGCGTGTCGGCATTGTTGTGGCCGCCGAGCTCGGCATAGATGGCCGCGGTCTGGTCGGCGCTCATGCCGCTGCAGCCGCGAAACGCCATGTGCTCCTGGGCGTGCGCCATGCCCGGAAAACCGGGCGGCGTCTCGTCGCCACCGACCAGAAAGTTGGTCTCCACCGTGACCACCGGCGCGAGCGAGTTGCGCACGATCACGACGCGCATGCCGTTCGGCAAGGTCTCGCGGACGACCGCGGTGCGCTCGAGCGGGACGGCCCCGGCCGCGGTCGCGGACAGCAGCAGCAGCAGGCAAGCAATCCTCAAGTGCACGGGAACATCTCCTGGTTGAGCGGCTGTTAGGCAGGGTGGGTCACACTGAGTTCCCGGCAAGCCAAGCCTCTGGGGTCCGGCGCGCATTATAGGAGATCCGCGCGCCAGCGCGGCGCCCGTGGAGGACTTGCGCAGCGGCCGGCAAACCTGCAACCTCGCGGTCCAGCATGACCGCCTCCGCGTCGACCACCAGGCAATCGCAGCCAAGTTCGCCACCGGCGCGACGGGTGCTCGTATTGGGGGCAACGGGCACGATCGGCCGCGCGACCGTACGCTCGCTTCTGCGCCGCGGCCACGAAGTCGTGTGTTTCATCCGGCCACGGGCCGGCGCGGGCGGCAAGCTCACGGCGACGGACAGCGCGCGCCTGCTTGCCGGTGCGACACTGCGTTACGGTGAGGTCGGCGATCCGGTTTCCGTGACACGCGATGCCGTCTGCGGCGAGCGCTTCGATGCGCTCGTGTCCTGCCTGGCATCACGCACCGGTGCGCCCAAAGATGCCTGGGCCGTCGATTATCAGGCGCATGTCCAGGCACTCGAGGCCGCACGCAGCGGGGGCGTCACGCACTTCGTGCTCTTGTCCGCGATCTGCGTGCAAAAGCCGCTGCTGGCGTTCCAACACGCGAAGCTCGCGTTCGAGCGGCAGCTGATCGCTTCCGGGCTGCGGTATTCCATCGTGCGGCCCACCGCCTTTTTCAAGAGTCTGTCCGGTCAAATCGAACGGGTACGCCGCGGCAAGCCGTTCCTCGTCTTCGGCGACGGCAACTTGACGGCCTGCAAGCCGATCAGCGATGGCGACCTCGGCGACTATCTGGCCGACTGCCTGACCGACCCGGGTCGCTTCGACCGCGTGTTGCCGATCGGCGGTCCCGGTGCTGCGATCACGCCGCGGCAACAAGGTGAACATCTGTTTTCCCTGCTGGGGCGAGCACCGCGATTTCGCCAGGTTCCGGTCGGCATGCTCGATCTTGTCATCGCGACCTTGAGCGCCGTGGGCCGCATCGTGCCGGCCGCCGCCGCCAAGGCGGAGCTCGCACGCATCGGCCGCTATTACGCGACGGAGTCGATGTTGGTGCTCGATCCGTCGACGGGCCGCTACGATGCGGGCGCGACCCCTTCGACCGGAACCGAAACCTTGTTCGATTTTTATGCGCGCCTGGTCCAGGGCGGCCTGGCTCCGGAACGCGGTGATCACGCGGTATTTTGAGTCCCGGCTCATGTTGCGCAACCTCACCGTCTTCTGCGGCTCCAGCACCGGCCTCGCGCCGCTGCACGCCGACCAGGCCCGCCAGGTGGGCTGCTGGCTCGCCGAACGAGGCATCGGTCTCGTTTACGGCGGGGGGCGCGTGGGCTTGATGGGCGTGCTCGCCGACGCGTGTTTGCACGCGGGCGGCCGCGTCGTCGGCGTGATCCCGAAGGCGCTCGCCGACCGCGAAGTCGCGCACGGCGGCCTGACCGAGCTGCACATCGTCGGCTCGATGCACGAGCGCAAGTCGCTCATGGCGGCGCGCTGCGACGCCTTCCTTGCCCTGCCCGGCGGCTATGGAACCTGGGATGAACTCTTCGAAGCGCTGACCTGGACCCAGCTCGGCATCCAGAGCAAGGCCTGCGGGCTGCTCAATGTCGGCGGCTACTACGACGCCCTGATCGCGATGGTGGACCGGGCGGTCGCGGAAGGATTCATTCGCCGCGAGCATCGCGCGTTATTGCTCGCGGACACCGACGCCGCCGCCTTGCTCGAGCGCCTGGGCGCCGGGCATTGACGGCACAGTCGGGCGCCGCGGCTGTCGATTTTGAGCGGCGTCAATCGTCATGGAGGCGGTGGCAACGAATCGCATTCAAGGAGTCGAACATGCAATACCTGTTACTGATCTATGGCGACGAACAGCAGTGGGCCGCGATGTCGGATGCAGAAGTGCGCGAAACCATGGCGGCCTATGTGCGCTTCTCGCAAGCATTGGCCGCGTCCGGCGCGCTGCGCGGCGGCTCGGAACTGGCGCCCGTGAGCACGGCCACGACCGTGCGTGTGCGCAACGGCCGCACGCTCGCGACCGACGGTCCATTCGCGGAAACCAAGGAACAGCTGGGCGGCTACTATCTCATCGAGGTCCCCGACCTCGACGCGGCCATCGCTTGGGCGGCGCAAATCCCATCGGCGGTCCATGGTTCGATCGAGATCCGTCCGCAAACCCAGAATCAGGCGCTCTCACAGGTCTGAATCGTGCTCGCGGGCGCACTGGCGAGCCTGCATCGCCGCGACGGCGGCCGGATTCTCGCAACCCTGATCCGCAAGCTCGGCTCCTTCGACCTGGCCGAGGAGGCCTTGCAGGATGCCTACGCCAAGGCGCTGCAGCATTGGCCGGTCGACGGCATGCCGGCGAATCCGCCCGCCTGGATCTCGGTCGTCGCGTGGCGCTGTGGCTTGGACCGACTCAAGCACGAGCGCCGCGCGCACCCGGACGGCGCGGCCTTGCTGGCCTCGCTGCCCGGACCCGAAGATGCAACGGACGAGGCCGCGACGAACGGGATCGGCGACGAGCGTTTGCGCCTGATTTTCACGTGCTGTCATCCGGCGCTCGCACCGGCGGCGCAGGTCACGCTCGCCCTGCGCAGCCTGTGCGGGCTCAGCACACGCGAAATTGCGCGCGCCTTGCTCGAGCCGGAGGCGACGACGGCGCAGCGCCTGGTGCGCGCCAAAGCCAAGATCGCGGCGGCTGCAATCCCCTACCGCGTTCCCCCCGCGGATCTGCTGGCCGAGCGTCTCGCCGCCGTGCTCGCGGTGATTTACTGCGTCTTCAACGAGGGCTATGTCGCGAGCGCGGGTGAGCAGCTGCTGCGACCGGATCTGTGTGCCGAAGCCCTGCGGCTGGGACGCCTGTTGACGGCTCTGATGCCCGATGAGGCCGAAGCGCAGGGCCTGTTGGCGCTGATGCTCCTGCACGAGTCGCGACGGGAGGCACGCCTGGATGCCGAGGGGCAGCTCGTGCCGCTCGAAGAACAAGTGCGCGCGCAATGGAATCCGGAGTTGATCGCCGAAGGCACCGGCACGCTCGCGCTCGCGCTGACGCGCAAGTCTCCGGGGCCTTATCAGATTCAAGCTGCGATCGCGGCGCTGCACGCGGCGGCCCCCTGCGCCGCGGCCACCGACTGGCTGCAGATTGCCGCGCTGTATGGCGCGCTGCTGCGCCATGTGCCGACCCCGATCGTCGAATTGAACGCGGCCGTGGCGCTCGCGATGAGCGGCTCGCTCGATGCCGGCCTCGCTTGGATCGCACGCATCGAGGCCGGGGGCACGCTCGATACCTATCATCTCCTGCATGCGGCGCGTGCCGACCTGAATCGACGCGCGGGCCAACTCGCCGCCGCCCGCGCGAGTTATGAACGGGCGCTTGAGCACACCGACAATGCGGCGGAACGGCGCTACTTGCAGCGCCGGCTCGAGGAGACGAGAACAGCAGGCGCCGCGCGGCCGGCACGCTAAGATACGACTCTGCGCCATCACGTCGGCAAACCTTAGCGGAGGATTCATGGACGGCACCGTGTCTTTCATCGAAGTCGGCACCACGGACCCCGAGAGCTCGCGCCCATTCTTCCAACGAGTCTTCGGTTGGCCCTTTCATGCGATGTCCGGCGGCGGCGGGTGGTTTCAAGGCCCCTCGATACGCGTCGGTTTGCATGGCGACGACCCGCAGCCGCAACTGTATGTCTTCTTCGCCGTTCCCGACCTGGAGCAGGCGATCGCCCGCGTGCACGAGGCCGGCGGCCAGGCGGAAGCGCCGTCCGAGGCGCCGGGATTCGGCCGATTCGCGAACTGCCGCGATCCGCAAGGCATCGTCTTCGGCCTGCATCAACCGCCGATCTGATGGCACGAGTGGCGTTCATCGGTCTCGGCACCATGGGACTGGGGATGGCGGGTCGTTTGTTGGCTGCCGGACACGCGCTGCAAGTCTACAATCGGACGGCGGCACGCGCCGACGCCTTGATCGAGCGCGGCGCCACGTCGTTCGCGACCCCGGGTCGCGCTTGCCGGGGCGTTGACGCGGTCGTCGTCATGGTCGCGGATGACGCGGCTTCGCGGGCCGTGTGGCTGGGGCCGGACGGCATCCTCGCCGCCGATCTCAGCGCCGATGCCTTCGGCATGGAATGCTCGACCTTGTCGCACGGCTGGGTGCGCGAGCTGTCGGCCGCGTGCAACGCCCGGGGACTGCGCTACCTCGACGCCCCCGTGACCGGCCTGCCCGATGCGGCGGCAGCGGGTACGCTGACGCTGCTGGTCGGCGCCGATCCGCAGGAGCTCGAGCGAGCCCGGCCATTGCTCGACGCGCTCGCGTCGCGGGTGATCCGGTTCGGATCGGTCGGCGCGGGTACCGCCTACAAACTCCTGATCAACTTGATCGGTGCCGTGCAAATCGCGTCGGTCGCCGAAGGACTGGCGATCGCCGAACGGGCGGGTCTCGATCTCGCCGGGGTTGCCGAAGCGATCGCGACGAGTCAGGCCGCGAGCCCGCAGGTCGTGCGCAATACCCGGCGGATGCTGGCCGCCGACCACGACCGCAACATCGTGTTCACGGCGGCGCTGCGGCTCAAGGACGTGCAGTACGGCCTCGAGTTCGCACGCTCGCTCGGCGTCGGCACGCCCTTCGGCGCCGTCGCCGAGCGCGTTTATCGCCAGCTTTGCAGCAATGGATACGCGCAGGTCAATGAAAGCAAGATCATCGAGGTCTCGCGGGCGCAGACACCATGACCGACTGCTTGGCGATCGAGGCGATCGGTTTACGCAAGAGTTTTCGCGACGTTCAGGCGGTTCGCGGTCTGGATTTGCGGGTCGTCCGGGGTGAAGTGTTCGGGCTCCTGGGACCGAACGGCGCGGGCAAGACGACGACGCTGGAAATGCTCGAGGGCTTGGTCCTCCCGGACTCTGGACAGATCCGCGTGCTCGGCATGGACTGGCGCGACCACGGCACGGCGATCCGCACACGCATCGGCGTGCAATTTCAAAGCACCGAGCTGGACGACCAGGTCAAGGTGCGCGAGGCACTGGAGATGTTCGGCAGCTTCTACCCGCGCGCCCGCGCACCGTCCGAACTGCTGCGCTTGCTGCATCTCGAGGACAAAGCCGATGCCTATCAGCGCCGCCTCAGCGGCGGCCAGCGCCAACGCCTCGCCCTCGGCCTCGCGCTCGTCAACGATCCGGAACTCGTGTTCCTCGATGAACCGACCACGGGCCTCGATCCCCAGGCTCGCCAGGGCGTGTGGGACCTGGTGCGCCAGCTCAAGGGCGAGGGCCGAACGGTGCTCTTGACGACCCACTACATGGAGGAAGCCGAGGTCTTGTGCGATCGTGTCGGCATCATGGATCGGGGGCAAATTCTGCAGCTCGGCACCCCGCGCGAGCTCATTGCCGGCCTGCAACAGCCGAGCATCGCGGAGATCGAATTCTTGGGCAGCGCGCCCGATGTCGGTCCGTTCACGGCGCAGTGGGGCAAACCCGTCGAAGTTAAGGAGCAGATCTGGGCCGTACCGCTCGCCGATGCGAAGAAGGATTTACAGTCCCTGCTCGTCTGCATCGAAGCCTTGAATCTGCCGATGCAGCAGCTGCACGTGCGCCGAGCGAGTCTCGAAGACGTGTTTCTGCAGCAGACGGGCCGAAGCCTTCGCGATTGATCGACCCGCCACCATGAACGCGCGCATTTTCTGGCAGCAGGTAAAAATGGGCCTGATCCTCTACACACGGATTCCGGCCGCGCTGTTCTGGATCGTCGCCTTCCCGGTCGTGATGCTGCTCGGATTGGGCACCGTCTTCGGCGGCACTGAGACGGGCGACCGGAAGCTCGTCTGGGAGCAATCCGGGCCGCCGTCGCCTGCGGATGCGCTGCTGATCGCCGCCCTGTCCGAGCGCGGTACCGCGGTCGATCCACTATCGGCCGCCGACGCCGAGGCGCGCTGGAAGGGCGGCAAATTGCCGGCCATGCTCGAGGGGCGGGATGGGCGCTACCGCCTGCGCATCAACAACTACCTCGTCGGCCAGGCCATGCAGACCGAGGCCATGGTGCAGGAGGCCTTTCTGGTCGCACAAGCCCGCGCCCACGGCCTCGCCGACCCGGCCCGCATTCCCGTGGTCATGAGCAGTCCGGGAGGCCATCGCGGCGGACCCTATGCCGCCTACTTGCTGCCCGGACTCCTGGGGCTCAATCTGCTCATGATGGGCGTATTTTCCACCGGGATCGTCGATGTCACTCTGCGCGCGAAAGGCGGTTACAAGCGCCTCGCGACCACGCCGCTGCCGCGCTACGTCTACCTGGGCGCGCAACTGACCGTGCGTATCATCGTCGTGCTGATCGCAGCGGCGTTGCTGATGCTCGTCGGCGCTCTCGCCTTCCATATTCACAACGAGGGCAGCTACGCCGGCTTGCTGCTCGTACAGATGCTCGGGGCCGCGTGCTTCATCAGCTTGGGCTATCTGCTCGCGAGCTTCGCGCAGACTCCGGAGGTCTACAGCGGGATCGCCAATCTGACCTTCCTGCCGCTGATGCTGCTCTCGGGCGTCTATTTTTCCCTGGACGGCGCGCCTGTCTGGCTGCAACGCACCGCGGACCTGCTGCCTCTCACGCCGCTCCTGCGCGTGCTGCGCGCGATTTTCAATGACGGCGCCGATCTCGCGAGTCAGTGGACGGGCATCGCGATCGTCGCGGCGTGGACCACCCTCTTGTTCGCCGTGGCGACGCGTCGCTTCAAGTGGGTCTAGGCGACACTACCTCCGAAAATACGAATTTCTGCCACGCGAAATCCAAATATCCAAAGTCGCGCGCAGCAGCGATACTGAAAACAATCGGGGGCGATCGCAAGCGGCTACGATCCCCCAGCCATTGCACAGGTGCGAGCATGTCAATCGTGGAAGTCGAGACGCTCATCATCGGTGGCGGTCAGGCCGGCTTGGCGATGAGCGCACACCTCACTAAGCGCGGCGTGCCGCATCTGATCGTCGAGCGCCATCGGATCGCGGAGCGTTGGCGATCGGAGAGATGGGATTCGCTCGTGGCCAATGGGCCGGCCTGGCATGACCGGTTTCCCGGCATGACCTTCGCCGGCATCGACCCCGATGCTTTCGCGACCAAAGATCAGATCGTCGAGTACTTCGAGGCGTATGCACGCGAGATCGCGGCGCCGATACGCTGTGGAGTCGAGGTCAAGTCGCTGCATAAAAATTCGGCTGGCTCCGGCTTTCGTGCGCATACCTCGGAGGGTGTCATCGAGGCCGACCATGTCGTCGTCGCGACCGGACCTTTTCAACGCCCGGTCATCCCGACGGCCGTTCCGCTCGCTGCGGGGATCGAGCAAATCCATTCCGCTGCCTACCGTAATCCCGGCCAGCTGCCCGACGGGGCGGTTCTGATCGTCGGCGCGGGCTCGTCGGGTGCGCAAATCGCGGACGAGCTCGTGCGAGCCGGACGACGGGTCTACCTCTCGGTCGGCGCACACAACCGGCCGCCGCGACGCTATCGAGGGCGCGACTTCGTCTGGTGGTTGGGCGTGCTCGGCGAGTGGGACGCCAAGGTCCTTGCTCCCGGCACGGAGCACATCACGATCGCCGTGAGTGGCGCGGGGGGTGGCCGTACGGTCGACTTCCGGCAGCTTGCCGCGCGCGGCATCACCTTGTTGGGCACTGCCGGTGCATACCAAGACGGAGTCCTGCGATTCTCGCCCAATCTGGCCCAAAATCTCGCCCAGGGTGACGCCAACTACCGGTCGATGCTGAACGCGGCGGATGACTATGTCACCCGAATGGGCCTCGATTTGCCGGAGGAGCCCGCGGCTCACCAGCTCGATCCCGATCCGCCCTGTGTGACCGATCCGGTGTTGCACTTGGATCTCGCGGCCGCCGGCATCACGTCGATCATTTGGGCGACGGGTTATAAGCTCGATTTCGATTGGATCAAGCTCGACGCATTCGATGCGCAAGGCCGCCCGGTGCACGAGCGTGGCGTCACCGCGGTACCCGGACTTTATTTTCTCGGGCTTTCCTGGTTGTCCCGCCGGGCGTCAGCGTTCATCTGGGGCGTGTGGCACGATGCCGAATATCTCGCCGGCCGAGTCGCAGCACGCAGCCGCAGCATGACAGCTATGCGATAGCGCCCCGCTGCGCGTCGTCCTACACCCATGCGGCAATGGCCGCGGCGTCCCATTCTTGGATGATGGGCGGGTTCGCGTTGAAATCGCTGTAGCGGATCCACGTGGGCCGCACGCGCCAGTACACGATGCCGGGCCAGGTTTGGCGGGCGGGGCCGTCGGGAAAGCGGTCAAAGTAACATCGCTTGACGAGCGGCAGCTCCGCGTCGCTGGGAATCTCGGCGATGCCTTCGTATTGTACGGTGCGCTCCTGCTCCCAGCCGATTACGAACGCGACGCGTGGATTGGCCAGCAGATTTCGATGCTTGCGCGACTGCATCACGGTGTCGAACAGCAGCTCCGAGCGGTCCGTGACCGCGACGCCAATCACCGCGGCCTGGGGAGCGCCTTGCGCCGTGACACTTGCCTCGACCGCCCACGGCTGGGCGCGCATGAAGGACAGCAACTGGTCCGCCGTCAACGAGTGATGGGGTTCGCCGCTGCGGCGCAACCCGGGTGACGCATCCGCCAGGGCACTGATCGTGACGTGGTATCCATCGGGATCCCGCAGCGAGAACTCCAGCGTTTCAGTACTCGGATTCAGCTGCGGTTCCTCGTCGAGTGTGGCCACGAGCGCGCGCGCCCGCTGTAATGCCAAGTCGAAATCATCGACCCGGAAAAACAGCAGCAGCCCGTTGCCCGCTTGCGCTCGATCCGGACTCAGCAAGGAAGGATGATCGTGCGAGCCCCATTGGTGCAGACACAGCAAGGTGGTTCCATCGGCGTCGCAAATCTGGCCCCAATAGTCATGACCAGGAGCCGTTGGGGGCTGCCCAAACAGGGACTGGTACCACTTGAAGCTGAGCGCAACGTCGCTGACGCCGATGATGGTCCACGTGCGCTTCATGGGAGTGCCTCCTACCGGATGAGGTGCCAGTCCGTCTGGCGGCCCGCGAGGTAGCGTACGCCCTGGCCGTCGAACAAGGCGTCCTGTTCGAGCATGATCTGCACGCGTTGGCCGCCCCACTCCGGCAGAGACACGCTGACGTTGCCTTCGATCGCGTAGACCGTGTCCCGATGCAGCGGATAATCGCCGGTTCCCGGCGTCGGACCCTGGTTATCCCACATGCCGATCGTCGGGCCCAAGGAGTGACCGAAGAAGCCCAGCGGGTGGCTGTAGGTGCTGCAGGCAAGCGCACCTGCCGCGCAGCCCTTCAGCGTCGCGGCCAGGATCTCGTTGCCGGAGCGCCCCTCTTGAAACGAGCCGGTGAGAATGTCTTGCCAGCGGTTGCCTGAGGCCAACGCGGACTTGAGTCCCGGCGGCACGGCCGACTCGTCGGCCTTGAGCACGTAGCCCATCTCCTGGGTGTCGGTACACAGCTTGAGGTAACAAAACCCGACGTCGGTGTGCAGGACGTCGCCCGGCTCGATGCGCCCTTCGTCGCCACAATGGGCACCGCCGACGGGACAGGGCTCTCCGGCCCGCTGCCGATCCACCGTCGGCATGAACCACGGGCGCAGCCCGAGCGACTCGAACCGTTCGCGGATGTACCAGGCGACATCGTCCGTCGTGGTGACGCCGGGCGTGATCACCCGTCCGCTGAACGCCTCGGCGATGACACCGCGCGTGATGCTGTCGACGTGCGGATAGAGTGCCTGTTCGGCCGGCGTGCGGGTCTCGATCCAGCGCACGACGAGGGCGTCGGCGGACACGAGGCGATCGGCGTAGCCCGGCGGCAGCACTTCCACGAGCCGCTCGTGCAAGGCGTGAGTCAAGCCGTCCGCGGCCGGCCAGGTTCGGGAAACATCGATGCCGATGCGCTTCGGATCCCGGGCGGCGATCAGGGCACCCAGGGCCTGCCACTGCGCGTCGAGATCGCCGCCCGCCCAGGCCGACTTGAACGGACCGCCGAGCGGATAGCGATTGACGGCCAGGCGCTCCACGCTGCCGTCCGCCGCGCGGCTGAAGACCAGCATGGTCGTGCGCCGTGCCGCGAAACTCGGCTGCGGCACGAGCGTGAAGTACACGGGATCTTCGGCATACTCGCGATTGACGACGACCCACATATCCAGTCCTGCCTCGGTCATCAGGGCCGGCAGCAGATGCTCCAAGCGTTCGGTCAATATGCGGTTCTCGGGATCGACGCGCGCGCGCGGGGGAAGCACAGCGTAATCGGCGGCGTTGTCGATATGGCGCCCCTGCGACGGCTCGGACGACGCGGGCAACGACGATGCCAGAGCGGCGGACGCGAACAGCCCCGCGAGGACCGCCCCAGCCCAATGCACGGACTTGCCGAAATTTCTCGAGACCCCGCAAATCATCATGATCGAACCTCGTTGCTGATGAGTACGCTGTGGGACTCGATCAATGCGCACGATGCAAGGCTCGCTCGAATCCGGGGCCGAATCAGATCATGGAGCGATTCGCTTGTCCATCCGCGCTGCATCGCCCAAGGCTGTTCCGCTAGCTAAAGGCCAAGAACCGCTCGCAGAACTCCGCGCCCGGGATTGGCTTGCTATAGAAGTACCCCTGCACATTGTCACAACCCAACTCGCCGAGAATGCGAGACTGCTCGGCGGTTTCAACGCCCTCCGCGACCACAGTGAGCTTCAGAGAGTGGGCAAGATTGATGATCATGGCCACCAGCACGCTGGAGGCCCGTGCCGTCGTGAGATCTGCCACGAAAGAACGGTCGATCTTCACCGTGTTGATCGGCAATTTGGCGAGGTAGCTCAGTGAGGAGAAGCCGGTGCCGAAGTCGTCGATCGCGACCGTCACTCCCATGGCTCTGAGCTTTTGCAGGCTTGCGACGCTGTGCTTGACGTCCGCCATGATCAGGCTTTCCGTGATCTCGAGTTCCAGTCCCTCGGCCGCCAGCGGATCGGTGCCGATGATCCTCTCGATCTCTTTGACGAAGCCTTGGCTGCCGAGTTGCAGCGGCGAGACGTTGACCGCGATGCGCACGGCCGAGAGGCCAGCGCGCCGCCAGCATAGATAATCTGCAACGGCCCTGTGCAGTGCCCAGCGGCCCACCGCATTGATCAACCCAGTCTCTTCGAGGATGGAGATGAAGCGGCTCGGGGGCACGAGGCCCGTATTCGGATCGTTCCACCGGATCAGCGCCTCCGCCCCCATGATCTTACCGGTCGCCAGGTTGATCTTCGGTTGATACTGCAGCACGAACTGCTCTTGATCCAGGGCCTGGCGCAATTGACTCTCCAAGCTCAGCCGGCCGACCGCGGTGTCGCGCATGGTGTGCGTATAGAAAAGATACGGATCACCGCCGGTCTTGGCCTTTTTGAGCGCGGCTTCCGCATTTGCGAACAAAGTCTCGGCGCCCGCGCCGTCGGCCGGGAACAAGGCCACGCCGGTCTTGGCAGCAAGGCGATATGACGCGCCTTTCCATTGGAACGGGTGTTTGCGAAACGCCTGCAGGGTCGTCTCGATCAGCTGCGCCGAGTCGGTCTCGGGCCGCACGGCCGGCAGCACCACGGCAAAGTGATCCGCGCCGATGCGAGCGAGCAGGCTGGAATCACCCACCCTCTTCGTCAACCATGCGGCCACCTGTCGTAGCAGCTCGTCGCCCGCGGGCCGTCCGAGACTGTCGTTGACGTTCTTGAAGCGTTCCAGATCGATCAAGATCAAGGCCAGTGTGTGTCCTTCATTCGCGGCGGTGCGCAGGCACTGCGAGACCCGATCGAGGAACAGCGCGCGATTGGCGAGGCCGGTCAGCGGATCGTAGAACGCCAGGTACTCGAGCCTCTCCCGCTTCTCGATGTGATCGATCGCGAACGCGATGTCGCCGGCGAGTTCGGTCAACAAGGTCAGTTCGTCGGCGTGGAAGAAATCCCGTTCCTTGGCATAGAGAGCGAGTACGCCTACCGCCTCGTCGGCGACGATCAAGGGCAATATCGCAAATGACCGGATCGCGGCAGCCGCATAGATCGTTCCCACCGCGGACTTCGCGCTGCTCTGCAAGTCGTTGACGACGACCGAACGCCTTTCCCGGATCACCGTGACCGCGGGGCCGAGGCCGGGGTTGGCACCCGTCATCGTGAGACCCTCCTCGATGCAGGTCAACAGCGCCTCGGTCGCGCCCACCGACGCCACGGGTACGATCTCCAACAGTCCTCGATCCAAGAGTCCGATCCACGCCATCGCGAAGCCCCCGGCCGTGACGGCGGTATTGCAGGCTTCCTTGAATAATTCGGCGCGGTCACGTGCCCGTACGATCAGCGTGTTGATGCCGCTCAGCATGGCTTGCACGCGTTGCAGCTGCGCGATGCGACGATCGGCGAGCTTGCGCTCGCTGACGTCGCGTACCAGCGAGACGATCACCCAGCGTCCGTCCATGAGCAGCGCCTGGCGCCGCACCTCCAGCCAATATGGAGACCCGTCGGCGCGCTGACGCGCCAATTCCAGGGTTTCATTGACGCCTCCTCCGGCGATCAATCGATCGTAACTCTTCTCCAGTTCGGCGAGCGGGATGCCGAGCGCGGCAACGGGACCGGCTGCGAGGACCTCCGCACGCGTCTTGTCTTGCATCCGGCAAGCTGCATCGTTGCAATGCACGAATCTCATCTCGGCGCGATCGGTCAGGTAGATCGCGTCCAAGGTCGCATCCATCGCTGCGCCAAACTGCACCAAGGATTGCTGATCGCGCTTTTTGTCCGTGACGTTCACATGCATCACAACCGCACCGCGTCGCGCTCGTTCATCGAGTGGCGTGACGGTCAGCAGGAACCAGGCTCGGCCCGCGGGCGTGTCGCACGAATACTCCGCGGAGAACCCTTTGCTCCGGCCGCTCAACACGGAGCGGATGCCGCGGGCGGCTGCCTGCGCGCTCGGGGCGTCGCTCTCCGCGGCGCTATCGCACAGTGCCAGATAGTTGCGACCCAGTCCGTAATCCGAATCCTGTAGGTCGTTGGCATCGGCGAGCTGCCGCCAGGCGGCATTGACCGAGACGATTACGCCCTGTGCATCGAGCAGCAGCACATGCGCCGGCAAGGCGTTGAGAATCGCGGTTTGGCGTGCTGCTTCCCGGTAACGCTTTTGATCGCGAGCACGACGCAGCACCGTCGCGCGGCGGTCGCGGCCGGGGACGGTGTCAAGCTCTCTGGCGCCGTGCAGGCCGCCGATCAAGCCGCCAGTCTCCGGTTCGGCCTCGTTCCGCGGTGCGGCTCGCCGCCTCATACCGGGTCGACCCATGTGCCGAATGCCGCAAGTGCGACGCGCGACAGGGCGGCAGGTGCCAGCCGAATGACATCGCCTCGCGTGCGAAATTGGGAAACGATCTTCATGCTTGTACCGGGTGATGGGTCAGGACCGCAATCAGAGCTATCGGCCGCAGGTCCGATCTCCGCAAAAACTTTTTCGCGTATTTCCAGCGCCGGGAAAACCTGCAGCGAGCGGCTCTTTGCTAGTCGAAAGCCGCCATTGAGGTCAGGGGCCGCCGCAACACGCGCGGCGCTTTCTTTGTTGTGATTCGTACCCACATAGATCGCATGACGGCGCCTGAGCGGTTTCGTGACGTGGATCGCACGGGTTAATTTGGATTGGCATAGTCTCGCGGCCTGATCGCTCACCGCGCCGCGTCCCTCGTGCTCCGAGCGCGCTCCTATCTCCAGCACCCCAACACAGTTTGAAAGGAAGAAAGATGGCGCTAATCAAGAAATCATCGGCCGCGGCCGCTGTCCTATCGGCCGAAGCCGGAAAACCTGCGAGTGCAACGACGCGCGATGCGGACGCCCAGCGCAAGAAGGCGCGGACTCTCGCGAAGCAGCAACAGGCGGCAGAGCGAGTCGCCGCCGCCACGGCGCAGCTTTCTTCAGGCATCAACGAGGCGGCCGCCGCGGCCGAGCAGTTGAAACGCAGTGCTGAACAGATCGCAACCGGCGCCGAAGAAGCATCCGGTGCGGCGCAAGAGTCGCTGGCCGCGTTCAAGCAAGTGGAGGGGGCGATCGCCCGCCAAATGCAAAACGCGAACATGAGCCAATCCAAGGTCGAGGCGACGCAGTCACAGGTCTTGAAGACCAGCGGCGAAGTCGCCACGCTCGTCGATAACGTACGCTTGGCAGCCGACCGGCAGAACACCTCGGTCAAAATGGTCGCGGAATTGGAAAAGCAGGCCGCCTCCATCGGTGACATCGTCAAAGCCGTCGCCCGCATTGCGGACCAGACCAACCTGCTCGCCTTGAATGCGGCGATCGAAGCGGCCCGCGCCGGGCAACACGGCAAGGGATTTGCCGTTGTCGCCGACGAAGTGCGCACGCTGGCGGAAACTTCGGAGAAGAGCGCCAAGCAGATCCAGGATCTGGTCGGGCAGATTCAACAGGAAGTCAAAGTGATCGCGGAAGGCATCGGCGCCTCGGCCAACACGGTCTTGAACGACGCGCAGAACGGCGAGAAGATCAGCGGGCAACTCGAGCAGATCCGCCAGGACTCCATCGAGATCGTCAAAGGGATCAGCGAGATCGCGGCCGCCGCCCAGGAATCCGCGGTCGCCTCGAAACAGGCCCTCAAGGGCACCGAGGACATCGCGGCGGCAGCCGAAGAGCAGTCCGCGGCAGCCACGGAATCCACCAAGACCGTCGACGAGCAAAGCCAGGCGCTCGGCCAATGTGAGCTGGCGGCGCAGAACTTGTCGGAACTCGCCGAGGACCTCAAGAATTCCGCGGATGTCGCCAAGAGCGCCGAGGAAGTCGCCTCGTCGGCCGAGGAACTCTCCTCCGCCGTGCAGGAAATCACCCGCTCCGGCGCCCAGATCATGGCCGCGCTCGAGCAGATCCGCAAAGGTGCGCAAGTGCAGTCCGCAGGGACCACCGAGTCGTCCGCGGCAATCGTGCAAATCGAGCGCGGGCTCGAGGCGGCCCAGAGCCGCAGCAAAGTGGCGGTCGAAAAGGTCGGCGCAATCAAGGGACTGCTCGGCATCAACAAGAAAAGTGTGGACGACCTCATCAAAGGCATCTACTCCGCGGCGGAAGCATCGGGAAGCAGCCTCAAGCAGATCAAGGAACTCGAGTTGATCTCGCGCCGAATCGACAAGATCGTCGATGCAATCACGACCGTTTCGATCCAGACCAACATGCTCGCCGTCAACGGCTCGATCGAAGCGGCTCGCGCAGGCGAGTACGGCAAGGGCTTCGTGGTGGTAGCGACCGACATCCGCAACCTTGCGCACGATTCGGCCGAGAACGCCGACCGCATCAAGGATCTGGTCAAGTCGGTACAGGACCAAATCGGAGTGGTCGCGCGCGATCTCGACGAGATCATGGCTTCCGCGAGCGGCGAGGCGCAGAAAGCCAAGTCCATCACGAACAGCTTGGTGTCGCTCGAGACGGACATTCAGGCCGTGGACGATGGCGCCCGGGAAATTTCAGCGGCCGCCACGGAGATCGGCGTGGCCATCTCGCAGGTCAAGACCGGCATCGAACAAATCTCGACCGCCGCGCAGGAGGCCGAGCAGGCCGTGACCGAGGCCGCGACGGCGGCAAGGCAGCAAGCGAAAGGGGCCGAGGAACTGTCGGCCGCGGTCGAGGAAATCGCCTCCTTGGCCGACGAGCTGCAAAGCGCCGCCTGATGTCCGCCACTCGTTGCCAGGAGAGAACATGAGTATCGAGCCGTCCACGCAGGGGCAGGATGCCCCACGCGAACTAAACTCCGATGTCTGCCAGTTCGTGACCTTCGTCGTAGGCCAGGAGGTCTTCGCGGTGGATCTGGCGCCGGTGCAGGAGATCATCCGCGTACCCGAGGTCGTCGGCGTGCCCATGGCCCCGCCGAGCCTCGACGGCCTCGCGAATCTACGCGGCAAGATCCTTCCCATCATCAGTTTGCGGCGCATCTTCGGCTTCGAGGAGCGGCCCTACGATGATTCGACGCGCGCCGTCGTCATCGACCTCGGCCAGCCGCTGGGTTTCATCGTCGATCGAGTGGCGAGCGTCGTGAGCGTGGACCGCAGCCAAATCGAGTCCCCGGGCTCGATCAAGTCGACCGTCGACACCGAACTGCTCTCGGGTCTGCTCAAGGACGTCGGCGGACACAAGATGATCATGGTGCTCGATTTCGCGCGCCTGATCGCCACCCAATTCGCAGCCTCCGGCCGAACGGCAGCCGGCGACGGGGCACGTTCCAGCGTGACCACCCAGGCGCTCGCCGCCGCGCCGGAAGCGATCAGCGCGGAACTGCAGTTCGTCAGCTTCGAGGTCGCCCAACAGGAATACGCCATCATCATCGATGACGTGCAGGAAATCGTGCAGGTACCGCAGGACATCGTGCATGTACCGCATGCGAAATCGCACGTGCTCGGCGTGATGACCCTGCGCAATCGGCTCCTCCCGTTGGTGTCTTTGCGACGGATGTTCGGACTGCCCGACCGCGATGCGGACGAAGAAAGCCGGATCGTCGTGGTATCGCTCGCGGGTGCATCGGTCGGCGTCGTCATGGACAGCGTCAACCAGGTCTTGCGCGTCGCACGCTCCGCGGTGGACCGCATGCCGGGCCTGCTGGCGCAGGATGGCAGCATGTCCGACATCGAGGAGATCTGCCGTCTCGAGGGCGGCAAGCGCATGGTCTCGATCATCTCGGTGGAGAACATGTTCCGCCATTCCGCAATGCAAGCGGCAATCAACACGGTGGATACCATGACGCTCGAAAAAAATACCGATGCAACGCAGACCCGGGTAAATGAGACCAGCGACGAAGAGGAACAGCTCGTCGTGTTCCGCCTCGGCAAGGAGGAGTTCGGCGTGCCCATCGAAAGCGTGCAGGAGATCGTCCGGCTGCCCGAGCAGATGACCAAAGTTCCGAAAGCGGCCGCTGCAGTCGAGGGTGTCATCAACTTGCGCGGCGCCGTGCTGCCGGTCATCGATTTACGTCGCCGCTTGGGGCTTGCGGCCGTCGAACGCAGCGATCGTCAGCGCATCGTCGTACTGCTGATCGACAACGTGCGCACCGGTTTCATCGTGGATTCGGTCGCCGAGGTGCTGAAAGTCCCGCGGTCCGCGATAGAGCCCGCGCCCGATTTGTCGGGTGAGCCACATCAGGTTCTCGCTCGCATGGCCAATCTAGAGAAGCAAAAGCGCATGGTGCAGTTGATCGACCCCCAGCATCTGCTCGAGAAGCAGCATCGCGACAGCTTGGCGGAACTGGCGGCCGCCTGAGCAGCCATGGACGACCTGCGAAATGATCAAACTGTTGATAGTCGACGATTCCGCGCTCATGCGCCGGCAACTGTCGGCGCTGTTCGAGGCCGAACCTGATTTCGAGATCCGGACGGCGCGCAACGGTCGCGAAGCGGTCGAGGAAAATCGAGTCTTCCAACCGAACGTAGTCACGCTCGACATCAACATGCCGGAGATGGATGGGCTGACGGCGCTGTCCATGATCATGGTCGAGCGCCCCGTTGCCGTCGTCATGGTCTCCTCGCTGACCGAAAAGGGCGCGCTCGCAACCCTCGAGGCCTTGAACCTCGGTGCGGTTGACTATGTAGCGAAACCAGGCGGTACGATTTCGCTGTCGATCGACGCGATTCGCGCGCCGCTGATCAGCAAGGTGCGCACCGCCGCCAGGGCGAAGCTCAAGCCGCTCGGCTCGCTGACCCGCAAAGCAGCAGGCTCGGCCAGATCCGCCCCGGCCTCGGGCGCGTTGGCAGCCGGGAGGTCGACTGGCCCGGCGGCGGCACCGGTTCGGCGCAGCTTCGGTAGTGCGGGTGTCGTAGTGATCGGCGTTTCGACCGGCGGTCCCCGGACGCTCGAGTGCATCCTGCCGAACCTGCCGGCCGGGTTTCCCTGGTCGATACTGATCGCACAACACATGCCGGCGAGCTTCACCTTGCCATTCGCACAGCGCTTGAATGGCATCTGCGCAATGCCCGTCGTCGAGGCGAGCCGCCCCATGACCTTGGAGCCCGGCACGATCTATATCGCAAAAGGCGGTTCGGACATGCAAGTGGTCTCGCGTGGCGGCAAGCCGACCGTCACACCTACGCCGGAGAACTCCGAGTTCCTCTGGCACCCCTCGGTCGAGTTGCTCGGTCGCACCGTACTCGAGCACTTCGATGCCACCCACGTGCTCGGCGTGATGCTCACGGGCATGGGCAACGACGGCTCCGACTCGTTTACGAACATCAAGAAACAGGGTGGTCGGACCATCGCCGAGTCCGAAGATTCCGCAGTGGTCTTCGGCATGCCGGCGGAATTGATCAATAAGGGCGGCGCGACGGTCACCCTGCACGCCGACAAGATCGCGCGTCAAATCAACGCCTGGATACTGGGCTGATTGCGGGGTCACAGATGGCATTCATCAAGAAAACGGCTCAACCCCGTGCCACGAGCGAAGACCAACGCGCAGTCGCGCGCGACTTCGATGGGCTGATCCGCCAACTCGACCACGCGGATCCCACGGCGCGGCGATGGGCCGCACGCGATCTGGCCGGCCATCCCGACGCGAGCGCGGCGCTGCTTGCCCGCCTGCTGCGCGAGGACGAAGTCTCCGTACGCGAAGTCATCCTGACCGCGCTGATGCGCATCGCCGATCCGGTCGCGATAGCGGGTTTGGTGACCTGCCTGCGCAGCGAGGATGCGAACCTGCGCAACGAGGCGATCGAGGCGATGAAGTCCCTGCCGGTCGCGGTCGCCCCCATCATGCGCGGGCTGCTGGTCGATTCCGATCCGGACGTACGCATCTTTGCGATCAACATTCTCGAATCCCTGCGCCACCCCGACGTGGAGGCGTGGTTGATCGAGGTCATCGAACGGGAGCCGCTGGTCAACGTCTGCGGCACGGCGGTCGACCTTCTGAGCGAGGTCGGATCACCGGCATCTCACGATGCGATCCAGCGTCTCAAGGCACGTTTCGCCTCCGAGCCCTACATTCAGTTCGCCGCCGCCCTCGCCTTGAAACGGATCGCACCGGTCCCAGACGGCCGGCAATGACGGCAGCCGCGATCAGCCAGGATGACTTTCTGAAATTCCAGGAGTACTTCTACCGAAAAACCGGTATCCGTTTCGAGGACACCAAGCGCTACTTCGTCGACAAGCGCTTGATGGAGCGCATCGGTCATTCCGGCAGCGGCAGCTTTCGGGAATATTTCTCGAAGCTGAGGTTCGAAGCCGACGGCACCGAGCTGCAGGCCTTGGTCAATCTCATGACCGTCAATGAAACCTATTTCTTCCGGGAGGACTACCAGTTCCATTGTCTCGTGAACTCGATACTGCCGGAAATCGTCGCGCGCAAGAAAGATGAGAGTCCGATCCGCATCTGGGCGCTGCCTTCGTCGTCGGGGGAGGAGGCCTATACGATCGCCATGTGCCTGATCGAGCGATGGCCGGGCATCAATACCCACGACGTCGAGATCATCTCCTCGGATATCGATACCAACATCCTCACGCAAGCCAGGGCCGGGCTGTACTCATCGCGGTCGACGATGCATGTGCCGGAAAGCTACCTGCGTAAGTACTTCAAGAAAACCGCCGCCGGCTTTCAGATCGACGATACGTTACGCAGCGCCGTCGAGTTCACGCGCGTGAACCTGCAGGATCCCGCGGACGTGAAGCCTTACCGGAATTTCGACGTCATTTTCTGCCGCAATCTGCTCATCTACTTCGACGATGTCTCGCGCAAACAGGCCGCCGAGACGTTTTACGACGCGCTGCGGCCCGGGGGCTTCATACTGCTCGGGCATTCGGAATCCATGAGCCGAATTTCATCGCTGTTCCGCGTCCGAAAGTTCGAAGACGCCATCGTCTATCAACGGCCGGGAGCGGGAACCTGATGAAGCGCATTTTGATCGTGGACGATGCCGCTACGGTGCGGATGTACCACCGGGCCATTCTCGAGGCGGCCGGTTACGCCGTGGAAGAAGCGGTGAACGGCATCGAGGCGCTCGAGAAGGCGCTTGCAACGGCGTATGACCTGTATCTGGTCGACGTGAACATGCCGAAGATGGACGGGTATGCATTCCTGCGCGAGTTGCGCAGGAATACCGACCTCGCCCAGCCCCCTGCCGTGATGATCTCGACGGAGGCCGAGTTGGTCGATCGGACCAAGGCCTACGAGGCCGGAGCGAATTTTTACATGCTGAAACCGACGCAGCCGGAACAGTTGCTCGGCCATGTACGGATATTACTCGGGAGCCCAAGCCCATGACGCCGATTCTCCAACAGTTTTTGTCGGAGGCGCGGGATCTCCTCCAGAGCATCAGCGAACAGCTGCTCAAGTTGGAGAAGACGCCAGGCGACGCCGAACTCATGAGCCATCTGTTCCGCTCGGTGCACACCCTCAAGGGCAATTCGGGCCTGTTTGATTTTCCCGAAATGTCGCGCGTGCTGCATGCTGCCGAAGATCTGATGAGCGTGGTCCGTGACGGCCAGCTGGGCTTCAGCCAGCGCTTGGCCGACCGACTGCTCGATGCCATGGACTTCGTGGCGTTGTTGCTGGATGAAATCCAAGCCGGTGCCGCCGGCGGTGCCGCGCATTCCCAATCCTCTGTCCGGCTGGCCGACTCGCTGCGCGGGCTGATCGTCGTGGCAGGTGCCGCGGCGGACGATTCCTTGGAACCGCAGAGCACCGGGAGCCGCATGGCTGCCGTGGCTTTACCGCTCGATGTCGTGCCGGAGCACTTGCGGGCGACCTGGCGAGCGGCTGCGCTCAGCGCTGAGCCCTTGCACTGGATCCTCTATGCGCCGGCCTCCGATTGCTTCTTCAAGGGGGAGGACCCGCTGCACCAGGCGCGGCAAACCCCGGGGATCGTCTGGCAGCGCGTCAGCGGCCCCGGCGTCTGGCCACCGCTTGCCGAACTCGACCCGTATCAGTGCGTGCTGCGTTTCGATCTGGTGAGCACGGCATCGCGAGCGGCGCTCGACGAGCATTTTCGTTACGTTCCCGAGCAGGTTACGCTCGTGCCCTTGACGCTTGCGCAGCTGGATCCGTCGGCCGGCGTCGCTGCGCCGACCAGCGATGTCAGTGACGTTGCGCCGGTCGACGGATTGTCGGCCTCTTACCTGAATGCGATCCTTGCGGCGCAGGTGACGGCCTTGGACCTGCCAGACTCTGTGGAGTGGCTGCCGGGCAGGCTGCGGGCGGTCGCGTCGACCCTGGCCGCCTGTTACCGCAGCCGACGGCGCGAGGACGTATTGCCTTCGCTGGACGCCGCGCTTGCGTTGGCGCTGTCTCAGAACCGAGCCCACCCGCTGCAGGAATGGATAGAGGTCCAGGGCGACCAGTTCGCGCCGACCGCGAATGCTGCGCAAGCCGTGGTCGATCCTTCGGCGACAGCAACTCCGGGCTCCGTGAATTCCAGCGACGCCCCCCAGGCCCGGGGCGTTGAGGACGCGGCGCCCGCCACCACCGTGCTCAAGGTGGACCAGGAAAAGATCGACCGGCTCATGAGTCTCATCGGCGAGATGGTGGTCGCAAAGAACGGCCTGCCATTTCTAGCCGCTCGCGCCGAAACGGTCTACGGGGTCCGCGAACTGTCGCGCGAAATCAAGACCCAGTACGCCGTGATCAACCGGATTGCGGAGGAGATGCAGGATGCCATCATGCAGGTTCGCATGATGCCGGTATCCAGTGTTTTCCAGAGGTTCCCGCGCTTGGTGCGGGATATTTCCCGCAGGCTCGGCAAGGAAGTGCTCCTGACCCTGGAAGGCGAGGAGACCGAGGCCGACAAGAACATCATCGAAGCGCTCGCTGAGCCGCTGATTCACATCGTTCGCAACAGCCTCGATCATGGCATCGAGACCCCGGATGTGCGGCGCGCCGCCGGCAAGCCGGTCGAAGGTCGACTGACGATCCGTGCATCGCAGGACTCGGGCCGCGTCCTCATCGACATCAGCGATGACGGCAAAGGCATCGATCCGGCCGTCATCAAGCGCAAGGCTTATGAGAAGGGCATCATCGACGAATCGATGCTCGAGCGGATCAGCGATCAAGAGGCCGTCAATCTCGTGTTCGCGGCCGGATTCTCGACCGCCGCGACGGTTTCGGACCTGTCCGGGCGCGGCGTCGGCATGGACGTCGTGCGCAATGCCGTGGAACGCGTCAACGGCACGGTCACGTTGGCCAGCGAAACGGGGCTGGGGACCAATTTGCGCCTGTCACTGCCCTTATCCATGGCAGTCACCAATGTCATGGTCATCGAATCGAACCACCAGATCTTCGGCGTGCCGATGGACATGGTGCTCGAGACCGTACGCATACCGCGGGCTGCCATCCGTTCGATCAAGAATCGCCAGACCATCGTGCTGCGCAATCGCGTTCTGCCGCTGCGTTCACTGAATGAGCTGCTGGCGGGCGATTTGCCTCAAGTTTCCAATGAATTGGACGAAATGGCGACATTGGTCGTACAGATTCATGGCGAGTCGCTCGGCATCGTCGTCGATGACTTCCGGGAGGTGGTCGATATCATCCTGAAACCCATGGGCGGGATCTTGAACGCAGTTCCTGGCTATTCAGGTTCAGCGCTGCTCGGCGACGGCTCGGTGTTGATGGTGTTGAATCCGAAGGAGCTCGTTACATGGCAGTGACTTACAAGGGCAACGTAGCCACGTTCGCAGACGCCGTCGGAGTGGAGGAATCGGAAGCGTTTCTCGCGTGGCTGCACAAGCATCCCAAGCCGAAGCTCGATCTCGCCGCCTGCACGCACATTCACGCGGCGCAGTTGCAGGTGTTGATGGCGGCACGGCTGCCGATCGCGAAATGGCCGCACGACGCAGCACTCACAGCCTGGTTGAAGTCCGCCTTAACTCGAGACCGGGAGGATAAGTAGATGGCCAAGACGATCATGATCGTGGACGACTCCAGCACCATGCTGATGAGCCTGCGAAACAGCCTCGAAATCGCCGGCTTCAAGGTGCTGGAGGCCAGCGATGGATCGGTGGCGCTGAAGACGCTGCAAGGCGGCGCCAAGCCGGACCTCATCATCACCGACATCAACATGCCCAACATGGGCGGCATCGAGTTCATCGGCAAGGCGCGCGCGCTCGCCGGATTTCGTTTCATTCCCATCCTCGCGCTCACGACCGAGAGCCAGCAGGGAAAGCGTGACGAGGCGAAGAAGCTCGGCGCGACGGGCTGGCTCCTCAAGCCGGTGAGCGGCACCGACTTGAACAAGATCATCAAACAGGTATTGCCCGGGGCATGAGCGGTGCTGAACGAGGACCACGACACTGAAGTATCGCCGGGAGAGACCCTCGACGTGTTCCTGCGTCTCGAGGAGGCCTTGGACAGCACGCTGAAATCCGTGATAGACGACACCGAAAGCTCGGCGCAATCGATCATACGAAACATCCGGCAATTGCACGAATCCGCCCGCAAGCTCACCACCTATCTCGACGGAACGAGCCTGAATGCGGGCGATCTCGGCAAGGAGATCGCGCAGAGCGTCGCGTTTCTCGTCGACATCGGCACCTTCGTCGAGCGCCTGCCCGCCAAGATGGAGCGCGATCTGGTGAGCATTCAGGCGGTGGTCGAAGAGATGAAGACCCTGAGCGATCTGACTTCGGACGTGAAGGCGATCAGCCTGCAATCCCATCTGCTCGCGATCAACGCCGCGGTCGAGGCAGGCCGTGCCGGCAGCGCCGGCAACGCCTTCAAAGTGGTTGCCGACGAAATGCGCCGACTGGCGGGAAACTCGAACGCGATGGCGGTCCGCATCAACTCGGGGCTCGCGCGCGCTCAACAAATCGTGGACGGCGGTCTTCGGTCGACAATCACGGATTCTTCGCGGCAGCTCGCGGACGTGTCCACAGCGGCCGTCGCAATCCGGAGGCTGCAGGACAATCTCGATGACATGAGTCAGTTCTACAAGACGCGGTTCGCGATCGTCGCGAAACACAATGAAGATCTCGTGCTTGAAATCGCAGAGGCGCTCGGCCAGGTCCAATATCAGGACGTCGTACGTCAATGCATCGAGCGCTACCGCATCGCAGCCGGACGCCGCAACGACGCCTTGCGCGATGTCTTCGGCTCGAGCGGCGATCCAGTCGGCGGTGATGCCGCATTGCCGGTGCAACTTGAATTGATTCTCGGCGATTTCCTGGCGGAGGAAGACAAGCACCGGCACTCCGTACGACAGACGCAGGGCAGCAGCGCGCCGTTGAAAATCGAACTCTTCTAAACCAGTCGCGCCCGCCGCACTCGACGCGAACGTTCGTCTAGTGCCAATGAAATAGGCGCACGAGTCGGTAGGTTCGATCGATGCGGCGTAGGTCGGATTCACGCGGCATCGCTTCGAGCCGCGGTGTCTCGGTCAGGATCATCACCTGGCCCGGGGCATCCCTGAACGCTTTCCAGCGCGGCAAATCGAGTCCGTTGGGGTCGCCGGTCTTCGCGAAATTCGTCCAATAAGCCGAGACGATTGCCGACACGCGACGATCTGCCGCCGACCAATTTGCTGCACCCGCATCGGGATGTTCGAAAACGTAGGGCATCTCCATGCCATGCGTGGCACCGAGTCCGTGGTAGCGCGTTCCCGGGGCGTACGGCGGCTTATACGAGAACTGATACAGGTAGGCGTTCTTGCTGCCGCGGTCGGCCGCGAGTCGCGCCCAGGTCCACATATCCCACCGAAAGCGCATGTCGCCCTCGAAACCCACGGTCGCGGCGTGCGCCTCAGCGTCTGACTGTCCCGCGTCAGGACCGGAAAACCACACGAGAGGAGCGGAGAAGTCCCCGGCCAGCGTGATCTTGTAGTTTGCGTGCGTGACGGCTTTGTTGACGAGAAAGAGTTCGCCCTCGTCGGCGTTCGTACCGACCAAAATGTCCACGTCGTTCTGTGAACCGGCGCGATAGGCGTCGAAAGGCGACTTGTCGAGCACGACGCCGTCGAGAACGAAATGCGCATCGAAGGGAGTTTTCAGGAGCTCTGCGGGCGGGACCTTGCGCAACTGCTCGAGCGTAGCCGCACCGACACGGGTCGCGAATTCCCGGCCGGAGGCCTCCGCCCCGGCGGAGGTGAACCGGTCGGTCATTTCGACCGGCTCGAACAAACCGCCGCTTTGCGCAATCGCCCTTTGGAATAGGCCCTTGGCCATCGGTGAGGCCACCAGCGCGCTGATCGAGATCGCGCCGGATGACTGCCCGAACACCGTGACGATGCCGGGATCGCCGCCGAAGGCTGCGATGTTTTGCTGCACCCACGCGAGGGCGGCAATCTGGTCCAACAGACCATAGTTGCCGGAGGAACCGCGCGAGGACTCGTGGCGCAGCTCGTCGAGGGCCAAGAACCCAAGCACGCCCAGCCGATAATTCGCGGTCACGACGATCACCCCGTGTCGCGCCAAATGCTCGCCGGAATACAACGGCGTAGACGCCGATCCGTTTTCCAAGGCCCCGCCGTAGATCCAGACCATCACCGGCAGCCGCTCGCCCGGCTGGTGGTCCGGCACCCACACGTTGAGGTACAGGCAATCCTCGCTCATGGGCTCGGCCGGCGATTCCGGGGGATAAGCCCCGTTCTGAGGACAGATGGGCGCAAACCGGTCCGCGAGCCGCACATTGGTCCAGCGAATTGCGGGCTCGGGTGGGCGCCAGCGCAACGGTCCAATCGGAGGCGCGGCAAATGGCACACCCCGAAATACGGTGACATTCCCTTCCTTGACGCCCTCGAGCGGCCCGCTCGCCGTATCGACGGGCTGAGCCGCGGCCGTCGCAAACGCCATCATGCCGCAGGCGACCAGACTCGCAGTAGACCGGCCCGTAACTTTCTTCATGACCCCTCCGACACCGTTGTTGCCCGTCATTGTTGACGGCAAGCTCTTGATCGGTAAGTACGGTTCGTCACCTTCCTGCGCCTCTTCGTCACTGAAATCGTCGCTCTGGACCTCGCCTGCGGGCGTTTGGCAGAATGCAGCCATGAATGTGCTCCGGCGATGGGCGGCGTTGTACACGGTCGGGAGCCTCGGGTTCATACCGGGCTTCCTGTTTTGGGTCGCTTTTCTGCTCGTTCTGGAACCGGACAACGTCGTCCGCGCGGTCCATGCCGGATACGAGCTCCCGCTCGGGCATGAATTTCTGCGGATCCTGGGCGCGGCCTGCATCGGCGGCGCTGCCACGCCGCTGGTTCTGTACATGACGCGCAACTACCGGATCGACGGTGCACTGCAGTGGCGCAACGCCATACGGCACGCCTTGACCATTGCCGGGCTCGCGTTCGCCCTGATCGTCATCTCCTGCTTCGCCGCAGCCTGGGCCTTCGGGCATCGATTCATTCCACCCTCGAGCTATGTGCTGCAAGAACTGATCAGCAACTGGACGCTGCTGTTTTTTGCCCTGACCTGTCTCACGGCGATCGCCCACGTCGCGTGCCGCCAAGAGCAGTTTTCCCAGCCCGAGACCTCGGCCGTCAGGGCAGAGCCAATGACTCGCGTGCTCGTCACCACGCGCGGCAGCCGCGAGTGGATTGCCCTCGACGATGTCGACTGGATTGAATCACAGGGCAACTACGTGACGATGCACGTCGGCGCTCGCGCTCACTGGGTGCGGCAGACATTGAACGCGTTCGAGGCCAAGCTCGATCGGGCCCGCTTCGCCAGGATTCACCGTCGCACCATTGTCGCACTCGACCGCATCAGCGAGGTCGTGGCCGAAGGAAACGGCGATGCGTCGATCAGATTGAGAGACGGCAGCACGCTGCGTGCTAGCCGCAATTACCGTAAGGCCCTCCGCGACCGCTGGCTGGGCTTCGGCAAGGACACGCGCACGCCGCCCGACTCCTTGTAACCCGCTCGCACGTGATGCCGGAGCTACAAGAACGAAAGGAAGTTCGGCTGTCCGTTGGACGCTTGCAGGCCGCCGACTAACCAGTTGGTTCGTTGCAGCGCATCCGCGAATGCATAGAATGCAGGCCAAAGCTGCGCAAATGCTCTACGCCCGACATCGCAATTGCTGGAGAGCCCATTACATGCAGAGCGTCAACTCGAGGATCGAGCCCAATGACTGCGCCGTCCTGTTCGTCGATCTTCAGACCGGCATCGCCGAATTGTCTCGCACCAATCCTCTGGATCGGCTCGGGAAAGGGGTCCTCGGATTGTCGAAACTCGCGGCGATTTTCGGAATTCCCGCCATCGTTTCCGGTGTCCCCGGGCCGGATGGCTCTGCCCCCGTAATGATTTCGCAGATTGCCGAGGGACTGGGCGAGTACCGGGTATATCAGCGCACAACCGCAGATTCCTTTCGCAACGATGCGATCGTGGCGGCCGTCAAGGCTACGAAGCGGGAAACCTTGCTCATATCAGGCGTTTCCTCTGAAGTTGCGGTCCAACTTCCTGCGTTGACCGCCGCGGACGCGGGCTATCGGGTCTTCGTGGTCGCTGATGCATGCGGCGGAATGAGTGAACGGACCGAGCAGGCGGCAATACAGCGGATCGTCAAGAGCGGTGGCGCCCTCGTGTCCGTGATGACGCTCGCGGGCGAGTTGGCTGGAGACTTCCGCACCGCGGACGCTCAGGCCGCGATTGAAGTGCTGTACGCAATGGCTACGGCCTAGAGAGTGCCGCGGGCGGTGAACACATACGGCGAGCGGGATTGGGAGATGGCGCCGGTTTCCCGAGCGACCAACCCGGATTGCTGCAGATCCTTGAGCCGATCCGTCAGAACCTTGTCGCTGAGTCCGGGAAGCAGCTGCCGGAGTTCACTGTAATGACACGGACGTTCGCTGAGGTAGGCAAGAATGATCGTCTTCCATTTGCCGCCAAGCACCGTCAATGCAAACTCGGTCGGACAATTGAATGTCGTTGCCAGCGGGCGTGCCATAGACTGCTCCTCGAGTCATCGATGGGCGAACTCAGGCCATTCGTCAATTGGTCGCTGCTTTTTGCGCAATGATCCCTGCGGTCGCGGGCCGATCGGTGTCGATCGGGCCCGAGTGCCGACTTTGATGGCGAATAAGGCTCCGTCGTCATTGAACGTCGATACTATACTTTCTGAAAGGGAGGCCGGGGGCATGAGAAGGTATACCTCCCATTCGACGGGGACAGTGTGCTGCCGTTGAGCTTGAGCAAGGCGGTAATGCTCGCAGCCGAGGACAAAATAACCGGTCGCAGCATCGTTTCACAAATCCGTCGTCCATAGAAAACGACGGGAGCGCCAGTGCTCACACGGCGGTGACTCAGGCACGGCCGGCAGCCCTCAATATGAGCTGTGATGCGCAGGCGGCGGTACCGCCGGAAGTCGCAGCGCGCAAACCACTCGCAAGGCTACGGTCATTGTCCGTGGTGCTAGACACTGGCGGACGCAGGGGTAACATTGCGATCAGCGGCGGCACTCAACATTGGCGGATCCGATGCATAATTGGCTGATCGCGATTCTCGCGTGCGTGGTTTTGAGCGTTCCGGCAGGCGTCCATGCCGCGCCGGTGCCACCCGTTCCCGAAACTCCCTTACAGGCGCAATGGGCTCTGGGATTCAACCCAAGGACACGTTGTCCGGACCTTCGTATCGCCGATGCGGGAACCATGGCGGTGCTCGTTTTCTGGCTCCCAAGCAGTGGCATCCCGTCGCACGTCTCCATCAAGTCGTCTTCGGGTTCGGATGCGCTGGACTCGGCGACGATCAACTGCGTGTCCAAGCTGCGTTTCGCGGCCGCAACCACACTCGGCAACGGCGATCCGATCGACTCATGGCAGCAGATTGCCTTGACTTGGGCAACTCGAGCACCAGAACGGAACTCGGGAAGGACCGCGGAAATAGCGGCCAATGATGCGAAGCGGGATGACGCCGGTGGCCTCGCGAACAACGTAACTGTGCATGTCTGCGTCGATGCAGCGGGAAAACTCCAAGGAGATCCGACGGTCGTCCAATCTTCCGGGATGCCATCTTTCGATGAGGCCGCTGTGCGAATCGCTGCATCCGGTTCTGCTTACTACCGGCCGCACATGTCGGCGCATGGGCCACCGGCGTCCGGTTGCGCGCAACTGGCGATCGAGTTCGACACGAAGTGACGTCGGGGTCTGCTCCGTTGGGCGGTTTCCCGCAGTATCGACGTGGAGGTTTGCTGCTGCATCAAATTGTATTTATTCCTAACAAAACGAATCGCGCGACTTGCGCGGACGTACAATGCTCCCGGCACAGCGCACCCGACGCGCAGGCTCGATTCACGATGAAGCACGGAGCGACCCATTGCCATGATGAACAGAGTTCTCGCCAGTTTGCTGCTGAGCGTTGTTGCGACCGGCGTCGCCAGCGCGGCTGACATGCCGCCCAAAGACATGATCTCCGGAGCCAAGGATAATCCGCTTCTCTCCCGCTACACAGGAGCCGTGATCGTCGCCTACCTCGCCAAGAACTATGACGATGCTGACTTGGTCGCGGGCAAATACAAGCAACAGGAGGAACATGTACCGCCGTTCGAAAAAATCCTGCACGTAGAGGGCAAAATCACCCGCATCGTGTACACCTATCCGAAGGAACGCAGCGGGCTTGAAGTGTTCCGAAATTATCGTGCCGCGATCCAGGGCGCCGGCATGACCGTGCTGTTCAGCTGCGAAAAAGCGACCTGTGACCCCAGCCCCGACAACTTCGGAACTGCGATGGAGAATTACAAGATCAATGAGGAGAATGAGACCTGGCCCAAGTCCGGCGACTACACTGAACCATTCAATTACGGCCGCACGGAACCCCGCTACATTCTCGCGAGCAAAACCCGAGCGGACGGCGCGGTGACCTATGCCGCGGTCTACGTGGTCGCGCCTCAAAACGATGAAAATGGCGGCGTCTTGGTCGAAATCGTCGAACCCGCTGCGATGGAAACTGGAAAGGTATCCGTGAACCTGAGTGCCGACGCGATGGCGAAGGCGATCGACACCGATGGCAAAGTCGCTCTGTATGGACTTTACTTCGACACCGATCGCGCAGAATTGCGGGCGGACTCGAAACCCAGCCTCGACGAGATCGCAAAACTGCTGCGTCAGAATCCCAAGCTCAATGTGTACGTAGTCGGACACACCGATAACCAGGGGGTCTTCGCCCATAACCTCGAGCTGTCGCAAAAACGCAGCGAGTCGGTCGTGCGCAGCCTCACGGTGGACTACAAAATCGGCGCAGACAGGCTGACAGCGAAGGCGGCGGCTTCGATCGCTCCGGTCGCGACCAACGATACCGAAGCAGGTCGCGCCAGGAACCGGCGGGTCGAGCTGGTGAAACAGTAGGGCCGAATTGGAATCCCCGCGTCATGACCCGGAACGCTGCAAGCGAGAGTCACTCGCAAGCCCTGCTGGCGACGCCTTCAGCGGTTTGCGTCCGGGTATCAGCATCGGCACGGCGCGCCGGTACTCTTCGTATCCAAGGCCGTGTTCAAACACAAGATCTCGTTCCTCGAACTGAATCGCGATAACGATGTAAGCGGTGGTCGCGCAGGCGAACAATAGATGCGCCAGCGTCATCGTTGGTGTCATCCAGAACGCGAGCAGGAAGCCAAAATAGAGTGGATGGCGGACGAACCGATAGGGCAACGGGGTGCGAAAGGTCACTCGCGTGTACGGCTTGCCAGCCAGGGGTAACCATACTTGACGCAGGCCGAACAGGTCGAAATGGTCGATCAGAAAAGTCACGACCAATACGGTTGCCCAGCCCATGGCAGACAGCACCCATAGGGCGATTCGCAGCCCGGAATTGCTGACGGACCAGATCTGGATACCGATCGGCCGCCACTGCCAGAACAGCAACAGCAGCGCCAGACTCGCGCATAACACATAGGTCGAACGCTCGATGGCCCACGGCACGATCTGGGTCCAGCGTTCTTTGAACCATCGCCTCGCCATCACGCTGTGCTGAACCGCAAATATGGTCAAGAGCGCACCATCGGTCGATATCGCGCGGGGCAGTGAAGTCGTGGTGGCGGCATCGAGAGAGGTGGGTACCACGAAGCCGCCAACGAACCCGATCGCGTAGAGAAAGGTCGCGAAAAAGACAAGATATGACGCCACTCCATAGGTAAAGAACAATAATCGCTTGAGCACGGCTTTTCCTCCTATAAAGGTCAAGAGTGTGCGTGGCCGGCCGTGCGATCGCGATCGGCGCTTTGTCCCGATTGGTCTAATATTGGAGCCCGCATATGAGACAAATGTCCCGGCCGCGCCAATGACAGTTCCTAACAGGACCCGGCAGCACGTGCGCTATCTCAAGGCGTCGGATGGCACGCGTCTGGCGTGGGCGGAATCGGGAACGGGTGAGCTCGTCGTCAAAGCCGCCAATTGGCTCACGCATCTGGAATTCGAATGGCAGAGCCCGGTTTGGCGGCACTGGATCCAGTTCTTCTCCGCAAATTGCCGCTTCGTGCGCTACGACGAGCGCGGCTGCGGTATGAGCGACTGGCAAGCCGGCACCTTGACACTTGATCAGTGGACCGCTGATCTGGAATCGGTTGTGGATGCGGCTCGACCCGATCGACCCTTTACGCTGCTCGGCATTTCACAGGGCGCGGCGGCGTGCATTCGATATGCAATCCAACATCCCGACCGCGTCGCCCGTCTCATTTTGTACGGCGGCTATGCGCACGGAGCGTTTAAACGGCACGCACCCGCGGGTGCGGCTACTTATCGCGCCATGATTGATCTGGCACGTCTGGCGTGGGGGCAAGAAAATGCGACGTTCCGACAGGTATTCACTTCGCGCTTCATCCCTGGAGGCAGCCACGAGCAACTCGACTGGTTCAACGAGCTCTGCCTCAGGTCAACGGACGGCGAGAGTGCCGCCCGCCTATTCGAGGCGCGTGCCGTCCTGGACATTACGGATCTGCTGCCGAAGGTGCGCACACCCACCTTGATTCTGCATGCACGCAATGATGAGGTAGTCCAAATTGAGGAAGGCCGGCTACTTGCAACAGCGATCCCCGGAGCCGAGTTCATCGAACTGGATTCACGCAACCATGTTTTACTCGAGCATGAACCAGCGTGGCAGCGGTTTTGCGAGGCTGTACTGCCATTATTGAGGCCGCATGCAGCGGAAACTGATTCCTTATTCACGGCACTGTCGCCGCGCGAGCGTCAGGTGCTGGCGCTGATGTACGACGGGCTCAGCAACATCGATATCGCGGAACGCCTCACGATCAGCGAAAAGACCGTCCGCAACCACGTATCGAACGTTTTCGACAAGCTAGGTGTTTGGTCGCGTGCCCAGGCGATCGTTTTCGCGCGTGAACACGGCTTCGGCCGATGACGCCAATGATTGACTCACTGCATCGAAAATTCCGTTGGCTTGCACGGAAATCAACTATCATTTTTCAATGAGCAGAAACCTGACTCTCGACGACGCGCGGGTCGGTGCCGAGGGATCACCGCACTCACTGCGCAGGACACTGACATTCTTCGATCTCGTCGTGTACGGGGTGGCCTATGTGACCCCGTTTGGCGTGCTCCAATCGCTGGGCTTCGTCTGGCAGGCATCCCGCGGTCTCATGGTGCTCGCCTATTTGCTCGGTACGGTGTGCATGTATTTCACCGCCAAGAGCTACGCCGTGATGAGCGCGCAGATCAATACTGCCGGTTCCGTCTACGGCTTTGCCCGAGAAGCGCTGGGTCCGCTGGTCGGATTCCTGGCCGGCTGGATGATCCTGCTAGACTACCTCCTCATCCCTGCCTATGTGTACGTGGTGATGGCCGTAGCGCTCGGATCGCTGATGCCCCAGGTCGACCGTGGCGTATGGGTGTTGTTGGTTACCGGCATCACCCTCGTCGTGAACTGGTTCGGAATCAAGGTATCCCAGCGGTTCAACCTGTTTTCCGTTGTCGTGCAGCTCGCCATACTCGCGCTGCTGGTGATCCTCGCGCTGGTCGCGCTGGCCCATGGCAAGGGCGACGGCGGCCTCACGCTGCGGCCACTGTATTCCGCACGGCTGTTTGACGCGAACAGCGTCTTTGCGGCAACGGCAATCTGCGTGATGTCCTTCCTCGGGTTCGACGCCATATCGACGCTCTCCGAAGAAGTTAAGAGTGAGGACAAGCGCATCATTGGGCGCGCGATCCTCACGGTGTTGTTCCTGTCGGCGGTGCTATTCGCAGTCCTTTCGTGGGTGCTCGGGGACCTCATGACCGGCCTTGAATTGAAAGATCCTGCAGCGGCAGCCTATGAGGTCGCCGATTGGGCCATCGGTCCCTGGATGTCGATGCTGATTGCCTGGGCGATGGCCACGGTCGTCGGCCTGGCGAGCGCGCTGCCGATGCAAGTGGGAGTTGCACGAGTGATGTATGCGATGGCGCGCGATCGGCAATTGCCGGCGATTCTCGCCAAAGTGCATCCGGTCCACGGAACACCCTATGTCGGCATGCTCGTGACAGCGGCGATCTCGATCGTGGTGGCATTCCTGATGCGCAACCGTCTTGACGACCTGACTTCCGTAGTCAACTTCGGTGCGCTCTGCGGGTTTCTATTGCTGCATGCCTCGGTCATTGGACTTTTTTGGTTCCGGTTGCGCTCGGGCCGCTGGTTCGTGCATCTTGTCGTGCCCCTGGCCGGCATCTTGGTCGTACTTGCCGTGCTCACGGGCATGAGTCGCACCGCCATGATTCTCGGGCTGTCGTGGCTCGGCCTCGGGCTTGCCTACGGCGCTGTTTTGCCGATGCGCCGCCGAGTGGGTATTGAACTATGAAAAAAGCGGCCGGATTAACATGTACGATGGCAATCTGTCGTTTGAGCCACAGGGCAGGCATCCCGGCAGTGGTGGCGGACAGCATTACGGCGGCGGCCGGATCGGGTCTATGTCCGCGGCGCGAGCGGCTTGAGGCCGGGCGCCGGTCCGCCGGCCGCCGGATCACCTAGGTTCCCATGGTCCGCGGCCGGTCCGGCCGGGGCCGCCGCCGGCGCCGCACTGACGGCCTTCGCCGCCGGCGCCGCATCTGGGGCAGGCAATACGGCGGTGGACACGGGTTCGCCAGCAGCCGGGGTGACGAACAACGGGGCATCGGTCGAGAGCGCCGCATCTTCGGCACGTTGAGTCATGACGATGATGCTGATGCGACGATTGATTGGATTGAGCGGCTCGTCCTTGACGAATAGTACCGAGGAGGCAAGACCCACCACGCGTGCGATCTTGCTTTCGTCCAGGCCGCCGGCGATGAGTGCGCGGCGTGCCGCGTTCGCGCGATCCGCCGACAGCTCCCAGTTCGAGTAAGAGTTGGTGGTCCCGGGATATGGTTTTGCATCCGTGTGTCCCGACAAACTGATGCGGTTGGGGACTGTGTTCAGATACTTCGCCACTTCCACGAGAATTTGGGTCGTGTAATCTTTGAGGGCGGAGCTGCCAGTGTCGAACATCGGACGGTTTTGCTTGTCGACGATCTGAATTCGCAGGCCCTCCGGCGTGATGTCGAGTAACAGCTGGTCTTTGAAGGGCTCCAGGGCCTGGCCAAGGGAAACGGCCTTTTTGAGCTCCTCTAACAGCGATTCGAGCTGTTCTTTCTCCTTCCGCTCCTTCTCCTTCTTTTCGGCTGTTATCGGGCGGTCGGCGACGATGTCAGGCATACGCTCCGGCTTATGGGTGTCGACCACGACTTTCGGCGCGTCGAGTCCGCCACCCAGCTTGATCACGCTGGTGCTGGCACCACCGGGACCTGCCTGTCCCGGTGCGGCTTTGACGCTGTGCCCCTGCTCCATGCTCGGGTTCTTGAAGTACTGGAACATGGCCGAGCGTTGCTCCTTGTTGAGTGACGCGACCAGCCACATGACCATGAAGAACGCCATCATTGCGGTGACGAAATCCGCGTATGCAACCTTCCAGGCACCGCCATGGTGCCCGGCGGCATTGATCTTCTTCTTGACGATGATAATTGGGCGCGCGGTATCTTCAGACATGGTCGAACGCTCTTACTTCTTGCCCCGCAGCTCTTTTTCGAGATCCTTGAAGTTCGGGCGCACGGAGCTGAACAACAGTTTGCGCGCGAACTCGATCGAGAT
>Ga0116230_10000261_pt1 | contig 44067 bp, 36 predicted proteins | sample S1TSphfallax_3_FD_88678 | JGI IMG/M metagenome (GOLD analysis project Ga0116230, IMG submission 88678) | Host-associated microbial communities from peat moss isolated from Minnesota, USA - S1T2_Fd - Sphagnum fallax MG | ecosystem: Host-associated > Plants > Peat moss > Unclassified | place... | reverse complement strand
AGCCGGCGCTCTTGGGGCCATAGGCGATGTTCTCTCCGACGAGTTTTTCGCGGTAACCGGCCGCGCGTACGCGGTCCGCCGGGGATAGTCCTGCCAAGTCGTACCCAAAGCCACGAATGCCAACGCCGACCGCAGAACTGTGGGATTTGATTCACACATTAGGGATTATCCACTAATCGGACACGGCGACCCCGCACCGACCGGTTTCGAACTGTGACGCACTCCCATTCGCCCCAGCAGCATTTCGATAACGTTTCCTCAACGAAGCGAGTTGGTCACAATGACGACCACGCGATCTGGGATGAACGCCATGGTAAATACCGCAATAAAAGAGCCTCAGGACGCGACTGATCAACAGCAACGAACACCGGCACAGCCCCAGCGTGCGGGCAAGCTGCCGGCTCTTTTGCTGACGTCGGACGACAACCTCTGGCCGAAAATCGGTGCGGGCCTGCGCGACGACCTGCAGCTCAAACAAATCGATTCCATCGAGGAACTGCAGAGCAGCGTGCCCGCGGGTCAGGCGGCGATCGTCCTGTGGGATGCTCGCGGCGAGGCCGCACCGGCAGACGCGTTGTCTCGGCTGCAGCTGCATTCCGCGAGGTTCGCCACCGTCGCACTCGTCGATCCGGATGCGGGCGTAACTTGGACACCCTTGGTCTCGAGCAAACAACTCGTTGCATTCTTACCGTCGCCCTTCGACTCCGCCCGGCTGCGTGAAGCAATCGATGCGGCCGTCGCCGAAACCCAGGTGCGCGTTTCGATCCTGGGCGGCGCAGCGGCGGTCGCCGCGGTGAGCACGCCCACGAAGTCGAAGACGCCCGTCGTAGCTGCCGCGGCCGCCGCGATCGTGCTCGCCGCCGCCGGCGCCGCTTATTGGAAGCTCCATGGCGGTCCCGACGTCCAAGCGCCTGCCGCCGGCAAGCAGCCTGCCGCCGCCGCCGATGGCCCGACGAGCGGCAAAGGTTCGGACGCCAAGGACGAGAAGGTGTTTCCGTTGCTCCAGGCGGCGCAGGAAGCGATGCGTGAGCGCCACTACATCGAGCCGGCCGCGGGCAGCGCGATCGCGCTCTACCACGAAGCCTTGCTCTACGACCCCAACAACGACGAAGCCCGTCAGGGCATGCAGCGACTCGCGGAGATTCTTTTCTCACGCGTGCAGTCGGCGCTCGACGAGCGCAAGTTCGACATCGCGCTGCAATCGCTGGAAACCGCTCGCAGTATCGATCCGAGCGATCGACGCATCGCCGCGATCGATGCGCGCATCGCGAGTATGCGGACGGAGATCGGCTCCGCCCAGATTGCCGCGGCACTGAACGCGCAGGCGTTCGATCGTGCCGATCAGTTGCTCGACGACGCCGCTCGGAGCAAGTCGCTGCCGGAGGCCAAGATCGTCCAGTTACGCGAGGAGACCTCGCGTCGGCGCGCCGACGCACAAGTCGACGGTCTGCTCAAACTCCTGGATGCCCGTCTCCAGCAGGATCGGCTGACCGATCCACACAACGACAACGCAACCTACTATCTTGACGAAGCACGGCGAGCCGGAGCAAGTGCCGCCGCGCTACAGCCACGCACTCAGGAGCTGGCGCGGCGCCTGCATGCCCATGACTCCGCCGCGGCCAATGCCGGCTCGAAGCCCAAGGCGGATGAACCGAACTTTTTGGAACTGGCGCAGGCGCGTCTCGGCCAGGGTCAGGTTCTCGAACCCGAGCGCGATAGCGCGCTCTATTATCTGAACCAGCTTTCGGCGGCTGAACCGAAGAACCCCTCGCTCCCGCTACTCGCGAGCGCGGTTCAGGCAAAGATCGTCGTGCGCGCGGCGGCGGCCGTCGCGGCCGGGCAGACCGACGAAGCCACTCGCTTGCTGCAGACCGCCGCGGGCTTGGGTGCGAGTCCGGAAATCACCGCCTTGAACGATAAGCTGGCTGCATTGCAACGTCCCGTGGATGCGGGATCCGCAGGCTTGCCCTTCGTCAACGGCAGGCTGCTGCAGGCCCTGACTCAACCTAACCCAGAATATCCGCAGCGAGCCGAATCCGCGGGAACCGAGGGTTGGGTAGAACTCTCCTTCACGGTGACGGCCGCCGGCAAGGTGACCAACGTCAGTGTGCTCGATTCCACTCCGCCGAACATCTTCGACCAGGCGGCGATCGATGCAATGACGCGCATGCGCTACCGGCCCTATGTGCAGGACGGTCATCCGATCGCCATCACCTCGAAGCTCAGACTCGCCTTTCATCTCACGAAACACTGACGCTCCGAAGCGACCATGAGCACAGCCCACGCCGCCCCGACGAGACCGGAGTCGCCCCCGGCGCCGCAGGCCGCGGCGCGCCGTGCGAAGAGTTGTCTGGTCGTGCATGACGATCTGGAGCTGCGTTTGAAGCTGGCGGAGCTAGTGCGCGAGGCGAACGTCTCCGCGCCGACCGATACGATGAGTCGCTCCGACTTCGATCGGCTCGCGCTCGATCGCGTCCGCGCTTATGGCGCGGTTCTTTTGATCTTGGAGTTCGTCCGACGCGATGCGGACGAAAATCCGCTCGAACCCTTGTCGCGGCTGCACCGGGATCTGCCGCTACTGCCCATAATCGTCTTTGCCCGCGGTGGCGACGAGCGCAGCGCGGTCCGCGCGATGAAGGCCGGGGCCAAGGATTATTGGCCCATCCATTCGGTCGACGTGAGCGAACTGCGTGCTGCTCTGCAGGCTACGACCGGACCGCTGCAGACGGCGAGGTCGGTGGAGTCCGAGCTACCCAGTCTGCCGAAGATCGCGGGATATCGGCTGCTCAAAAAGATTGCGCATTCCTCCTCGGCAACCGTCTATCTTGCCCGCAACGATGACGCGCCGCAGCCGGTGGCGCTGAAGATCCAGGCTCTCAAGGGACGGCACAGTGTTTCGACCGCCGACCGGCAGCGTTTCGAACGGGAGTGCAGGATCCTTGCCTCGCTGAATCACCGCTTCGTCGCCGACGTGATCGATTTCGGCATCACCGATGATCATCTGTTCCTCGCGATCGAATATTTTCCCTGCGGCAGCCTGCGTGAACGCCTCAAGAACCCCGTCAGCGAGGCCGATGCGATCGACTATGCGCGGCAGATCGGCGAGGCATTGCGGATCGTCCACGAGGCCGGCGTGATCCACCGTGATCTGAAGCCTTCGAACCTCATGTTGACCGACGATAATCGCGTCGTGCTGATCGATTTCGGCTCGGCGCGGGCAAACGTCGTCAACGCCAACATCACCAGTTCGGATCTGCGCACCGGCACGCCGTATTACATGTGTCCGGAGCAAATCGCCGGTCATGACCCCGACGAGCGCGGCGACCTCTACAGCCTCGGTGTCGTGTTGTTCGAAATGCTGGCCGGCGCGTTGCCGTTTCGCGGCAAAAATCTCGGCGACGTCCTGGAAGCGCACAATTCTGCACAGGTTCCGCGGCTGCCGCCGCACCTGCATCGCTATCAGCCCGTCGTCGACCGTTTGTTGGCGAAAACGGCGGCCGATCGCTATCCATCCGCCAATCATTTTATCGAGGGTTTGAGCGCCGTGAGCCCGAAACCCGCAACAGGAGCCGGTGACTGATGAAGCCACGAGATGCCAAAGCCTCGGCCAAACGATTGTCGGTGCGAAGTTGGTCCAGCCTCTTCGTCGTTCTGGGAGCGGCGCTTGCAGCTGCCGTGCTCTTACCCGGATTCGAGCTAGCGACCGAATTGGCCGACAGCACCACGGCCTTGAAATTCGTCGCCCAGCAGCAGCGCAACGCCGATCTGGTGCGCGTCTCTCTCGACTCCCTGAGTGACCGCCTGGCTTCGCGCGGCTTCATCGAACCGCCGATCAAACGTCTGCGCGCGAGCGTGAAGAGTTTCGATGCGGCGCTGCGAGAACTCGACCAAGCGCAACCGTCGACGTTGCTGACATCCCTGCGCAACGACACAGGCTCGCTCGGTGTTCCCGCGCTGCTCACGCATGCCGCAGTGATCGAGGGCATTTGGCGCAAACAGCGCCAGCTGCTCGAACCGGTACTGGACGTCGACGGCATTCCGTATCGTGATTCGGAGACGACCGGCACGGAACTCAACGACAAGGGTCGCAAGCTCGCCGAATATCTCGAATCCGCGATCCCCGCGACGCGCCATTCGCTCGCCTTGCTCGATACGGAACTCACGCAGGTCGGCGCCGAGTTGCAGGCTAACAACGCCCGCGCCGCCACGGATCTGCGCATCATCATGCTCACCGGCATCCTCGTCGGCGCGCTGCTCGTCTTCGGACTGGCGGTGCTGTTGAGCGCGCGCGGCAAGCAAGAGCGCAATCTGCGTGAGGCACGCCGGCAGACCGAGGATATTCTGCGCAACGTCAAGGAGGGATTGTTCCTGCTCGATCGCGAACTCGTGATCGGAGCGGCCTATTCCGCGGCGCTGCCCAAGATGTTTCAAAGACAAGACCTCGCCGGGCTTGCCTTCGAGGATTTGTTGAAACCCATCGTGTCCGAGCGAACGCTGGGCACGGCGAGCAAGTACGTCAAGCTGCTGTGGACCGAACGCACGAAGGAGAACCTGATCAAGTCGATCAACCCGCTCGGCGAGGTGGAAGTGCGTCTCGACGGCGGTCAGGGGGGCTTCGAAACTCGCTACCTCGAATTCGATTTTCACCGGGTCCGGGTCGACGATGCGGTGACGAACATTCTCGTGTCGGTGTCCGACGTAACGGCAAGGGTCAATCTGGCGCTCGAGCTGAAGGCCTCGCAAAGCCAGGCGCAGGGGCAGGTCGATACGCTGCTCGGCATCCTGCACGTCGAACCTGGTCAACTGGCATCGTTCCTCGCCGACTCGAATGCGTCCATGAAGATGATCAACGCCGTCCTGCGTGAGCCGGCCCGCGAGGAGAGCGTTTTTCGCAAGAAACTCGACACCCTCTTCCGTCAGGCGCATTCCGTCAAGGGCGAGGCGGCCGCGCTCGGTCTGTCGTCGATCGAGACCCGGGCGCATGCCTTCGAGGACGATCTCAAGGCTTTGCGCGAGAAGCCCGGACTGTCGGGTAACGATTTCCTGCCGCTGGTCATCAAGCTAGATGATCTGCTCACGCATCTCCAATCGGTGAGCGATTTGGTGGCACGATTCTCGCGCTACCAGGTTGCCTCCTCGAACGAGGTGCACGCGGCCACCACGAACATCGACAAGCCGCGATTTCCCGCAGTCGAGCCCGATCAGGGGGCCGTCGCCATGCTCGGCAAGCTCGTCGAGCGCGTTGCGGGAGAGAACCAGAAGCAGGCGACGCTGCAGTGCCTCGGCTTCGAAGCCATTCCGGAGCATTACCGCCGCCTCGTCAAGGATATCGCGGTGCAGGGGATCCGCAACGCGATTGTCCACGGCATCGAGACGCCCGACGGTCGCGCGGCGGCGGGCAAGTCGCATCAGGGCATCGTGCGGCTCGAGTTCCAGGAGCTGGGCTCAGCGGGCTATCGGTTCACGATCGAGGATGACGGCAAGGGCATGTCGACAGAGCACATCAAGGAGACGGCGGTCGCGAAAGGCTTTCTGTCCGCGGCGGAGGCGGCGAGTCTCGATCCCAAGCAGACGTTCGCGCTGTTGTTCCGCTCCGGCTTTTCGACCGTGGAGACCGCGACCCTGGATGCCGGCCGCGGCGTCGGCATGAACGTCATTGCGGAGCTCTTGCGCGAGGTCGGCGGGCGGGTCGCGGTCTCGACGCAGCCCGGCAAATTCACGCGCCTGACCCTCACACTGCCTCAATCGATGAAGCAGAGCGACGACATCGAGGCCGCCTGATGAGCGATCTACCCGCCAACCAGACGCCTCTGAGGCTGATGATCGTCGATGATTCCAACATCATCCGTCGGCGTATCGAGCGCTCGCAGCAGATAGCCCGCCTGCAGGTCGTGGGTTCTGCAAGCAACGGCCGAGAAGCGGTCGAACTCTTCCGCCGCACCCAGCCCCATGTGGTGACCATGGATCTTACGATGCCGGAAATGGATGGGATCGAGTGCGTCGAACAGCTGGTATCGCTGAACGACAAGGTTCTCATCCTCGTCGTCTCCGCCCTGGCCGACAAGGCAACGGCGGTCGAGGCGATCGAGCGCGGCGCCAACGGGTTTTTGTGCAAACCGTTCACCGACCGCCAGCTCAATGAAGCGCTGGCTGAACTCCTGTCGGAGGCATGAAGTGCTCAAGGAAGCGGAAATCCGTACTTTCGTCCGCGGCGTGACGCATTACTTCGAGACGTCCGCACAGCAGGCGGCCAGTGTCGGGTCTCCCTACATCGTCACCGACGGCAAGCCCGGAGCGTATGATTACACCGGCATCATCGGAATTTCCGGCGCGCGCGAGGGCATCGTCTACTTCACCGCTCCGCGCGGCATGCTGACCGTGCTTCTGATGCGCATGCAAGAGACCGACGTCAGCGACGCCAACATCATGGATCTCGTCGGCGAGGTTGCCAACACCATCTCGGGCAATGCGAGACGGGACTTCGGCAAGCATTTCGCGATCACTGTGCCGAAGGTCGTCGCGCACGATGCGGATAAAGTTACAACTCCACATGTCAGATCGTTCGTCATTCCGATCAATTGGCGCACTCATTCGGCAAAACTCGTCGTTTGCCTAGAATAATTTTTATTTCCGCTTGCAGTATCGCGTCGTTCGACGTTACATTCCGGAAGTGACGACCTTTCGGATTTTCTCTCGCGTACCGGAATACCAGCGCGCGAGCCGTGACCGGCACGACGCCCCTCGATACCGAGTCGTGACCCCGTTCACGTTTTACTCACGCTGATAGGACTTCAATAAAGCCGAGGTTTGCCGATTTGACGGAATGAGCCGAGTCAAAAGCCGAATGGAGGATCGAAGATGCGAGCCTTACCGCTTCGTGCCGAGTCTAAATCAGCCGACTTTCTCGATTCACTGACTGCGTTCAGCAAACAGCACCGCGCCCAACGTTGGGAGGGCACCCTTGCCGAATTCCTCACGGACATCGTTCCGTCCAACCCCGCCGCTTTCACGCGCTCGAGCCACGAATACATCTGGGACATGTTGCTCTGGCACGGCCGAGACACGCCCGGCAGCGACGTCCAGAAGGCACGCGAGCTCTTCAAACGGGAATTGTTCGGTGTTGACGAGCCGCTCGCACGGGTCGTAGATTATTTCAAGGCGGCCGCGGCCGGCTCCGACGTCGGACGGCGGCTGCTGTTGCTGCTCGGCCCCCCATCGGGTGGCAAGTCCACGCTCGCCATCATGCTCAAGCGCGGCATCGAGGAGTACAGTCGGACGGACGAGGGTGCTTTATACGCCGTCAAGGGCTCGCCGCTGCGCGAGTCGCCCTTGAACCTCATCCCACAGAGTCTGCGCGCCCAATTTCGCGAGACCTACGGCGTCGATATCGCCGGTGAAGCGAGCCCCTGGGCGCGCGACTTCGTCGATCGCCAATGCGAAGGTGATTACCTGCGCGTGTCGGTCGAAAGAATTTTCCTCTCCGAGGCCTCCCGCTGCGGCATCGGTACTTACGCGCCGCATGACCCTTCGACCGCGGATATCGCCGACCTCGTCGGTTCCGTCGACCTGTCGAAGGTCGCGGAGATCGGCGACGAAGGCGACCCTCGGGCTTGGTCGTGGTCCGGCGCCGTGTATGCCGCGAGCCGCGGCATGCTCGAGATGATCGAGATCCTCAAGGTCAAGCGCGAGTTCCTCTATCTTTTGCTGACGATGACGCAGGAAAAGAACGTGAAGGTGGCGCGCTTCCCGCTGATCCACCTCGACGAGACGATACTCGCGCACACGAACCTCGCCGAGTTCAACAACTTCCTGCAGGAGAAAGAGAACGAGGCCTTGCTCGACCGCATGGTGATCATCAAGGTCCCCTATGCGCTTTCGTATCGCGACGAGTCGCGGATCTACAAGAAACTCGTGTACGGGGCGCCCGCGTTCCGCAATACCCACCTCGACCCCCACGTGCTGCATCTGGCTGCGGTCTTCGCGATCCTGACGCGCCACACCAAACCGGAGCGAGAGGGGCTCGATCTGCCGAAGAAGGTCCGTATTTTCGCGGGCGAGGCGGTCGAGGGTTTTTCCGAGACCGAGGCTGTCCGTTTGCGCGCCGAATCGCCCGACGAGGGCCTTACCGGCGTGAGCCCGCGCTTCGTCATCAACGCGCTGTCCACCGCGATAACGCGCGGCAATGCCCGCAGCCTGACGAGCATGGAGTTACTGCTCGCCCTCAAGGATGCGATCGAGAGCGACGCGCGCATGGACGCAAAGCACAAGAAGCAATGGTTCGATCATCTGGTCACGGCCCGCAAGGAGTTCTACAACCGCTGGGTCAAGGAAGACGTGCACCGTGCCTTGTTCGCCTCGTTTCAGGACGAAGCGCAGCAACTGCTCGAGAAGTATCTCGACGAGATCGAGGCGTCGCTGGACCAGCGCCAGGTGACCGATCCGATGACCGGCGAGAACCGCGCGCCGGACGAGCGCTTCCTGCGTTCGGTGGAGGAGAAGATCAAGGTATCCGAGTCCGGCAAACAGTCCTTCCGACAGGAAGTGATCCGCAAAGCCATGGTGGCTTTCAAGGCCGGCGAGAAGTTCCATCTCGGCAGCCACGCGCGTGTACGCGAGGCGATCGAACAGTATCTGTTCGAGGAAAGACGCGACGTGTTGCGATTGGTGACGTCGACGTCCCGGCCCGACGACGAAGCGCGCAAGAAAATCTCGGTCGTGCAGGAGCGTCTCGTCAAGGAATACGGTTATGACGAGCATAGCGCCCACGAAGCCCTGAGCTACGTCACCACGCTGCTTTCGCAAGAGTAGGGAGATCATATGAGCTCCTACGAACTCGACCATCCGGCGATCAACGGATGGTATGAACTATTTTCGCGTGGCGCCCGCGATTGGCTGCGTCACAGCGACAAGATCCGGGATGCGGTCCGAGATCATCTGCCGCAGATCATTGCCGGTTCGGACGTGATCAACAATGGTTCCCGCACCGTGCAGGTTCCCGTGCGCATGTTGGAGCACTATCGTTTCCGGCTCCGTCCGGACGGCGAGCCCTCGGGCGTGGGCCAAGGCAAGGCCAAGCCCGGCGATGTGCTCGGTGAGCCGAACCCGTCGGGTGCCCCCGGTCAGAAAGGGCCCGGTGGCCGGGAGCGCGGCGGACCCGAGTTGATGCTCGAGTTCAAAGTCGACGACGTGATCGACTGGCTTTGGGAGGATCTGCAGCTGCCCAATCTCCAGCCCAAGGTGGGTCCTTCCGACGAGACCCAATGGAAGCGCGAAGGCTGGGACCGACGCGGCGCTCGTTCGCGCCTCGATCGACGCCGTTCCCTGAAGGAGTCCGTCAAGCGCCGGGCGTCGGACCCGGGTTCGCTCGCGTTCACCGACGACGATTTGCGCTATCGGCAACTCGCGCGTCGCCGTCAGCCGAGCGTCAACGCGGTCGTATTTTTTCTGCTCGATGTCTCCGGCAGTATGACCGAGCGCGACCGTCAGCTATCCAAGACCTTCTTCTTTTGGGTGGCTGCGGGGCTGCGCCGCGAGTATCAATCGCTCGACATCGTATTCGTCGCCCATACGACCGACGCCTGGGAGTTCAACGAGGCGGATTTCTTCAAGGTTACCGGCACCGGCGGCACGGTCGCCTCGGTGGGCCTCGCGAAAGTCGCGGAGATCATCGAGGCGCGCTACGCTGGCAACTCCCCCAACATCTATTTGTTCTACGCGTCCGACGGCGACAATGCCTCGGACGACGCCGCCACCGCCCGCGCCGAGTTGGCCCGGGTCGCAGGCCGCGCCCGCTACTCCGGCTACGTCGAGATCACCGCCGGTTCACCGCGCATCACGATGACCGAGACGTCGCGGATTTTCCAGGATGTCGTCGGCAAGGGCGACCTCGGCGGCAGGTTCGTGATCTCGGGTCCCCAGGACGTTGCGACCGCAGTCCGGCATTTTTTCACGGCTGAATCGCGTTCCGCCCAGGAGGTTTCGGCGTGACCCAGGATTGGCGCGGCCACGTACCGCGGCTGGAAGATCTTGCGCGCAAGCTCGGACTCGACTGGTCTCCCGTGATCTTCGAGGCCGTGCCGGACAGTTTCATGACCGAAATCGCGGTCTACGGTCTACCCGTACGCATGCCGCATTGGTCGTTCGGCGCCCGCTACATCTACCAGTTGGTACAGCGGCACATGGGCTACTCGCGACTGTTCGAGGTCGTTTTCCCCGGCAACCCCGGCCACGCCTACCTCGCCTCGAGCAACGGACTGTCGGACAACATCCTGGTCACCGCGCACGTCCTCGGTCATGCGGACTTCTCCAAGAACAACATGTTGTTCCGCCGTTGTCAGGAACAGGGCTCCGCGCACATCGTCGAACATGCCGCGAGCCATGCACGCCAGATCGAACGCAATATCGAAGCCTATGGTCAGAATGCCGTCGAGCGCGTGCTCGATGCGGCGCTGTCGCTCGAGCAGTACGTCGACCTCGATCAAGCACTGCGGCGCGAGCGTTATCCGGAATACGCGCCCACGACGAAGCCGCTGGTCGACGACGAGTTTCGCGCGCGCTTCGCCTCACTGGACGGCTCGCCCGCGCCGGGCGCCGCCCGTAAGGCGCGGGCACCCGTGCCGCCCCATCCGGAGCGGGACTTGCTGTGGTTCATCGCGACCTACGCGCCGGAAATGGAGAGTTGGGAGAGGGATATCTTCCTCGCGGTACGCGAGGAGTCCTTTTATTTTTACCCCGTCTATGCAACCCAGATCATGAACGAAGGCTGGGCGTCTTATTGGCATGCCCGCTTGCTGCGCGAGGCTGAATTCATCCCGCAACCTGCCTACCTCGATGCGATCAAATGCCACTCCGATGTCGTCCGGCCGATTGCCGCGGGCGAGAAGAGCGCCTTGTCCGTCAACCCGTATCATCTGGGCTTTACGCTCTGGGAGGACATCGTCGAACGGCACGGCATCGAGGCGGCGCGCCGGATCCGTGCCGAGGACGACGATTTCAGCTTTCTGCGGAACTACCTGAGCAAGGAGATCGCAGCGGACATGGGATTGTTCCGCTACGAGGGTCAGACGAATGGGCAGTACAAGGTCGTTGCCGGTGACATTGAATCGGTGCGCGAGGGTCTGCTACAGGGCAAGTATAACTTCGGCGCACCCCGGGTCGCAGCCGTCGAGGTTCGTAGCGATGGCACGCTCGTGCTCGAGCACGATGCCAAGACGGACGGCCGCGGGCTGGATGTCGAGCGTACCCGCAAGGTGCTCGACTACGTGAAGAGTGTGTGGCGACGTCCCGTGTTGCTGAAGACCGTCGATGGCGCCGCGAAAACCGTCGAGATCTCGGCAAGCGCAGCGGCGTAGTCCCAAGGTCAACGACGCACACCCTGGCGCGGCGGACGCCGATCCGACAGAATTCACGCCTCCAATGGGTCATCCCTTCACGGGTCAGCGAGGATTCTCCGGTGTCATATGACGTTGCAATCGTCGGAGCCGGCATCGTCGGTCTGGCGCACGCACTGGCCGCCTCCAGGCTGGGTTTACGTACGGTCGTGATCGACCGCGACGAACGCGCCGTCGGTGCCTCGATCCGCAATTTCGGCTTCATCACCGTCACCGGTCAACAGGCCGGGGATTGCTGGCGCCGGGCGATGCGTTCGCGCGACGTCTGGGAGGAGGTTGCGCCGCAGGCGGGTATCCGGATCCTGCATTCCGGACTCGTCGTCGTCGCGCGCAGGCCCGAGGCCGCGCGTGTTCTCGAAGCGTTCTGCCGAACCCCCATGGGTAAGGACTGCGTGCTCGAGACCGCCGCCGAGGCGCGGCGCCGGTCTCCGTATCTGGAGGGCATCGTCGAGGCGGCGATGTTCAGTCCGCACGAGCGTCGCGTCGAATCACGCGACGCCATCCCGCAGTTGGCCGCTTGGCTGGCCGAACGGCACGGCGTGGAGTTCATGCGCCGCACGGCCGTCAAGAGCGTCGACACGGGGCGGCTCGAGACCACTGCCGGTACGGTCGAGGCGCGTGCGATCGTCGTGTGTTCGGGTGATGACCTCGCGACTTTGTTTGCCGATCGGCTAGCCGCCGTCGGTGTTCAGCGCTCGAAGCTGCAGATGTTGCGGCTCATGCCGAAAAAGCCTCTGCAACTCGGCGCGGCCGTCATGACCGACCTGTCGCTCGCTCGATATCTGGGTTTTGCGGAGTTGGCGCAGGCCGCCGCGTTGCGTGCGCGCCTGCAACGGGAGCAAGCTGCTCATCTCGCCGCCGGCGTTCATCTGATCGCCGTGCAGTCGGCGGACGGTTCCCTGGTCGTCGGTGATACGCACGTCTATGGGCACACATTGGACCCGTTCACCGACGAGCGCTGCGACGAACTCGTGCTCGAGGAGTTGCGTGCAGTCATTCCGTCCTTGGACTACGCTGTGACGGCGCGTTGGATCGGGACTTATGCCTCGCTGGATGATCGCCTGGTATTGTTCGACGAACCCGCGCCGGGGGTCCGTCTCGTCGTCGTAACCAGCGGGACGGGCGCCTCGACCGCCTTCGCGATCGCGGAGGAGACAATCGCGGGGCTCGTTTCCTAGACGCCTAGGCGCAGTTCGCGAACTTTTCGTCGATCTTCTGGTGCTCGACCGTCGGGTCGAGCGCGAACAGAGGCTCTTCGGGAGCGATTTGCCGGCCCATCGCGACGATCTTTTCCCATTCGGGTGTCGACTGGTAGTTCGGCTGCTCCGCGAGCTTGCGCGCCGCGTCGATGAACCCTTGACGATTCACGGCGGTCATCGAGTGGTAGACCTCGATCAGTTTGATCCGCAGGTCCATGCGGTCGGGCTCGCGTTCGATCGCGTTGCGCAGCACGTCCACGACGTTCATGCGCCGCTCCTTGAATGGGACTTGTTCGTTCAGTCCGCTCGGCAGGTCGACATGCGTCTCAGAGTGCTCCAAATGGCTCATCACCGTCTCGTCGGTATCGCGCTGCTCGGGCATTTCCTGCACGGGCATCTGCTGTACGGGCATCTCGAGGGTAACGTCATAACTGCGAATACCGGTCAGGGCGACGGTCACCGTGGTCTCGCCCGAGCGCTCTTCGTCGTGTTCGGCCCGCTCGTCGCGCACCATGGTCCGGTGCGGCGCGGTGTCGCCGTCCAGGATGGATTCGATGCCGGCATTGCCATCGAGCGGTGCCGGAGCACGCGGCGGCAAAGTGTAGATGGATTGGGTCTCGACGGGCTCGAATGACTCGTGCTCCGCTTGCCGGGCGAGCGGCTTGAAACGGGTATCCCGTGCTTCGGGCTCGTCGTCGAGCGCCGCCATGGCTTCCTCTTCCGCACGGCGGCGATTGCGCCGGTAAGCAAACGCGAGGCCGGCGGCGAACAGCGCCCAAGCGCCCGCGATCAGTCCGCCGTGGGTCTTCGGTGGTGGTAAGTCGGCTGCCGGATCTGAGGCGACCGGTGCAGCCTCGGCATCCGCCGCCTGCGCAGCCTCCGTGTTGGGCGGGGTGCTCGCCGAAGCGGCTTCGCTCACCGACGGTGCTGCGCTCAGTGCCTGCGGCGTATTCGGCGCTTGCGCGGCAGCCGGGTGCTGATCTTGTTGGCGCTTCAGGTCGTCGAGGCCCTGCTGCAGCATCTCGATTCGATCGGCGAGTTCCTGGATCCTCTGCACATCGGCTGCGCGTTGTTCGAGCGCCGCTACCGCGGTGGTCGAGGGGCTCGGCTCTGCCCGGGCAACGGCGGCCGGGATGCCCGCGGTCGCGCGCCACGCGAGCATCTGTGCGTGGACTTCGAGACTCGCGGCCTTCGCCGGGATCGCCTCGATGATCGCACTCGCCGGAATGATCAGGCTCGCGCCGATGCGCAGGCGATTGATATTACCGCCGATGAAGGCACTCGGGTTCGCGTGGAAGATCGCGACCATGGTCTTGTAGAGATCCGTTTCGGTGTTGGCGCCGCTGCGGCGCGCGATAGCGCCCAAGGTGTCGCGATGCGCGACCACGTAGGGCACGGCAGCGGCCGCCATCGCAGGGGCCGTGCGCGCGGACTCGCTCGGCGCAACGGCTGTGCGCGCGGTTTCAATCTGCGCCGGCGCGGCGCGTGGTAGTTCAGGCGCGGAATCGGCCGCGCGGCTTGCGCTCGACGCCGAGATGGCCGGATCGAGCAGCAGGGTGTACTCCCGGACTAGTTCGCCTCGCGACCAGCGCATGTCGACGAGCAAACTGACCAGCGGTTCCGTAAACGCCTCGGTGGAGTGGATCAGCAACACCGGCCGGCCGGCCTTGTCCTTGCCGACTTTGAAATTGGCCGTGCCGAGGAACCCCGGTCGCTCCGCGCCGTAGCGCATGAAGGTATCGTGGTTCGCGACCGCCGCGCGAATGTCGCTCAAGTCCTCGGGACTCGCGCCGACAATATCGATTTGCCCGGTCAGTGGTTCGTTCAGCGCCGAGGTGACGTGTAATTCACCCAAACCGAGGGCCTGTGCGCCCCCCGACAAAGCGAATGCCGGTAGCCAGAGCAGGCGTTGGACTTGTCGTGACATGAATCCATGCTATTCGACAATAACCGGCACGGGAACAAGGGATTTCCCAGACTTAGACGGAGTTCACGATTCTGACAATATTACGTCAGGTCCTTGGCTCGCCAAACATTCGCGGCCGCCGCGACTCCGCTGCCGGGTTCGACCGGGATCCCGGAATCGAGCATGGCCATTTCGGCGCCCGCGATCGCGCCCAGCAGCATGACCTCGTTGAGATCGCCGAGATGCCCGATGCGGAACAGCTTGCCCGCGACGCGCGCAAGCCCCGCACCCAGCGACAGGTTGTAGCGGGCGAATGCATGGCGGATCAATGCCGTTGCGTCGACGTTCGGTGGCACGAGGATCGCGGAAACCGTGTCGGAATAGCTGCGGGGATCGCGGGCGCACAGCGCTAGGCCCCAGCCCTCGAGCACGGCCGCCCGCACGCCGCTCGCGAGCCGGTGATGGCGCGCAAACACGTTCTCGAGACCTTCCTCGCCGAGGATCGCGAGCGATTCGCGTAAACCATAGAGCAGCGGGGTCGGCGGGGTATATGGGAAATACCCGCCGGAGTTCGACTTCGCCATGTCCTGGTAATCGAAGTAGCAGCGTCGGCTCTTGCTCGTCTTCGCAGCCGCCAGCGCCTTCTCGCTGACGCAGGTGACGCCGAGGCCCGCGGGCAGCATGAGGCCCTTTTGCGAGCCACTGACGCAAACATCCACGCCCCACTCGTCCATGCGGAAATCGATGCTGGCGAGCGCGCTGACGGAATCGACCAGCAACAGAGCCGGGTGAGCCGCGGCATCGAGTGCCCGGCGCAGGCCGGCGACGTCGCTCGTGACGCCGGTGGCAGTCTCGTTCTGGCAGATCAGCACCGCCTTTATCCGATGACTGCGATCCGCATCCAAAGCGGCGGCGTAACGCTCGATCGGCGCCGCTTCGCCCCATTCGGTCTCGATGATCTGTACTTCGAAGCCGAGCCGCTGCGCCATGTCGATCCAGAGATGGCTGAATTGGCCGAAGCGCGCGGCGAGCACGAGATCGCCCGGATTCAGGCAGTTCGTCAGGCCCGCTTCCCAGCAGGCCGTGCCCGAGGCGGGGAATAGCATCGGCGTGCCTCGCGTCGTCTTGAAGATGGGCTTCAAACCCTCGATGCACGCGAGCGTCAGCGCCGGAAACGCCGCCGAGCGATGATCTTCCATCGATACGTGCATGGCACGCAGAACACGGTCCGGGACATTGGTGGGCCCGGGAACGAACAGGAAATTTCGACCAGCCATCGCGACTCCTTGAAGATCATCGAATTGAATTTAGGTTCTCGATAGGTTGCGCTCCAGCCCCACAACCCGGAGCTGCGTTTCACGCGGCGCGAAGGGCCTCGGCGACCGGGATCCGCGCGGCACGCAAAGCGGGGAAAAAGCCGCCCAACAAACCGATGATGCATGCCCAGACGATCCCCGTCACGATCAAGCTGCGGGTCACGGTGAGTTTGAATACGACTTGCGCGAATGCGCCGCCCAGCGTGCTCACGCTATGCCCGTTGAAAAACACCCAGGCAAGCGCCGCCCCCAGCAGTCCGCCGAGCAGCGACAGCAGCAGTGCCTCGATCAATACGGAAATGACGATCGGCACGCCGCCGAAGCCGATGGCGCGCAGCGTCGCGATCTCGAGCGAGCGCGTCGCGACGGCGGAATACATGCTGTTCAGCGCGCCGAACATCGCGCCGATCGCCATGATCACCGCGACCGTCGTGCCGACGACTTTGATCGTCTTGGACAAATCTTTCGATTGCGACGCGTAGTATTGAGGCTCGCGTTGTACGTCGACTTTGAGGCGAGGGTCGGTCGTGAGCGCATCCTTGAAGGCGTCGAAAGAGTCCGGCGAGGTGAGCATGCCGATTGCCGAACTGTAGCCGCTGCGCTCGATCGCGGAGGCCACCGTGTCGACGTCGGCGAGCAGTTCGCTTTCATGGACGTCGCCGTTGCTGGTGAACACGCCCGTGACCGTCCAGTCGACGTTGCGCAGCCGCAGGATGCTGCCCGCGGTGAGTCCGCGGAATTGCTTCGCGGCGCCCGTGCCGGCGATCAACTCACGCACGCCCGGTTGAAACATGCGGCCCGAGACGATCTGGATCTCCGGGCGCACGGCCAGCAGCTTTGCGCCGACGCCGCGCAGCGTGACGTTCGCATCCGTGCCGGTATCGATTTTCGGCACGTTGGCGACGGTGACCAGTTCATTCGAGAGCGACGGCTTGCCGAGTGCGTCCTTGGCGAGCCCGGGCGCGCTCCCGATGACGTCGATATCTTCGTGCGTGAGATTGCTGTTCAACTCCACATCGGACCCGCCGCGCAGGATGATCACCCGGTCGGCGCGGCCGCCGTCGGCGAGGGTGTGTTGAAAGCCGACGCCCATGGCGAGCACCGAGACCAGGACCGCGACGACGCCCGCGATCCCGATCACGATCACGCTCGAAGCGCCGAAACGCTGTGGCAGCGTTTGCAGGTTCATCGCGGTCACGGCGGCCAGTTGTTTGAACATTGGACGGCTCCCGTGGCGTCAGTGTTGCGCCGCGAGCGCGTCGATGATGTTGAGACGCACGGCTCGCACCGCAGGCAAAACGCTGACGATCAGCGCAAACAGCACGGCGATTGCAAAGCCCGGTGCGATGCCGTCAGGCGACAAGTCCACGCCCTGCAGTGCTTTCTTGATCCCCGGCAGCGCGGCGTAGCTCAATCCGAGGCCGAGCACGGCACCCATGCCGCACAACAGGAGGGACTCGCCGATGACCAGGCCGAGGATCGTCGGGTTGCCGAAGCCGAGCGTCTTCAGGACGGCGAGCTCGGGGATCCGCTCGCGCACCGATTGCATCATGGTGTTGCCCGTAAGGAACAGCAGCGTGAAGAACACCGCCCCGAGAATCGCGTGCAGGATGAAGCCGATGTCGCCGAGTTGCTTGATGAATGCGAGCGCGAAATCCTTCGCCGGCTGGGTCTTGGTCTCGTTCGGAGAGTTGGCGAACAAGGCATCGATCTTGTTCGACAACGCGGCGGACTCGCCCGGATCGGCAACGCGCTCCTCGAACCAGCCGACCGTGCCTTTGCCGAAATTGCGACCCTCGTCGAACATCTCGTAGTGAAACAGAAAAAGCTGTGCCTGCTGACTTGCCTGGGCAGGGTCTTTCGGATCGAAGGCGCCGACGATGTCGAAGGTCCAGTCTAGCGAGCCGTCTTTCTGGGTCCAGATCGCGGAGTGCAGAGGCACTTTGTCACCGACGTTCCAACCGAATTGCTTCAAGAGCGCGCTGCTCGCGAGCACGCCGGTCCGCGTATTGCGAAACGCCTGCATCTGGTCGCCCGCGATGACGAAGTCGTCGTTGTAGACGTCGAAATACGAGTCGCTGTCGATCGGCAGGGCGAACACGAAATTCTTCGGGTCCTGATAATAGGCGCCGAACCACGAGAGCCAGGTGACCGCCGCTACGCCCTTCGTGTTCTTGATCTGCTGGGCGTCCGAGAACGGCAAGGACAGCGTGATCGAATATTTGTTGATCGTGATCAAACGATCGGCTCCGGAGTTGCCGCCGCTGGGGTGCGAGAATGCATAGTCGACGGTCTCGAGCAAGCCGAACAGCAGGAACGCGACGACGATCGATAGTAAAGTAAACACCGTGCGCGTCTTCTTGCGCCACAGCGTCGCCCAGACGAGGGGAAGGTATTTCACTCAAGCCTCCGCGAGCGCGCCCTTGTCCATGTGCAGCTGACGGTTCGCGAATTCCGCAGCCTTCGGGTCGTGCGTGACCATGACGATGCTCTTGCCGTAGTCGCGGTTCAGAGTCTGCAGGAGGTGCAAGACCTCGTCCGCGGATTTGCGGTCGAGATCGCCGGTCGGTTCATCGCAGACGAGGATCGTGGGGTCGGCGACCAGCGCGCGGGCGATCGCCACGCGCTGCGCCTGACCGCCCGACAATTCGTTCGGTTTGTGCTTCGCCCGATCGGCGATGCCGACCAGGGTAAGCGCGGCGAGCGCGTTGGCGCGGCGTTTTGCCGCGGGAAGGTTCGTGAGCAGCAGCGGCAACTCGACGTTGCGCTGTGCGCTCAGCATGGGCATCAGATTGTAGAATTGGAACACGAAGCCGACGTGGTTGGCGCGCCAGTGCGACAGGGCGCTGCCGCCGAGCCGGTCGAGGCGCTCTCCCGCGACCGTGATTTCGCCGCTGGTCGGCTTGTCGAGGCCGCCGATCAAATTGAGCAAGGTGGTCTTGCCGGAGCCGCTGGGGCCCATCAAGGCGACGAAGTCGCCCTTGGGGATCTCGAGCGTCAGGCCTTCCAGCACGTGCACGCTCTGTTGTTTGCCGCGGGTGTAGCGCTTGCCGACATTGCGTAAGGAGACGATCGATTCGCTCATGGCACTCCCTGCTCGATATGGACGACGATGCCGTCTTTTAATTGCCCCGGATCCCCAACCGCGACGCGCTCCCCGGCAGCGAGTCCGGACAGCACCATGATGCGGGCGCCGTCCGGCGCTCCGAGCTTCACGGCGCGCCGTTCGATCGTGTCTCCGTGCAGTACGAAGATCACGCCGGCGTCACCGCTGCCGAGAGCCGCGGCCTTCGGCAGGCTGATCCCGCCCGGCGCCACCGGCGGGCCTGCAGCCGCGCCATTGCCGTTGCGTTCATCCAAGAATGACACACGCACGCCCATTTCGGGCAGGATCCGCGCATCCTTTTGATCGATGGCGATCCGCACCGTGACCGTTCCCTTGCTGCGATCGGCGGTAGGAATCACGGCGATCACGTGCGCGGGGATCTGCCAATCGGGGTAGGCATTGAGTTTCGCGCTCACGATCTGGTCCGGGTGGACGCGATTGATGAAGTTCTCGTTGACGTCGACTTGAATCTCGAGCGAGTCCATGTCGACGATCGTGCCTATGCCGGTGCGCGTGAAACCGCCGCCAGCCGAGATCGGCGAGACGATCTCACCCGGCTGCGCGGCTTTGACCGTGACGACGCCCGCGAATGGTGCGCGCACGACCGTATCGTCGAGGCTGCGGGCGGCCACGTCCAGCCCGCGCTCGGCGACTTCGATGTTGATCTTCTGGGTTGCGAGTTGTGCGCGCAAAGCGTCGAGCGTGGTGCGCGAGGCATCGACGGCGGCCTGGCTGACGTAATGGTCCTTGAGGAGACTGCTCTGGCGCGTATAGTCGCGCTCCGCATTGGCGAGGTTGACCTCGGTCTCGGCGAGGCCGGCGCGGGCGTAGTCGAGTTGCGCGCTCGCCTGTTCACGGGCCGCGCGGATGTTGCTGTCATCCAATTTGGCGATGATCTGGCCGCTCTTCACGTGATCGCCTTCCTCGATGTCGAGTTCGGTCATCTTGCCGGTGACCTTCGATGACACGGTCGCCTGGCGACGCGCGACCACGTAGCCCGAAGCGTCGAGTATGGAATTGGGCGCCGCAGCCGCGCTGCTTGCCGCCTCGGCAACGACGACATGGACGGTCGGAGCCTTGGGTGCAAGGAAAAACTCCCAGGCAGCCGCACCAGCAGCGATGACGAGGAGAGCCACGATCAGGAGCACGATCCAGAATTTAGACGGCGACGGCCGCACGGACTCCTCTCCCCGGTCGATCCGTAGTTGCGCCAACAATGCCGATTTCTCATCCATGGAAGAGACTCGTTTTATTCAAGCAGGATCGAGCGTCAATACGATTTTACCGATATGGGTCGAGGTTTCCATCAAAGCCTGCGCCGCTGCCGCTTCAGCCAGCGGGAAAGTCTTGGCGATGACCGGGCGCACGCGGCCCGCATCGAGGAGCGGCCAGACGGTCGCGCGCAGGGCTGCGGCGATCGTCGCCTTGTCCGCCACGCTGCGCTGGCGCAGCGTCGAACCGGTGAGCGTCAGTCGCTTGCGCAGGATCAGACCCATGTCGATGTCCGCACGCTGACCGCCAAGCAGAGCGATCGTGACGATGCGGCCCTCGAGTGCGGCCGCCTCGAGGTTTCGCTGCACGTAACTGCCGGCGACGATGTCGAGGATGAGATCTGCGCCCCGGCCCGCTGTCAAGCTCTGCACGACGGCGACGAAATCCTCTTGCCTGTAGTCGATCCCTCGCTCGGCCCCCAGTCGTTCGCAGGCGCGTGCCTTGTCGGCGGTTCCGGCGGTCGCAAATACCCGAGCGCCCCAGGCTTGCGCGAGTTGAATCGCGGTCGTGCCGATCCCGCTGGTGCCGCCATGAATCAGCACCGTCTCGCCGGCGGCACAGCGGCCCCGCTCGAACAAGTTGGTCCACACCGTGAAAAACGTCTCCGGCAGGGCGGCGGCTTCGACCATGCTGAAACCGCGGGGCATGGGCAGGCATAGCGGCGCCGAGGCCACGGCGAAGCCGGCGTACCCGCCGCCCGGCAGCAAGGCCGTGACTCGATCGCCGAGGCGCCAGTCGCCGACTCCCGCACCGAGGGCGACGATTTCACCCGCGACTTCGAGGCCGGGTAGGTCGGACGCACCAGGCGGCGGCGGGTGCTTGCCTCGTCGCTGCATGACGTCCGGGCGATTGATGCCCGCGGCGGCAACCCGTATCAGCACCTCACCCGTGCCGGGCCGCGGAACGGCCCGTGTCGTCGGGCGCAATTGCCCGGCGCCGCCGACGCCGACGATCTCGATGGCCGGCATCGATTCAGGGTATGCATGCATGGAGGCGGCAGATTCTAGTCGGAAACCAGTTTGACAGTTGCTCGAAGCTTATTATACACTCGTTCAATAATAGATCAGCCGGAGTCTGCCATGCAGGAACCTCTCTTGAGTGCCGCGCGTTTGCATGCCGATGAAGTGGAGTTGTCCTGGAAGAACCGCCCGGGGTCGGCCCGGTTTGCTCCGTTCTGGCTGCGTGACCATTGTCATGCGCCGGAAAGTCTCAATGCAGAAACCCTGCAGCGACAGGTCGACACCTTCGCAATTCCGACCGATATCCAGCCTACGAAACTCGAGATCATCGACGGTGGCCGCCAGTTGCAGATCACTTGGCGGCAGGATGGGGTCCTCTCGCGCCTGCCGGCTGAGTTCTTGTGGCGAATCGCCGCGACCGAAGGACGAACTCCCGCGCCGCCGCGACGGCTTTGGGATCGTGACTCGATGGGCGGACAGTTCCCGCAGATGAGCCATGCGGAAATCGTCGCGAGCGATGCGGGCTTGATGCACTGGCTTGCTCTGGTCGAGCAGTACGGCTTCGCACTCGCGACCGGCACGCCGGCGACGCTCGAGGCGACCAAGAGCCTGGCGACACGCATCGGGTACGTGCGGGAGACCATTTTCGGCGGCATGTGGGATTTTACCGCCAATCTCGCCTTCAAGGACACGGCTTATACCTCGGCGGCGATCGGTCCGCACACGGACGGTACCTATAGCATCGATGCGCCCGGATTCCAGATGTTCCATTGCTTGAAATTCGACGGTAGCGGCGGCGAGAGCACGCTCGTCGACGGCTTCAAGGTCGCGACGCATTTGCGTGAGACCGACCCCGCTGCCTTCGAGGTGCTGAGCACCGTCCGGGTGCCGGCGCATTATCTCGGGGACGGCGTGCACCTGGCGGCCGAACATCCGATCATCGCTCTAGACCGCGACGGCGCGCTGCTGCAGATCGCGTACAATAATTACGACCGGGCGCCGTTTCGGTTGCCGACGCCGCGTATGCGCGAATTTTATCGAGCGCTCGGCCTGTTCAACCGCTTGATCAATGATCCAGCGTACGAGATCACGATGCGTCTGGCGCCCGGCACCGCGCTGTTGTTCGACAACTGGCGCACGCTGCACGGTCGGCGCGCCTATCAAGGGCAGCGCTGGCTGTGCGGCGCCTATTTGAACAAGGAAGATTTCGACAGCAAACTGCGCGTGCTGCGGGCGACGGTTGATCTCGATCGCGAGCAACTCCTGGCCGCCGGCTAGCCGCGCGGGGCCGGGCCCGTAGCCGCGCCGAACGAGGGCCAGCATTGAATCGCAATTTCACGAGTGACAACGTCACGCCCGCCTGTGCCGCCGTGATGGCCGCGGTCAACGCGGCGAATGCGGGCGGCGTCCCGTCCTACGGCGGAGACGAGCTGACGGCGCGGCTCGAGGCACGCGTTGCCGAAGTCTTCGAGACAACCGTCAGCGTCTATCCCGTGGCGACCGGCACGGCGGCGAATGCACTCGCCCTCGCGCAGCTCAGCCCGCCCTACGGCGGCGTCTATTGTTACGAGGCGGCGCATATCGCCACCGACGAGTGTGGCGCGCCGGGCTTCTTCGCGGGCGGCGCCGTGCTGCTCGGATTGCCCGCCGCCGATGGCAAGATCACGGCGGCGCAACTCGCCACGGCGATCGAGCATGCGCACAGCATGGGGGTGCATCACGTCAAGCCCGCCGCGCTCAGCCTCACGCAGGCGACCGAGTGGGGCACGGTCTATTCCTGCGCCGAACTTGCCGCCCTCACGGCAGTGGCCGAGCAGCATGGTTTGCCGGTGCACATGGACGGTGCGCGCTTCGCCAATGCGCTCGAGTCGCTCGGCTGCTCGCCGGCGGAGGCGACTTGGAAGAGCGGGGTCGACGTGCTCTCGCTCGGAGCGACCAAGAACGGCGCCTTGTGCGCCGAGGCGGTCGTGTTCTTCGATCCTGTGCTTGCCGCGAATTTCGAGCGGCGGCGCAAGCAAAGCGGACATCTGTGGTCGAAGATGCGCTTCTTGAGCTCGCAACTGCTCGCTTATCTCGAGGCGGACGTGTGGCTCGCGAACGCTGCCCAAGCCAATGCCACGGCCGCCGCGCTGGCTGCCGGCCTCGCTGCGCTGCCGGGCGCGCGACTACTTCAATGCGTCGACGCGAACGAGATCTTCGTCGCGCTACCCGAAGGCGTGGTCGTGGGACTCGAGCGACTGGGGTTCGGTTTCTATCGCTGGCCGGCCCCCGGGCTCGTACCCGCGATCGACGGCGTCTCGATCCGCCTGGTCACCTCGTATCTCACCACCCACGCCGAGGTCGACGGTTTCGTCCTTGCGGCGGCGCAAATCGCAAGCAGGCACTGAACATGGCGCGCACGGAATTTCATTGGGACGATCCCTTGCTGCTCGAGTCGCAGCTTGCGATGGACGAGCGCATGATTCGGGACGCGGCGCGCGCCTACGCCCAGGAGCGACTCGCGCCACGCATACTCGAGGCCTTCCGGCATGAGCGCAGCGATACGGAAATCTTTCGCGAGATGGGCGAACTCGGCTTGCTCGGCTGTACGCTGCCCGAGCGTTATGGCGGCGGCGGCTTGAATTACGTCGCCTACGGCCTGCTGGCCCGCGAGATCGAACGCGTCGATTCCGGCTATCGCTCGATGTTGAGCGTCCAGTCCTCGCTCGTGATGTTGCCTATCTTTCAGTTCGGCACCGAGGCACAGAGGCAGAAATATTTGCCCGCGCTGGCGCGCGGCGAACTCATCGGCTGTTTCGGACTGACCGAGCCGGACCACGGCTCGGATCCAGGCAGCATGATCACGCGCGCGCGCGCCTGCCCCGGAGGTTACCGACTGTCAGGCGCGAAGACCTGGATTTCCAACAGCCCGATCGCCGACTTGTTCGTCGTCTGGGCGAAGACCGAAGACGACGCGATCCGTGGCTTCGTGCTGGAGAAAGGCTGGGAAGGTCTTGCGGCGCCCGCGCTACATGGCAAGGTGGGCTTGCGTGCCTCGATCACCGGGCAAATCCTCATGGACGAGGTGTTCGTGCCGGAGGGCAACCTGTTGCCCGGCGTGACCGGGCTCAAGGGGCCGTTCACGTGTCTCGATTCAGCCCGCTATGGGATCGCCTGGGGTGTGCTCGGCGCCGCCGAGAGCTGCTGGCATACCGCCCGCCAGTACGTGCTCGAGCGCAAACAGTTCGGCCGGCCGCTCGCCGCCAATCAATTGATCCAGAAGAAACTCGCCGACATGCAAACCGACATCACGCTCGCCTTGCAGGGCTGTCTGCGGCTGGGCCGCATGAAGGACGAGGGCACGGCGGCGGTCGAGATTACCTCCTTGCTCAAGCGCAACTCCTGCGGCAAGGCGCTCGAGGTCGCGCGACTCGCGCGCGACATGCTGGGAGGCAACGGGATTTCCGACGAATACGCGGTCATCCGCCATCTGGTGAATCTCGAGGTCGTGAACACCTACGAGGGTACGCACGACATCCATGCGCTGATCCTCGGCCGCGCACAAACCGGAATCCAGGCGTTCTTCTAGGCGAGGCTGCTGGCAGACGAGGCTAGTGCTGCCGCACATGCCGCACGGCGTTGATCGCCATGCGCAAATCGGCGGCCGCCGCCCGGATTGCCGCCGCCTCGCCGCCGCCGGCATAGATGATGGCCCGCGAAGAATTGATCAGCAGGCCGCGGCCACGGGCATCGAGTCCGGCCGCGAGCGTCGCCTGCAGATCGCCACCCTGGGCACCGATACCGGGGACGAGGAAACAGATCTCCGGGTGGGCACGGCGTAGTGCCGCCATCTCCGCAGGATAGGTCGCGCCGACGACGAATAGTAGGTTGCCATGCGGGTTCCAGTGCGCCGCAGCGCGTTCGGCGACGCGCCGGTACAGCGGCAGGCCGTCGACCAGCAGATCCTGAAAATCGCGCGCTCCTGGATTCGAGGTCCGGCAGAGCAGCACGGCGCCGCGGTCGGGCCGCACGACGAAAGGGCGGACGGAGTCCTCGCCCATGTAGGGGTTGATGGTCACGGCGTCGGCGCCGTAACGCTCGAAGGCTTCGCGGGCATAGGCCTCGGCCGTATTGCCGATGTCGTTGCGTTTCGCGTCCAAGATCACGAGCGCTTTGGGTGCGCGCTCGCGGATGTAGCGGATGCTCGCGGCGAGCTGCGCTTCGGCAGCCTGCGCGCTGTAGAAAGCGATTTGCGGTTTGTAGGCCGCGGCGATGTCGGCGGTCGCATCGACGATCCGGCGATTGAACGCGTACAGCGGCTCGGCCTCCGCGGCGAGATCGGCCGGCACGGTAGCGGGGTCGAGTCCCACGCAGACCAAGCTGTCGACGTGTGCTTGGGCGAGCAACAAGCGTTCCTGGAAACTTTGGGGCATGCCCCCATGATAAACGAGCGGAGCGCGGGATCACGAGCGTGGAGTATGCTAGATGACCATAGCTGAGAGCCTTGATTGCCCCGTAAACTCAAGAACGGACCGCGGCTGGTGATTCAGCCGGCAACGCGCCCCGCGGCACGGCGGACGAGCAGTACGGTATTGAAGCGGTTTTTCCTGATCGCCGAGGCCTGGGAGCTGTCGCCCTTGCAACAGTGCCGGCTGCTGAAGATCCCGTCGCCCCAGGTGCTCGAACGCTACCGGCTCGGGGGTGCGCCGCGGCTGTCCGCGACACAGCAAGAGCGGGCCGCGTTGCTCGCGAACATCCAGCAGTCCTTGAGCCAGGGGGACGATTCGGGCGATCACTCCTGGGCCTGGGTGCATGCGCCGCGCGCCGACGCCCCGTTCGATGGCGACAGTCCGCTTTACTTTATGTTGGAGAACGGTCTGCCGGCCTTGCGCGAGGTCGCCCGCCTGCTCGTGCGTCAGAGCGAACCACGCTGAGCTGGGTTATAGTAGTGGGCTGACAGGCGCGAGAGTGGCGGAATTGGTAGACGCGCTGGACTTAGGATCCAGTGGGGTAACCCGTGCGAGTTCGAGTCTCGCCTTTCGCACCAGTTACGCCAATTGCAAGATAGTTTGCCATCCGAAGAGGTTCGCAATGCAGGTTTCAGTCGAGAGCACGAGCAAATTAGAGCGCCGCATGCAGGTGCAGGTTCCCGCCGAGCGCGTGACGCAGGAGATCGCGACTCGGTTGAAGACCCTGAGTCGCACCGCGCGGCTCAATGGTTTCCGCCCCGGTAAGGCGCCCCTCAACGTGATCCGCCGCCAATTCGGCGTGCAGGTGCACCGTGAGGTCATCGGCGAGCTGTTGCAGTCGAGTTTCGCCGAGGCCGTCAGCGCCAACAAACTCGTGCCCGCCGGCAACCCGCGCATCGAGCCGCAGAGCGTCGACGAAGGGCAGGACCTGCGCTATGTGGCGACCTTCGAGGTTCTGCCGGAATTCGTGTTGCAGCCCACAGAATCGCTGGAAATCGAGCGTAAGGTGGCCTCCGTGGAGCCGGCCGACGTCGATGCGATGCTCGAGCGCTTGCGCAAGCAACAAATGAAGTACTCGCCCGTGAGCCGCGCTGCGGCCAATGCTGACCGCGTCACCATCGATTTCGACGGTTCGATCGAGGGCGTGCCCTTCCCGGGGGGCAAGGGCGAGGACGTCGCCATCGTGCTCGGCGAGGGCCGGATGCTGCGCGAGTTCGAAGCCGGCTTGGTCGGGCTCGCGGCGGGCGAGGCGCGGGACGTGCCGGTGAATTTCCCGGCCGATTACCGCGCCACCGAGCTCGCCGGCAAGCTTGCGACTTTCCATATCACGGTCAAGAGCGTCGAGGAGTCGAAGCTCCCCGAACTGGACGACGAATTTTGCAAGATTTTCGGCGTCGAGGAAGGCGGCATCGAGCGCCTGCGCGAGGAAGTGACCGACAACATGCGGCGCGAACTCGAGCAGACGCTGCGCAATCAGAACAAGGCGGCGGTCATGGACACGCTGCTGTCCGCGAACGCGATCGACGTGCCGAATGCGCTGATCGAATCGCAGGTGCGGGAAATGCAGCTCGAAGCGATGCGCCGAGCAGGCCAAAAGGACCCGAGCCAAGCACCCGCGCCACAGCCTTTCGTGGAACCCGCCCGCCGCCGGGCCGCGCTCGGGCTCATCCTCGGCGACATCATCAAACGCGAGAGTCTGCGCGTCGACCCGGCGCGCGCGAGTGCCCGCCTCGACGAGATGATTGGTGGGTACGGCGATCCTGCGACCATCCGCCAAGCCTATTTACAGAATCCGGAGGCGATGCGGCAAGTCGAGAATCTCGCCTTGGAGGACCAAGTCGTGGACTGGGTCCTCGCGCATGCTAAGGTGCGTGAGGTAAGCTCGACGTTCAAAGAGCTGATGAAATTCGAGGCCTGAGGCGATGACGCGGCAGCCTTTGCGTGGCGCGCCGCCGGCTCGAATTGTCCCAAGCTCCCTTGATATCGGCGTGGGAAGTCCTCACTGACCTAGGGGCTAACCACTGCGGTCGATCGTTTTGAAGGAAACACTATGACGGTACGTGCACTGAACCTGGTTCCCATGGTGGTCGAGCAGACCGCCCGAGGCGAGCGGGCCTACGATATTTATTCGCGACTCCTCAAGGAGCGCGTGATCTTCATCGTGGGTCCGGTCGAAGATTACATGGCGAACTTGGTCGTGGCGCAGTTGCTATTCCTCGAGTCCGAGAACCCGGACAAGGACATTGCCCTGTACATTAATTCCCCGGGCGGCTCGGTGAGCGCGGGACTCGCTATCTATGACACGATGCAATTCATCAAGCCGGACGTGAGCACGATCTGCGTCGGTTTGGCCGCGTCGATGGGCGCGGTGCTCTTGGCCGGCGGCGCCGCCGGCAAGCGCTACTCGCTGCCGAACTCCAAGATCATGATTCATCAGCCCTCGGCTGGGTTCCAGGGTCAGGCCTCCGACATCGATATCCACGCCCGAGACGTCCTGGAGACCCGCGAGCGGCTCAATCGGATCCTCGCGAAGCACAGCGGTCAAACCGTCGAGCGCATCAAGCAGGACAGCGACCGGGACAACTTTATGACGGCCGAAATCGCCCGTTCGTACGGATTAATCGATTCCATGCTGGAGAAACGCGGCGAACTACCGACAAAGGCTTGAGGGGCTTCTGGTATGCCTGAGGCCCGTCGATTCGGTGCCGAACGGCCCTGGCGGGCCGCCGGCATCGGGAAACGTCCCAGAAATGGGTCTGGAAACCACTGAATTGGGCGCCACCGGGCGGCGCCGGGGCCTTCAGCGTCGGGCGGCATCTTTGCGTCGAGTCGCCGGGGTGCTATATAGTCGGTCCATGAGGAAAGCATGAGCGAAGACTCTCGCGGTAAACATGACGATGGCAAGCTGTTGTATTGCTCTTTTTGTGGAAAGAGCCAGCATGAAGTCAGGAAGCTGATCGCCGGTCCCTCCGTTTTCGTCTGTGACGAATGCGTGGAACTGTGTAACGACATCATCCGAGAAGAACTCGAAGAGCGTGCCGAGCGGACGCGCGACAAATTACCCAAACCTCAGGAAATCAAGAAAGTTCTCGAGGAATACGTGATCGGCCAAGAGCGCGCGAAGCGTGTTCTGTCGGTGGCGGTCTATAACCATTACAAGCGACTCCAAACGCGGGGCGGCGAAGGCGTGCGTCCGCGCGACGAGGTCGAGCTGGCCAAGAGCAACATCCTGCTGATCGGTCCGACCGGTTCCGGCAAGACGCTGCTGGCCGAGACGCTGGCCCGCTTGCTCAACGTCCCGTTCACGATCGCGGATGCGACCACCTTGACGGAGGCCGGCTACGTCGGCGAAGACGTCGAGAACATCATCCAAAAATTGCTGCAAAAGTGCGATTACGACGTCGAGAAAGCTCAGACGGGCATCGTCTATATCGATGAAATCGACAAGATTTCGCGAAAGTCCGACAATCCGTCGATCACCCGCGATGTCTCCGGCGAGGGCGTGCAACAAGCGCTGCTGAAGCTCATCGAGGGCACGATCGCCTCGGTGCCCCCGCAGGGCGGCCGCAAGCACCCGCAACAAGAGTTCCTACAGGTCGACACGACCAACATTTTGTTCATTTGCGGCGGTGCGTTCGCCGGCCTCGAAAAGATCATCATGAACCGGACGCACAAGAGCGGCATCGGTTTCGTGGCCGAGGTGCGCGAACAGAACGCGCGGCCGCACGGCAACGACGTGTTCCACGACACCGAGCCGGAGGATTTGATCAAGTACGGCTTGATCCCCGAGTTCGTCGGGCGACTGCCCGTTGTTGCGACGCTCGAGGAACTCGATGAGGACGCGCTGATCTCCATCCTCATGCAGCCGAAGAACGCGCTCACCAAGCAATATCGGAAGCTGTTCGACATGGAGGGCGTCGAACTCGACTTTCGCGAGGATGCGCTGCGCTCCGTGGCACGCAAAGCGATGCAGCGCAAGACCGGCGCCCGCGGTCTGCGCACGATCCTCGAGAACGTGCTCCTGGACACCATGTACGACCTACCTTCGCTGCGCAACGTGCAAAAGGTGGTGGTCGACGAGAGCGTGATCGAAGGCACGAACAAGCCCTACATCGTCCACCGCACCGAGGAGACTCGTTTGGTGGCGCCTGTCGCCGACCAAAGGCGACCGACGGGATCCGACCACCTTTGAGGCGTCGCCGCCGCGGCTGGCATGAAATCCTTGCCTTGAAAGGGGTGAGGGGCGGCCGCATCTTCTTCTCCGTGTCGTACCGACCGTGCCAAGCACAGAGGCCAGTTTCGTGAGCCAAGAACTTAATCCCGATTCCGAAGTTTTACCTGTTCCCTTGAACGGCATGCCGGTGCTGCCGCTGCGCGACGTCGTCGTGTATCCGCACATGGTGATCCCGCTGTTCGTGGGCCGCGAAAAATCGATCGTCGCCCTCGATCGGGCGATGAAGGCCGACAAGCGCATTTTGCTGGTCGCCCAAAAACAAGCTGACGTCGACGATCCGAAGGCCCAAGATCTCTACTCGGTCGGAACCGTAGCGACCATCCTGCAATTACTGAAACTCCCGGACGGCACGGTCAAGGTGCTCGTCGAGGGCGTCGATCGCGCCAATATCGACAGCTTGGTCGAAGGCGAATTCTTTCTCGCGCAGGTGACGAGGCTGCCCGACGTCGAACGCTACGAAGAGCGCGAGATGGACGTACTCACGCGTTCCGTGATTACCCAGTTCGAGCAATATGTAAAACTGAATAAAAAGGTCCCGCCCGAGATCCTTACCTCGCTCGCCGGCATCGAACAGGCCGGGCGCCTCGCCGACACCGTCGCCGCGCACATGTCCTTGAAGCTGTCCGAGAAGCAGAAGGTTCTCGAGATCCCCGACGTGCGCAAGCGCCTCGAGCACATGCTCGCGGTGATCGAGGGCGAGATGGACGTGCTGCAGATCGAAAAACGCATCCGCGGCCGCGTCAAGCAGCAGATGGAAAAGAGCCAGCGCGAGTACTACCTGAACGAGCAGATGAAGGCCATTCAGAAGGAGCTCGGCGAATTAGACGATGCGCCGAACGAAATCGGCGAGTTGGAAAAGCGCATCAAGGCCGCCGGCATGCCCAAGGAGGCGCGCACCAAGGCAAATTCGGAACTCGCCAAGTTGAAGCTCATGTCGCCGATGTCCGCCGAGGCGACCGTGGTGCGCAATTACATCGACTGGTTGGTCAAGTCGCCTTGGAAGAAGCGCAGCAAGGTACACCTCGAGATCGCGGCCGCCGAGAAGGTCCTCGAGGAGGATCACTACGGTCTCGAGAAGGTCAAGGAGCGGATCGTCGAGTACCTCGCCGTGCAACAGCGCGTCAAGAATCTGCGCGGGCCGATCCTTTGTCTCGTGGGTCCCCCCGGTGTCGGTAAGACCTCGCTGGGCCAGAGCATCGCGCGTTCGACGAACCGCAAGTTCGTGCGCATGTCCCTGGGCGGCGTGCGCGACGAGGCCGAGATCCGCGGGCACCGCCGGACCTACATCGGCTCGATGCCGGGCAAGATCATCCAAAATCTCGCGAAATGCGGGGTCCGTAATCCCTTGTTTCTGCTCGACGAGATCGACAAGATGTCGACCGACTTCCGCGGCGATCCGTCCTCGGCGCTGCTCGAAGTGCTCGATCCCGAACAAAACAGCAGCTTCAACGATCACTACCTCGAGGTGGATTTCGATCTGTCGGAAGTGATGTTCGTGTGCACCGCGAACTCGCTGAACATTCCGGCGCCCTTGCTCGATCGCATGGAGGTCATCCGCATCCCGGGCTACACCGAGGACGAGAAGAGCAACATCGCCCGGCGCTACCTGCTGCCGAAACAGGTCAAACAAAACGGTTTGGACGACGCCGAACTGGTCGTCGCCGACGAGGCGATCCACGACATGATTCGCTATTACACGCGCGAAGCGGGCGTGCGCAATCTGGAGCGCGAGCTGTCGAAGATCGGCCGTAAAGCGGTCAAGCAGTTGCTGTTGCACCCGGCCGAAAAGACTGTCACGGTGAGCACGGAGAATCTCGACAAATATCTCGGCGTGCGCCGTTTCCGCTACGGCAAGGCCGAGGAGAGCGATCGAGTCGGTCAGGTCACGGGTCTTGCCTGGACCGAGGTCGGCGGCGAGCTGCTGACCATCGAGGCGGCCGTCGTCGCTGGCAAAGGCAAGCTGACCCATACCGGCCAGCTCGGCGAAGTCATGCAAGAATCCATTCAGGCCGCGATGACCGTCGTGCGCAGCCGCTCGAGCATGCTGGGCTTGGACGTCGATTTTTATCAGAAGGCCGACGTACACATCCATGTGCCCGAGGGCGCCACGCCGAAGGACGGCCCGAGCGCGGGCATCGGCATGTGCACGGCGCTGATCTCGGCACTCACTAAGATTCCCGTGCGGTCGGACGTCGCCATGACCGGCGAGATCACGCTACGCGGCGAGGTACTGCCCATCGGTGGTCTCAAGGAGAAGCTGCTCGCGGCGCATCGCGGCGGCATCACCACGGTCCTGATCCCCGACGACAACGTCAAGGACCTTGCCGAGATTCCCGACAACATCAAGGAAAAGCTCGACATCCGCTCGGTCAAATGGATCGACGAGGTCTTGCAGGTCGCGCTCACGCACATGCCCGTGCCGCTGCCGACGACGCCGGCGAAAGCGGGCGCGGTCATCGCGGGAGAGAAGCGGCGCCGTCGGCCGAGTCGCGCCAAGAGCCAAGTCCGGGCACATTGATTCGCACTCAAGACGTGGGACTAGCCAAGCGCTGGTCCCTCCGTTAAACTTCCGCGCCTCTTCCAGAGGGTGCTTAGCTCAGCTGGTAGAGCGTCGCCTTTACACGGCGAATGTCGGGGGTTCGATCCCCTCAGCACCCACCAGCAGCGTGCGGAGTGGTAGTTCAGCTGGTTAGAATACCGGCCTGTCACGCCGGGGGTCGCGGGTTCGAGTCCCGTCCACTCCGCCATTTCCTGTTATTGGGTGTTGCGCGCGGCCTGTTAGGCCGCGCCCTAGGGCTCGAGCGGAGCGTTGAGAGTAGATCATGCTGCAAAAGATTCACGACAAGCTCCACGGCTGGGTCGCCTACGTCGTCTTGGGCGCGATGGCTGCATCCTTCGTCCTCTGGGGCATCAATTGGACGCTGGCGGCGCCCGATTACGCTGCCAAGGTCAACGGCCGTGAGATCAGCGCCGGCGACGTGCGCCAGGCCTATCAACAACAGCTCGCGCAGATGCAGCGGCGTACCGGAGCCCCGCTCACGGACGCTCAGCGCGACGAGATCAAAAAAGAACTACTCGACCAGTACATCGGCAGCGAGGCCTTGCTGAGCCATGTCCAAGAATTGGGCTATCGCATCAGCGACGCCGAATTGCTCAAGGCGGAGAGTCAGATCCCGGCGTTCCAGGTCGATGGGAAGTTCGACTATGCGCACGCGATCGCCGTGCTCAAGGCGCAAGGCCGTTCCATCGTCGAGATCGAGGGTTTGATCAAGCGCCAGGCACAACTCGAACAGCTGGACGCGGCGATGGAGGCCTCGAGCTTCGCGACGCCGACCGAGGTCCGGCGTCTGAACGCGCTCGCGCACCAGCAGCGCGAACTCGCCTGGGTGGTCCTGCCGGCGGCGCGTTATGCCGCCACGGCAACCCCGGACGATGCGGCGATCAATGCCTATTACGAGGCGCACCGCGCCGCGTATCTCACGCCGGAGACCGTGGATCTACACTACGTGGAGATCAATCTCGCGGCCTTGGCGGCCAAGGTCACGGTGACCGATGCCGCGCTCAAGACCTACTTCGAAGAACAGCAGACCAAGACCCCCGAGAATTTCAGCACGCCCGAACAGCGGCGGATCAGCCATATCCTCATTGCCGTCAGCGATCCGAAGGATGATGCGGCCGCGCAAGCCAAGGCGCAGGCACTGCTGAAGCGCGCGCAAGCGGGCGAGGATTTCGCCAAACTCGCCAAGGAGAATTCCCAGGATCCAGGCTCCGCCCAAAAGGGCGGCGATCTCGGCTGGTCCGAGCGCAAGGTGTTCGTGGCGCCGTTCGCGGACGCGGCGTTTACGATGAAAGTCGGCGAGATCCGTGGACCCGTGAAGACCCAATTCGGCTATCACATCCTGAAACTCGACGGCATTCAGGACGCGGCGACGAAAACCTTTGAACAAGCCAAGAGCGACTTGGATGCTTCGTACCGGCGAGACGCGGCGGAAAAGCAGTTCAACGATCTGCAGGACCAACTTGCCGACGCCGCTTTGCAGAGCTCGACCGACCTCGATGCCGTGGCCCGCAAGGCCGGTTTGCCGGTTCAAGAGGTCGCCGATTTCAGCCGCAGCGACGGCGGCGGGGCGCTCGGCAATCCCCCGAAACTGATCGAGGCGGCGTTCAGCGCCGACGCACTCGACGGGCGCGTGAGCCCGATCGTCGAACTCGACAAGGGCCGCGGCATCGTGTTCAAAGTGAGCGATCACAAGAGCCCCGCCCAGAAGCCTCTCGCTGCGGTCCGCGAGGCCGTCGTTGCCGCTTGGAAGAAACAGCGCGGCGAGCAATTGGCGGTCGAGGCGGCGGCCGATGCGGCCAAGCGGCTGGAGGGCGGCGAAGCCTGGGAGAGTATCGCCAAACAGCTCGCTGCGCCGCTGCAGGCGGCCCGCTTCGTCGGGCGCGGTGAGGCGAGCGTACCCCTGGATGTGCGGCGCGCGGCCTTCGAGCTGCCCAAGCCCGGCGACAAGCCGGAATACCGTTCGGTTGCTTTGCAGGGCGGAGACGCCGCGGTGTTTGCGCTTTCGGCCGTTCGGGAAGATCCTAGCCGCACGCCACAACAGCAGGCCAGCGATCAGCATGAGTACATGGCGCAGATTGGCGCCGCGGAGGCGCAAAGCTATGCGCTCGCCGCCAAGGCAGCCGCCAAGGTCGTCGTCAACCCGAAGGCCATCGATTAATTGACGGCGCTGCTACATCAGTTTTCCGACTGGTACCTGGCGACGCTGGGCTCCGGGGGCTATCCGCTGATTTTTGCGCTCATGGCGCTCGAAAGCACGCTGGTTCCCTTGCCCAGCGAACTCATCATTCCGCCGGCGGCCTATCTAGCACAATCGCAGACGCACCTATCCGTGCTTGGTGTGATAGTTGCCGGATCGGCTGGGTCGTGGGTCGGCGCCGCGCTGATGTACTGGGCCGCCCGAGGCTTGGGCAGACCCCTGATGCTTGGCATCGGCCCGAAAATCGGCCTCAGCGTCGGCAAGATCGAGCTGGCGGAGCGCTGGGCAGGCCGGTACGGTTGGCCGGGCGTGGTGTTTTCTCGCTTGCTGCCCGTGATTCGTCATCTGATCGGCATACCTGCGGGCATGTTGAAGATCGACTTCCGCTGGTATTCGCTCGCGACGCTGATCGGCTCCTCGATCTGGTGCTGCGTGCTGGCCGGGCTCGGGGTCGAGGTCGGACGCAATCGCGATTTGCTGCTCGGTTCCGTCCACCGGTTTTCGCTGCTGGTCATCGGCATTGCGGTCGTATTGGCCGCGCTGTACTACCTCGCCGTCGTGCGGCCCGCGCGGGGCGCACGGCTCAAGTAGCCGAGCTGCCGCCGCCGGTTGCCGGCGCAGCAAGCAGCGGGAACTTGGTGAAGATCGCCGCGGTTGCCTGATTTATCTTCGTTTCAGCCGCGGGACCCGTCAAATTGCCCACGTTCTGATTGACCGATGCATGCCAGATCGCCGTATGCGTCTTCGCGTCGAAGAGATCCACGGTGATGCGTCCTTCGTTGTAGACCGGCGACCAGCCCGGGCCATAGCCCCAAGCGCCAAAGCCGCGCGGTCCCCAAGCACCCCAGCCGTAACCGACGCCCCAGCCGTAGTCGTCGGCTACGATCCGCGAACCGATCGCATAGCCGACCACGCAATCGGCAGGCTGATGGGCCGCAACCGGCTGGATACCCCGCGCTCCCAGATTCGTCGCGATCGCCGCGCGCAATCGGTCCGAGTTCAAGGGATTGGCAAAAGCGCCCGGCTGTTGGCCGGCGTTTGCCACGTGTTCTTGCGCAAACGTGTAGCTGTGACAGCTACCGACGCTGGCGTTGGGGTTGACGTCGGTCGTCACGGGCAGCGTCGTGCAGGCGCCGAGCCCGATGGCCGCACCACCACCCAAGAGGGAAACTTGCAAGAATCGGTTCATGCTCGTCATGACGGTCACCTAAGGCAAGGGTTTTGACGGATAACGCAGCAGCTCATAGAAGGTTGACTGAAGTCGCCAATCTTATGACCAAGCTCATGGCCAAGATTATGGCGGCTACCCGGCTATTTTCGAGGGGGAAGCGGCGTTTAGTTTCCAAAGAAGTGCAAAGCAGCGCAGTTCCGCGCCGGGCCAAGAGCGGGCCTAGGCCCCGTCGGCCTCGCCCGGAAAGCTCATGCCGACCGTGCTGTAACCGCCGTCCACGTACAGGATTTCACCAGTGATCCCAGAGGCGAGATCCGAGCAGAGGAAGGCAGCGGCCTTGCCGACGTCCTCGATCGTGACGTTGCGCTTGAGCGGCGAGGCCGCGGCAACGTGGGTCAGCATCTTGCGCAGGCCCGGAATGCCGGCGGCCGAGAGCGTCTTGATGGGACCGGCGGAGATGCCATTGACGCGTATGCCCTGCGCACCGAGATCGGCGGCGAGGAAGCGGACGTTGGCCTCGAGGCTCGACTTAGCGAGTCCCATGACGTTGTAGCTCGGTACGGAACGCACGGCGCCGAGATAGCTCAAGGTCACGATGGCGCCGGCGCGCTCCTTGAGGAAGGGCAGTGACTCGCGCGCCAAGGCGGTCAGGCTGTAGCTCGAGATGTCGTGCGCGATCTTGAAGCCTTCGCGGCTGGTCGCGTCGATGAACCGACCGGTCAGCGCCTCGCGGGTCGCGAAAGCGACGGCGTGCACGAGGATGTCGAACCCGTCCCAATGATTCTTCAGGCGTGCAAAGCCCGCGCTGATCTCTGCGTCGCTCGCCACATCCATGGGGAAGGTAATCTCGGAGCCCAACTGGCGCGCCAAGGGTACGACGCGGTCGGCCATGCGCTCGATATACGAGAACGCCAGTTCCGCGCCTTGCGCGTACATCGCCTGTGCAATGCCCCAGGCAATCGAGCGATCCGTGGCGAGGCCTACGATCAGGGCGCGTTTGCCCGCTAGAAAACCCATGGTGCTTCCCCTCTCAGCCGTGTGCGTGATTCGACTCGACGTACATCACCAGCCGCTGGCCGGTGCGTATCTGGTGGTTCTTGTTCAATCCGTTCCAGGTCTTCAGTTGGGCGACTGATACTTGGAACTGCCGTGAAATACTGAATACCGTGTCGCCCTGCCTCACCGTATAGGCGATGCGCCGGCTGCTCACCTCGCCTTCGTTGTGAAAGCGCCCGGAGCTCGTCTTGACGACCAGGCGCTGGCCGCGCAGCACCGAATCGCCGGGCCCCAAGTTGTTGAGGCGGGCGAGGCTGTTGACGCTGACGCCTTGACGCTGCGCGATCTTGCCGAGCGTGTCGCCAGCACGCACGCGATAGATGATTTGCGAGGGCTTCGCGCCATGCGCATCGCCAGCCGGGCGGTCGACCCGGGCCGCGGCGAGCAGCACCTTCTCCGGCAGGTCGTCGCTCGCCCGCGGTATCGACAGCATCGTGCCCGGCTCGAGTCGCTTGCCGACGAGGTCGTTGACCTTGGTCAAGATCATCGGCGTGCTGCCGTATCTCTTGGCGATCGCCGCGAGCGTGTCGTGGCGTGTCACCTCGACCTTGACATAGCGAACCCGTTCATCGGGCGCCAGCGTCTTGAGTGCAGCCTCCAAGGCGTCGGCGTCGTCGATCGGCACGAGCAGGCGGTGCGGACCCTCGGGGTCGGTTGCCCAGCGGTTGTAGCCGGGGTTCAGCGCGGCCACTTCATCGTAGCTCGTGCCCGCGAGCTTGGCCGCGATCTTCAGATCGATCTGCGAGCGAGTGTCGATCACCGCGAAATAGGGTTCGTTCGCGATCGGCGCGAACTCGAGGCCATAACGCTCGGGTTCAGCCATGAGGCGTTTCATCGCGAGCAGCTTCGGCACGTAGGCGCGGGTTTCGGCCGGCAGATTGAGGTGCCAGAAATCGATCGGCAGTCCGAGCGCGCGGTTGCGGTCGAGTTCGCGCTGCACGGTCATCTCGCCAACGTTGTAGGCCGCGATCGCGAGCAGCCAGTCGCCGTCGAACTGGTCATGCAGGGCCTGCAAGTAATCGAGCGCCGCGCGGGTCGACTCGATCACGTCGCGCCGGCCGTCGTACCACCAGGTTTGCTTCAGGCCGAAGCGTACTCCCGTGCCAGGAATGAATTGCCACAGTCCCGAGGCGCGGCTGGGCGAATACGCGAACGGCTCGTAAGCGCTCTCGACGACGGGCAACAAGGCGAACTCGAGCGGCATGCCGCGCGCCTCGACTTCGGTGACGATGTGATAGAGGTAGCGCCGGGCACGCTGGAAGGTCCGTTCCAGGTAGTCCGGGTTGTGTTGGAACCAGGCGAGTTGCTGGTCGATCGCCGGTTCCTGAACCTCTGGAAAGACGAAGCCCGCGCGCATGCGATCGAACAGATCGTCGTAATCCACCCCGTTGTGATGCTGCCACTCGCCTGGCATCGCCACGGCCGGCGCACCCGCAGGCGGGGTCACGCCGGTGGCCGACGGAGTCGGAATTTGCGGCGCACTGCCCGCGACCGGCATGGGCGTCGCGCCATGCGGCGCCGGCGCGGCTGGGTCGTGCGCACAGGCGGCGAGCGCCAGCAGGGCGGCGCATAAACTCGTACGGCGAAGACGCGCGTTCATGCGCGAAACCCATCCTTCCAGGCACGTAATGCGGCGAACACGGCAACCGGGTCGGCACACGTGGCGCCGAGCGGCGGGCCGTCATGCGCGGCGACGGACGCGCATACGTCCGGCTCGCGGCAGCGCAGGAAGGGGTTGACGCGAGTTTCAAGGCCGATCGTCGACGGCAGGGTCGGCAAGTCGCCGGCCCGCAACTCCGCCACCCGCAGCCCGTAGGCCCGCGCCTCCGGATTGTCGCTTTCGACCTCGCGCGCGAAGCGTAGATTGGCCGCCGTATACTCGTGTCCGGCATATACCCGGGTCGCCGGCGGCAGCGCGGCCAGGCGCCCGAGGGAGGCGCTCATTTGCGCCGCGGTGCCCTCGAATACGCGTCCGCAGCCTGCGCTGAACAGCGTGTCGCCGCAAAACACGGACTCATGGCCATGGAAGGCGATGTGACTTAATGTGTGGCCGGGTACGTGCAAGGTCACGAAGCGCAGTCCCAGGGACTCGAGCACGACCGACTCGCCATCGACCAGACGGCGCGTCAAGTCTGGGATTCGGGCATCATCGGGACCGAATACTGGTACCTCGGCCGTGGCGCGCAGCTCGGCCACACCGCCGATGTGATCTGCATGATGGTGGGTGAGTAAAATCGCGGCTAAGCTGGCGCCCAGGCGCTCGAGTGCGGACAGCACCGGCGCCGCCTCGCCGGGGTCGACCGCAACGACTTTTCTGGCATCGCGGGGAGCCTCGATGAGCCAGATGTAGTTGTCGGTAAAAGCGCGCACGGGGTGCACGCGGAGCGGACTGGTATTGATGAACATTTTGCGGCGTATTTAACCTGTAACATGAGAACTTCGCTAGTATTTTCATGAAGGAGTACGGCTTGGATCCAGCTCGCACGAAGGCGCCCGCCGATTGGTTCGAGACCCCCTTGGGCGCGCGCGTCATGCGCGACGAAGCCGCGCTCGCGCGCCTCGCCCTGGATGACGTATTCGGCTTCGAACTGCTGCAGGTCGGTAGCTGGGGACCCGGCGGGAGGCTGCTCGGCGGTGCCCGTACCCAACATACCACCCTGGTCGCGCCGACCCGCGCGCCGGGCGTGACCTTGTGTGCGCCGCTCGCGACCCTGCCGTTCGCCTCGGACACGATCGATGCGATCGTGTTGCCGCATACGCTCGAATTGGCGGCGGATCCGTATGCGGTGCTGCGTGAGGCCGAGCGCGTACTCTGTGCGGAGGGCTGTCTGCTGATCGCCGGCTTCAATCCTTGGAGCGGCTGGGGCGCACGCCGCTTGTTCACCCAGGTCTTGCACGGCCCGGCCTTCCCACCCGGCACGCAGCGCTTGCTCTCCGAACGCCGCTTGCGCGACTGGGTCGCGCTCTTGGGGCTGGACGTCGATCGGGTCTATGGCTATCTCGGCATGCTGCCGATCGCCTCCGGCGCCGCGCGCGCGGAGTTCCAGCCGAGCGCCGCCTGGCGCGCCGGCGCGTATTTGCTCAAGGCGCGCAAACGCGTCCAGACCATGACGCTCGTACGCCCGAAGCGGCGCGCGCCGAAACGCATGCTCGTCGCCGTGCCGTCGCCCGCCGCCAAATCGGGGCATCGGCGCGAGGGGCCATGACCGATGTCGAGATCTATACCGACGGTGCATGCCGGGGTAACCCGGGCCCCGGCGGGTGGGCCGCTTTGTTGATCGCCGGTGCGAGTCGCCGCGAAGTCTCGGGCGCCGAAGCGATGACGACGAACAACCGCATGGAATTGATGGCCGCGATCGAGGGCTTGGGCGCTTTGAAGCGCCGCTGCGCCGTGCGGCTCTACACGGACTCGAAGTATGTCCTCCAGGGGGCGACCCAGTGGTTGCCGGGCTGGAAGGCGCGCGGCTGGCGTACGGCCTCGCGCGACCCGGTCAAGAATCAGGATCTCTGGGAGCGTCTCGATGCGGCGCTCGCCGCCCAGGACATCGATTGGCACTGGGTCAAGGGTCACTCCGGTCTCGAAGGCAATGAATGGGTCGACGAGCTGGCGAATCGTGCGATCGATCGTTTGCTCGCCGCCCGCTGATCGGCATGCGCCAAGTCGTCCTCGATACGGAAACCACGGGCCTCGAAGTCGAGCAGCAGCATCGCATCATCGAGATCGGTTGCGTGGAGCTGTTCAACCGGCGCCTGACCGGCCGGGTGTTCCACCGCTATTTGAATCCCGAGCGCGACATCGACGCCGGCGCCCAGGAGGTGCATGGCATCACGCGCGAGCAATTGCGCCAGGAACCGAAGTTTGCGGAGATTGCCGCCGAATTCATCGAGTTCGTCGACGGCGCCGAGTTGATCATCCACAACGCACCGTTCGACGTCGCCTTCCTCGAGGCTGAGCTGCAGCGGCTCACGCCTCCCACGGCGAAGCTCGCGCAGCGTTGCCGCGTGCTCGACACGCTCGGCCTCGCGCGCCGGATGCACCCAGGCCAGCGCAATAATCTCGACGCCCTTTGCAAGCGCTATGCGGTGGACAACACCCATCGCGAGTATCACGGCGCGCTGCTCGACGCGCGCATCCTCGCCGAGGTCTATCTCGCCATGACCGGTGGCCAGGCGCATCTGACACTCGGGACACAGTCCGACGGCCGCGCGCAGAGCGAGCGACGCGATGCCGCCGCTGCCGCACGCCGCGGCGTCGGCCGGCAGATTCGCGTCGTGCTCGCGAACGAGACGGAACTCGAACTGCACGCGCAGGCACTGACCAGGCTCGACAAGGCCTCGGGTGGCAAGACCGTGTGGCGCATACAGTGAGTCTCGGGCGCGTAAGCGTGACCGCCGGGCGCAAGCCATGAAAGTTCTCGTCACCGGCGCGGCCGGCTTCATCGGTTTTCACACGGCCCGCGCGCTGCTCGAACGCGGCGACGAAGTCGTGGGTCTCGATAATCTCAATGCCTACTACGATCCGGCTCTCAAGGGCGCGCGCCTCGGCCTGCTGCAGCGCAGTCCAAACTTTCGCTTCGCGAAGCTCGATCTTGCGGATCGCGAGGGGATGCAGGACCTGTTCGCGCGCGAGCGGTTTCAGCGTGTCGTGCACCTCGCAGCCCAGGCGGGCGTGCGCTATTCGACCGAGAATCCGCATATCTACGTGCAGAGCAACGTGACCGGTTTCTTACACGTGATCGAGGGCTGCCGCACGAGCGCGGTGGAGCATCTCGTGTATGCCTCGACGAGTTCCGTCTACGGCGCCAACACCCACATGCCCTTCGTCGAGACGGAGAACGTCGATCACCCCTTGACGCTGTATGCGGCCACGAAAAAAGCCAACGAACTCATGGCTCACAGCTATTCGTCGCTCTATGGTCTGCCGACCACGGGGCTGCGTTTCTTCACGGTCTATGGTCCTTGGGGCCGGCCGGACATGGCGCTGTTCAAGTTCACGAGGAATATTCTCGCGGGCCGACCGATCGACGTGTTCAACCATGGTCGCCACCAGCGCGACTTCACCTACGTGGACGACATCGTGCAAGGCGTCATCGCGGCCGTCGATCATGTTGCGGCGCCCGACCCGGAGTGGAATTCGGCGCGACCCAAGCCGAACACGAGTGCAGCGCCTTATAAAATTTACAACATCGGCAATCAAAAGCCGGTCGCGCTGTTGGAATACATCCAGGTCTTGGAGCAGTGTCTCGGGCGCAAGGCTGAAAAGAATTTCTTGCCCATGCAGTTGGGCGATCTCCCCGATACCTGGGCGGACGTCGAAGCGCTCGCGCAGGACGTGGGCTACCGGCCGAGCACGGAGCTGGCGGTGGGTGTGCGACGCTTCGTCGAGTGGTATCTTGAGCACTACGAACAGCGGGCCGCCTAGCAAAGCCGAAATGACCAGCCTGAACTCCTCGACTCCCGCGTGGGCAGCACTCACGCGCCATGCCGCCGCGCTCGCGGGCACCTCGCTGCGTGACCTCGCCGCGGCCGATCCGGAACGCTATGCGCACTGCCACGTGCGCTACGAATCCTGGCTGCTCGATTATTCGCGCCAACGCGTCGACGCCGAGACGCTCGGGCTGCTGTTCGCGCTCGCGCGCGATTTAGGCTTGAGCGCGCGCATCGAAGCGATGTTCCGCGGCGATGCGATCAATTCCACCGAGCGTCGCGCCGTGCTGCACTCCGCGCTGCGTTCCGATTTCGCCGGCTCCGCCGCGATCCAGGCCGAGGTGCGGGCCTCGCGCGCGCAGCTGCGCGAGTTCACCGCCGCGATTCGCAGCGGTGCGCAGCGAGGCACGAGCGGCCGGCCGTTCAAACACGTCGTCAACATCGGCATCGGCGGGTCGGATCTCGGACCACTGTTGGTATGCGAAGCGCTGCGCCACGAATGGAGCGGCGGCATCACGCCGCACTTCGTCTCGAACGTCGACCGCACCCAGCTCGACGATCTCGTGCGCACGCTCGATCCTGCCGAGACGCTCGTGATCATCTGTTCGAAGACCTTCACGACGCTCGAGACCCAGGCCAACGCGCAAGCCGCGCGCGCCTGGATCGTCGCTGCGCTCGGGGAGCGCGCGCCGGCCGATCATTTCGTCGCCGTCTCGACGAATGCCGAGGCCATGGACGCCTTCGGCATCGCGGTCTCGCGGCGCTTCACGATGTGGGATTGGGTCGGTGGCCGTTATTCGGTGTGGTCGGCGGTGGGCTTGATCGCGGAGCTGACGTTGGGCAGCGAGCGCTTCGAGGAATTCTTGAGCGGCGCGAGCGAGATCGACCGCCATTTCCTCAGCACGCCCTTCGAACGCAACCTGCCCGTGATCATGGGGCTGATCGGCGCTTGGAACCGCAGCTTTCTGATGCTGCCGACGCTGTGCGTGCTGCCTTACGATCAACGCCTCGCGCAGCTCGCCTCCTATCTGCAGCAACTCGAGATGGAGAGCAATGGCAAGTCCGTGAGCCTCGCCGGGGAACGCGTCGACTTTCCCACCGCGCCGGTCGTGTGGGGCGCCGCGGGATCGAATGCCCAGCATTCGTTTTTTCAGATGCTGCATCAAGGCACGCCGAGCGCCGCGCTCGATTTCATCGCGCCCTTGCGCGGCTCCTGGGGCAACGCCGACACCCAGGAACTCGCCTTGCAGAACTGTTTCGCCCAGGCCCAGGCCTTCGCCTATGGGCACACGCTCGCTGAAGCCGAGGAATCGATGCAGAAGGGTGGCGCCGACGCCGCAGAGATCGCCCGGCTTGCGCCCCACCGGGTCCACGCGGGCAATCGGCCGAGTTCCGTGCTGCTGTTTCCGCAGACGACCGCGCGCACCCTCGGGAACCTCCTCGCGCTCTACGAACACAGCGTGTTCGTGCAGGGCGTGGTCTGGGGCATCAATTCCTTCGATCAATACGGCGTCGAACTCGGCAAGAAGCTCGCCTCCGGGATTTCGTTCCACGGCGATCATCCGCCCACCGGGCCCGGCGCGACGGGGCTCGCCGCCTTGATCGATTACGTGGTGGAGAATCGCTGAGGCGGGGAGGCCGATTAAGGGTCATGCCCGCCGAGCGGCTTGTCCTATAATCAAATTCGTTCTTCGACTCAGGATTTAGGAACTTGTCGACCCCCCGAAAAGGCATCATTTTAGCCGGCGGCGCCGGTACGCGGCTGCACCCGATCACGCTCTCGCAGAGCAAGCAGCTCTTGCCGGTGTACGACAAGCCGATGATTT
>Ga0116230_10000258_pt1 | contig 44149 bp, 37 predicted proteins | sample S1TSphfallax_3_FD_88678 | JGI IMG/M metagenome (GOLD analysis project Ga0116230, IMG submission 88678) | Host-associated microbial communities from peat moss isolated from Minnesota, USA - S1T2_Fd - Sphagnum fallax MG | ecosystem: Host-associated > Plants > Peat moss > Unclassified | place... | reverse complement strand
CCCATCGAGATGAAGGACCGCGGCATGGGCCGCGAGGCAGGAAAAAATCGACGAGATCGTATGCTGAGCCGCGTGCTCGATGACCCGAGCGAGTTCCTCCCAGTAGGGCTCTGCCTCCAAGTCGGGCTGCTTGGGTTCGGTCCCCGTGACGATCAGAGCATCCGGCCGGGACTCGAGTAGGTCGTCCAAGGCCCAGTATCGAGACGCGATCAGAGCTTGCGCCTCACGACCGCGGGGAACGCTGGACAGCGAACAGCAACGCAACCGGACCGGATACGCCGCCGAGGCCGCCCCCAAGAGGGCCCGGAATTGCCCCTCTGTCGCGTCTAGCGCCGAGTCCGGCATATTGTTGATCAGGCCGACGACGATCTCCTCGCCCGCTTGCGCTCGCTCCTGCCGTGCGTTGCCCCTAGAATGTGGCTCGACTTCGAGTGCCATGCGGAGATAGATAGCATAAAACCCCGTTCTCGCAACGGACTTAAGTCACTCGGTGGAACTCCATAGGATCGATGTGCGAATTGCCCGAATGTTTTCTGACCGATGGCGGATTGTGGCGGGCGTTATCACGCTGGCTATGTTGGTCGCCGGACTTTACGAGAATCACAGAAACGACTTGCAATGGGGAATTCTGACGGCCGATCCCGACGCTTTGCTGCTGGATCCAAATTTGGCGCCTTACGCGCTCTCGCGTGGCCGCGCGGCGTACGCAAAACACTGTGCGGAATGCCACGGCAGCCGGGGGACTGGTGATGCGCACCGCGGCGCACCGGCACTCGCTTCGGGCCATTGGCTCTACGGCGGCGGCCGAGTGTCGGAACTCGAACATACGATTCTCTACGGGATTCGTTCCGGGCACCCCAAAGGCTGGAATCTGGCGTCGATGCCTGCGTTCGCCACCGCAAGACCCTATGCCGCCTATCCGATACCGCCCCTGACCCCCGAGCAAGTCGATGACGTGACGGGATACCTTCTGAGCCTTCGTGGGCTAGAGTCCGAGCGAGCGGTCGCGGGGCGTGGGGCACTCATTTTCCATGGGTCCGGCGGCTGCTACGACTGTCACGGCGAAGACGCGAAGGGCGACCCGGCGATTGGCGCCCCCGACCTGACGGATGCCTATTGGGTGTCGGGCGATGGCTCGGCGGCGAGTATTCGCGCCACGATCGGCCATGGCCTGGCTGGCCGATGCCCCGCCTGGATCGATCGCTTGCCCCCGGCGACATTTCGCGCCCTCGCAGCGTATGTGCATACCCTACCGACCCAGACGCATGACTGAGCAGGTCACGACGGGTTCGGGGATTTGGCAAGCCTCGACTGCCAATCCGCGGCGAGCCCTGCTCTGTTATGCCATCGGCGCCCTGACTGGCCTCGCCATCGCGGGCTACGGCCTGTTCACCGCATCGGGAACCTCGACCCATCGGCTACCGCCCGAGGATATCGCCCTCGTCAATCAACGCCCCATCTTGCGCAGCGATTTCATCACCCAGGTGGAGAGCGAGACCGGCGGCCCCTACGCCGCGAGCACGTCGGCCGAGAGGCGCAAGGTGTTCCAGGAGATGCTACGCGAGGAACTGCTCGTCCAGCGCGCGCTGGAGCTGGATTTTGCAGAAACCGACCAAGCGACCCGCAATGCGCTCGTCACCACGATTTCGGACCAGGCAACCCTCGAGGTGACCACGAACCCTCCCACAGAGGCGGATCTCGCTGCGTATTACGCGGCACACCGCGCGCGTTACGCGAGCGACGGAACGATGGCCTGGCGTGAGTTGACCTTGCCCTCCGTCTCGACCCCGTCACCCGAGTCACTCGAGCGCGCGCGGGCGGCCGTTGCGGCCCTGCGGGCTCAAGCGCCCTTGGAGGCAACGATGACGCGATTTGGACTCAGCGAGCCTCAGCGTTTTGAGGAAAACTACTACTTCGCCGCAGAGTATCGCCTAGGCGCGTCCGTGTTTGCTCGCATCAAGAGTTTGCACGCCGGTGAAGTATCGGATCCGATCGCCACTCCCCAGGGCCTCGTCATCGTCGCGATGCTCGCCAACCACGAGCCCGTGCCGCTATCTTTTGACGCGGCACGTCAGCAGGTGCTCACCGATTTTCAGTCGGCGGAGCACGATCGTCTGCTGACCTCGACGCTCCGCTACTTGCGCAGCCGGGCCAAGCTCCTCGTCGCCGAGGAGTTCGCCGATGCGACACAAATGGACCCCGTCCCAACGGCCGGCGAGAGCCAGTGAGTCCGGTCCGCTACGCAATTCTTGGGTACCTCGCGATCCTCGCCGCACTACCCGCGGCGGCCCATACCTTGAGCGAAAGCCATTCCGCCTGGCGCATCGACGGGGCGACCGTACACGTCGAAGTGATCGTGCCGGACCTCGAAGCGAGACGCCTCTCTTCATCCGGCGGGGATGCTCCGACCCGTGAAGTGTTTGCTGCTTACCTCGCCAGTCATCTGGGCGCCGACGCCGGCCGCGAATCCTGCCGAAGTGCGCATGCCCCTCACGCGCTCTCCGCGACGCCCGGGTTTTGGCGCGAGGAGTTCGTATTCCAGTGTCCGCAAAGCAAGGATTTGCGCCTTCGATTCTCGGCCTTCTTCGATCTCGTCCCCTCGCACACGGATTTTGCCCGCATCGAAACCGCGGACGGTGGCCTATCGGAACAACTTTTTACGACAGCCCAGCGCGTCATCCCGGTCGCGGGCGCCGACAACGCGCTGCGCAGCGCCGGGTTCGCGACCTTCGTCGCCATGGGGATCATGCACATCTTCACGGGTGTGGATCACATGTCCTTCATGCTCGGGCTGGTGCTGATTTCCCGCCGCGTACGGGACCTGCTCTTCGTGGTCACGGGCTTCACGCTCGGTCATAGCTTGACGCTCGCGCTCGCCGTCACCGGCGTGCTGCGTCCCGATCCGCAGTACATCGATGCGCTCGTGGCACTGACGATCGCGCTGATCGGTGCCGAGAACATCGGCGACAGCACGCATCGTCCCCTGCCCGTCGCCTTAGGGTTGGCGGGCCTGCTGCTCGTCATGGCCCTGCTCGAGGCTTTGGGCGCACCGATTGCGCTGCCACTGCCGCTTTTGCTCGGCGGAGCCCTGTTCTCCGGTTCCTACCTCATGCTGACCGGGGGGCTGGGCGATGCCGCGCGCGTGCGTCTGCTCGTGACCCTGGTCTTCGGCTTGATACACGGCTTCGGTTTTGCCTCGAATCTGCTCGAGATGCGCTTGCCGAGCGACCGGCTCGCGAGCCTGCTGGTGGGATTCAACGTCGGCGTCGAGCTGGGTCAGATCACGGTCGTCTTGGGAGCGCTCGGGCTCGTCGCCGTTTGTGTGAAACTCAGGTTCACGATCCCGCGACCGCTGTTCACCGATATCGCGGCGTCGTTGCTGGTCGGCGAGGGATTGTTTTGGTTCTTGGGCCGCAGCGTCAGTCTGGGCTGACCGAGCGTAAAGCGCAGGACCAGGCGCCGACGAGCAGCGCCATCGCGGCGCCTCCCGCGAGCAGCTGCCACCGCAGTTCTCGGCTGCGCGGCATCGCGGCGAGCGCGAAAATCCAACCCCAGGCGACGCCCACGGCGAAGCCCAACAGATGCCCGAGGACATCGACTTGACCGCTGCCATCCCCGGCGCCAAGGAACGCGAGCAAGGCGGCGCCCGCGATCAGCGGTGCCCAGCGATAAAGCCAACGTTCGCGCAAGCTCAGGCGTTGGCGCCACGAGTAGCCGGCGAGTAAGCCGATCGCCGCGAATACGGCGGTCGAGGCGCCGATCGCGCGATGATCGAGGGGCGCGAGACTGGTCTCCAGGGTGTTGGCCAGCGCACCGGCAAGCAGAATACTGAGCCAGGCAATCCCGGAGCCCCAGAGCCAGCTGCACAGGCCTCCCGCCGCCACACCGAACAGGAGATTGCCGATCAGGTGCTCCGGTCCGCCGTGCAGGGTCAAGGCGGTCACGGCACGCCACCACTGCCACCGGGCGGGACCCGCCGAGTCGACTGCCCCAACCGCGAACCAATCGACGCCGAACAAACCCGCGCCGGCGCCATAGGCGACCCCGGACAGGACGCCGAGATAAATCAAGATACCGACGCCCGCGCCCGGCAACGGCTGGATTTGCGGCGGTGACTCGCGCGGCACGAGTCGCTCTTCGGCATAGCGGGTCAACTCTTCGCGGGCGGCGGCGGCCACGGCGGGATCGGTGGCGAGCGCCCACTCGTCGCCGAGCACGAGCAGCTGATAGCGGATGGCTTTCGACTCGAGAACGAGAGCGCATTCGGAGGTCGCCTGCTGCGAACCTCGAAACACGATCACCTCTGCATGGTCCTCGGGGGTACTCACGGCAAGGCCATGGCTGCGCTCCATCGAGTCGAACGACTCGAGAGCGCCATGATAGAACAAGGGCCGCTCGGACGAGCGGCCCAGGACAATCCAGCAAACTTACGTTCTTATTGGGCGAGTCCCTCGCGGTACTCGCCGCACGACCGCGCTCTTAAGTCTTGCGATTGCGCAGGACCACCAAGCCGCCCATCAACAGCGTGACCGCGCTGGCGAGAGAAGCCGGATCGATCTCCGGGGCCTGCATCGTGGGGCCGTTGCCCTTCGGGGGCGGCGGCGGCAGGTAATGGGACGGCGGGGGGCCGAAATAAAAGTCATTGGAGGGCGGCGTCTCCACCACTCCCCGGGCCGAAGCGACCCCGGCGAGCAGTACGAGCGCACCGATCGTCATCAATTTGGCAGCATGTTTGGACATCGCATCAACCTCTCGAAGGAACCCTTGGGACCGATCATTCGCCAGGTGTCTCCACCCGCGGATGGAATCATAGGGAAAGAGGCAATGCGAAGAAGTGACGACTGGCGCACATTTTTTTTGAATATGTCAAATAACCGCCGCCAGTCGCGTGAGTTGCGTCACGAAACACCACGATGCTGAATCCAGCGGTAGAGACGAGCGAGCGCGCGACCCGGCAGCCCCGAGTCGACTCAAGTCTTGCGCGTCTCTGCCTCGAGCATGCGGTAGATCTTGAGCACGCGCGGCACGTAGGCCTGGGTTTCGGAGTACGGCGGGATCTGGCCGCCATTGCGATCCACGGCCTCTTCCCCGGCGTTGTAGGCGGCGAGCACCAGCGACAGATCGTTGCCGAAGCGATCCATGAGGAAACGCAGATACTGCGCTCCCGCATGCACGTTCTGGCGGGGGTCGTAAGGGTCTGACACCCCGAAACGCAAGGCCGTTGCCGGCATCAACTGCATCAGGCCGATGGCACCGCACTTAGAGAGCGCGCGGGAATTGAACCCCGACTCGACGGCGATCACCGCGCGCAGCAGATTCGAGCGGACGGCGCTGGAGGCGGCGGCATGCTCGATGATCGGATCCCACTGGGGCGATCGGGCGAGCAAGTTGGGATCGTAGCGATCGCCGCTTTGGGTGCGCATTCCGGGGGAGGTCATGAGCAGCCGGTAGCGATTGTTGTCCGGCATGTCGGTGTAATGCCGCTGACCGTCGGCATCGACGTAGGAATAGATCTTGATCGCCGCGGATGCCGAGCCGGCGGCAAAACAAGAGGCCAGCAGTAGAATATCGCGACGACGGATCAAAATTCGGGGTTCCTTGACTTGAGCCTACGCAGGCTAGCTCGATCGTCCGTCGCGGAATGCGACCCCGGTCAAAGAACGGCGCGAGGCGGCTGAAATCCGGCTAACAGATTCTTAACCTTTTTTGTAGCGGAGGGCCACAGATTTTCGAGTAATCCTCACGCTAGAATCGAGCCACAGCGCTAAATCGGCGTGCCGCCCCCAGGGTCAGCGCCTTTTCGATGCCTTGCACCAGTATTTCTGCCACCAGGATTTCATGAGCAGCATCGAAAAGACGATTCTAGCGCCTTCGGGAATCACGCTCGAGGCCCCCGCCCTCCCGGCCAGCCGGGCTCGCACCGGCGCCTGGGCCTGGATTCTGCCGACCTTGCTCTTCTTCGTTCCCTTGCTCACCTATTTCCCCACGACCTTCCACGATTACGGCCTGCGCGACGACTATTCGAACCTGCGGGAGGCGCACGAGGAGCCCGGCAAGATCCTGCAATTTTGTGCATCGCACGCCCGCCCGATCTACGGTCTCTTGCTCCAGGCAACCTACGGCCAAACGAGCAGCGTCCAGAACCTGCAGTGGATGCGCTTTGGATCGGCCCTGCTCTTGGGTGTCCTCGCCCTGGTCTCGTTCCGCAGCCTGCGCAGTTTCGGCTGGTCGTTCAATGCGAGCCTCTGTTTCGCCTTGCTCGTCACCCTGGTTCCCTCGGCCCAGGTGGTGGCCGGTTGGGCGATCGGCTGGCCCTATGCCGCGACGGCTCTGCTCGCGATGGGCGCGTTTTTCGTCGCCGAGGGCGCGATGGCGCCGGGCAACAGTACCCGCCGCACGGTCGCCCAATGGCTCGTGGCGCTCTGTCTCCTGATCGTTTGTGCGCTCATGTATCAGCCGAGCGCGATGTTCTACGTGGTGCCGCTGACCGCGCGCCTGATCGCGGATCGGCAGCGCTCGCCCCAGCGCACGCTGCGCTGGCTCGCCTTGCATCTGGGTTTCGTCGTGACGGCCCTGGCCTTGGCCTTGGGGGTCATGAGCGTGCTCTATGCGAACGGCGTGTTCGTGAAGTCCGGACGTATCGCCTTTGAAACGCACTGGTGGACGAAGCTCGGCTGGTTCTTGAGCGAGGTATTGCCGAATGCCTTGAGCCTGTTCGTGCTGAACGACGACAACGGCCGGGACGGTGGCTTCTATGCCTTGGGGGCCTCGATCGCGTGCCTGATCTTGATCGCCGGCGCCGTACTCGAGTGGCGCCGCCATGGAACGGCGCGCGGCTTGCTGTGGACGGCAGCCCTCGTGGGAATGCCGATGTTCGCGTGTGCCGCGAGTCTGGTCGCCTCGGAACGCTTCGCGACCTATCGCACGATCTTCGCGATGACCGCCGTGCTCGTCTTGTTCTTGGTCGCCTCCGTGGCGCGCCTGACCGAACGGTTCGACGCGGGCGCTCGGCATTTGATCGCCGCGGTCATCTTGACCGTGGCCGTTTTGACGGCCCAGCATCATGCGTATGCGCTGCTCGCCGTCCCTCAGGGCAATGAGTGGAAACTGATCCTGGACGGCGCCAAGCGCGTGCAGTTGCCGAAGCACCCGGGCGACCCCAAGCCGCGGATCTTCGCGATCGCCTCCTCGCCCGTCGACATCTCGACGGCGACGATCTACCACGACGAATTCGGTTCACTCTCGACCAATTCGGAGTGGGTCCCCAAGGAGATGTTCAAGCGCGCGATGCACGATCTGCATCCGGAGATCCCGAACATCGATTCCCGCTATGATTTTGCCGAGGGCTACAAGCTGCCCCTCGATCAGCACTTCAACGTGATCGTGGACCTGCACCAGCTGCGCCGGTTCTACACGAACAACTAAAGCCCCAGCGCGTCCGCCATTCGCCCGACGAGGATCGCCGCGGGCACCGAGATCGGCCAATAGCCGTGAAACGGGATGGGCTTGATCGCGGTGATCGGCAAGGGGAATTCGCTGTCCGGCTGCACGATCCGGGTGGCGAGCGCCGCGCCCAAAGCGCAGCCCAGCGCGATCCCGCGGCCGCTATACCCCAGACAGACGAGCACGCCCGGCGCGGGCTCGTGCACGTGCGGATATTGGTCGGCGGTGAACCCCAGACGCCCTCCCCAGCCATGCGGCCAGGACACCCCCTTGAGTTGCGGCCAGAGACTGCGTGCGTACTGCACGATGTGGGGAATGTCGGTGGCCTCGCGAATCTCTTGCATGGGTCCGCGGCCACCGATCAGTAGCCGATTCTGGGCATCGATTCGGTAATAGACCGTCACCGTGCCGCTCTCGTAGACCACCTGACCCCCGGGGAGTATTTCGGCGGCGATCGCCGCGGGTAGCGGTTCGGTCGCGGCCATCGCGCCGAACACGGGCACGACCGAACGCCGCAGTTTCGGCCACAGCGCATCCGTATAGCCGTTGGTCGCGAGCACGACGTGCTCGCTCGTGACCGTGCCCTTCGCGGTACGTGCTTGCCAGAAGTTGCCGCTTCGGGCGAGCGAGACGACGCGCGAACTGCCATGAATCGAGGCGCCGGCGCGGATCGCGGCCGCCGCGAGTCCGCGCGCATAGCTCAAGGGATTCAAGGCACCGCCGCGTGGGTCCAGCATCGCGCCCGCATAAACGCCCGTGCCGGTCGCGCTCGCGATCGCGGCCGCGTCGAGAAAGCGCACGGGCGCGTCGCGGCGCTGGAGTTGCTCGAGCGTGACGCGAATGCCGGCCAGGTGCCGCGGATGGCGTGCCGCGCGCAAGGTGCCACAGCGGCGCATCTCGCAGGCGATCCCGAGGCGCTCGATCAGCGAGAACACGAAGGCCGGCGCGCCGCCGGCGAAGCGCAGCATCCGACCGCCGAGCTCCGCGCCGAAATCGCGTTCGACGCGGGCCGGATCGTGTTTGAGACCGGGATTGACCTGGCCGCCGTTGCGTCCCGAAGCGCCCCAGCCGGGCTCGTAGGCATCGACGAGGACGACATCGACGCCGCGCTCGGCGAGATGCAGCGCGGTCGAGAGGCCGGTAAATCCCGCGCCGATCACGAGCACGTCAGTCTTGCGCTCGCCGGTCAAGGGGGGCAGCGGCTCGGCGCGCGCTGCGGTCTCGAGATATAAATTGGCCATGGTGCCGCGTCGGAACTGGATATGCTTCGCTATGCTAATCGAAAGTTTCGCCGTCGGCCCCTGGCAATGGGTCGTTGCCGCCGTCGGCGCTCTGATGGTGGGCATCTCGAAGACCGGCGTCGCGGGACTCGGGATCCTGTTCGTCGCCGCCTTCGCGCTCGTCTTCCCGAGTACGAAGGCCGCCACGGGCATCGTCCTGCCACTGCTGATCGTCGGCGATTTGATCGCCGTGTTCTCCTACCGCCGGCACATGCGCTGGTCCTATCTTGCGCGGCTGTTTCCCTGGACGGCCGCCGGTGTGGTGATCGGCTTCTTGGCGCTCGGCCGCTTCTCCGATCACATGGCGCGGCTCTGGATCGGCGCGATCATTCTCACGATGGCGGCCATGAGCTACTGGCTGCGCTGGCGACGCGCCCGGGGGGCGGGGTTCGAGAACTCGATCCTCGAGCATTGGGGCGTTGCCGCGGTGATCGGCGTGCTCGCGGGCTTCACGACCCTGCTCGCCAACGCCGCGGGTCCCTTGATGGCGATCTACCTCGTCGCGATGCGCTTGCCGAAACTCGAGTACGTCGGCACGGCCGCGGTGTTCTTCTGCTTGCTGAATCTGTTCAAGGTGCCGTTCATGGTGGACCTCGGCCTCGTGACGAGCGAGAGCCTGCGATTCAATCTCGTCCTGGCGCCGCTGGTGCTCATCGGCGCGTTCGCGGGTCGCTGGCTGCTGACGCGCATCAACCAGCGGGTGTTCGAGGAAATTGCGCTGGCCTTGAGCGTCGTCGCAGGATTGGTCTTGCTGCGCTGAGATCCTTCCGCGGGTCCGCGGACTCAATGCGAGTGATTCCCATTCGACACCGCTCGCGTCCACGCACCGCGTCTGCGGCCGGGTCTGATTGCGCATTCCCCCCAAGCCCGCCAGAATCCCCGCTTCATCCGGGTAAGGAAGCGTAATGCAGTATCAAGGCTTATTTGGCTTGTTGGTCTTGATCGCCGATGTCTGGGCGATCGTGAATATTTTTCAAAGCGGCGCGTCGACCGAGCGCAAGGTGTTGTGGACCGTGATCGTGGTGCTGCTCCCGGTCGCGGGCTTCATCGCCTGGTATTTCTTCGGCCCGCGCACCAATTCGGCCTGACATGCGAGCTCGCGCGCACAGCCATGGTCACCACAAGGGGCACGAGGTACACCAACTCGGCAGCGTCGGCTGGCTGCGCGCCGGGGTGTTGGGCGCGAACGACGGGATCGTCTCGACCGCAAGTCTGATCGTCGGCGTGGCCGCGGCGCACGTCGCGCACGCGAACATCGTCTTGACCGGTGTCGCGGGACTGGTCGCGGGCGCGATGTCGATGGCGACCGGCGAATACGTCTCCGTGCACTCGCAGGCCGACACCGAGGCGGCCGCGCTCGAGCAGGAGCGCCGGGAACTCGACGTCGACTATGCGGGCGAGGGCCGCGAGCTGACCGAGATCTACGTGCGTCGCGGTTTGCAGCGGCCGCTCGCGACCCAGGTGGCCGAACAGCTGATGGCGCATGACGCCTTGGGCTCGCATGCGCGGGACGAACTGGGCTTGACGTCCACCGCCCAAGCGCGCCCCCTTCAAGCGGCGCTCGCCTCGGCCTTGAGTTTCTCGGTGGGCGCGGCCATGCCCTTGCTCGTCGCCGTGTTCACGCCGGAGCCGCAGCTGATCGTCACGACGATGCTCGTGTCCCTGCTCTGTTTGTTGGGGCTAGGCGCCCTGGCCGCACGCGTCGGCGGCGCGAACGTGATCACTGGCGCGCTGCGGGTGACTTTTTGGAGCGCGCTCGCGATGGGCGTGACGGCCGCGGTCGGCACCCTGTTCGGTCGCATCGCTTAAGTCCACCGGGCCTCGGCCGCCCGCAAAGCGGCTAGAATGGCGACCCCTGCCGCCGCCCGAGGATTTCACCGCTCATGACCGACCCGCTCGTCAATCGCCGCATCGTGCTCGCGCAGCGCCCCAAGGACGCGGCGACTCGCGCGGATTTTCGTCTCGAACGCGTCGCCGTCGGCCGCATCGGTGCCGGCGAGATCCTGTTGCGCACGCTCTGGCTCTCGCTCGATCCGTATATGCGCGGTCGCATGAGCGACGGCCCCTCCTACGCCGCGCCCGTCGAGGTCGGTGCCGTGATGACCGGCGGCACGGTCGCGCGCGTCGAGGCGAGCATGCACCCGGATTTCGCGGTCGGCGATCTCGTGTTGAGCACCAGCGGTTGGCAGGACTACGCGGTCTCGACCGGCGCCGACGTCGTGAAACTCCCGACGTCGATGCCGCGACCGTCTTATGCGGTGGGCGTGCTCGGCATGCCCGGCCTCACGGCCTATGTCGGCTTACTCGACATCGGGCAGCCGAAGCCCGGCGAGACCGTCGTGGTCGCTGCCGCGACCGGCGCCGTGGGCTCGCTCGTGGGTCAGATCGCCAAGCTCCACGGCTGCCATGTCGTCGGCATCGCGGGCGGCCCGGAAAAATGTGCCTGGGCGGTGACGGAGCTCGGCTTCGATGCGTGCATCGATCATCATGCAACCGATTTCCCGGCCGAACTCGCGGCCGCTACTCCCAAGGGTATCGACGTGTACTTCGAGAACGTCGGCGGCAAGGTTCTGCGCGCCGTGCTGCCCTTGCTGAACACCCATGCGCGCATCCCGCTCTGTGGTCTGATCGCGCAGTATCAAGGGGAGGTGACCGCGGGCAAGGATTTTTCCCCACAGCTGCTGCGCACGATCCTGACCAAACGCCTGACGGTGCGCGGCTTCATCGTCTTCGACCACTACGGCGCGCGCTACGGCGAGTTCCGCGAACGAATGACGGCCTGGCTGCAGGCCGGAAAAATCAAATACCGCGAAGACGTGGTCGAGGGGCTGGAGCGCGCGCCCGAGGCCTTCTTGGGGCTGCTCACCGGGCAGAATTTCGGCAAGCTGGTCGTCAAGGTCTCCGCCTGATCGCCTCGGCACCGCGGCTCACGGCTCACTCGCTCGTGATCGTGGCGAGCTTGCTGACCTATGTCCTCACGACGCGGGTCGAGCGCGAGCGACGCCCTCCCGCGGTGGCGATCGCCTGGGTCTTGGGGATGCTGGCCGTGCCCTACCTCAGCCTGCCCCTGTATCTGTTGTTCGGCCGGCGCAAACTGCAGCGCAAAGCGCCCCACCGCAGCACGGTGCCGCTGGGACGCCATTGGGCCGAGGATCTGTCGGTGAGTTTTGGCCTGCCGCCGGCGTCGGAGTGCCGGATCCGGATGCATCCCGATGGCGCGGCCTCGCGCGCGGCGCTCCACGAGGTCATCGCGGCGGCCGAGAGCCGGCTCGACCTGTGCACCTATATCCTGGGCCAGGATTTGATCGGCCGGGAAGTCGGCGCGCAACTGATCGAGCGCGTCCGCGCGGGCGTGCGCGTGCGTCTGCTGCTCGACGGCGTGGGCGCGATCCAATTGCCGCGCGCGGTGTTTCACGACCTGCACGCGGGCGGTGTCGAGACCGCCGTGTTCAGTCCGCTGCTCGCGCGGCGCACGAGCGGGCCCCGGAACCTGCGCAACCATCGCAAGATGGTCATCGCCGACGACGCCCGGCTCTGGGCGGGGGGCCGCAACATCGCCGCCGAATACTTCGTGCCCACCAAGGGCCAGCCAGCCTGGTGCGACCTGAGCTTCGATCTCGAGGGGCCCGTTGCCGCGGCCGCGGCCGATCAGTTCGAGGAGGATTGGGTGGCCTCGCACGGCAAGTCCGGGACGCCGCTGCCGGGGAGCGAACTGGGCTCGGTCGATCGCAAGACGGGCCGCGGCTTCGCCGCGCATCCGGCGCAATTTCTGCCCAGCGGTCCGGACCAAACCGAGGACACGGTCCAGGCCCTGCTGCTCGATGCCGCCTTCCGCGCCGAGCGGCGCCTGCTCGCCGTCACGCCCTACTTCGTGCCGGATGCGAGCTTGACCGTGGCGCTACGTCTCGCCGCGCGTCGCGGCGTGAAAATCGACGTCTGTCTGCCGGCGACCTCCAACCACATCCTCGCCGACTTCGCCCGCAGTCGGTCCTTGCGTATCCTGACCGAGGCCGGCGTGACGTTCCATCTCCTGCCGTACATGGTGCATGCGAAAGCCGTCGTGCTCGACGAGTCGTTCGCGCTCTGCGGTTCGCCCAATCTCGACTCGCGCAGCCTGCTGCTGAACTACGAGTCGGCGTTCCTGTTCTACGGTGCGGAGGAGATCCGCTGGCTCGCGAACTGGATCGACGGGCTGATCCACGCGTCCGTGCCCTACGTCGCGAAGCCGCCGCCGCTGTGGCGGGACGTCGCGGAGGGCCTGTTGCTGACGGTGGCCTATCAGCTGTGAGCGGCTGCCCCGGGGCGGGCGCGTTTGTCAGATAATGCCTACACCGAATCGCTGCGGTACGGCTCAGCGCTCGGAGTATTCTTGGGAACTCGATCGGATCGTTGCGCGACAGGTGAGCGGTGGAGTTCAAGGATTATTACCAGGTCATGGGCGTCGCGCGCGATGCGACCGAAGCCCAGATCAAGCAGGCCTATCGGAAGCTCGCCCGAAAATTCCATCCCGACGTCAGCAAGCTCAAGGACGCCGAGGCGCGCTTCAAGGAGTTGGGCGAGGCTTACGAGGTGCTCAAATCCCCCGAAAAGCGTGCCGCCTATGACCAATTGGGCAGCGGACCGCGACCCGGCGAGGATTTCCGGCCACCGCCGGGCTGGGACTCGGGCTTCGAATTCAGCGGCGCGGGCCGGGCCGGCGGCAACGATACCGACTACAGCGATTTCTTCGCCTCCTTGTTCGGGCGCGAAGCCGGAGGGGCTGGCAGCCGCGGCCGGCGGCGTGCCGCGAGCACGCATGGCGAGGATCAGCACGCGAAGATCGTCCTCGACCTCGAGGCCTCATTGGCGGGCGGCCAGCGTAGCCTGACCTTGCGCGCCCCCAGCCTCGATGCGGACGGCCACGTCACGACCAAGGACCGCACGCTCAACGTGCAAATCCCCAAGGGCATCCTCGCGGGCCAGAGCATTCGTCTCGCCGGGCAGGGCGCGCCCGCCGAGGCGTCCGGCGGCACACCCGGGGACCTGTTTTTGGAGGTCGAATTCCATCCCCATCGGCTTTACCGGGTCGATGGTCGTGACCTCTATTTATCGCTGCCCGTCGCGCCCTGGGAGGCAGCCCTCGGTGCGACGGTGGCGACCCCGACACCGAGCGGCGAAGTGCAACTGAAAATCCCCGCGGGGTCCCGTGGCGGCGGCAAGCTGCGTCTCAAAGGGCGTGGGATACCGGCGAGTCCGCCGGGGGACTTGTATGCCGTCATCGAGATTGCGCTGCCGTCGGCGCAAGAGGAATCAGCCCGGGCGGCGTATCTCGCCTTCGCCGCAGCGCTGCCGTTCAATCCACGTGCCGCCTTGGGAGCCTGAACGATGTCATCGCGCGAAGCCACCGTCCACGGCAGCCAGATCTTCGAGCGCTACGCCGTGCTCACGATCCACGATCTGTCCCGGATGTGCACCGTCGAGCCGCAGGATATCCTGGCCCTGGTCGAGGAAGGCATCCTCGAACCCCTGCCGGAGGCGGCCGGCGAATGGCAGTTCACCGGCGATGCACTGCGCCGGGCGCGACTGGCGCTGCGCCTGCGGCATGACTTGGAGGTCAATCTCGCCGGCGTCGCGCTCGCCTTGGATCTGCTCGAAGAAATCCATCAACTGCGTCGGGCGATCCGACGCGCAGGAGCGCAGCCGTGACCGATCAGTCGTCCGACGCTTTCGTGTTTTTTGGCGCCACGGGCGACCTCGCCTACAAGAAGATCTTTCCGGCCCTGGCCTCGATGATCCAGCGCGACGGTATGGACATCCCGATCGTGGGCGTGGCGCGCGCCGGCTGGAACATCGACAAGCTCCGGGCTCGGGCGCGGGAGAGCATCGAGCACAACGGCAGCTTCGATGCCGACACCTTCGAGAAACTCGCGGCGCGCTTGATCTACGTCGACGGGGATTACAGCAAGCCCGAGACCTACGAGCGCCTGCACACCGCCCTCGCCCAGGCTAAACGACCGATTCACTACCTCGCGATTCCGCCGAGCATGTTCACCGACGTCGTCACGGGTCTCGCCCGCGCGGGCGCCGCGCAGAACGCGCGTCTGATCGTCGAGAAACCGTTCGGCCGGGATCTCAAGTCCGCCCAGGAACTCGATCGCACCCTGCATGCGGTGTTTCCCGAGACCGCGATTTTTCGGATCGATCATTACCTCGGCAAGGAGGCGGTCCAGAATCTCCTGTTTTTCCGGTTTGCCAACAGCTTCCTCGAACCCATTTGGAACCGCCGCTACGTCAAGGACGTGCAGATCACGATGGCCGAGAACTTCGGCGTACAGGGACGCGGCGCCTTCTACGAGGAGGTCGGCGCGATCCGCGACGTCGTGCAAAATCATCTTCTGCAGGTGATCGCGCTGCTCGCGATGGATGCGCCCGCGGGTCACCACCCGGAGGCCTTGCAATGTGAAAAGCTGCGCCTCTTCCGTGCGATCCGGCCCGTGGCCCCGGAAGACGTCATTCGCGGCCAGTTCCGCGGCTATCGCGAGGAACGCGGCGTCGCGCCCGATTCCCAGGTGGAGACCTACGCCGCGCTGCGCCTGCATATCGACACCTGGCGCTGGGCCGGCGTGCCGTTCTATCTGCGGGCCGGTAAATGCCTGCCGGTGACCGCGACCGAGGTGATGGTGAACTTGAAGGCCCCGCCCCTGCCGCTGTTTGGCGCAGAAGCGCCGCTGCCCAATTATTACCGGTTTCGTCTGAGCCCGGAGGTCGTGATCGGCTGCGGTGCCGCGGTCAAGCAATTCGGCGAGACCATGCAGGGGGAATCGGTGGAACTGATCGCCCGGCATGAATCACGCGTCGAGATGTCCCCGTACGAGCGCCTGCTGAGCAACGCGATTGCCGGCGACACCTCCTTGTTCACGCGCGACGATGCCGTCGAAGCCGCCTGGCGCGTCGTCGATCCGATCCTGGGCTCGACCACGCCGGTCATCGAGTATGCGCAGGGCACCTGGGGACCGCGACAGAGCGATCAGGTGATCTCCGGCATCGATAGCTGGCACAACCCCGTGGCGGAGAAGTCGCCGACGTGAATCGCGCAACGGATCTCGTCTTCCTGCTCGACGTCGACAACACCTTGCTCGACAACGATCGGTTTGCCGACGATCTTGGGTCCCGGCTCGAAGCCGCCTTCGGGGCGGCGCAACGCCGGCGCTACTGGGATATTTTTTCACGGTTGCGCGCGCAGCTCGGACGCGCGGATTACCTGGCGAGCCTGCAGGAGTTTCGCAGCGGCCTCGACGAGGACCCGCGGCTGCTCGAGATGTCGGCGTATTTGCTCGAATACCCGTTCGCGGACCTGCTCTACCCGCAGGCGCTGGCGACGATCGCGCATTTGGCGCGCTTGGGGTTGCCGGTCGTGCTGTCGGACGGCGACATCGTCTACCAGCCGCGCAAGATCCAGCATGCCGGGGTCTGGGCCGCGGTCGAGGGTCGCGTGCTGATCTTTCTGCACAAGGAGCAATCGCTCGACCTGATGCAACGGCGTTATCCGGCGACCCACTACGTCATGGTCGATGACAAGCCGAATCTCCTCGCCGCGATGAAACGCGTCCTGCAGGAGCGCCTGACGACGATTTTCGTGCGCCAAGGCCATTATGCGCACGCGACCGACATGGGCAGCATCACGCCGACGCCCGATCGCAGCATCGATACCATCGCGGAGCTGCTTCAGCTCACGCGCAGCGACTTTCCCCTGGAGCAGTCATGAATATCACGAAGCAACTACACGATCTGCAGCAGAGCCTCTGGCTCGACAACATCACCCGGCAACTGCTCGATGAGGGCGTGTTGCAAAAGTACATCGATGAATTCTCCGTGACGGGCCTGACCTCGAATCCGACGATCTTCGACGAGGCCATCGGCAAGGGCGGTTATTACGACGCGGCGATCCGCGCCAAGGCCAAGAGCGGCCTCGTCGGCGAAGCGCTGTTCGTCGAGATCGCGCTCGAAGACCTGCGCCGCGCGGCGGATCTGTTCCTGCCCGAATACCGTGCCTCCGGAGGCCGGGACGGCTGGGTGTCGATGGAGGTGTCGCCGCTGCTCGCCGACGATGCCGATGCAACGCTCGCCGCCGCGATCAGCATCCACGGGCTCGCGGACCGCCCGAATCTCTACGTCAAGATCCCGGGCACGCCCGCGGGCATCAAGGCGATCGAAGAGGCGATCTTCGCGGGAGTGCCCGTCAACGTGACCCTGCTGTTCTCGCGCGAGCAATATCTCGCCGCGGCCGAAGCCTATCTGCGCGGGCTCGAACGGCGCCTGGCCAAGGGGCTCAGTGCGACGATCTCCTCGGTCGCCTCCTTGTTCGTGAGCCGCTGGGACCGGGCGGTGGCGGGCGTCACGCTGCCCGAGGAGCTGCGCGATCGGCTCGGGATCGCGATCGGCCGGCGCTGCTACGCCGCCTATCGACAGCTGCTCGATACGCCCCGCTGGCGCAAGCTCGGCGCCGCCGGCGCCGAACCGCAGCGCCTGCTGTTCGCGAGCACGGGGACCAAGGACCCGAAGCTCAATCCCAGCTTGTACGTCGAGGCGCTCGCCGCGCCCGACACGATCAACACCATGCCGGAGAAGACCTTGCTGGCCTTCGCCGCGCACGGCGCGCTGCAGGCACCGATCCCGACCGACGGCGGCGATGCCGAGGAGATCTTGCAAAAATTTGCAGCAGCCGGGGTTGATATCGACGCCCTCGCGCTTAAACTACAGTCGGAGGGGGCAGCCTCCTTCGTCAAATCCTGGCAGGAACTCATGGAACTCATCGTCGTGAAGAGCGCGGCACTCGCGAAGTCGTGAGCAGCCGCATCAGCCCCCTCGCCGGCAAGCCGGCACCCGCCGATATCCTCGTCGACGTGCCGCGGCTGATCACCGCGTATTACACCGAGCGCCCCGATCCCACGAGCCGCGAACAGCGGGTGGCCTTCGGCACCTCGGGCCATCGCGGCACCTCGTTCGACGGCAGCTTCAACGAGTCGCACGTGCTTGCGATCACGCAGGCGATCTGCGCCTACCGGAAACAGCAGGGCATCGACGGCCCCTTGTTCATCGGCTATGACACGCATGCACTCTCGGCGCCGGCGTTTGCGACCGCGCTCGAGGTGCTGGCCGCGAATGGCGTCGACGTCATGATCTCCGGCAACGACGAATACACGCCGACGCCCGCGGTCTCGCTCGCGATCCTCACCTACAACCGCCATCGCGAGGCGGGGCTCGCCGACGGCATCGTGATCACGCCCTCGCACAACCCGCCGGACAGCGGCGGCTTCAAGTACAACCCGCCCAACGGCGGCCCGGCCGATACCGGGATCACGAGCTGGATCGAGGCGCATGCGAATCACTTGCTGCAGACGGGCTTGGGCGACGTCAATCGGATTCCCTATGCGAAGGCCCGCAGCGCGCTGACGACCCACACCTACGATTATCTCGGCAAGTACGTCGAGGAGCTCGGCGCGATCGTCGACTTCGAAGCGATTCGTGCCGCCGACGTCCACATGGGCGTCGACCCCTTGGGCGGCGCGGGCGTGCATTACTGGCGGCGTATCGCCGAGCGCTATGCGCTGAATCTCGACGTGGTCAGCGAGGAAGTCGATCCGACCTTTCGTTTCATGACCGTCGACTGGGATGGCAAGATCCGCATGGATCCCTCCTCCCCTTATGCCATGCAGCGCCTGATCGGACTGCAACACCGATACGACGTCGCATTTGCCTGCGACACGGACCACGACCGGCACGGCATCGTCAGCGCCTCCTCCGGGCTGATGCCGCCCAACCACTATCTGAGCGTGGCGATCGACTACCTGTTCCAGCAGCGCACGGGCTGGCGCGCCGCGGCCGGCATCGGCAAGACCGTGGTCAGCACCGCGATGATCGATCGCGTCGCCGCGCGGCTCAAGCGTCGGCTCTACGAGGTGCCGGTCGGTTTCAAGTGGTTTGTCGACGGCCTGCTCGACGGGTCCTTGGGCTTCGGTGGCGAGGAGAGCGCGGGCGCCTCGTTCAGTCGGCTGGACGGCAGCGTCTGGACGACCGACAAGGACGGCCTCGTGCCGGCACTGCTGTCCGGCGAGATCCTCGCGCGCACGGGCCGGGATCCGGGGGCGCGCTATGCGGCGCTGACGGAGGAGTTCGGTGCCGTGTTCGCCGACCGCGTCGAGGCACCGGCCAATGCCGCGCAGAAGCGCAAGCTGTCCAAGCTCGCGCCCGACCAGATCGAGAGCAGCGAACTCGCCGGGGACCCGATCACCCAGGTGCTCGACCAAGCGCCGGGCAACGGCGCCTCCTTTGGCGGCATCAAGATCATCACCGCCCAAGGCTGGTTCGCGGCGCGCCCCTCGGGCACCGAGGATATCTACAAGATCTACGCCGAAAGCTTCCGCGACGCCGACCACCTGCAACGCATCTTGCGCGAGGCCCAAACGATCGTGGACGCCGCCCTCGCGGGCGCATGACGCCGCCTCAATCCGCACGAGCCCAGCCGGCACGAGCCGAATCGGCTCCAGCCGAGTCGGCGCCAGTCGTGACCGACACGGCGAGACGGCTGTTGCCCTGGCTCGTCGCCGTCGGCTTCTTCATGGAATCCCTGGACACGACGATCCTGAACACCGCCGTGCCGGCGATTGCGGCCGCGCTCGAGGTGCCGCCGCTGTCGATGAAGGCCGTGCTCGCGACCTATACGCTGAGCCTTGCCGTGTTCATCCCGATCAGCGGCTGGATGGCGAACCGCTTCGGCACGCGCCGCGTGTTCGCCTCGGCGATCGGCACGTTCACGCTGGGCTCCTTCTTGTGCGGCCTGTCGACCAACATCCACCTGCTCGTCTTGTTTCGCGTGCTGCAGGGCGCCGGCGGCGCGATGATGCTCCCGGTCGGCCGGCTGACGATGGTGCGGGCCTTTCCGAAGTCCGAACTGATCCGCGCGATGAGCTTCGTCGCGATCCCGGGACTCGTGGGACCCATGCTCGGCCCCGTCACCGGCGGACTGATCATCAGTCACTTTCACTGGAGCGTGATCTTCTTCGTGAACCTCCCGATCGGCATCGCGGGATTGTGGATGGTTTATCGCCACCTGCCGAACTTCAAGTCGGACACCAATCATCCGCTCGACTTCGTCGGTCTGGTGCTGTTCGGCAGCGGCGTCGCCCTGCTCTCCTACGTCCTCGAAGTCTTCGGCAATCACACCTTGAGCGTGCGTGAGATCGCGGGACTGCTCGCGATGTCCGCCGCGCTGCTGGTCGCCTACGGGATCAACACGACGCGCATGGCCCATCCGCTGTTGCGCCTGAGCCTGTTCAAGATCCGCACGTTCCGTGCCTCGGTGAGCGGCAGTTTCTTCACGCGATTGGGCTTGGGCGGCATGCCGTTTCTGCTGCCGCTGCTCTATCAGGTCGGTTTCGGCTTCACGCCCGTCCAGTCGGGTCTGCTGATCATGCCGCAGGCGTTCGCGGCGATGAGCCTCAAGCTCACGATGCCGAAATTGCTGCGTGCCTTCGGCTATCGGCGCGTGCTGATCGTCAACACGGTGGCGATCGGCGCCATGATCCTCGCGTTCATGGGCTTGTCCACGGCGACCCCGGTCGCCCTGCTCGTGCCGCTGCTGTTCCTGTTCGGGTTCTTCCAGTCGCTGCAATACACCAGCATGAACACGCTGGCGTATGCGGACATCGACGAGGAACAGGCGAGTTACGCGAGCACGATCGCCAGCACCGCGCAGCAAATGTCCTTGAGCTTCGCGGTCGCGGCCGCGTCGCTGGCCACGGAACTGTTCATTCCTCCGCGCCTGCAGGGGAATTCCCCGGCCATGATCCACGGCATCCACCTCGCCTTTCTGGTCATGGGGACGTGGACGATCCTGTCGTCGGTGGTGTTCTGGGGACTCAAGAACAGTGACGGCGAGTCCGTGAGCCGGCACCAGTCGGTGCCCAGCCCCCCGGCCCCGACCGCCTAGGGCCCGGCCTCACTCCGATTTGATCGCATGCCCGCCGAACTGATTGCGCATGGCCGCAAGCAGCTTGTCGGAGAAGGAATCGTTGTCGCGCGAGCGCAGACGCTCGAGCAAGGAGCTCGTGATGACGACGGCCGGGACGCCGAGCTCGATCGCTTCGGCGACGGTCCAGCGGCCTTCGCCGGAGTCGGCGACATAGGGCGCGATCCCGTGGAGCGTCGGATTCTTCTGCAGGGCGTCCGAGGTCAAATCCAAGAGCCAGGACCGCACGACGCTGCCCTTGCGCCAGATCTCGGCGATCTGATGCAGGTCGAGCTTGAACTCGCTCTTGTGCTGCAGGATCGAGAACCCTTCGGCATAGGCCTGCATGAGACCGTACTCGATGCCGTTGTGGATCATCTTGGTGTAGTGCCCGGCGCCGACCGGGCCGACATAGCCCCAGCCCTCGGTCTTGCCGGGCGCGAGGGTCTCGAAGATCGGCCGATGCCGCTCGACGTTCGCGGCCTCGCCGCCGATCATCAGGCTGTAACCCTCGGCGAGTCCCCAGACACCGCCGCTCGTGCCGCAATCGATGTAATGAATCTGCTGCGCCGCGACCGCGGCGGCCCGCCGCTGGGTATCCCGATAATTCGAGTTGCCCCCGTCGATGATGGTGTCGCCGGCTTGCAGCAAGGACTGCAGGGCGGTGACCGTCTCGTCGGTGACCTGGCCCGCGGGCACCATGATCCAAATCGTCCGCGGCGCGGCGAGCTTGGCGACCAAGTCCGCGAGCGAGGCAGCGGAGCGCGCTCCCTTGGCTTCGAGCGCCGTGCGGGCCGCGTCCGACGGGTCGTAGCCGATCACCGTATGGCCGCCCTGCACGAGGCGCTGCGCCATATTCGCGCCCATGCGCCCCAAACCGATCATGGCAAGTTCCATAAGCGTACCGATCCCAAGAGTTGCGCGAAGCTCGCGGAGACGCAAAGTATACGGGCGGCCCACCGTGCCGGTACAGCGGCAGTGCGGGAGGCCTCAGGGGCCGGAGAGACGCAGGACGCAGAGCGACGCCGGGCTGCCGACGGGCTCGTAACGGCCCGTGAACTGCAATACCCCCGTCGCGGGATTGACGTGAAACGACGTGATCGAGTCGCTCTTTTGGTTGCATGAATACAGATACGCGCCGGTCGGATCGAGGCACAGGCTCCGCGGCGAATCCGCGTGCACCCAGGTATCGGCGAGCGCCCGCAGCTGGCCGTCGGCGAGCACGGCAAAGCTCGCGATCGCATTGTGCAGGCGATTGGCGGTGTAGACGAAACGCCCGTCGGCGCTGATCAGGATCTCGGAGGCAAGATTGCTGCCCGCGTATTTCGGCGGCAGCGTGGACAGGGACTGCTTGAAGCGCAGCACGCCGCGCGACGGATCGTAGTCATACACGGCGATCTTCGCGTCGTGCTCGTAGAGATTGTAGAAAATCCTCCCGTTCGGATGGAACACGAAATGCCGCGGGGCGGAGCCCGGGGGCGCGGCCACGACCGGTATCTCGGCCGGCAGGAGGCGCTGAGCCTGTGCATCGAAGCGCCAGACCAAGGTCAGATCCAAGCCCGCGTCGTTGGCGATCACGAATTGGCCGGAAGGGTCGGCGGCGACCATGTGGATGTGCGGACCCTCGTGGTCGCTGATCGCGAATTGACCGGGCGCCTCGTCCGAGGCATGGCCGCGGTGCCGCGCACCGACGCTCGGGCGCACGTCGCTTGCCGCGGTGAGCGCACCGTCGGCGCCGATCGGAAACACGGCCACGGTGCCGCTGCCGTAGTTGCCGGCGAAGGCGAATTTGCCGGACGGGTGTACGCTGAGGTAAGCCGGCGTACTCCCGCCGGAGGCGACCGCGCTCAAGCGCGTGAGCCGTCTGCTGCGCGGATCGATCGCATAGCTGACGAGCGCGCCACCTCCCACCACGGGCGCCTCGCCGGGCGCGCCGGGATGCGGATAATCGTCGATCTCGCTGACCGCGTAGAGCCGGGTTTGATCGGGACTCAAGGCCAGCCACGAAGGATTGCGGATGTCGTCGACAACCTGCAGTTGCGTCAGCGCGCCGGAGGCCAGTTCGATGCGAAACGCATAGATCCCGCCGCCGTTCGGCGTGTAGGTGCCGACATAGCCATAGGCGTAGGGCGTGGACTCGGCGCCGGTCGTCGTGCCGCCTTCGGTGCTCGTACCGGCGCCGGCGGATCGCGCCAGGAGCACCGCCGCCGTGCATCCGAGGAAGTCGCGGCGGGTATAGGGAGCCACTAGATATTCAGGTAGATCGTCACATTCGTGGCGTTGATCGTATAGCTCGTCGCCGTATAGACGCCCTGCACGGTCATGCTCGTGGCCAGCGTCGTGCCGTTCAAATCGGCCTGCAGCGCCGTGATGAAATCGGTGAAGGTGTTGAAGTTGTCGATCGTCGCGGTCGAGGCATGGCCGATCGCATAGACGACCGAGGTCGAGGTCGTGCTCGGCACGATCAAGGCGTCGGAAGCCAGCGTCTCGAAATCGATCGTCTGTGAGCCGACTTGAATCGTGTGCTGCGTGCCGATGCTGCTGTTGTGGATCAGCAGGTCGATTTCCGTGCTGCTGTAGGCATTGAACGGCGTCGGCGTGCCCGCGCCCCAGTTGACGACCAGTTCTGCCGGGATCGTCGTCGGATCGAGCAGGGTCGTGGCGACGAAGTCCGGTGTCGTCGTCCCGGACTCCGACGCGCCCGCGGAGCCAAAGGGAGTGACCGTACCCGTGGCCTGCAGCGGCTGCTCGACCGCGGTCAGGTTGGCGAGATTCAAGGCGCCCGTGCTCAAGAGATAGTTCTCGGCGGTGGAGTCGACGCCGGACGAACCGCCGGTGCCGGCGAAATCGAATGCGCTGACGGAACGGCCGTCGAGATCGGCGAGCACGATCGTCACTTCCCCCGCGGTCGAGTCGGGCACGACGGCGACCGTGCCCCAGGCACTGGAATTATCGAGTCGGACGCGACCCGCGGTCGCATCCAGCGCGACGTCCCCCGAACCCGCGACGGTCGCCGTGCCGAAGGCATTGACGACCGAGCCGACCGAAATCTGGGCCGTCGTGTTCGTCACCGAGGCACTGCTTTGTTGCGGCAGCGTCACCGCCGTGCCCGTCCCGAGCGTCACCGTCGTCGTGCCGGACACGTATTCGGCCGACCCGGCGCTGTTCAACAGCGTCGCGCCCGAGACCGTGGCCGCGTTACCGTGAACCGCGGTCACGACACCGGTGATCCGATCCGAGCCCGAGCCCTGGACGCTGCTGCCCGCGAGTATCGACGAGGCCGAAAAGGAAATGTCCTGCGAAGAAGACGAACCCGTCGTGTCCGTCGTGCCGGTCGCCGTGTTGGTCGTCGTCGTGCTCGTCGAACTCGAGCCGGACGTGAACGTTCCATAAGCGACGGCCCAGGTGCCGTTCGCGAGCGTCTGAAACTGGGATTGTCCGATCGCACCGGTCGAGGGCGTGCCGTTGATCTCGTAGGTGGTGACGTCGCTCGGATTGATCGGCAGATTGCCCGTGCTCGCCGTGGCGCCGTCGAAGGGGATGACGTTGCTGGTATAGGACAGCGTCGTCGTGTTCGTGCTGCTGTCGGTCGAGGTACTGACGCCCTGCACCTGGCCGCGGATGCGCACCGGATTCGAGTCGATCGGCAAGGCGCTCGCGAGCATCATCGGCGTGACCGTGACCGTGGCCGCGCTCAGGTCGACGAGGTTGGAGGCGGCGAGGTCGAAGTTCAGCGCGAGGCGCGAGGTCTGGTTCTTGGTGATGCTGAGCTGATTGGCGGAATCGAGGTTCAAGGTCAGCGACACCTGCCCCAGCGCCCCGCCGCTCGCGTTCACCGGCTTCAGCGTCACGCCGGTCGCCGTGCCATTGTCGGCGACGATGACCGCATTCGTGTAATCCACCGTCACGAGCACCGAGGTATAGCTGCCCTTCGCGACCGTCGCGACGCCGAGGACTTCGCTCAGGTTCGCGAGCTTCGCGAGGTCGACGGTCGTGCTCGTCGGAAACAAATTGACCGACTTCGAGCCCGTGCTGCTCGAGTTCTGCAACGTCACGCCGACGAGATTGACTCGATAGGTGAGAAAGGCCGTCGGCGAGGCCGTGGCCGTCAAGGTCGCGAGCGCCGTGCCGTTGCAGGCGGCGAGCGCGCACAAACCGATCAGCGACAACGCGAGGACACAGGACCGCAGTGCGGTGGCAGTCGATGACGGCATGGAGAGCGGCTCGGTGTGAAACTGCGTCGATTCTTAAGGCGGCGGCGAGTTCGCGCAAGACAAGATCTGTTAAGAATACCTCATGGCTTCGACGGTCGGCGCGCGCGTCGCCGAAATCCGACAAAAACGTGCCGGCGACCGCCGGGAATGAGACATTCCGCACGGATGCTCAAGGCGGCGCCGTCACCAAAGGTTTATTGTCCTTGTTGGTCACGAAACGCCCCAAGGACGGATCGAGATGGACCGCGGTCAAGATGTCGGCACGGGCTTTGGATGCCTCGCCCAGCCCCTGGAATGCGGTGGCCCGAAAGAAATAGGCGCGCGCCAGCTTCGGGTCGAGACGAATCGCTTCCGCCTCGTCCTTGATCGCGCTCGCATAGTCCTGCTGCAGCAGGCATAGATAGCCGCGGTCGCTCCAGATCGAGGCCGTTTTCGGCTCCAGACGAACCGCTTCGGAGTCGTCGGCCAGCGCGGCGGCGAGGTTTCCCTGCGCCTTGTGCAGCTTCGCGCGTTGGAGCAGCGCCGGGACCAGCTTGGGATCGAGACTCAAGGCCTGGTCGAAATCCTGCAGGGCCGCGTCGGCGTCCGGTTGGCCGAGGTAGAACATGGCGCGGTTGAAATACAGCTTTGGGTTATGAGGCGCCGCCTTGACCGCGGCGTCGTAATCCTGGAGTGCGTGCGGCCGGTCGCCCTGGGCGAGATAGCCTTCGGCGCGATTCGCGTAGAGATAAAAGCGGTCGCTGCCGATGAAGACACGGCGATCGAGCAATTCCGTGCAGGCTTGGACGACGACGTCGGGCGCGTTCTTGCCGCCCTTGTTGATGCACTTCTCGATCACGGCCTTGCGGTCTTGCGCCAACTGCGACTCACAGAGCGTCATGGCGATGTAGTCGATGGTGTCGGGACCTGCGGTCTTGCTCGTCTCGTAGCAGTCGGTGAATTGATCCGGTGGCAGCTTGGGTAGCGGTGGCTCGTTGCCGGGCGCGGCGCCCGTGACCGTGATGCCGGGGGAGAGCGTTTCGGGCGTGGCCGGAGGGGGGTTTGTCTGGTCCGCAGCGCCGGCCTGGGCGCAGGCCGGGATGGCCGCGAGGAGCACAACCGGAGCGAACAGTAACACCGCAAGCAGAACCGAGTTCGAACGCCGCAAGGTTTCCATCCCCCAATGAATTGCCGGTGGCGCGCCGAAAAACGCAGGCGCGAGGCTACCACCGCGGCCGAAGCTCGGCTACGCCTGTCACAAAAATGGAGCAAATCAGCGGACTTACCGCTGCAGGGAGCGGCAATTTGTTAGCATTCCGGGCCATGCACAACGCACCCAAAACCACGGCCAAGCGCCCCCTGATCGTCGGCCTCGGCGGCACGGCCCGCGCCGGCTCCTCCTCGGAAAAGGCCCTGGAGTACGCGCTCTCGAAAGCCCGGGAACTCGGCGCCGAGACCGAATTGCTCGCCGGTTCCGATCTCGTCCTGCCCATCTATGCACCGGAGAACCTGGAGCGCAACGCCACGGCCCAGCATTTCGTCGCCGTCCTGCGGCGCGCGAACGGCATCATCGTCGCCTCACCGGGCTACCATGGCTCGCTGTCCGGCTTGATCAAGAACGCGCTCGACTATGCCGAGGATATGCGGGCCGACGAGGCACCGTATTTCGAGGGCCGCTCGGTCGGCTTGATCGCCTGCGCCTACGGCTGGCAGGCCACCGGCACGACGCTGACGGCGCTGCGCTCGATCGTGCACGCGCTGCGGGGCTGGCCGACGCCGCTCGGCGTGGCAATCAATACCAGCGAGGGAAATTTCGACAAGGACAACATCGCTGCCCACCCCGCGATCGAACGCCAGCTGGGACTGTTGGCGGCGCAGGTCGTGCAGTTCGCGCAGCAACGCGCCGCCTACCTGGCGGCCGGTTAAGACGCGGGCGTCGCGCCCCCGCCGACCGAACCCGACTCGGAGCGAGGGGTGGACGCCTCGTCGCCGGCGGGTGCATCTACCGGATTCTGTGCCTCCGTCAGACCCGCCTTGCGCTGCTGCTTCGCATCCTGTCGGGCTTTGCGGGCGGCCTCTTTCTGTTTTTTCGCGTGACGGTAATTCGGCTTGGCCAACGGGGTCTCCTGAAAAAGGGGGCGCGCATCGCTGGGCGCAACGGCTGTCGAAGGCCATGATACTCCGGCGGCACGCAGATTACTTGGGCGGCGTTTACTCGGGCTGCACCCAGACCCGCACCGACAAGCGGTGGCGGCCGCCGCCGACGATGACGCCGCGCAAGGGCGAGACGTCGCCGAAATCGCGGCCCCAGGCGATCGTGATGTGATCGCCCGCAACCCGCACGTCGTTGGTGGGATCGAGGCCGATCCAGCCGAGCGGCGGACAGAACACCGACACCCAGGCATGCGAGGCGTCGCCGCCGAGCAGACTCGCGTCGGTCTGATCGGCCGGCAAGGTGCGCAGGTAACCGCTCACGTAACGCGCCGCGAGTCCGCGCGCCCGCAAACAGGCGATCATGATGTGCGCGAAATCCTGACAGACGCCGCGGCGCGCCTCGAAGGCATCGACGATGGACGTCTTGACGTCGGTCGTGCCCGGGGCATAGCGGAAGTCCGCATACATCTTGTGCATCAGCGCCTCCGCCCCCACCAGGATCGGTGTACGCGCCGGGAAACAATCGGCCGCGTAATCGGTGAAGATCTGCTTGATGCGCACGAAGGCCGACTCCATCCGAAAGCGGCTCGCGTCCAAGCACTCGGGCGACAGCTGGTTTGCCGGATAGGTCAGTGAGTGGCGCACCTCTTCCCAGGGCCGGCTCGTCTGCGCCGCGACCGGCTCCGGTACGCGGACCTCGACCTGGACCTCGGCGAGCACCTCGAGCCGATCGTGCGGCCGGTCGTACTCGAGCCGGGTGACCGTGTTGCCGAACGCGTCGAGGTCGTCGCGGCGCGTGCTGGGAGTCGGTTGCAGCGTCAGCGAATGCGCGTGGCAGAGTTGGTGCTCGAAGGCGCGCGGCGTCAGATGCAGCAGCTGATGCGAGTGCGCGACGTCACCGCCGTAGTGATAGATGGTCTCGTGGCGCACGCGGTAGCGACGCGAGGTCGTCACGCGGCCACCATGCGCAGCGGCGCCTCGATCAGCGAGAAGTGCTTGAGCGATATCCGGTCCGACAAGCGGCCGGCGGCGACCGCGAGCGCGTTCAATTGCACGCTCAGCGACTCGCGCGCCCGCAGTGCGCGCGGGCCGTCGCCGTCGAGTCCGTTCAGCTGCAGCTCCTGCACGAGCGCGACAGCCTCGTTGAGGCTTTCGTCGGGCGTGCCGCCGAGCGAGGTGGCGATGCGCAGCAGGGAGTGTTCGATCTCCTGCCACTGGAAGGCCAGCGCGCGCGGATTGCTGGCGTCGTAGACCAGCAGGTCGATCGTCGCGGCGAGCTGAGGCGAGGCAAGATAACGCGTGCGGTAGGTGATCGTGCTGTCGCCGATCTCGAGCAGCCACTCGAGCTCGCTCTGGCTCGGAGTTCCCCCTTCTCCCAGGCGCTGCGCGAGCAGCTCGGCGAGAAACTGCAGGCGTTCGAGCCGACGACCCAGCATCAGCAGGCGCCAGCCGTCGTCCTGGGTCATGTCATCGAGCGCGAAACCGGCGAGCGCCGCGAGCCCCAACAGCAGCCGGTCGAGCACCTCGCGCGGATCGATGCCGCTCGCGGCCGCCTCCTGAAATTCCCGGTGCAACACGCCCACCGCGCGCCAGTTCTCGGCCGACAAGCGGCTGCGCGCCTGGGCGGCACACCAGACCAGGCGCTGCAGGTCCGCCGCAAGGCCCGCCGAATTGCTTTCGCTGAACGCGGACAACACCGGCCCGGCCGCCTCGGGCGTTTCACCGGGCACGGGGCTGACGCCGAAGTAGCGACAGCTCGCGAGCGCGGCCGACCATACGGAGGTCGTGCTGCGAATGCTCAAGGAGGCGCGCAGCAGCCGGGCCTTGCTGTCGCAGCGCTCGCTGTAGCGGCCGAGCCAGAACAGATTCTCGGCGAGGCGGGACGGCAACTCGTCGTGGCGCACCTGGGTCCGGGCCTGGGCGGCCGGCGTCGGCGGCACCAGCGCGAGCAAGCCCTGGGTCTCGTCGGCCGCGCGCGCGTCCGGCGTGAGAACCCAGACATCCTTGCTGCCGCCGCCGCGCTGCATGGAGACGATGTCGACGGCCCCGTCGCCGGCGATGCGTGCCAGTCCGCCGGGCATGACCCGGTAGCCCGTCGGTGTCGCGATCGCGTAGACGCGGATGCCGAGCGCGCGCGCCGCGAGTCCCGTCCCCGCGGTGTTGCGCCACACGGGCGCCTGCGAGAAGGCCAGACGCTCCTGGGCCACGTAGGCATGCGGCCGCGCGCGCAGACGCTCGACCAAGGTGGCGCGGGCGGCCGGATCGAGATCGCGGCCGAAGACCGGCGTGAATTGTTGATTGGGATAGGTCGGCTTGACGACGAGGTCCTCGAGATGGCGGATCACGTGTTCGAGCGCGAGCGGCTCGCCGCACCACCAGGTTGCGACCGAGGGCAGGCGCAGCTTCTCGCCGAGCAGCCGTTCGGCCACCGCCGGCATGAAGCCCATCCAGGCGGCCGACTCGAGCACCCCGCTGCCCAGCGCATTGGCGATCATCACCTTGCCGGCGCGCACGGCGGCGATCAATCCGGGGACGCCCAGGGCGGAGTCGCCGCGCAGCTCCACCGGATCGCAGAAATCGTCGTCGAGCCGGCGCAGGATCGCGTGCACGCGGCGCAGGCCGCCGAGCGTCTTGAGGAACAAGGTGTCGCCACGCACCGTGAGATCGTGACCCTCGACCAACGGCAGCCCGAGCTGGCGCGCGAGATAGGCATGCTCGAAATAGGTTTCGTTGAACGAACCCGGCGTCAGCACGACGGCGAGCGGCGCCTCGCCGTCGGTGCCTTGCTGGACGAGGTGTTCGCGCAGGGCGATGACGAATCCGCCGAGCGAACGCACGCCGAGGTCGTTGACGAGGTCGGGAAAGATGCGCGAGACGATCTGGCGATTCTCGAGCGCATAGCCCGTGCCGGACGGTGTCTGCGTGCGATCCGCGAGCGCCCACCAGCGGCCGTCGGCGGAGCGCGAGATGTCGACTGCATAGACGTGCAGCCAGTGCTTGCCCGGTGGCACGAGTCCGTGACAGGGCCAGAGAAAATTCGGATGGCCGAACGGCAGCTCGGGCGGCACGAGGCCGTCGGCGAGCAGACGCTGCGGGCCGTAGAGGTCGGCGAGCAGGCCGTCGAGCAGACGCGCGCGCTGGGTCACGCCGAGCTCGATCTCCCGCCATTCCGCGGCCGTGAGCAGCAGCGGCAGGGGATCGAGCACCCAGGGGCGATCCCGGCCCTGCGGGTCGGCGTAGACGTTGTAGGTGACGCCGTTCTCGACGATGAGGCGGCGCGCGAGTTCCGCACCACGGCGCACCGACTCGGCCCCGTCGAGCACGAGCCGGTCGATCAGCGGTCGCCAATGCGCGCGGACGACCCCGCTGCGATCGAGCAGCTCGTCGTAGCGCCGAGGATCACTCGCATAGGTTTCGAGCTTCGCGGGCATCGCTCAGCCGACCGCTGGCGCGGGTCGTTGCGTCACCGGCGTAGATCTCTGCGTCACCGGCGTAGATCCAGCGTGAACGGAAACTCGGCATCCACGGTTTCCGGCAGCACGCTCATCGTCCCCGGCGTGTGGCCCATCCGGAAGAAACGCGCCAGGCGGCGACTTTCCGCCTCGTAGGAATTGATCGGGAACGCGGCGTGACTCAAGCCGCCGGGGTTGGTCACGTGATACTGACAACCGCCCGCGGAACGGCTCATCCAGGTGTCGAACAAATCGAAGGTCAGGGGCGCATGAATGCCGATCGTCGGATGCAGGGCCGACGCCGGTTTCCAAGCCCGGTAGCGCACGGCGCCCACGAACTCGCCGACCCGGCCCGTCGGCCGCAACGGCACGCGACGCCCGTTACAGGTGACCGCATAGCGATCGGGCGCCAATCCCGAGACCTTGACCTGCAGACGTTCGACCGAGGAGTCCACGTAGCGTACCGCGCCGCCCGGCGCGCCCTGCTCACCCATGACATGCCAGGGTTCCAGCGCATGGCGAAGTTCGAATTCCATGCCTTGAGTCGCGAAATCCCCGTGCTTCGGAAACCGAAACTCGAAATGCGGCGCGAACCAATCGGCATCGAGCGCGAAACCGGCCGCCCGCGTCTCGCTGATCACGTCGCGAAAGTCCCGCTCGACGAAATACGGCATCAGGAAGCGGTCGTGCAACTCCGTGCCCCAGCGGGCGAGCTTCTCCGGCTCGTAGGGCGTGCGCCAGAAACGCGCGACCAGGGCGCGCAGCAGCAACTGCTGCGTCAGGCTCATGCGCGCATGCGGCGGCATCTCGAACGCACGCAGCTCGAGCAATCCCAAGCGCCCCGTCGCGCCATCCGGCGAGTACAGCTTGTCGATGCAGAATTCCGAGCGATGTGTGTTGCCGGTCACGTCGATCAGCAAATTGCGGAGAAGTCGATCGACCAACCAGGGCGCACAGCTCGTGCCCGCCTTCGGAAATTGACGGAACGCGATTTCGAGCTCGTGCAGCGAGTCGTTGCGCGCCTCGTCGATGCGCGGGGCCTGCGAGGTGGGACCGATGAACAGACCCGAGAATAGATACGAGAGCGAGGGGTGATTGTGCCAGTAGCCGAGCAGGCTGCGCAGCAGATCGGGCCGGCGCAGGAACGGCGAATCCTGGGGCGTCGCGCCGCCGAGCACGAAGTGATTGCCGCCGCCGGTGCCGACGTGTCGTCCGTCGAGCATGAACTTCTCGGACTGCAGACGCGACTCGCGCGCGGCCTCGTAGAGAAAGGTCGTGCGATCGACGAGCTCTTCCCAGCTCTCGGAGGGCTGCACGTTGACTTCGATGACCCCGGGATCCGGCGTGACGCGAAAATTGCGCAGCCGCGGGTCGCCGGGTGGTTCGTAGCCTTCGAGGATGATCGGCTGATCGAGCGCCTCGGCCGCGGCCTCGACGGCGCCGACGAGTTCGAGGTAATCCTCGAGTTCGCGCACCGGTGGCATGAAGAGATAGAGCACGCCGTCACGCGCCTGCGCGCACATCGAGGTGCGCGTGAGACTCGCGGCCGACTCCTTTTTGACCGGCGGTCGATCGGTGACGAGGGGCGCGCGCGCAGCGTCGCGCGCGGCCACCTGGCGACGGATGGTCGCATGCGCCGGCAGCGGCGCGAAATCGCGCGTGGGATCCGGCGCATGAATGAAGGGGTAGTCGCCACTCGCGGTCCACGGCTGGGAATCCAGGGGTAACCGATAGCCGAGCGGCGAATCGCCGGGGACGAGGTAACAGCGCTCGGCGCGCAGGAACCAGGGCCCGGTCTGCCAACGCCGACCGTCCTCGCTGCGCGCCACCGGGAGGACGTGACCGACGACCTTGTCGAGGCCTTGTTCGAAAATCTTCACTAGGCGCGCCCGCTCGAGCGGATCCTCGAGCTTGGAGTCGAAGGGATCGACGTTGATCGGCAGCTGCCGCTCGCGCCAGAGGTAATAGAACGCATCCTCGTACGCGGGAAAGACGAATTTCGGATCGAAACCCAGTTCCGTCGCGACCCGCGCGAGAAAGCGCGCCGACGCCGCGTCACCGACGTCGTAATGCGTGCTCTCGTCGGCGATCAACGCGGGATTGCGCCAGATCGGCTCGCCGTCCCTGCGCCAGAAGCAATTCAGCGACCAGCGCGGCAGTTGTTCGCCCGGATACCATTTGCCCTGACCGAAATGCGCGAGTCCCTGTGGCGCGTAGCGGTTCTTCAGACGCTTGTACAGATCCGCCGCATAGCGACGCTTGGTCGGACCGAGCGCCGCCGTGTTCCATTCCTCGCCATCCGGATCGTCGATCGACACGAAGGTCGGCTCGCCGCCCATCGTCAGGCGGACGTCGAGAGCGGACAGATCGCGATCGACCGCGGCTCCCAGGTTCTCGATCGCCGACCACTGCGACTCGGAATACGGTTTGGTGACTCGCGGTGCTTCCCAGATGCGCCGCACGCTCATCTGATGCTCGAACTGCGTCTCGCACTCGTCGACCGCGCCGGTCACGGGCGCCGCGCCCGAAGGCTCCGGCGTGCAGGCGAGCGGGATATGCCCTTCTCCGGCGAGCAGACCCGAGGTCGGATCGAGACCGATCCAGCCCGCGCCCGGCAGATACACCTCGCACCACGCGTGCAGGTCCGTGAAATCCTGGCTCGCGCCCGACGGCCCATCGAGCGATTTGACGTCCGCGACCAATTGAATCAAATAGCCCGATACGAAACGCGCGGCCATGCCCAGATGCCGGAAGAGTTGCACGAGCAGCGCCGCCGAATCGCGGCAGGAGCCCGATCGCTTCAGCAGCGTCTCCTCGGGGGCTTGGACGCCAGGCTCCAGGCGGATGAGGTACTGAATGTCGGCGGCGACACGGCGGTTGATGTCGACGATGAAGTCGATCGTCCGGCGCGGCTCCTTGGGGATGCCGGCGAGGTAGGCCGTGAGCAGCGGCGTCGTGGGCCCCTTGACGAGGTAGGGCACCAATTCACGCCGCTCGTTCGAGTCGTACTTGAACGGGAACTTCTCCGCGTAAGGCGCGAGGAAGAAGTCGAAGGGGTTGTACACCGACATTTCCGCGACGAGGTCGACCTCGATGCGCAGATACCGCGTCTCGTCGGGGAACACCAGCCGCGCGAGATAGTTGGCTTCCGGATCCTGCTGCCAATTGATGAAGTGATCCGAGGGCGTCACTTTCAGCGAATAGGAGAGAATGCGCGTGCGGCAATGCGGCGCCGGCCGCAGACGGACGATCTGGGGACTCAAGCCGACGAGCCGATCGTAGCGGTAATGAGTCAGATGATTGAGGGCGACATGGATCGACACGAAAAATTCTCCCGGAGGCCGCCATCCGGGCGGCCGCACCATAATGGTGCGAATGAGTGGACTGCCGCCGGCAAGGCGACTCTAGCCCGGTAGTTTATAACGGGCGCCCCGGTCGAGAATCATTATCGACGGCTGATCAGCACGATCCGACCGGGAAATTCGGCGAGTTCACGCATCGGGAACTCGCCCGTCGGCGCCGTACCGCCTGCTGCAAGGCGGGCCCGCGTCGCCAGGGGCATCAATGCATAGCCCTCGGGGAGGTCCTGCCACCGCGCTGCGAAACGGTCGAGATCCGGGATCCCGAGCTGCGGCGCCTGCTCCAGGCCGAAACTGAATTCATCGTGGTAGTCGACGAGAGTGACCGTGCGCCGCAGGTAGAACGGCAAGGACTGGTAGTAATCCTGCACCGTGAAGACGGGCGCGTCCGGCGATGCCACTTGCGCGATCGCCGCCGCGAGATCCTTGGCGCTATAGAGCCCCTGCACTGCATAGCCGCCGCCGGTGATCGTCACTGCCGCGGCGAACCAACCGAGGCACAAGGCGGCGAGTGCGCCCAGGGGGCGTCGTCGTGCCCACAGGCGCAGACACCAGGCGCCGGCCGCGAGCAATACGCCGGCGGTGGCGAACAACGCCGGGCGCAGCCGTTGCAACAGGGCGAGGACGGACGCCGAGCTGTGCCAGCCGCTCGCAAAGACCAGCACGCCGAGCGCAAACGCGAGGGTCAGCACGGCGCCTGCGAGCACATGTCCGCGGTCGTGCCCCGCCCGCGGCGCCGCCACCAGCAAGGCGAGCGTCGGAATCGCCGGCAGGATGTACGGAATCAGTTTCGAATGCGATGCGGAGAAAAACACCAGCACGAACACCGACCAGATCCAGAGCAAGCGCCGCGGATCGAATCGTCCGACGGGCTCCTGGCGGCGCCAGCCCGTGCCCAGCACCCGCAGCGCCTGGCTCACCCAGGGCAACAGCCCCAGCAGGAGCACGGGCACGAAGAACCACCAGGGCTGGGAGCGCATCTCGATCGGCGTGAGGAATCGTTGCCAGTGTTCGCGCACGAAAAAGAACCAGAGGAAGCGGTCGTTGGCGCGCGCGGCCAGCACGAACCAGGGAGCGGCGACCGCCGAGAACACAGGGATGCCGACGGCGAAATGCAGGTGCCGGCAGAGCCGGTAATCCCTTTGCCAAAGCGTGTAGGCAACCAAGCTGCACCCCGGGATCACCAAGCCGATCAGACCCTTCGTGAGCACGGCGAGCGCCATCGCTGCCCAGCTGAGGATCATCCACGCGCGGCACGCCGTCGGCTCCTCGCGACGGGTTTGTGCGCACACGAAGGCCACGAGGCAGGTCGAGAGACACGCGGTCAGGCTCATGTCGAGCGTCAACTGGTGGCCCAGCAACACGAACAGGATCGAGCCCAGCGTCAGCAGCAAGGCCTCGACCGCGGTCCGCAAGCCCCAGAGCCGCCGCGCGAGAAAGAACACGAGCACGAGCGTGAGGTACCCCGCGCAGCCGGTCGTCAATCGCGCGGTTCCCTCGCTGATGCCGAGCGCCGCATAGGCAATCGCGGTCGTCCAGTACTGCAGTGGCGGTTTCTCGAGATAGACGAGGCCATTCAGATGCGGGATGACCCAATCGCCGCCGGCGAGCATTTCGCGCGGAATCTCGGCATAGCGACCCTCGTCGGGATCGAACAGCGGCCGGCCGAACAGCAGTGCGAACCAGACGATCGAGAAGAACGCGATCCCGAGCCACAACGGCTTGCTCAGCCGCAGGTCCTTGCCCAGCCGGTCAGGGAGCATGGGGCCAGCACTCTGGAACCAAGGTCAAAACGCCCGCGAAACTTGAACACACAGGATTTTTGAATCAAATCGACACATGGGGTTGGTACTATACGCACTGCAATGAGCACGCTGTCGCAAAACACTTCGGCGCGGGTTTCGTGGGGGTTCTCCGCGGGCACCGGTCTTGCGATCCTCGCGTTCATCAACCTGTTCAATTATCTCGATCGCTATCTCGTCCCCGCGCTGTACCAGAGTCTGAAATCCTCGCCGCTCGAGCTCAACGACGCCGAACTGGGCTCCTTGATGAGCGCGTTCCTGATCATCTACACGTTCGCCGCACCCGTATTCGGCGCGCTGGGCGACAGCCGCGCCCGGCCGCGCTTGATCTCCTTCGGCGTGTTCTTTTGGAGCCTTGCGACGGCCCTGTCCGGCTTCGCCGGCAGCTACCTCGCCCTGCTCGGTGCGCGCGCCCTCGTGGGCATCGGCGAGGCGGCCTATGGCACGATCGCACCGAGTCTGCTCGCCGATTATTTTCCGGCCCAGCGCCGCAGTTTCATCATGGCGATTTTCTTCTGCGCGATCCCGGTGGGCTCGGCGCTGGGTTACGTCGTCGGCGGCTCGATCGACGTCCATTACGGCTGGCGGGCCGCCTTTTTCATCGCCGGCGGTCCGGGGCTCGCGCTCGCCCTGCTGTGCCTGTTTCTCAAGGACCCGCCGCGCGGCAGCCAGGACGGTGCCGGCGTCGCCGCGGCCGACGGAGCGATGCAGTCACGCCGGGCGAAGACCCCGCTCCGTGTCCAGACCCTCGCGACCTATCGCCGCCTCGTCCGGAATCTGCCCTATCGCCTGACCATCCTGGGCTACGCGGCCTACACCTTCGCGATCGGCGGCCTCGCCTCCTGGATGCCCGCGTTCCTCGAGCGCGTGCGCGGCATCCCGCACGGCGAGGCATCGATCAGTTTCGGCAAGATCGTGGTCGTCACGGGTCTCGTCGGCACTTTCGTCGGCGGTTGGCTGGGAGACTATGGTCTGCGCTACTCCCGCCAGTCGTTCCTCTGGCTCTGTGCGATCTCGACCTTGCTCGCCGCACCGTTCGTCTATGGCGCCCTGACGGTCGAGAGCAACACGCAATACCTGGTGTTCATGGTCATCGGGCAGCTGCTCATGTTCCTCTCGACCGGGCCCGTCAACGCCGCGATCGTGAATCTCGTCTCGCCGCTCGAGCGCGCCTCGGCCGTGGCGCTGGGCGTGTTCACGATCCATATCTTGGGCGACGTGCTGTCGCCGTTCTTGATCGGCGCCCTGTCCGACGCCACCTCCCTCTCGCATGCGCTGCAGATCGTCCCGATCGCCGTCGTCGTCTCCGGCCTGATCTGGGCGCTGGCCGCGCGGGCGCAGGCCCGCACGCCGACACCGCCGCCGCCGGCGGCAGCGAGCTCTTGACCCCATGCCTGATCGGCCCGCCGCCGCGATCCGTCAGGTCACGATCGAAGACGCCGCCCTCGTCGCCTACCATCGCGTTGCCATGTTCCGGGAGATGGGCCGCATCCCGACCGAAGCGCTGGCCGAGCAGCTATTGCAGAGCTCGATCACGGCGCTCGACGCCGCTCTGCGTGCCAACACCTATGTCGGCTGGTTTGCGCTCGATACACTCGGGACCGTGATCTCCGGCGCCGGTGCGCACGTGCAGCCGCAGTTGCCCAGGATCACCGACGATGGCAAGACCGTCGGTACGACGGACGTTCCGCTGGTCGTGAACGTCTACACCGAACCCGCCTTTCGCCGTTCAGGCTTGGCGCGTGCGCTGATGCTCGTCCTCATGGAATGGGCACGCAGCCAGGGCTTCGATCGCGTACTGCTGCACGCGTCCGACGAAGGACGGCCGCTGTACGCCTCCCTGGGGTTCATCGCGACGAACGAGATGCGCTGGACGGTCCGCCGGTAAGGGCGTGACGTAACACCCCGCGGCGGCGCCGGCGCTTTGCCGGCGCTTTGCCGGCGCTTCGCCGGCGGGCACCTCGCCCTGTGTCAGGCCCCTGACAGAAGCGCCGGCTGGGCCGGCGCAGACTCTCCCTCGACGACCAACCAAACACTTTCGAGGAGACAGCCATGAAGAACTTTGCCCCCACCCAGAAGAACGGTTTCCGTATCGCCTTGGCGAGCCTCGCGGTCTTCGCCGCGCTCGGCACGGCGGCCCGCGCCGAGGACGCCCCCCAGGTGCACGTCAGCTATGCGGACTTGAACCTCGCGACCGACGCCGGCGCCAAGGTGCTCTTCCAGCGCATTCACGCCGCGGCAGAGCGGGTCTGCGAAGTGCCGAACATGCGCGATCTGAGCAGCCTGAGCCGGGCCAAGGTCTGCGCCGACCACGCGGTCGCGGTGGCGGTCGATGCGGTCAAGGCCCCCGCGCTGACCAAGTTCTACGACGCCAAGTACGGCATCGCAGCCACCACGGTCGTCGCTGCGCGTTGAGCTCCTGCCCGATCCCCTGCCGTAGGCGCTCCGCCTGCGGCAGGGAGCGGGCTACCACCCCCGCCCTCGCCTCCGCCCCGGGGATTCGATCCGGATGTAGAGACGCTAGTAATACAGTTTCTCTGTACAGTTCTCCTGTACTCATGCTACTTTTTGGTCATCGTGAAAAAATCACCGGCGACGAACGCCGTCCGACTGTCCGTATTGGCGGGAGACCTCCGTGTCTCGATCGGCAAGCTCGTCCGGCGGGTGCGGGAGCGAACGCCACGCGGAGATTTAACCTCCGCCCAGAAATCGGTCATTCTCCGCCTGGAACGCGACGGTCCGGGGACGGTCTCGATGCTCGCGAAAGCGGAGAGCGTCCGCCACCAATCGATGCGGGTGACCGTCGCCGGCTTGGAGGCGATGGGGACGGTCTGCGGCGCGCCCGATCCGACCGACGGTCGTCAAACGATCTTCAGGCTGACGCCCGCCGGCGTGAAGCGCCTTCAGAGAGCGCGAGCGGCGAAGGAGGATTGGCTGTTCCGTGCCTTGGAGGCACAACTCACGCCGCGCGAACACGAAGAGTTGGCGGCCGCTGTCAGACTCCTCCAACGGCTCGCGGAGTTCTGAATGGGACTGCTGAGTGCACGCCACTTCGGCCGCTTCCATGGCGGCAACTCGGCCTCGGCTGCGGATGCGCGCCCCGACTGACGCCACAAACGACTCCGCTCGACTCGATCCGTCGATATGGAAGATCGGCGCGGTTGCCGTGGTCGGCTCGTTTCTCGCGCAATTGGATGCCACCGTCGTCAATGTCTCTTTGTCGGGTCTTGCAGCCAGTCTGAACGCGAGTCTGTCGGCGATTCAGTGGGTCACGAGCGGGTATTTGCTCGCGCTCGCCCTGATGCTGCCGCTGAGCGGATGGCTGGTGGATCGAGTCGGCGCCAAAGCGCTGTACCTCGGGTGTTTTTTTGGGTTCACCCTCTCTTCGGCGCTCTGCGGACTGGCCTGGTCGGCCGATTCCTTGATTGGATTTCGCATTCTCCAGGGCATGAGCGCAGGCCCGCTGGCGCCGATGGCCCAGATGATGATGGCCCGCGCCGCCGGCAAGCGCATGGCCAGCGTGTTCGGTTTCGTCGCCATGCCGATCCTACTGGCGCCACTGCTCGGTCCGGTGCTCGCCGGCGCCATCCTGCAATTCGCCTCCTGGCGATGGCTCTTCCTGATCAACCTGCCCGTCGGCCTCCTTGCACTCTTACTCGCCGCAAGGCTGCTGCCCAACGATCAACGAGAGGCGAGGCCCCGCGAACTGGACCTCGTGGGCTGGGCCCTGCTCTCGCCTGCCCTGGTGCTGTTCCTCTATGGGTCGGATCACATCCGCGAGCGCCTCGGCGCCATGACACTGCTCGGCGCAACCCTGCTGTTCGGCGCATTTTTCGGTTGGGCCGTGAAAAATAAGGACGAGGCCCTGATCGACCTCCGCTTGTTCCGGGGCAAGCCTTTCTCGGCCTCTGCCCTCACGCAGTTCATGGCGAACGGCATTTCCTATGCCGGTCAGATGCTGATTCCGATCTTTTTGATCCGCGTCGGGGACCGTTCGCCGAGCGCGACGGGCCTGCTGCTGGCACCGCTGGGCCTGGGCATGATGTGCGGGTATCCGTTCGTCGGGACCTGGGTGAAATGGGTCGGCAATCGCAAGGTATCCGCCGCGGGGGCCTCGTTGACGCTGCTGGGCACCCTGCCATTTGTCTACATGGCCGAGCAGGGAGTCGGCGTGATGCTGCTCACGGCTACGCTCTTCGTCCGAGGCGTCGGCATGAGCGCCGTCAGCGTTCCCTCCGTCGCGGCAGCGTACTCGTCCATCCAGCGCGAAGACCTGCCGATGGCCACCACCACGCTGAACATCGTGATGCGCATCGGGGGACCGACCTTGACGACGATCTGCGCAAGCTTTCTCGCTTGGAGGCTCGAATCCGGGGCGGGTCATGACAGCATTTCGAGCGCCTTCGCCTCGGCCTTCGCTCTGCTCTGCGGCTTTCAAGGACTCCTGATTGCCGCGGCGCTGAGACTGCCCGCCCGCGCAATCGAACCCGGTCCCTGACCCCGCAGCGACCTCTGGCCTTGTGTCGGTCCCTTGACAGAACCCCTGGCGGCAGCGGCGCAGACTCTCCCTCGACGACCAACCAAACACTTTCGAGGAGACAGCCATGAAGAACTTTGCCCCCACCCAGAAGAATGGTTTCCGTATCGCCTTGGCGAGCCTCGCGGTCTTCGCCGCGCTGGGCACGGCGGCCCGCGCCGAAGACGCCCCCCAGGTGCATGTCAGCTATGCGGACTTGAACCTCGCGACCGACGCCGGCGCCAAGGTGCTGTTCCAGCGCATTCACGCCGCGGCAGAGCGGGTCTGCGAAGTGCCGAACATGCGCGATCTGAGCAGCCTGAGTCGGGCCCAGGCCTGCACCGATCATGCAATCGCCGTCGCGGTCGAGGCGGTCAAGGCGCCCGCGCTGACCAAGATCTACGACGCCAAGTACCGCGTCGCGCCGAGCACGGTCGTCGCCTTGCGTTGAATCGCGCACAGACTCGCGCCGAGCTGCTCACCACTCCCCGCCGCAGGCAGGCCGCCTGCGGCGGACCATTTAACAATCAACGCGCCCGGCTGCTGCGCGCTTCGCTTTTGCCCACCGTACGTTGGCTTATGTCAAAAACCTCCTGTCGCGCGAAATCTCCGCTCGGCTACATTTGGCAGAGCAACATAAGCAACGATGCGGGGATGTATGAAGGTTTGTCTCGAGTCGATGATGCTGTGCGCGGTATTCGCGCTGTCCTTTGCGGTGTTTCCAGCCGAGCGGGCTCATGGGGCGAACGTCACGGACTCCGGAATCATTTCCGCCAGTTCCGGTCAGTGCGCAACCGTCAGTTCCTCGAGCACCACGTCGGGCGCCGCGATCGTGCAATACCCTTGCAGCGGCACGACCGCGCAGCGTTGGAGCTTGGTCGCGGTCGGCAAGAACTACCACGTCGTCGCCGAAAACAGCGGTCAATGTTTGAACATCGACAATGGCTCGACGGCCGCCGGGGCGGCGATCATTCAATGGCCCTGCCAGACACAGTCGTCCCTCAATGACCAGTGGTCGCTCGTCAGCGTCGGCGAATATTACGAGATCGTGTCGGCTCTGACGGGGCAGTGTCTGAACGTCGACGGCGGCTCGCAGGCGGAGAACGCGACCCTGATCCAGTGGCCCTGCGCCCCCTTTACGACCAACAACTACAACGACCTGTGGAGCCTCGCGACACCCTCCGAGACGGTGTTGCCGTCTACCTGGAGCCCGGTGATTTCGCTGCCGGTCACGCCCATCGCGATCGCCAATCTGCCCAATGGCAATCTGTTGATGTGGTCCGCGTTCGATCCCTACAGCTACGAGGGCGACATCGGCAACGCGACGGGCCAGACCTACAGCGGCGTATTCAACCCGACCACGCAAACTTCGACCGACGTCTTGGTGACCAACACCGGCGCGGACATGTTCTGCCCGGGCATCGCCGTGTTGCCGGACGGTCGCGTGCTCGTCAACGGCGGCAGCAGCAGCCCGAAGACCAGCATCTACTCGCCCGCGACGTCGACCTGGAGCGTCTCGGGCGAGATGAACATTCCGCGAGGCTACGAGTCCGACAGCTTGTTGTCCTACGGGACGCTGGCGAACGGGGCGCTGAGCAACGTCCAGGTATTGACGTTCGGCGGCTCCTGGAGTGGCGGCGAGGGCGAGAAAACCGCCGAACTGTGGAACAGCGGCACCGGCGCCTGGCAGGTTCTCAGCGGCGTACCGGAGACGAATGTGGTCGGACCCGACCCCCAGGGGATCTACCGCGGCGACAATCACCTCTGGCTGTTCGCGCAAAGCAATGGAGCGGTATTCCAGGCGGGTCCGAGCGCGCAGATGAATTGGATCACGACCAGCGGCAGCGGAACGATCACCTCGGCGGGCAATCGCGGCAGCGACCCGTACAGCATCAACGGCAATGCGGTGCTCTACGATATCGGCAAGATCCTCAAGGTCGGTGGCGCACCCGCGTATCAGCAGTCGACGGGCACGACCTATGCGACCAACTCCGCCTATTTGATCGACATCACGCCGGGCGTCGGGGAGACGCCGATCGTCACCCAGTTGACGCCGATGACCTACGAACGCGCGTTTTCCAACAGCGTCGTCCTGCCTAATGGCGAAGTCGTCGTGATCGGCGGCCAGAGCATTCCCGAACCCTTCACCGACAGCGCGGCGATTCTCGTGCCGGAAATCTGGAATCCGGCGACGCAGAAGTTCAGTTTGCTGAACCCCATGCAGACGCCGCGGACTTACCACAGCACGGCGATTCTGCTGCCGGACGGCCGTGTCTTCGTGGGCGGCGGCGGCCAATGCGGCACGGGCTGTCTGCAGAACCATTTGACCGCGGAGATTTTGACGCCGCCCTATTTGCTCAATGCGGACAGCAGCGCGGCGACGCGCCCCGTCATTTCGTCGGCGCCCACCTATGTCCCGCTCGGCAGCACCCTGACGATCGGCACCGCGGGACCGGTCACCTCCTTCGTTCTGATGCGCCTGTCGGCAACGACGCACACGGTCAATACCGATCAGCGACGCATCCCGCTGACCATCAGCAAGGCGGTTGCGGGCAGCCAGGGGGCGGAGACCTACACCGTGACGATGCCGTCGACGGATCCGGGCGTGATCCTGCCGGGGTATTACATGCTGTTCGCGCTCAATGCCAACGGCGTACCGAGCGTCTCCACGACGGTGCAAGTGCTTTGAAGCCGCGCCGGGCGGTGACACGCATGGCGCCCCGCCTCGCGTCGAGCGCGGCACTCGCGGTGTGGATGATGGCCTACGCCGTCCTGGCGCAGGCCAATGCGGCGGAGAACCCAACGCCGTGGCAACTGGGCCGGTCCTTGTTCGAGGGACCCGCGGAGTTGCAAGGCCGGATCTATACCCATCTCGTCGATCTGCCGCCGACGGTCGTCCGCTGTGCCAATTGTCATGCGGTCCACGACGGCCCCGAGGTGCCGCGCGCGCTCGCGCCCCGCCTGACCCATGATGTCCTGTTGTCGCCCCATGCACGGCGCGGCGGGCCGCCCTCGACGTACACCCGCGACACGTTTTGCAGGCTGCTCCGCCGGGGCATCGATCCCGCCTTCGTGCTGATCAGCGTCGAGATGCCGCGTTACGACCTCGATGCCGACGCCTGCGACGCCTTGTGGCGCTACGTGATCGGAAGTTCGCATGCCGGCGACGCACCCTGACCTGTCACGCCGACGCGCGCTGAGCGGCGTGCTCGCGGCCTGTGCGACGGCCGCCGTCGCTCCGCTCGGTTCCCGCGCGCGCGCCCAGATACCGAACGCAGATCACGGGCGCGTGATTCCGCCGGTGCCCATTCCCGACCTGCGCGTCGCCGACACCGAGGGGCGGACCGTGGGGCTCGCGAGCCTGCTGCAAGGACGCGCGACGGCGCTGCACCTCATGTTCACCGGATGTTCGTCGGTTTGTCCGATCCAGGGCGTCATCTTCGAGCGCGTGCAAACGCTGCTGCCGGATCAGCGCGAACTCGGGATTCAGTTGCTGTCCCTGAGCATCGATCCGCTCGGTGACAAGCCCGCGGCCTTGAAAGCCTGGCTGCGGCACTACAACGCCCGCGAGGGCTGGATGGCTCTCGCACCGCGGGCCGCCGACCTCGTTCAAGTCCTCACCCTATTCGGTCAAGGTCCAAACGCGGTCGAAAACCACGTCACCCAGGTGAACATCATCGACCGGCGCGCGCAGTTGGTGTTCCGGACGCAGTCGCTGCCCTCGGGCGACTCCCTCGCGGCGATCTTGCGCAAGGTCTGATCCGTGGCTGCTCCGCGCGGCTGCTCCGCGCGGCTGCTCCGCGTGGCTGCTCCGCGCGGCTGGATCGCCTCGCGGCGGCGCCGGTGCTACAGTTAAGCCGTCATGCTCATTCGCGCCGCGACCCACGACGACTTGCCCGCGATACTCGCGATTTACAACGAGGTGATCGCGAACACGACCGCGGTCTACAGCGAACGCGCCGTG
>Ga0116230_10000257_pt1 | contig 44184 bp, 39 predicted proteins | sample S1TSphfallax_3_FD_88678 | JGI IMG/M metagenome (GOLD analysis project Ga0116230, IMG submission 88678) | Host-associated microbial communities from peat moss isolated from Minnesota, USA - S1T2_Fd - Sphagnum fallax MG | ecosystem: Host-associated > Plants > Peat moss > Unclassified | place... | reverse complement strand
GCAGAAACTCGATGAAGACGGCGCCGTCGGTGAGCAGCAACCAAACCGCGATAGCGAAGATGACGACGGCGAGGCCTTTGAAGCCGACGTTTGTCGCGCGCAGCCAGGCGGGATCCGCCCCGTGCGGCGCTTGCGGCGTCAGGGCCAATCGCATCACATCGGGCGCCCCAAAGACCATGGCGGCGATGGAGCCGGCAAAGACGAACAGGAAGATACCCATGGCCCAGGGGCGGGGCGCCTTGATCCTCTGTTGGAATAGAGGGTGGACGGGGGCGGTGAAGTCGAGCTGAAAAGGCTGGATCCGCCCGGCGGTGGGCGCGTACCGACCCGGCGCGATGGTCAGCCGGTACGCCTGTCCGGGGACGAAGTCTTTCAGCGCCTCGATCTGAAAGGCGAGGTCCAGATCATGGCCGACGGTGGGGATAAAGGGATAGAGGTTGGGCTCGTCGATATAGGGCAGCACCTTGACGGGGATCGCCTGACCCCGCGCGTCGGTCAGGGTCACGTCGGCGAGGGGGAGATCACGCATGTCGAAGCGGCGGCGCGTGACGATGGTGATCCGGCCGTAGGCGGTCTTGGCGGCGCTGCTGGCGATCACGCCGCCGTTTTGCGGAATGCTGTAGACGAAGAAGGGCGCGGGCTGGCCGTGCGCCTCTTTCCAGATCGCCTCCCATCCCGCCGCGACCGCCGCCGCGTTGCTGGCGAAGCCGCCCGGCGCCGTGGCGACGTTGACCGCGCCCCACGGATAGGCGCGGCGCTCATAGCCGACCGTCAGGAAGGAGAGCAGTTTCAGTTCGTTGTTCTGAATTTCGCCCTTGGCCATGGCGTGGCGCATCTCGGCGTCGAAATTGCCTGAGTTCAGCCGCGGGTCTCGATAATAGTGGGCTTCGGCAAAGATGCGGTCCAGGTCGGCGCTTGGCGTGTAGGCGTTGAAATCGCGCTTCAGCCAGCCTTGGCCCGCGATCTCCATCATGCCGTTTTCCATATCGTCGCGACCCGCTTCGCCGACCTCGGCCGCGTGACGCTTCAGGGTCGAGTCGACGACGCGATCCTCCACGACGTGGGCGTAGGCGCCCATGTAGTGGGCCAGGAGATTGGGATAGTTGGCCTGCGCCCGAACACTGGGCCGCTGCAGATAGTCGTGGGCGGAATCGAGATAGAAGCTGTGGTCCGCCTCCCCTTGAGGCTTTAGGGCGTGGCCCCAATCGGGGAACCAGGCGCCCGAGATCAGGGCGTCGCGATGGGCCAGCAGAAACGCCTTCAGCTCCGGGGTTTTCACGTCGTCGATCGCGGCCTCGGTCAGGCGCCCGTGCACGACCTCGTCCCAGGCGAAGGCGCGGGAGCCGCCCGCCAAGACCGCCAAGATCAGGCAGATCGTCGTTAAGAGGCGCGACATGGCGTCAGACCGTGAGAACGTAAAAGGTAAAGATGAAGGCGAATAGGCCACCCATGGCCAGACAGCCGACGGCGGCCACGATCACGCCGAGCACGCGGGTCTGAGCCCCCGCCTTTCGGTCCCGCCGCCCCGCCCCGCCGAGCGCCAGCAGGATCAGGAGACCGGCCAGGATGAAGACGGCCGAAGTCACGGCCGGCTTCACAAGCAAGGCCCAGGTCTGCAGCGACATGGCTAGGACTTGTCCTCGAGGGCGTCGCCGACCACGCGAGGCTCGCCCAAAAGCGCATGGGTTGGATTGGTTTTCATATCACCCCCTGACGTAGAGGCACGACGCGGCCCCGACCTAAGCCGCACTGTGTCAGTCGCGGACATATCCGAGGGGCATGACATTAATTTACAGCCCTCGCGGCCGAGCATGGCCTAGAGGAACCCGCCTCTCTTAGGGTCGTATCTTGAACGCATTCAACCCGATTATGCCCAGAGGCATCGCTCCAAGCGAGGATCGAACCCTATCGATATCCGAAGCGGTTGACGCTCCCGTGCCGCATTCTACCGCGATGGAAATACGCGGGTCTTGAGGGTGCGGACGCGGCAGGCGGAGGAGCCCCACGCCGCTGCGACAAGCCCTCCCCGGACGTGACCTTGGCTGACGGACGGGTTATGCCGAGGCATGACCCTCGCCCCTGATCGCCTGGAGGCCTTTGAAAGCCTCGCCGTCCGCCTCGCCGCCGTGGCGGGCGAGACCATCCTCCCCCTCTTTCGCGCCGACCATGGCCTTGAGGACAAGAGCGGCGGCTCCGGCCGTTTTGATCCGGTGACCCAGGCCGACAGGGCGGCCGAGGCGGCGATCAGGGCTGTCATTAGCCGCCTTCACCCCGACCACGGCGTCATCGGAGAGGAGTATGGGGAAGACCGTCCCAACGCGGAGTACGTGTGGGTTCTGGATCCCATCGATGGGACGCGAGCCTTCATCTGCGGCCTCCCCCTCTGGACGACCCTGATCGGCCTGCGTCATGAGGGCCGCCCTGTGGTCGGCGCGATCGGCCAGTCCTACCTCGGCGAGGTCTTTGTAGGCTCGGCCCGCGGTAGTCGACTGATCCGCCGGGATGGGGAAAAGGCTCTGCAGGTGCGCCCCTGCCCAGCCCTCTCCCAAGCCCTCGGGGCCACGACGGATCAGAACCTTTTCAAAAACGCGGAAGCTTTGGCCTTTGGCCGTCTTCGTGAGGCCGCCCGCCTCATCCGCTACGGCTGCGACGCCTACGCCTACGCCATGGTCGCCCTGGGTTCCCTGGACCTTGTGGTGGAGACCGGGTTGAAGGCCTGGGACATCGAGGCGGCCATTCCCCTCATCCAGGGCGCCGGCGGCATGATCGGCGACTGGTCCGGCGCGCCCATCGGTCGGAGCGGCGGCAGGATGCTCATCGCGGGCGATGAACGGGTCTTTACTGAGGTTTCGGCTTTGCTGGGGAGCGCCGCTTAGGGCGAACCGCATCGGGCGCGGGCGCAGCCTCGGCCTTGGCCTTGACGGCGCGCGGCTTTCTACCGGCCCTGGGCGCGTCCGCCGGAGCCAGGGCCGGATCGACTATTGCCGTCGGTTTGGGCGCACGGGGCCTTTTGGGCGCGCCCTTCGACGTCTGCGCCCTGGCGCCCGCGACGGGCGGTGCTGAAGGGACCACCCCAGGGAATAGGGTGCGCGCCACCTGGTCGAACGCTGACCAGAACATGGCTCGACGCGCGTTGGTCTCCATGAGGATTTCATGAAAAGCGCCAGGAACCTCGAGATACCGGCCAAGGGGCGCCCGCTCTGCGACGGCGCGCGCGGCGGCGTTGACCACAAGCTTTTCCGCCTCCGCCGCCACGACGACGAAGGGGATGGAAAGCTGCTCAATCCGCCGCGACGCCTTCACCCGCTCTGAGAGGATCAGCGCGAAGGCTAGCCAACCCCACGTGATCCCGCCTAGCCGAAGCTCGGGCTTCGCCAGGATCTGGGCGTGAAACCGATCCCAACGGGCTTGATCGTGGGTCAGGATGTTGGAGGCGAAGGTCTCCTCCAACGGATCCGTCGCCGGGGCGGCGAGCATGCGGCTGCGTCCGACGAACGTCATCAGCCACGCGATGCGCTGAACTGAAGCCAGGGTGCGCTCCCCCGTGTTCACCCCCAGCATGGGGGCGGACAAGACCGCCGCCGCAAAGCGCCCCTCGCCTTCGGCCAGGGCGAGGCTGGTCAGGCCTCCGCCCATGGAGTGGCCCAGAGCGATCCAGGGCCGTGGAAGCTGGCTGGCGAAGGCGGTCAGGAGGTCGTCGAGGTCCGCGATGAAAGGCCTCCATCCGCGGGCATGTCCCAGGAGCGGATCCGGGGCGAGGCGGGTGGACAGACCCTGGCCGCGCCAGTCGTGGATGAGGATGACGAAGCCGCGGGTCTGCAGCTCGCCGATCACCTCATAGTACTTCTCAATAGGCTCCGTGCGGCCGGGGCTCAGGATCACCGAACCGCGCGGCGCGCCGTGGGGCTGAAACACCGCCGCGCGAAGACGCAGTCCGTCTCGGGCCGTCAGCCAGTAGGCTTCGCCGCGTTCGGGCCGAAGCGCCCCGGGAATGGAGAGGAGCGGCGCGCCCGCCTCAGGCCCGTCAACCATGAGGACCTCCGGAGCGCGCCTGAGCCAACAGGGGCTGGAGCTTCATGGCGACGCTCATGTCGCCCGCCACCTTGAGCTTTCCACGCATGAAGGCTGACGCGGGATCCAGGGTTCCGCGGGCCAGAGCTTGGAAATCATCAAGGGAGACCTTGATGGTGCAATCGGCCGGACGATCCTCATTAGTCACATCCGGTCCGTCGATGACGATGAACCCCGCGCCCTTGAGATCGAATTTGACGGACTTCTCAAGGCCGACGCCGGAGCCAAGAGCGGTCTTGAACCGGTCTGTGATCTCTTCCAACGTGGCCATGTCGCTCCTTCCAGGACGGCGCGCCTCCGACCTGGGTCGTCCCGCCGGCGCCTGAAGGAGTAAATACGGCTCCGGGGGGCCGACACAAGAGCGAGCAGGAGCGCCATGACCTGGGATGCGGAAATCGAGGAGCTGCGACGCCGCGAGGCCCTGGCTGAGGGCATGGGCGGCGAGGATCGGGTTGCGCGCCAGAGGGCCTTCGGGAAGCTGACGGTCCGCGAACGGGTGGAGGCCCTGGCGGATCCGGGGTCCCTGCATGAGGTGGGCAAGATCGCTGGGGTCTCGGACTATGACGACCAGGGCCGACAGACGGCGTTTCGCCCGGCCAACAGGGTGTTCGCCAGGGCCCCGCCGACGCCCTCAATCCGTAAAGCCCGCGTCTATCAAAATCTGGCTACGCTTCGTGGGGCGATGACCTAGCCGCGCTTGAGAAACCTCAAGGTCATCCGGTCCGGCTCCACGGGCCGCCCCGGCAGAAGGGTTCGCGGCCGATGGGCCTTCGGATCCACGGCGTTGACGTCGCTCGACTGATCGAAGGTGAAGCCCGCCTCCGCCGCCATCTGGCGAACAAACGCCTCCTGTACGGCGCCGTTGGCGGCGAGGGGATCCTGCAGCCCCCCCGCCTCGCCCCGGACCTGAAGCACGCCGAGGACGCCGGCGGGCTTGAGGGCGACATAGGCGTCGTGAAACGCCTTCTCGGCGAGACCGGCGGCCATCCAGTGGTCGAGATTGAAGAACAGCACAAGGTCGGCTGCGCCCGCCGGGGCGAGGGCGCCGGAATGCGGGCCGAAGGTGGTGATCTCAAGATCGCCGTAGAGATCAGGCTGATCGGCGATCATCTTTCGATAGGCGGCGACCACCGGCGTCGCCGCCGGATCCGCCGGATTGGGCACCTCGAAGGTCGCCGCATAGAGCTTGCCCTTTCCACGCTTCAGATAGGGAGCGAGGATCCGCGTCCACCATCCTGCGCCCGGCCAGATTTCCACCACGGTCATGGACGGCTGCAGACCGAAGAAGGTAAGGGTCTCTGCGGGATGAAGGGCCTGATCCTTTTGCCGCTCGGCCGCTGTCCGCCAGGGGCCGGCCAAGGCCCAGCTCAGGCTTCCAGGCTCAGCCGCCTGCGCCGCCGCCTTGGGCTTGGGCGGCGCGCCGCGGCCGCAGGCGTCGAGGCCGAGGGCCAGGGCTCCGGCGACAAGGGCCCGACGCGACGGCGCCGCCGCTTGCCTGCTCTTCAGTCTCATCCTGATCCTATTCCGCTCCCTGGAGCCGTCCTTTCGCGCCAAAACGGCCGTCTCCTCCCGGCTGGTCAACCGGGCTTTTTGAAGCGCAGGGTCATGCGGTCGCTCTCGCCGATGGCGTCATAGCGGGCGCGGCTGAAGTTGGGGTCCACCGGCTTTCCGGGCTCGGCGCTCTGGCGCGTGGGAGGCAGCGTCCAGACGCCGAAGGGATAGTTTTTGGTGTCGGCCGGATTGGCGTTGACCTCCGAAGAGCCGTCGAGGTGGAAGCCCGCACGGCCGGCGGCGACCACCACGGTTTCAGTGGCGATGTAGCCGTTGCTCCATCCGGGCGCCTCGGGACCTGGGTCCGCCCTATGGTCCTCCACCGCCAGAATGCCGCCGGGTTTGAGGGCTGCGTAGGAGTCGCCCATGATCTTGTCGAGCTTCTTCATGGGCGCCCAGTTGTGAAGTTCGCGGGACGTCAGCACGAGATCCACCGTCTCGGGGGGCGCGAAGGGGCCCGAGGCGGACCCGAAGTTGGCGTATTCCACATGGCCGTAGATGGCGGTGTCGGAAAAGCGGGCTTCGAACGCCGCCCGCCCTCTGCGCGCGGCTTCCGACACTTGAGGATTGGAAAGGTCGGCTACCCCGGCGATATAGCGGCCGTGGGTGCGCGCCGCATAGGGCGCGAGGATTTGCGTCCAGTAGCCGGCTCCGGGCTGGAGATCCGCCACGGTCATGCCCGGCTGGAGACCCCAGAAGGTGAGGCTCTCTAGGGGATGGCGTTGGGGATCGCGCGCCACGTCCGCCGCAGGACGCCAAGAGCCCCTCAAGACCGCCAGGAGGACGTCGTCGTCCACGAACTTGGGCGCGGGCGCGCGCGCCGCGTCCTTGATGCTCTGCGCAGCCGCAGCCGGCCCGAAAACCGCCAGCAAGCCCAGCGCCGACAGCGCCGTCCGTCGTCCGATTACGCGCATTTCCCTCTCCCGAGCTAAAGCGCCGTCACCCTTGGACGGAGAGGCGGGGAAAGCAAGACCGGGATTTTGGGCGGTGAGATTTTCTCGCGCATCCCCTCTTGCAAGACACGGACGTCAAACACATCTCCAGCGCCGTGGCGGTGCCGGAAATCTGGGCCGCCATGGATGAGAAGACGCCCGATGGGTCTTTTCGTCCCGGAACGTGTCTGGCTCGCCAGGGCCAGGGACGATGCAACCTTGCTTAATTTGAGAAGGACCTGCCCATGCGTACCGTTGATTTTACCCCGCTTTATCGCTCCGTCGTTGGCTTTGATCGCCTCGCCGGTCTCCTGGAAGCCGCCTCGAAGGCGGACGCCGCTGGAGGATACCCCCCCTACAACATCGAGACCCTCGGTGAAAACGCCTACCGGATCGAGGTCGCCGTAGCCGGTTTCAAGGCCGCCGATCTCTCGATTGAGGTCAAAGAAAATCTGTTGACCGTCTCGGGGAAGAAGACCTCGGCTGATGATCAAAAGCGTTATCTGCACCGCGGCCTGGCGGAGCGCGATTTTGAGCGCCGGTTCCAGCTCGCGGACTACGTGATCGTCACCGACGCGCATCTTGAAGACGGACTGTTGTCCATCGTGCTGAAGCGCGAGCTTCCTGAGAGCCTCAAGCCCCGTCAGGTTCCCATCACCACCACTGCGGGAACTTCCACCCTGATCACCGGCGAGGCCGCCCGCGCAGCCGCGTAAGAGGCGCGTAGGACAAGCTCGCCGGAGGCGGCGAGGGTCTGGAGGCGGCGTTCGTCAGGGACGCCGCCTCTTTTGCGTTTATGCGGCGGCTTCATCGAGGCTGAGGTCGACGACGCCGCCCAGGTCCACGCCCCGCCAACTGGCCCCTGGCGTCCTCGCCCTGAGGAAGCTCGCCCCAAGAAGATCGGCCTGATCGAACACGGCTGCGGTGCACTCCGCGTCCACGAGGACGGCGTATCTGAGGCGGGCGTGGGCTAAGTGTGTAGAGGTCGAGCGGGCGCCCAGGGGAAGGGGCGCAAGACTCGCCGCGACGAGGGAGGCCTTTGTCAGATTGGCGCCGTTTAGGCGGGCGCCCCGCAGATCGGCCGCGCTGAGGTTTGCGCCGCGCAGATCCGCCCCCTCCAGGTTTGCGCCTTGCAACTGGCAGGACGATAAGTCCAAACCCACGAGGCACGCGTTCTTGGCTGAGAGGGCCGCCAGCTTGAGACCCTTCAAGCTCCCCTTGAGGGGACGCAGGTCTTCATTGTCGAACACGGCGTGCGCTCCCGCGCGCCCACCGGCGCCGCACCAGTCGTGGTGATCCCGGGCGCGTTGCAGCAGGGCGGCGATCTGGTCGGGCGAAAGGCTGGGCGGGTCGCGCACGACGCCCGTGAGATTGGCGCCCGACAGGCGCGCCCCGCCTGTGTCGACGCCTGTGAGAACCGCGCCCGAGAGATCAGCGCCCTCAAGGTTGGCGCCGCCGACCTGCGCGCCGTCGAGAACAGCGCCCCTGAGGCTGGCGTCCTTAAGATTGGCGCGGGAGAGAATGGCCCCACGCATGGAGCAGTCGGTGAAGTCGGCCCGGGCGGCGCCAGCGTCGCACAGTTGGGAGCCGTCGAGGGTCGCCCCTGAGAAATTCACCCGGTCAAGATCGCCGAGGCGCTTCTCATGGGAGACCACCGAAAGTCCGCGCGGACCGGAGACGGCGATCTGGCCCTCGCGAAAATCCGCCTGGGTCAGGTCCGCCTGGGACAGATTCGCGCCCCGCAGACTGACCCCACGCATATCCACGCGCTTGAGGCTCCCCCGTGAGAGATCCGCATCGCGCAGATCGCACCCGAACAGCGTCGCCCGGTCCAGGATGACGCCGGCCATCATCGCGCCATTAAAGGAGGATCCGGTGAAATCCGCCTCCGCAAGGTTGCGCTTGGCGAGGTTCAGACCATCAAGATTGGCGAATCGAAGGTTGATCCGGCGCCCGCCCGGCTTGCCCGTCAAAAGCTTTTCATGGGCGAGAACCAACATGTCCAGTTCGCCCTGGCTCAGGCGATGACGACCCGCGCGCGGTGCGTTGTTAGAAGACACCTCAAACCCCGCTTCCTATCCTGACAGCGTCAATTTATCGCAGGCTTATGGCCGAGCTGTTAACGCTGAGGGGTCGGACGGGGCGGGTGTGGGTCAGAGGCCCTTGATGATGCCTTCAACCATCTTTTTTGCGTCGGCGAACAGCATCATGGTGTTGTCCTTGAAGAACAACTCGTTCTCCACGCCGGCATAGCCCGATCCCATCCCCCGTTTGACGAAAAGGACGGTTCGCGCCTTCTCCACTTCGAGGATGGGCATGCCGAAGATGGGGCTCTGCGGATCGGTTTTCGCCGCGGGGTTGGTCACATCGTTGGCGCCGATGACGAAGGCCACGTCCGCCGTAGCGAACTCGGAGTTGATGTCCTCCAGTTCAAACACCTCGTCGTAGGGCACGTTGGCTTCGGCGAGGAGCACGTTCATATGTCCCGGCATCCGCCCAGCGACGGGGTGGATGGCGTACTTCACCTCGACGCCCTCCTTCTTCAGCACATCCGCCATTTCACGCAGGGCGTGCTGAGCCTGGGCCACCGCCATGCCGTACCCAGGGACGATGATCACCTTGGACGCATTCTTCATAATGAAGGCCGCGTCATCGGCGGAGCCCTGTTTGACGGGACGGGTCTCAACCTTGCCCCCGCCCGCTGCGGCGGTGTCGCCGCCGAAGCCGCCGAGGATCACCGAAATGAAGCTCCGGTTCATGCCCTTACACATAATATAGCTGAGGATGGCGCCGGAAGAGCCGACAAGAGCGCCGGTGATGATCAGGGTGGTGTTGGCCAGGGTGAACCCCAGGGCCGCCGCAGCCCAGCCGGAATAGCTGTTGAGCATGGAGACCACGACGGGCATGTCCGCCCCGCCGATGGGAATAATGAGGGTGACGCCGGCGAGAAGGGCGAGGGCGAAGACGGCCCAGAACGCCCAGATCGCCGCACCGCCGCTGGCGACCAGAAGTACGATTAGAAGGACGATCGCCCCAGCGATGGCCAGGTTGAGAATATGTCGGGCCGGCAGAATGATCGGGGCCCCGCTCATGTTGCCGTTGAGTTTGGCGAAGGCGATGAGGGAGCCGGTGAAGGTCACGGCGCCGATTGCGACCCCGACCGAAAGCTCGATCAGGCTCTCTAGCTTGATGCCGCCCGCCTCAGCGATGCCGTAGGCGGCGGGGGTGTAGATGGCGGCCACGGCCACGAGGCAGGCGGCCAGGCCCACGAGCGAATGGAACGCCGCCACCAACTGGGGCATGGCGGTCATCTCCACCCGGCGCGCGACGACGGCGCCGACGCCGCCACCGACGGCGACGCCCGCGAGGATAAGTCCCACGGTGACGGCGTCGAGGGCGCCCTGGCTCCACAGGGTCGACAAGGCGGTCACCACTGCGATGGTCATGCCGATCATGCCCATTTGGTTGCCGCGCCGGCTGGTGACGGGGCTGGACAGGCCCCGCAACGCCAGAATGAACAGCACCCCGGAGACGAGGTAGAGGATAGCCGCCAGATTGGCGTTCATTCGTGTGACCCCCGGATCAAAATCGTAAACTGCGCGAGGGCACAGGACGGCTCAAGCCGGTCCCGTCGCCGCTCCGCCTGCGCCCCCTGGCGAAGGCTCGCCTTTAGGCTCAAGCGGCCTTTTCCTTCTTCTTGTACATGGCGAGCATGCGTTGGGTGACGAGAAAGCCCCCAAATATATTCACCGCGGCCAAGCCTGCGGCGAAGGCGCCAGCGCCTTTGCTGACCCAAACGTGCGCGCCTGGCGCCTCCCCGGCCGCCCCGTGGGCGGCGGCGGCCAAAAGGGCGCCGACGATGATCACCGATGAAATCGCGTTGGTCACGGCCATGAGGGGCGTGTGCAAGGCCGGCGTGACGCTCCACACCACGTAGTAGCCGACGAAAATGGCGAGAACGAAAATCGCCAGGCGGAAGACGGTCGGATCGACGACGTCCATAGTCACGCTCCCTTCAGGTTGGGGTGCACGATGGCCCCGTCGCGCGCCACGAGCGCTCCTTTGAGGATCTCATCCTCCCAATCCGGGGCGAGGACCTTCTCCTTGGAGAGAAGCAGGGCGGCGAAATTGACGAGGTTACGCGCATAAAGATTAGAGGCGTCGGCCGGAATGCGGGCCGGAAGATTGGATATCCCCAAGATCTTGGCGCCGGTGTCGGTGATCACCGTCTCGCCGGCCTTGGACCCCACCACATTGCCCCCCTGTTCGACGGCGAGGTCGATAAGGACGGAGCCGGCTTTCATGGAGGCCACCTGCTCGGCTGAGACCAGACGCGGCGCCGCGCGGCCCGGGATGAGGGCCGTGGTGATGACGATGTCCTGCTTTTGGATATGGGTGGAGACCAAGGCGGCCTGCTTGGCCCGGTAGGCCTCCGACATCTCCTTGGCGTAGCCCGCGGCGGTTTCCGCCGCCTTGAACTCCTCGTCCTCCACCGCAATGAATTTAGCGCCGAGGCTCTCCACCTGCTCTTTGGTGGCGGGCCTGACGTCAGTGGCCGTGACCACCGCCCCTAGGCGCCTGGCGGTGGCGATGGCCTGCAGGCCGGCGACGCCGACGCCCATGATGAAGACCTTGGCGGCGGCGACGGTTCCGGCCGCCGTCATCATCATGGGTATGGCGCGCCCATAGGCCTCCGCGGCTTCGATGACCGCCCGATATCCGGCGAGGTTGGCCTGGCTGGAGAGGGCGTCCATGGACTGGGCCCTGCTGATGCGGGGCACAAACTCCATGGCGAAGACAGAAGCGCCGGCGCCTGCCAGAGCCTCAAGGGTAGGACGATCCCCATAGGGATTCAAAAGCGCCACGACCACTGTTCCGGGCTTCACCGCAGCGATCGCGCCGGCCTCCGGCGCGCCCACGCCGAACACGAGCTCGGCAGCGGCCAGGGCGTCAGCGGCGCTCGAGGCGATTTTCGCGCCGGACGCCACATAGTCGGCGTCGGCGAAGGCCGCCCCCGCGCCCGCGCCGGTCTCGACAAGCACGTCAAAGCCCATAGCGATCAATTTCTTGACGCTCTCGGGCGTCGCGGCGACCCGGGTCTCCCCGGCGCGCCTTTCCTTCAAGACCGCGATTACAGAAGCCATTCATCCCCCATCGGCGTAGTGGGTGGAATTGATGAGGGGTTAAGCTGATCCTGTCTAGTCCGCCTTATCCTTCGGCGCCCCGCAGGCGCGCGCCCGTGGCTTTGGCGACGGCGGCGACGATCTTTTCCGAGGCGGCCTCGATCTCGGCGTCGGTGAGGGTGCGCTCCTGGGGCTGAAGGGTCACCTCGAGGGCGACGGATTTCTGGCCCGCATCAACGCCAGGCCCTTCGTAGACGTCGAACACGCGCACGCCCGCGATGAGCGCCCGATCGGCGCTTTGCGCCGCCCGAACCAGGTCGCCCGCGGCGCGGTCTCGCGCCACGACGAAGGCGAAATCCCGGCCAACCGGCATGAACGGCGACAAGGCCAGGGGCGGCTTGGTCTTTACGCCCTTGCGTTTGGGGTCCGGCAGCGCTTCAAGGGTGAGTTCGAAGGCGTAAAGGTCTCCGTCCACGTCGAGGGCCCGAAGCACCCGCGGATGCAGGGCCCCGAACTCGGCGATCAGGGTCTTAGGTCCAAGTTGCAGCCGCGCGGACCGCCCAGGACGCCACCAAGATCCGCTAGCGTCAGGCACGAGCTGCAGGGCGCCCATGGGGGCGCCAAGCTCGTCCAGCAGGGCCAACAGATCGCCTTTCAGGGCGAAGAGCGGGTTCTCCCCACCCCCATCCCAACGGCGGGGCGGATCGTTGCGGACTAGGGCGGAGACGACGGTTCGCTGATCCTCAGGTTGGTCGCCATGAAACACCGGCCCGATCTCGAAGAGGGCCACATCGCCAAAGCCCCGGGCCGTGTTGCGCGCGGCGGCGTCGATGAGCCCGGGGAGCGCGGAGGGGCGCATGCAGTCGAGTTCGGAGGCGATGGGATTGGCGAGAACAAGGGCGTCAGCCCCGCCGCCAAAAAGGGCGGCGGACGCGCGCGGGATGAAGGACCAGCCCACGGTCTCCTGATAGCCCAGGGCCGCAAGGGCGCGGCGGCCGGTGCGAACCCGCGCCTGCTTGGCCGTCAGCACGCCTGCCGGGCGCGCCGGGGTGGGCGCAAGCGGCGTGGAAGGCAGCTTGTCGAACCCGGCGATGCGGGCGACCTCCTCCACAAGGTCGGCGGCGCCCTGAACATCGCGGCGCCAGGTCGGCGGGGTCACCACGAGCGCCGCGCCGTCTCCTTTGATGCTGAAGCCCAGCTTGGTCAGAATCTCGCCGATGGCGTCCGCGCTCAGCTCAAGGCCCGAGAGGCGGCGAACGTAATCCGGGTCAAAAGCGATGGGCGCCGGCGGTTCCGGCGGCGCGCCGGCGATGACGACTTCGGACGGCTCCCCGCCGCAGAGCTCAAGGATGAGGCGCGTGGCCCGCTCGAGCCCGTCGATGACCGCGCCCGTATCGACGCCCCGGGCGAAGCGGTACTGGGCGTCGGAGGAAATTCCCGTGTCCCGCCCGGTCTGAGCGGTGCGGAGGGGATCGAAAAGCGCGCTTTCCACGAAGACGTGACGGGTCTCCAAGGAACACCCCGTACTCTCCCCGCCCATGACGCCGCCGAGGCCGACCGCCCCTGACCCGTCGCCGATGACGCACATTTCCGGCCCGATCGCGTAGGTCTTGCCGTCCAGCGCGAGAAGACGTTCCCCGTCCCGACCGAGGCGCGCCTCCAGATACCCTCCGGCGATCTTCTGCGCGTCATAGACGTGCAGCGGCCTCGCCCGGTCGTAGGAGAGGAGATTGGTCACGTCCACAAGGGCGGAGATCGGGCGAAGGCCAATGGCGCGAAGCCGCTTTTGCAACCACTCCGGCGAGGGCCCGTTGACCACGCCGCGGATCAGGCGCCCTGCGAAGAGGGGGCAGGCGCCGCTGTCGTCCAGACGAACGTCCACGGGGCATGGAAACTCCCCAGGAACCGGCGCAACCGGCCGGTCAATAAGGGCTCCCACGCCGGCCGCGGCCAGGTCGCGAGCGATGCCGGCGACACCGAGCCAATCGGGTCGGTTGGGGGTGACTTCAAAGTCGATCACCGGATCGGCGCCGAAGAGGGTCGCCGCGGGAAGGCCAACCTCAAGATCCGGATCCAGATCAAGGATGCCGTCGCTTTCTTCGGAAACCTCAAGCTCCTTGGCCGAACAGAGCATGCCGTCGGAGACGACCCCTCTCACGGGCTTCTGGGACAAGGTCACGCCCAGTCCGGGCACATAGGCGCCGATGGGGGCGTAGATGGTGACGAGGCCCGCGCGGGCGTTGGGCGCGCCGCAGACGATCTCCTTTATGCCGTCCACCGTGTCGACCTGACACACCCGCAACCGGTCGGCGTTGGGGTGGCGGGCCGCTTCAAGGATCCGAGCGACGCTGAAGGGCGCAAGTTTGGCCGCCGGGTCGAGCACATGCTCAACTTCGAGCCCAGCCATGGTCATGGCCGCGGCGATGTCGTCGACGGAGCGATGGGTGTCCAGATGATCGCGGAGCCAGGAGAGGGTGAACTTCATGGCGGGCTTCAGCTCAGGCCGGACGCGGGATTGGGGGCGCTGAACGCGCTGAATCCGTAATGGGCGAGCCAGCGCGTGTCGCTGGCGAACATGTCGCGCAGGTCCGGGATGCCGTACTTCAACATGGCCAGCCGGTCGATGCCGAAGCCGAAGGCGAACCCCTGCCAGATGGCGGGATCCAGTCCGCAGTTCTTGAGCACATTGGGGTGCACCATGCCGCAGCCCACCACCTCGAGCCAGTCCGAACCCTGCCCGATCCGCAACTCGCCGCCGGAGCGATCGCACTGAATGTCCATCTCCGCCGAAGGCTCGGTGAAGGGGAAATGGTGGGGACGAAACCGCGCGCCCACCCGATCGGTCTCGAAGAAGCGCGCGATGAACGTCTCAAGGGTCCACTTGAGGTGACCCATGTGAATGGCGCGATCGATGACGAGCCCCTCCATCTGGAAGAACATGGGCGTGTGGGTCTGGTCCCAGTCTTTCCGATAGGTGCGCCCAGGCACGACGATGCGAATGGGCGGCTCCTGGCTCCCGGTGAATGCGGGCGCAGGGGCATGGTTGTCCTGGCGCATCGTGCGGACCTGCACCGGAGAGGTGTGGGTGCGCAGAAGCCGGCGCTCGCCGTCGGGGCCGGGGGCGAGGAAGAAGGTGTCGTGCATCTCCCGCGCCGGATGCTTGGGCGGAAAGTTCAGGGCCGTAAAATTGTGGAAGTCGTCCTCGATGTCGGGCCCCTCGGCGACGGAGAACCCGAGGTCTGCGAAAATCGCCACCATTTCGTCCATAACCTGTTGGGTGGGGTGAACGGCGCCGCGACGACGGGGCGGTGGCGGAAGGGTGAGGTCCACGCGATCTTCACGCAATGTCCGCTCGAGGGCCTCGTCCTCAAGTTCGGTCCGGCGGGCGGCGATGCGCGCGGCCACGCGGTCGCGAAGGCCGTTGATGAGCGGACCCTGTTCGCGCCGCTCATCGGGCGACATAGCGCCCAGGGATTTCAAAAGGGCGGCCACCGAGCCCTGTTTGCCGAGGGCGGAGACGCGGATCGCCTCAAGGGCGGAGAGGTCGCCTGCGCCGGCGATGGCGGCGCCAAGGTCGTTTTCGAGTTGGGCTAGATCGGTCATGCTCGTCCTGGAACTGCGCGCGCGGGGCGTGCGCCCCGGCTTGGCGGAGGCCCGGAGGGACGCGCTAAAGCGCCCGCCCGGGACAGGGGCCTGGCGCGCTCTCCCAAGGGCGAGCGCTCCAAGCCAAGGCCCGACGACGCCGCTGGACCGGCCTGGCCTCGTTCCCCTGCAGGAACAAGACGGCAGGCTCTTAAGCCAGGGCGGCGCGGACCTTGTCGGCGATGGCCTTGAAGGCGGCGGGATCTGCGGACGCGATGTCCGAAAGCACCTTGCGGTCGATCTCAATGCCCGCCGCATCAAGGCCGGCGATAAATCGAGAGTAGGTCAGGCCTTCGAGCCGGGCGGCGGCGTTGATGCGCTGGATCCAAAGGGAGCGGAAGCTGCGCTTGCGCACCTTCCGGTCCCGATAGGCGTACTGACCGGCGCGGTCGACGGCGGCGCTAGCCACGCGAATGGTGTTCTTGCGGCGTCCGTAGAAGCCCTTGGCCTGCTCGAGGACTTTTTTATGCTTGGCGTGGGACGTGACGCCCCTTTTAACGCGAGCCATGTGATTTCACCTTAAGATCTGGAGAAAAGAACGATTTCAGTCGCGGCTAGCCGTAGGGCAGCCAGGACTTGATGTTCTTCGTGTCGGCTTCAGACATGACCTTGGTCCCGCGATGCTGGCGGATGTACTTGGCGCTATGGCTGATGAGGCGGTGACGCTTGCCGGCGACGCCGGCTTTCACTCGACCCGACGCAGTGATCTTAAAGCGCTTTTTCGCGCCCGACTTGGTCTTAAGTTTCGGCATTTTGCAGCGGGCGGCGAGCGCCCGTCCTTCTCATAAGAAAAGCACGATGAGCCGCCATGGCATGCCATTAGCCAGGCGACCCCGATGGGAGGCGGCTAGCTACGCGAAAAGGCCCGCGCGCGCAACAGGTTTGCGCGTAACTGGAGGGAGCGCCGCAATCGCCCGGTGCAGGGCGCGCAGCATCTGTCCGGTAGCCGCAAGGGGCCGAACGCCGCGAGAGGCGCGATCCTGGCGCCGATCCCTACAAGGCGTCCCGAATGACGACGCGCCCATAGGCCTTGGGGTGATGGCGTTTGAGATAGGCGGCGAGCCGGTCCGCCTCAGCGACCTGGGCTTCGCCGCCCGGTTTGACGACGATCCGGCCGCCTGCCGAGGCGGCGACAGCCACCAGTTCAAAAAGTCGTTCTTCCGCGCCCCCGCTCTCCCCGGGCCCCTCCTTAGACGCCTTTCGGGCGAGATGATGAAGAACATGCTCCGGATCATAAGGCGTCTCGCCGTTGAGACGATAGATCCTCACCCCGCTGCGCTCCACGACCACGACGAGACCGGGCGCCGTGTCGGTTTCAGGGCCTGCGGCGGCGTCTTCAGCGCCCGGGGCGACCCCGGCCCCTATGAGAAATCGCCGCAGCTCAAGGACCACGGGCGCGGTGAGGTTCTTGGTGTGGGGCTTGAGAAGCCTCAGCTCCTTGCGCCCCACCCTAAAGACGAAGAGATCGCTGTCGCGCGCCTCCGCATGACCGAGGACCCCGAAGAGGCTGAGGACCTGACCCCAGACCAGGTGGGTGTTGAGCGGATCCTGGAAAATCATGTCCAGGGTCCGCCGCTCAACGCCGGTGGGCGTAGACGGCGGGACCGGCCCAGGAGACGAAGCATACGGTTGAAGATCGTCTGTCATCGTTGGATTCTCTGACGTTTAAGCCCGACGCAGGCAGGTCGAGACGGCTCGCCGTGCAGCGAACGCCGGACCTATATTTGCGTGATGTCCGCTTTCAGCTGGTGGTATTGATCGCGGTCCAATTCCCCCCGGGCGTAACGCTCGTCGAGGATGTCCCGGGCGCCCTTCTTGGGCAGATCATATTTGCGGTGAGCGCTATAGGAGTAGCCCCAGTTCCCGAGCCCCGAGAAGAGCAGGAAGATAAAGCCGAGCCATAGAACCCAGCCCCAGCCGAAGAACCAAGTGTTCATATCGTTATGCATGGCGATCGCGATCCTTAGCGCTTTAATGTTGAAATCACGGCCAAAATCTGGTCGGAGCCCGTTTGGGTCGAACTTCGGACTGGTGGAAGTATAGTGGCGGCGAGCATGGCCAAAAGCCTCGGAAACTACTCAGCGGGCCATCAAGGCGTTGGAAGCCGCTCCCTTTGCGCCCTAGTGCCGATCGAGATAGTCGGCGAGCGACTGGTTAAACTGGGAGAGCCCCTCCTCAAGATAGTCGCTGGCGAGGGGGATCTCGGCGATGTAACGCGGCACGCGCCGGCGGGCGACGTCGCCTGCGGCTATCCTGGCCGAGCGCCAGTCCGACAGGTTGAAATCGCCCCGGCCGATCCAAAGCAGGGCGATGAGGTCGCGTTGCTCATCGTCATTGAGGTCGCTGACAGCGCTTGAGAGTTCATGCAGCGTCTGGTCGTGGGGTCCAAACTCCAAGGCGTCCACGCTCTCATCGTCGCTGGGATTGGATCCGCTGTCAGGATCGGTCTGTTCGAGCTTGGCGTCAAACTCCCGCGCCTTCAGGAGAATCTCGAACGCGACGTCTGGAGGGATGGTGAGTTCAGGCATAAAGGGCTCCTTAAGGCGATGGGTCGCCTCCCTAGGCGTGCGTTTCTCGTGTCCGGGTAGAGACATGGCTCAGAGGTTTCTGACGACGAGGACGGGACACGGTGCGTGTCGCGCCACCGCTTCAGCTACACTGCCGAGGAGCACGCGTTCCAAGCCTTCGCGGCCATGGCTGCCGATGACCAGGAGGTCCGCCGGCCAAGCCCGGGCCATATCGACGACGCCTTCCGCAGGGTCTCCCATGGGGGTGAACCTCGGGGCGCCGGCGGGCGGCTGGACCTCGCCGTCGAGGGCCGCGAGGACCTCGCAGATCTCCGCGTCGGGCGCGCGGCCAAGGTCGGCGGAACCGACCGCCAACCATCCCGCGTCGGAGACTTCTGGGGCGCAGGCGTGCACGAAGGCCACCTCGGCTCCCAGGGACGCGGCCAGTTTGAGGCCGATGCGCGTTGCGTGGACGCCCGCGGCGCTCATGTCTACGGCGATGAGGACTTTGCGAAAAAGGCGAGGGGTCGGGGCGTCGGCGGGCGCGCCGGTTGCGACCGGCGTCGCCAAGCTTTCCTGCGGTGCAGGCTCGCGCGCGTCCCCGATCATTGCGCGACGGCCGGCGTGGTGCGGTCAAGCCTTGGAGCCTCCGCCGACTGAGCGGGCCCGCCCCCGGGCCTCATGGGCGCCGGGCGCGATTGCGCCATGAGGAGGCTGACGATGACAATGAGGCAGCCCACGCTGAGGCTAAGGATCGCCACGGGCGGCGAGACCGCGGACATGAGCGTCCTGGGGCTGGAGAGGCGCGTCTGAACGAACACCGTGGCGCGAGGAATGAGGTCCACGAGCCGGTGCGCTGTGACCTCGAGGTTGGGAATAAGGTCGCTGTGCCCCGGAAGGGTCGCGAGGCGGCCTGCGAGGCGCTCCCCGGCGGCCTTGGCGTTCATCCGAGAAAGCTCGGCCGCCTCCTCCCAGGGATCGACGCCAAGGCGGGTCAGGGCGGAGAGGACGCTCAGGGGCGCAGGTCCGCCGCCATCGCCCAAGACGGAGAAAAGGAAGGCGTTATAGGACTTGTCCAGGCATTTGGAGGCGAACGCGCCTTTCGAGTCGGTCAAACGGACGTCTCCCCGCCAGAAGGTTTCGGCGCGGGCGGCCAAGGCTCACACAACGCAACGCGCAGGCCCGGCATAAACCTCCCCGCGCCAGGGGTGCAGCCTCGGAAAATACCCAAGGACCGTCTACCCCAGGGCGGCCTCCCCCCGGCACCTCCCCCGTCCTCACTCCAGAGCGTGAAGGCCATCCGCCTGTCGTCGGGCCCAAACCGGGCCCGAGGGCTGGTGAACGCCGCGCCGCAGCCCAAAGGCGCCGGAACTGTCCCGAGTGCTCGAATGCAACGTCCGCCATCGCGTCCTCAGCGTTCATGTCGCACGATCCCTCGGCGCGGGCGCGTCCGCCTTGCGTTGGATCAGGCGCAGGCCCGCGCCCGAAGCAAAAGGCTCAGCGCAGGATTTCGCTGCGCCGGACCGATCGGCCGGCGGAGAGGGCGAGGAGGATAGCCGGCGCGACGATGCACGCGCCCATCCAGAAGGGGCCGTTGATACTGACCTTGGAGAAGACGAGACCCGCACAGAGGGGACCGGTGACCCGAGCCAGGGCGCCGGTGGCGTTGTTGAGGCCCAGGACCTGTCCTTGGCGGTCAGCGTCGGAGTTTCTGGAGATCAGCGCGGAAACGTTGGGAAACGCCACAGACTGGCCAAAGGCCATAAGGGCCATGAGACCGGTAGTGGAGAGGAGCCCGATGGAGAAGGGCAGGACGGCCGTGGCGAGGACCGTGAGGCCCATGCCGACGGCGAGCATGGTCGCTTCGCCAAACTGGCGCGACAACCGTCCCGTCAGAAACCACTGGGCGATGGCGTTGGTCACGCCCACGAAGCCAAACACCAGTCCCACCTCCCTCGGTCCCCAGCCAAAGCGATGTTGGCCCCAAAAGCCGAAGGTTGACTCGATGCCGGTGAAGGCGGCGCCGGAAACAAGGGTGAGGATAAGAAGGCGTCCGATCACCGGGTGCGCGCTGGCCTTCCCCAACATGGCCCATCGGCTGGGTTGGTTGCGTGGTCCATGATGGCGCGCCCGGCTTTCCTTGACGAGGAGGAGCACGCCGAGGGCCGAGCACCCCCCAAGAAAGGAGGCGGCGAGGAAGGGAAGACGAAAGCCCACGGGGCCAAGGGCGGGCTGAGCGAGGAGGCCGGAAAGGGAGGGGCCGACGATGAAGCCAATATTGAACGCGACGCCGATGCGGGCGAGCTTGCCGGCGCGGTCCTCAGGTCGGGTGACGTCGGCGATATAGCCCTGCACCACCGACCCGTTGCCGGCGAACATTCCCCCGAATAGACGGATCACGAAGGCGGCGTAGATGTTCGGGGCGAAGGCCATGAGGCCGTAACAGATGCAGTTGCACGCGAGGGTGGACAAAAGCACCGGCTTTCGCCCGATCCGATCGGACAGCCTTCCCCAAAACGGCTCGCCCACGAACGAGCCGATGGAGTAGGCCGAAAAGATCAAAGCCACCTGCCAGGCCGAGGCGTGGAATGAGGCGGCGTAGAAGGGCAACAACGGGATAACCATCCCGAAGCCCAGGAGATTCATGAAGACGACGAACAACAGGGTCGGCAGAGCCGCCGGCGACGGCTCCGCCGCAGACGCCGTGGCGGTTGCGGTCATTCGGGGGCTGATAAGCTGACCGGCGCCCGGCGGCAACCCCGAACGTGGGCATCTAAGGCCAAGGTGCGGTCAAGCGTCTGGGCTTTATTTCGGCGCGAGGATCATGATCATCTGCTTGCCTTCCATCCGCGGCTCATATTCGACCTTGGCCACGGGCTCGAAATCCACCTTCACCTGCTGCAGCAGCTTCATGCCCAGCTCAGGGTGCGCCAGCTCGCGGCCGCGGAAACGAAGAGTGACCTTCACCTTGTCCCCCTCTTCGAAGAACCGGTGCATGGCCTTGGCCTTCACTTCGTAGTCGTGGATGTCGATGTTGGGTCGAAGCTTGATTTCCTTGACCTCAACGACTTTCTGACGCTTACGCGCTTCGTTTTTCTTTTTCTGCTCCTGGAACTTATACTTGCCGAAGTCCATGATTTTGCAGACCGGCGGATCGGCGTTCGGAACAATCTCGACCAAATCCAGGCCCGCCTCTTCTGCGGCCTCGATGGCCGCATCCGTCGGCATGACGCCCTGCTTCTCGCCATTCTGATCGATCAGGAGAACGCGCGGAACGCGGATGTCTTCGTTGATGCGCGGTCCATCCTTGACCGGCGGCGCTTGCATGGGGCGGCGAATAGGGGTGGCCTCTCTCGACTATTGATGGGAGCGGTCGAAGGCGCATTTATGCCTTCGGACGCCTTACTATATGGCGAAATGCTGAAAAGTCATCAAGCTGACGGTGGAAGAAGCGGCATTAGGCGCTCCAACACCGACTTTGGCTCCACATCCGCAAGATCCGCGGCCGAAACAACCTGCATGGCGGCTCTCGGCGCATAGAGGCTGGGATCCGACACCCGCGTGCAGAAGAGCATAACGCCCGGCGCCCCGGCGTAGGCCGCCATGTGGGTCGGCCCAGTATCGTTGCCGACGCACAGGAGGGACTCCGCGCCGAGGGCTGCGAAGTCCGCCTGACTGAGTTCCGCCGCGGTGAGATCAACGCTCAAGGGGGCGGAGGCGGCGATGATCCGCGCCAGGGGCGTCTGCTCGGGTCCGCCGGCGACGGCGACGCCCACGCCGCGCTCGCAAAGGGCCGCGGCGAGGGCGGCGTAGTGGTCCGCAGGCCAGAGCTTTTCCGGTCGGGATGCGGACGCGCCGGGTATGAGCAGGGCGAACGGGCGGCGAAGACCGAATCGATCGCTGAGGGTCTGAAATCCAAGAGCCTTCGTGGTCCGAAGAGAGGCCTCAACCGCGAAGGTGAGGTCGGGAACCGGCGCTGCGCCATAGGGATAGGCCGGCCCGACGCCGGCCGCATGCAGCTGATCGGCGAGACGATCCAGATTGTGCATGGCGTTGCGGTCCCTCCGGCGCTGGGGATGGGAGCCGAACCGGGCGATGCCGGACCACTCGGGGGGGCGCGGCAGGAGCGCCCACCAGAGGCGGGTGGACCCTGCGGAGGTCTGCAGGTCATAGACCCGATCATAGCGTGCTCGCCGCAGCCGCCGGGCCATGGCGATCCAGTCCCGCTTGCGAGCGGGGCGGCCGTCGATTTCGATGGCGTCAAAAAATCCTGTGGCTTGAGCAAGCGCTTCGTAGGCGGGCGTGGTCAGGAGGGTGATGCTGCTTTCGCGATGCGCCCCGCGGATGGCCTGAAAAGTAGGAAAGACTTGGGCGAAATCGCCAAGAGCCCCGAATTTGATCACAAGGATACGCTTCACCGCCCGCCCCGTGAGAGGACCGTCTCGTAGACCTTTAGGGTGTCGGAGGTCATGCGGTCTAAAGAGTAAAGGGTCCGCGCCCGGGCCTGGCCGGCCCGGCCCATGGCGGCGCGGCCGTCGGGTCCCAGGGCGAGCAGACGGGCGAGGGCCTCGCTCCAGGCATGAACATCCCCAGGCGCCACGCGCAGACCGGTGACGCCGTCCACCACCGTCTCGCGCACCGCGCCATGGTCTGCGGCGAGGACGGGTCGGCCCATGATTTGCGGCTCCACGGCCGTTCGGCCGAACGCTTCAGGCTCAAGGGATGGGGCGGCGGCGGCGGCGGCCAGGCGGTAGGCGGCGGGCATGTCCGCCACGTGACCCACAAGGCGAACCGAGCCCGTGAGGGCCTTGGCGGCGATAAGATCCTGAAGCTCCGCCCGATACCCTTTGCGGCCCTGGTCATCGCCGGCGAGGATGAGGAGAACCTCATCCCGACCGGTCCGCCCGCGCAGTTGGTCCAAAGCCTCGATGAGCAGACGCTGTCCCTTCCAGCGGGTCAGCCGTCCGGCGAGGAGGAGAATCAAGCGCCGCTCGTCCGGCCCGACGCCCCAAGCCTGACGCAGGGCCTCGACGCGCTCCGGCGACACCTGGTCAGGGTCGAAGCGGGTGAGATCGACGCCCCGGGGAATGGCCACGAGGGCGGCGCGGTCGACCCCATGCTCGCGAACGATATGCTCAAGGGTGAAGGCAGAGTTGGCGATGGTCATATCGCCCCGGGTCATGATGCTGTTGTACCAGCGCTTGATCCCGGAGCGGGCGTTGTAGACGCCGTGGTAGGTGGTGACGAGGGGAATGCCGGCCCGGCGCGCCGCGTAGAGGGCGGAAAAGGCGGGCGCCCTGGACCGCACATGGATGAGGTCAACCCCTCCGCGCCGCGCCAGGCTCAGGAGGCGGTGTGCATTGGCGCCGAGGATCAGGGGATTTTTGCTATCAAGGGGAAGACGCGCATGCTCAGCGCCCAAGGCCGTCAGGGGCTCTACGAGGCGCCCCCCGGCGGACGCGACAAAGGCGCGCCCGCCGTGGGCGAGGAGGGCGGCGGCGACGTCAAAGGTGGTCTGCTCGACGCCGCCGGTATCAAGGGCGGGAAGAACCTGAAGCACCGAAAGGGGACGGGGGGCGGCGGTCACGGGCGCGGTTGTGACGCGGCGCACGGTTGGCGTCCAGCAGATCGGATCGCGATCCTCCCGGTTCAGACGGATAAAGGTGGCATTCGGGCGAAACTGAAACATCTGCGCCGTAATCAGGGTTCACGAGGGCGCGCGGTGGAGACGAATTCATGATCTTGAGGGCGACGTCAAAGGCCCTGAGCCTACGGTCCTGGTTTTTGGCGGCGGCGGCGCTGTGCGCGGCGCCGGCCATGGCTCAAGCGCCCACGCCCACCTCCGCGCCGCCGGCTTCGGCCCCGTCCCCCGCTCCGACGGGAACCGACGCCCCGGCGCCCCCCGCCCAGGGCGTCGTCAGCCAACCCACCGCAGCCGTTCGCGGGGATGACGATGTGGACCAGGCCATCGCAGACTTCACGCGCGCCCCGGCCGGCGACGCCGCCAACGCCGCCCCTGACGATGGTCCGCGCCAGATTCACGGCGAGGTCGGCGCGGCCATCGGGTCGAGGGGCTATCGTTCGGGCTACGCGGAGGCCGAAATCCCTATTGGGTCCGACAGCACCCTGGGCGTGGCGGTGGGCGAGAGCCAACAGCAGCTCTATAAGCATGGGCCCACGGTCACGGGGAAGTCCCTCTCCCTCAGCCTGGTGGTAGGCCAGCCGGAGCTTCCCAAGGCGTGCGAGGCGGCCCCGCCCCAAGACGAGGGCCAGCCTACATCCCTCTGGGCGCAGCAGATGCACGACGCCGCCGCCTACAGCGCTCCGGCGTGCCGGCCGTTGGCGGGTTACGGCCTGGGCTTCCAGGACCGTCCGCCGCCTCAGCCCTAGTCTGCGTCCATCTTCAGGGCGGCGATGAAGGCCTCCTGGGGAATTTCGACCTTGCCGAACTGGCGCATGCGCTTTTTGCCCTCCTTTTGTTTATCGAGGAGTTTGCGCTTGCGGCTGGCGTCGCCCCCATAGCATTTGGCTGTCACGTCCTTGCGCAGGGCCCTGACGGTCTCCCGCGCGATGATCCGGCCGCCGATGGCGGCCTGCACCGGGATCTGGAACAAGTGGGGCGGGATAAGCTCTTTCATTTTCTCCACGATGCCGCGGCCGCGGCTTTCCGCCCGGGCGCGGTGGACGAGCATGGAAAGGGCGTCCACCGGTTCGGCGTTCACGAGGACGTTCATCTTCACAAGGTCGCCAGTGCGATAATCCTCAAGCGCATAGTCGAAGGACGCGTACCCCTTTGAGACGGACTTTAGGCGGTCGTAGAAGTCGAAAACGACTTCGTTGAGGGGCAGATCGTAGACCACCATGGCCCTGGAGCCCACGTAGGATAGCTCCTTCTGTTCGCCCCGCCGGTCCTGACAAAGCTTGATCACGGCCCCCAGGTAGTCGTCCGGGGTGAAGATGGTGGCCTTGATCCATGGCTCGGCGATGCTGTCGATCTTGACGGGGTCGGGCATGTCGGCGGGATTGTGGAGTTCGATCACTTCGCCGTTGGTGAGGGTGATCCGGTAGACTACGCTCGGCGCCGTGGCGATGAGGTCGAGATTGAACTCCCGGGAGAGGCGCTCCTGGACGATCTCCAAATGCAGGAGACCCAGGAACCCGCAGCGGAAGCCGAAGCCCAGGGCCGCGCTGGTCTCCATTTCGTAGGTGAAGGAGGCGTCGTTGAGGCGAAGCCGGCCCACTGCCGCCCTGAGATCCTCAAACTGCGCCGCGTCCACCGGAAAGAGGCCGCAGAACACCACCGGCTGCACAGCGCGAAAGCCCGGCAGAGGCGCCGGAGCCGGGCGACGCTCGTCGGTGATGGTGTCCCCCACCGCCGCGTCCGACACTTCCTTGATCTGGGCGGTGAAGAAGCCGATCTCCCCCGGACCCAGGCTCTCCACGTCGCTGGCCTTGGGTCGGAAGACGCCGAGCTTATCGACCCCGTAAACCGCGCCGGCGTTCATGAGCTTTATTTTCTGCCCCGCCTTCATGCGCCCGTCGATGATCCGGACAAGCACCACGACGCCGAGGTAGGCGTCGTACCAGGCGTCCACGAGCAGGGCCTTCAGGGGCGCGGTCTCATCGCCCTTGGGCGCCGGAAGGCGCCGGACGATCGCTTCGAGGACCTCGTGAATGCCGAGGCCGGTTTTGGCCGAGGCCAGGACGGCGTCGGAGGCGTCGAGACCGATGACGTCTTCGATCTGGGCCTTAACCCGCTCCACGTCGGCCGCCGGAAGGTCAACCTTGTTCAGGACGGGGACGATCTCGTGGTTGTTCTCAATGGCCTGATAGACGTTGGCGAGGGTCTGGGCCTCAACGCCCTGGCTGGCGTCCACCACGAGAAGCGATCCCTCGCAGGCCGCAAGGGAGCGGGAGACTTCGTAAGCGAAGTCCACGTGGCCGGGCGTGTCGATGAGGTTGAGGACGTAGGTCTCGCCATCGTCGGCCTTGTAGTTCAGCCTGACGGTCTGGGCCTTGATGGTGATGCCCCGCTCGCGCTCGATGTCCATGTTGTCCAGGACTTGGGCCGTCATCTCCCGGGCGCTGAGGCCGCCGGTGAGTTGGATGAGGCGGTCTGAAAGGGTGGATTTGCCATGATCGATATGGGCGACGATGGCGAAGTTGCGGATTCGGGCTAGGGGCGTCGTCATGGCCGAGGCTGTAGAGCATTTTCGTCTTGAGGGGGAGCGCATCGGCCGCTCGGGCGCTTAGATCCCAATGGTTCACCGGCCGTTAAGGTTACCAAGTTCATTCCTGCGTGGGGCGCTTAGAAGGAACTCTGTTATGCATCGGCGAAGCCTCATCCTCACCGGGGTCGGTCTGCTTGCTGGCGTGGCGGGAAGAAACGCCTTCGCCCAGACCCCCCTTCCCCCGGCCCAACCCTATCCGGGCGAGGGTCAACCGCGCGCCTATACGCCGCCGCCGGCCTATGACGGCCCGCCGCCGCAGGGCCAGGGCTACATGCCCCCGCCGGCCGCAGGTCAGCCCCAGTACGCCAACGCCCCTCCGGCGCCGACCTATTCGCGCGACGAACTGGTCACGGGGGTTTCAAACTTCCTCGGAGTGACCGCTGAGACCGCCGGCGCCGCCATCGAGCGCGTGTTCCGCGACAACGGCCGTCCCACGGGCTACGTGGCTGGGGAGGAGGCGTCGGGGGCCTTTATCGGCGGTCTCCGCTACGGCAAGGGCCTGCTCTATATGAAGAACCGCCCGACCGGTCGGGTGTTCTGGCAGGGACCCTCGGTGGGTTTCGACTGGGGCGGAAACGCGTCGCGCGTCTTCACCCTGTGCTACAATCTACAGTATCCGGACGCTATCTTCCGCCGTTTTCCGGGTGTTGAAGGGTCGGCGTATTTCATCGGCGGTCTTGGGGTGAACTACCAGCGCGCCGAGGACATCGTGCTCGCGCCCATGCGCGCCGGCGTCGGCTTGAGGCTCGGCGCAAACATCGGCTACCTGGCCTATAGCCGCCAGCGCAACTGGATCCCGCTTTAGCCTCCAAGACGGCGCCCCTCAAGGCGCGATCTCGTCACGCGCGCCAGGCGTGACGCTTAAGTGGGCCCGAACAAATTTTGCGGAAAGCTCGTCTCAAATGAGGCGAGCCAAGCCAGGTGCGCGAGGGCGTTGGAGTAATAATCGCCGTCCTGAAGACCGATCTGCTGCAACGGCGCGCCAAGCAGCAGCCTGTAGACGCTTAGTCCTCCGTTTGACAGGGGATAGGTCGCCAGGGCGCCGGTCTTTAGATCGACCCAGGCGGGAACTTGCACTTGCCGCTTTTGCAGGTCTGCCCAATAGGCCCGCGTGGTGTCCGCCAAGGCGCTTCGACCCGACCAGCAGAGGTAGAGGGGAACGCGTACGGCGTCGAAGCCGAAATTCGGCGCGGGCTCGTCCGTCGGGCGCAACCGGGCGCCGCTGGAAAGGATGGTCCAGTCGGCCGGAAGAGCGTGGACGCCGAACTTGGCGCGCGACGTCAACTCCAGGCCATCCTTGAGCGCCGCGCCCCACAGATCTTCGCCGTCGACGCGGGAGAAGACGTCGAGAGCCGGCCAGATATAGTAAGAGGGGTTCAGCACGACGCCGTAGTCGTGGTCGAAGCCCTGGGTTGCGGGAAGAAGGACGGACTTGCCGTACTTTTCCTGCACCAGCACGCGCAGAATGGCGGCTCGGACGTCCTCGGACGCCTTGGCGTAGGAAGGCTCGGCCCATCGGCGCGAGGCCCTATGCAGGGCCCACGCGATGAGGACGTCGCCATCGGTGGCGTTGTTGGGATCCCCGATGGGATTGACCGCGCCCGGATCATATTTCCACGCGAAAAGGCCGTCCGGCCTGACGCCGAGCGTCTGCTTGGTCCAGCGCCAGATCTTATCGAAGCTGTCTTGATCGTTTGAAGCCTCAGACATGAGAAGGCCATAGCCTTGCCCTTCGCTGTGGCTGATGGCCCCATTTCCCGTGTCCACGATTCGGCCGTCCGGGAGAAAGAACCTCTTCTTGAATTCCGACCAGGAAAAGGCACGCTCAGGCCAGGCCTTCGCGCATCCTGCGAGCGTTGCATTGAGCGACAGGGCGCCCGTGGCGAACAGAAGGCTACGCCGGGTTTCCATGACGAAATACGATCTCGCTAGCCGTCAGGCTCTCAACGCGGGTGACTAAGGTCTCTCCTCCAAACGCACGCAGCCACCCCTCGTACCACCCCTCAAGCAGAGGTCCCATGAGCGTCGCGCTCAGGACTTCCCGCCGGATCGGATCCTCGATGTCTAGAACGTGCCTTATCCGGACGCTGTTGGACAAAAGTCGGACCTCCGCCCGCCCCGTCGCCAATTTGCGCCAGACCGCGTTAACACGGGCTTCCAGGTCTCGGGGACTGTGCAGATCCCGAAGCGGGATCTGGCGCGCGAACTGTAGTCCGGCGCGGCGCAGGACCACGCCCGCCAAGCCCTCGGCGTTGGCCGTGGAGAGCAGGGCGTCCACGAGAAATTTCAGCGCCAGCGCCTCAAAGGACGGCTCATTGCCGCTCATCAATGGCCGCCGAGCAGTTGCGTCAGCTGCACGCTCGCCGTGGTCTCATTGAAAGCGCCGAAGGAGTTGTAATTCAGGCCTAGGTTGAGGGAGGTGGAGGACGATATGGGATAGAGCGCTTTTATCCCGCTGTTTATCGCGAACCCGCTTTTGCCGAGGCTGTCATAGTAGGACCGGACGTCGACGTTCTCGATTTTCAGCGTATTGAGCGCGTCCTGGGCTTGAGGCAAGGTCGGGTAGATGGGCGTCTGCGCTTCATCGAAATTCTGATACCCGGGCGCGGCGCTCAGGGAAAGCTGCCATCTGGAGATGGTGGTTTTCAGCGTGATCGGGAAGGAAATCGCTGCAAAATCCTGGGGACTGAAATAGCCGCCATTTCCAAACGTGAAGTAGTCCTGGTTGTTAGCAAATGCTTGGAAGTTGACGTTGGCCCCGATGGTCAATCGCGTCACGTCGGATTGATAGGGCGATATATAGACGCCGGCGTTCACCTCGCCGGCGGTATTTGATTTCACATTCACACCGTCATAGGACCGCGCGTCGGCTTGAAAATAGACGCCGGCGTTGTGATTATCAAAAGCCACGGAGGCCGACACCACGTTCTTGGCGACCGCACCCCACACCTTGCCGCTGACCGGGTCTTTGCTGCCGGAGTAGGAGGTGGCGCTGTCGTCCACCCCCGCCCGCTCGGCCGACAGGTCAATCACCGTCTGGGGGGTAATGTTGGTCTGGTAGTCCAACTTGCCGATGGGGGTGACGCGCTCAAAACCGAGGGGGGTGACGCCGGCGTCGGCGGTGAACCCTGCGACGCTCATCTCGGCGCCGAAGCCGACGCCGCTGTTATGTTGGGTCCCTACGCCCGCAAGCTGCGCCGGTTGGAGGGCGACGATCCCTTCAGCCTCCGGGGTCGCGTTTTGACCAAACCTGGCCAGTCCCGACTGACTAATGCTCCCGGGCGACAGAACGGTCGGCGTCGCCGTCACCGCGATCTTGACGTCGCCGATAAGGGCCTCTCCGCGGATTTTCGCCTGGATTTCGCTCAGGGCGCTGAGGCCCTGTTCGCCTTGGCGGTTTCGCGCGTCAACTTCCGCAGAGACGGAGGGCGCGCTCTGGGTTGAGAGGGAATCGATCTCCGTGTCGAGTTGGGAAAGTTCCGCGTCCCGCTTGAGCGTCGGCTTCTGCGCTGCGGCGGGAAGGAAGGGGTCGGTTGGCGCGGTGGAAGCCAAGAGCGGGTCGTCCAGGCGCTTGGGCGCGCTCTTAGCGAGGGCGAAGGGATTGATGTCGCCCCCCATTGCGCCGGAGCCGCCGGAGAGCTGGGGTCTCTGGCGGACGAAGGGGTTTGACGTGGGAAAGAGCTGACCGGCGGCGAGGGAGTCCTCTTGGACGACGAGGGTTCTGGCCTGATCCAGATAGAGCTTGGCCAGGCGGCGATCCCCCATGCCCCTCGCAACGTCCGCCGCCTTGGTGAAGGTCTGAACGTTTTTCGCGTCGAGGCGGACCGCATGCGCGAGGGCCTTTCTGGCGAGGTCCGGCTGGCGGGCGGCGGCTGCGGTGCGAGCCAGGCCAAGCCATCCGTCCACGTCCATGGGCTTTTGCTTAAGGATCTGCTCGTACACCTGCCCAGCCTGAAGCGGCATGGCGCCTGTTTCATAAAGGCGAGCCGTGGCGCCCAAAAGATCAAGATCGCCAGGATCGGCCGACCATGCGGACTGCAGCAGATCAAAAGCGCGGGCAAGCTCGCCCTCGCCGCGCAGTCGATCCGCCGCCGCGGCGGCGGCCTCACCCCTCAGGTGACGCAAGGCTGGACTTTCGCCAAAGCGGCGGCTGAGGGTGTCCAGCACGCTGGAGGCCTCCCCCTCCTTGCCCACCTTAACGAGGACGATCACTGCGGAGCTGTAGCTTAAAGGGTCGCTCGCCGGCAGGGCGGTCGCGCGCGTGGCCGCCTGTCCTGCGGCGTCCGGACGGCCGAAATCGAGGTAGGCCTCGGCCAGCTTTCCCTCAACCGAGGCGCTGCTGACGCCGCGCTTTTCAAGCTCGGCGACTTCCGAAGCCGCCTCGTCGATTCGGCCGGACTTATAAAGGGTGCGCGCCCGCTCGATGGCCTTAGTCATCTTCAGCTCCACGGCGAACTGGCGCAGGGCGGGGCTCATCTGCTCAGGGCTGATCTTAGCGATGAGATCTTCAGCCTCCGCGTCCTGACCGGCCTCCACCAGGATAAGAGCGCCCGCGTAGAGGGATTCGACATCCATCTTGTTCAAGAGCGGGTCGATGGTCTCCAGGGCCTCCGACGTCTTCTGCTGCTGGAGCAACAAGTCAGCGTAGTCGTGCAAAAGCCAGGGGCTAGCGGGGTTCCCAGCGATGGCGGTCTGGAGGACGGCCATGGCGCCTTTGGTGTCCCCAGCGGCGGCGAGGGCTGAGGCCTTTGCCCGCACTAAGGCCGTGGCGATGGCCGGCTTATCCGACGGCTTGGCCTTCTCCAGAGCCGTGGCGTAGAGGCTCTGCGCCGCCCCAGGGTTGCCGCGCGACACGAGAATGTCCGCCAGGAGCCTAGTGGCCGACGCGGTCTGGTCGTCTCCCTCCGCGATGAGACCGCGCGCGGCGGCCTCAGCCTTGTCCAGATCCCCCGCGTCTCGCGCGGCGACAGCGGCGGCGAGGTCGGCGTAGAAACTGGCGGTGTGCAACGCATCGGCCCATTTGGCGCCTGAGAGCTTGCGCGCCTTGGTTAAGAATTCCCGCGCCTGCGTGAAATCGCCCTGACGGAGATACGCGACGCCCAGGCCGCCCAGGCTATCGCCGTCTGCCGCGCGAACCGCGAGGGCGGCGCGAAAATGGCGCACCGCCGCATCGAACTCATTTCGGTTCAGCGCCGCAAAGCCTTCAACGCGCTCTGGACCGCCCGCATCGACGCGGCTCGCCTTGAGGGCGTGTTTTGCGCCCTCTGCGGCCTTGGCCGTAGCGGGCGTCTTTGAGGCGAGCGGCCGGCTCGCAGACGCCGCGACGGGCGCCGGCGGCGCTTGCGCCCCGGCGTTTTGGAGCGCCTCGACCGCCTTTTTGGCCTCCGCGTTCGCGGGGTCGAGGGAAAGGACGCGCCTAAAGGCTTCCAAGGCGAGGTCGGCGCGCCCTTTCGCGCGCCAGAACTCGCCCTGCTTGAGCAGGTGATCCACGCCGGTCGGTTGAGCGAGGGCGGCGGTCGAAAGCACAAGCGTTGAGGCGGCGGCGAGCAAGATGCAGGGCCTTCTGGCCATGGCGCTACTCCGTTGCTGAGTTGAGACGGCCGCTCCGTAAGCGGCGAAGCATTTGATAAGCGAAAAAACCAAATATTAACGCAGCTAATGAAGTAAAAAATACAAGCAAGAGCGGATGGATACTTACTTCATACCCTATTAATTGCCACAGCAGCGGCTCTCCGAACCAATACTTCGGCGACAAATTGAAACTTTGATATCCGTCGTTCACCAGGATGGCCAAATCACCCTGTATTTCAGAGTTCAGTCTCTGGTCTTGGATGCTATAGGCGGCTTCCGGAAGGAGATCGGGCCGGGACGCCAGGAGCGCGACGACGCTCGACTTGCCGTCTGGGGCGGGAAAGCTGACCAACCCGCTGAAGGAGTCGCCCGACACAAGCGTACCGCTCACGAGGGACTGATCCTGCGTCTTGTCGCCCCGCAAAAAATTAAGCGTTTTGGCAAAAACCCCTGGATCCACAAGGGTGAGCCGCCCACCCTCGAGTCGAAGGGGCGCCTTAGCGAAGAGCGGATCCATCCCCTGGAGATTGGTGGTGGCGACCAGGAGGATCTGCTTGCCCGCGTCCTCCCCGGCGTCGAACGCCCGTGCGACAGTCAGGCGGTACGTGGGTGCTCCAGTGGCGTCGCCAAATCGCCCCATGAGGGCGAGGAACGCCTCCACTTCCGGCTCAGAGGGAGATTGCCCGACAATGGCCACCGTGTCCGCGAGGTCGGGATAGCGCGTGAACGGAAAGCCCGCCTGAGCGAACAGGGCGAGATTGGGCAACAGGGAGGCGTGTTGCGCCCCGCGAAGGTCGATAGATGTCCGCGGATCGATGCTCACGCGAACGTCCGACGGCAATTGGGCCGAACACGCGCCCTTATCGACCAAGGCCAGGTCGAAATAGTAGAGCAGCTCATTCTGCCCATAGAGGGCGTAGGCCGGAAGCACCGCCTCTGTGGTGGTCACCGCCGACGTGGCGGCCGTGTCGCCTAGAAACCGCGACAAGAGGGATTTGGAGTCGATAGGCAGGGTCTGCAGAAATTGTCCGTTTAAGGACAAATCAAGATGGGTCTTCTCCCGATCAAGCCACGTGGCCTTGGGGTACCGGTAGGTGGAGATCAGTTTTCCGCCGGCCGCGGGCCAAAAAAAAAGGTCTGGCGCGACGCTGAAACGCGCCGTCAGCGGGCCCGGCGGAAGCCCGCGCCCCTCAAGGCTCAGGGGGTCGACCAGTTCGCCAAGCTGGACCCGCCGATTGGTCGGCAACCAGCGCGGCGCGCCATATTTGTCGAATACGGGTGTTTTCACCCCTTCCATCAGGGCGCTTGCAGACGAGTAGCGGCCCGAGGTGGCCAGGGCGGTCGCGGCTTGCTTGAGTTCGTCCGTTGTGCGCCCGGTGACGAGGAGCAGTCGGCCCGACGGGTCTTTAGGATTGACGACGACGGAGAGGCGCGGGCCGTCGAACTGCGCCGTCACATTGGGGTTGCGCCGATCGGTCGTCATGAAGACCACGGCGTCGCCGCTCGGTAGATCGTTGAAGAAGGGCTTGAAGGCGTAGCCGCGGTACCGCGCCTGCGACCCGAACCAGGACGCCACGATAGCGGCCGCCTCTAAATCTCCGTTCCCGGGACTTCCTGTGAACACAAAGGGAAGCACCAAGGCATTTTCGTCGTGCTTGTCGAAGAACGGCGCAGGAAGATTGGCGAGGTCCGGTGCGGCATTGATGCGCTGGCTCGTGATGTCGAGCCATGTCCTGGTGTTGCTAATATTAATCCAGAGCGCGCTGTTTTGCGGATTTTCACAGTCCCGAGCATAGTGACCGAGAAACCTTATGTTGATCGCGTTGTCGCCCGCCACGAGCAGAGCGGGATTGATGTCGAATTTGAACGTCGAGTCGTCCTGGTTGTCCTTGGTCAACGGCACCGTCTGCACCACTTCGCCATTGACGAGGACCACCAGCTGGCTGAGGTCAGGCAGAAGGGCGGGCGAATGGGCGAAAGCGAGGGTCATGGTCGCGCCCGTGACCACCTCGTCTTTTCGCAAGGAGAAGGGGACGCCCACCTCGCCCTGTGTGCCGGCGAGGCGGATCTTGCTCGAAAAGTGCAGGTCCCGGAGCGAAAGGCGACGGGATCGATCCGCGCCGGAGGGTATCGGGGCGCTGAAAAGATGGGTGAATCGAGGATCGACGTCTGAAAGGTCCGCGGCCTGATCGTCGCGCTTCACCGCATCCGCCGCGTGGGCGGCGCTAATGCCCACGGCGCCGAGAAGGACGAGGGCCAGAACAAGGCTCGCGGCAGCGGCGGCCAAACCTGAGACGCGCACGGGCCTAAGCCGCTGCGTCCGTGTGGAGGACGCCGTGAAGAGCATTTCCGTCGACCGGGCCACAATGGTCGCCCAGGCGAAAACGCTGTTTCGCCACCGCGCCTTCGCCTTGAGCGTCGCGGGCTTTTCCATCCAGACGTTGGCGCGCGCCATGATCACCTGGGTCAGCGCCCGCTCCTGGGCGGGACTGCTCGCGGCGAACCGCAAGCGCAGAAGGCCTCCGGCAGCCTCCAGCATCTCCACCGGGAAGGCCTGGTCGCCGAGATGGGAGACGAGGCTGATGTCGGTGACCACACGATCGCCCACATGGAAGGCTTCAGGGATGCTGACCGCAATGCCGCCAAAGGAAATGTCCCTCACCGCGGCGTCCACGACGGTCCCATCTTCAAAATAGACCGTGGCGTCGCCGTCATAGGGGAGGCGAACGGACCGCCGCAGCTGCCGCGCTTCCTTGCCCACCGAGATAGCGGCGAAGAGGATGAAGATGCTAAAGCTCGTCCATACAAGGTTCAAAATCAGCGTGCTGACATCAGCCTTAAAATAATTATGGAATATTATTTTCGTCACACCCACCACCATGCCAATAATAAGCAGGCAGAAGACGAAAATATGCGGGCGCAAAGTCTTCACATCTAGATAACTGCGCTCAAGAACACCTCCCTTTGCTGTAACATTGAACTTACCTTTCGACGGATCTAAATAGGTCAGGACTGTAGGTAGAACTAGGTGGAAGGCCAGCAGCGCCTCGTAGATCTCGCCCCAAAATGCGCCACGTTCACGCCCCTGGATCCGGCTGTTCACCATCATCGTGGCGAACAGATGCGGCAGGGCGTAGGCAAAGATAAGGACAGCCGAAGCGTGGATGACGTTTTGGCCAAACAACAAGAACGCTAAAGGAGACGTGAGGAAGGCTATTCTGGGTAAAGGGAATTGAAAGTGCAGCATTGCGTTGAGGTAGCAGAGGCGTTGCTGTAGTTTTAAACCTGGTCCAAACAGTGGATTGTCGATTCGCAAAATCTGTGTCATGCCCCGCGCCCAGCGTATTCTCTGGCCTACATGAAGGGCTAGTCTTTCGGTGGCGAGACCCGCGGCGAGACGGATGTCCATGTAGGCTGTGTTCCAGCCCCGGCGCTGCATCTTCAGCGCCGTGTGCGCATCCTCAGTGACGGTCTCCGGCGCGACGCCCCCAACGTCGGTTAGGGCTTCACGACGAATGACCGCGCACGACCCGCAGAAGAAGGCGGCGTTCCAAAGGTCGTTTCCCTTCTGGACCGAGCCGTAGAAGAGCTCGCTCTCGCCCGGCATTTGGTTTTCCAGGCGAAGGTTTCTTTGGACCGGATCGGGCGAATAAAAATGGTGCGGCGTCTGCAAGAGCGCCAGGCGCTTGTCCCGCTGAAACCACCCCACGGTCGCCTGGAGAAAGGCGCGGGTTGGGACATGATCGCAGTCGAAGATGACGACGAGCTCGGCGTTGGTCCGTTTGAGCGCTTCGTTGAGATTGCCCGCCTTTGCGTGTCTGTTGTCTTTGCGCGTGAAGTAGACGCATCCGGCCTCATGGGCGAAGGCGCGAAAATCAGGGCGGCGTCCGTCGTCAAGGAGGAAGACGTTGAAGCGAGACCGGGGGTAATCCATCGCCTGGGCCGCGAACACGGTCCGGCGCACAATCTCAAGATCCTCATTGTAGGTCGGAATTAAGATATCGACGGTGGGCCAGGTTTCCTCGCCGCCTAAGATCGGCTCGGGCATTCGCGCCATGGGCCAGGCCGTTTGGACAAATCCCAGGATCAGAATGCTCCAGGCGTACGCCTCCGTCAGAAAGAGGCCGAAGCCAAGGATGAATTCGGGGGCGCTCTTGAACTCAAGGGTGCTCCCGGCCCGCCAAATGATGTACCGCGTGGACGCGAGCGTCGAAACGGCGCACAGACTGAGGGATATAAAACGACTAGATTTCCAGCGATCTAGAATAAAGACCAGGGCTATCACGCCCACGCCAAAGATGAGTTGCTGGTCAAGATTAAGCGGAACGATAAGAACTAGTGTCGCTGCGATTGCTGCGATGGCGATGGCGACAGCCTGCACTGCGCGCGCACTGAAACCCGATCTTTTGGACATCAGCTTTCCACTTTGGAAAAGTGCATTAGAAGGGCAGGTAGAAGCTGATTTATTTTCGCGGCGACCTTAGCATAGTCGCGACCGGACGCGCTCGTGGGGGAGAAAATAGGCACTGGCGTCAGACACGCGGCCGCCTCATTGACCGATTCGTCCCGCCGAACGGATCCGATGATCTTCTCGCGAAATGTCGCTTCAAACAGCGCCACGGCCTCGCGCGATATATCGTTGCGCGCATCTACTCTGTTCACCATCACCCAACCGTTTTCGCTGGCGAGGTGATGCTCAAGCGCCCGAGGCGCGGCCAGGATGGATGCGGCGTCGGCGGACAAGACCAGAATATTCAACGTCGACCGTGGGCGCACCTCCTGTTGGACGCCGGCGTCCGCGCCAGAAAGGTCAATAATCGTCACCTCGCTGCCAAGGGCGGCGCTGGTGAGAAAATCCAGCACGCTCGCGCCGGAGGTCTGGTTCCTGGGCCAAGACGCCAGGCGCACCCCGTGGTGCAGGCTGCCGTCGGCGTCGGGACGGGTCGAGCCGAACACCGGGGTGTCAAGGTGCACGCCGAAGAGCGTTTTCGCCTCGTCCACGCCAGAAAGGTCGGCAAGCGCCGTCGTCACGCCCTGTTTGGACAGGCTCGCGGCGATATTGGCGGCCGACGCCGTCACGCCGACGCCGCCCTTCACCGAGGAGAAGGCGACAAGGCTCACGACCGTAAATCGCCAAGGGAGCGTAGGTAGGCGGCGAGAGAGCCCGTATCATTAAGGGGTGGGCCGTTGGAGGGGGGGAACGCACCCGGCCCCACCGCCGCCTCCCGAGGCCATGCGCCCTGGGACGCCGGGTTTAACGCGCCGACCTTAGCCCCAACGATCGATGCGACCATCACGGTCAGGGGACGCCATTTAGCGCCGTCTCCGCGATCTGAATAGTCACGGTACGGAAAGTTCTGCATGCCTATGGCGTTGAAGAGATCCTTGACGTCCTCGGACATGAGCCAACACCGCAAAAACCACTAAGAGACCGTATGGGTGGCGCATACAGCGAAGCGACGTCGACGTGAACACGAAACACCAAAAATGGGATGTGAACATTGAGTTTGATTGGAAAATTAACCAAAGTACACAAGACAGAATAAATAAAGACATTTTATAACGGCGGTTAATATTTGAAAATAGCAGAAATATAGCGCATTTTAATTCTTGTATATTTGCTCATATATCAATGCAATCTGGAGTATTAATTGACGCGGCTGCAAAACTGAGCTGCCCAGACGCCTCCTGATTTGCGTGGCAATCCCGCCTAATGTTGCAAGTGCTCACAGAGCGCCGCAGGGCTTTGTCTCGTAAGGCGTTTGCTGTTCTCTGATCCCGAGAGCGGAGCTGGACGAAGATGAAAATTACAGTCGCGCGGCCCCTGGCCGGTTTCCCGCACCAGGGGAATTTCCAGAAATAGCCTTGCCTTAAATAGAGGCGATTGAGGCAAATCGTAGGCTGTACAGGGAGGGATCGTGCCGGAAGCGCCCTGGCGACACCGCCCTCGAGGTTAGTTTCGCCTTCGCGGGAATCGGACCCTGCCGCGATTTTAGGCATGCCGGAGCCTAGGGGACAGCCGGTCGCCCCGCGGTTTCCGCCTCAAGATCCTACCAGGGGCAGGTGAGGCAGGGGCGGAAAGACGTCGTCTCGCGCCCCCAGCCTACAGGGGCGGCGTCGGCGATGGACGCATAAGTCACCGCCGCTTGCCGGGACGTAGAGCGGCGACGGATCATGACGGTCGACGGACCTGCAACGCTCGTCCCGACGCTCTTGCCAGCAGCGAACCTGACGAAGGCCGTACAGCGCCTAGAACCCAGGGCGTCAACTTACCGCAACTGTTATCTGAGGCTGCAAACGCGACACTCATCATCAGGGGAAGACTAGTATCAATTCTCCATCTCATATTCCCCTCAGCCGCATGATTGTACGCAATTTACAGTAAATTAAAATGTGACCGCTCTAATTCTGCATGCTCGCGGACAGTGATAATTTCTAAAAACAAGACCTTCCTAAATACAGTATAAATAAACGGTTCCGGCAAGGCCGAAATATTTATGAGACTTTCAAATCTTAGCGTCTCTGCGAGATTTCTCGTCGTCTTGATGATCGGACTGGCGCTTCAAGTCGCCTTGTCCGTCGTGATGCTTTTCAATCTACGTCATGACCTTGTCGTCAACAGGGAAATCGGCATCAGACGCCTTGATGAGACGGCCTACAGCACAATCACTTACTATTATGACCAGTCGCAAAAGGGGCTTATGACCGAAGCGGCGGCCAAGGCCGCGGCCGAAGACATGGTGCGCTCCCTCCACTTCGATCAATCGAATTATTTCTTTATCTGGGATCTGAACGGGGTTGGCGTCGCCCATGGAAGCGTAAGGGCCCTTGAGGGTGAGAACCTTCTCACAGCGGATGCCGCACGTCGCCAACCCTACATCCACGATATGGTCGAAAAGCTGGTCGCCGTGGGAGAAAGCGCCAAGCACGAGGGCGTCGCCAGGTACAAGATGACCCGGCCAGGGGAATATGTCGCCCTCCGGAAACTTGCTTATGCCAAACTCTTCAAACCTTGGGGTTGGGTCATCGGCACAGGCGTCTACACGGACGACATCGAGGCTGAATTCTGGAAGCAGGCAAGCTGGGAGCTGGTCTTCGTCCTTGTTTTGATCGTTCTCGCCGGCGTGCCCTCGACCCTCCTCGCCAAGGACCTGTCCTTGGCGCTGCGACGCGTATCAAGGCGCGTGGCCGCAGTGGCGGCGGGCGCGTTTGAGGGGGAAATGCCCGATACGAACCGGGGCGACGAAGTCGGCCATATGGCCCGCGCGCTCCTGGTTCTCCGCGACAACAGCGTCGAGGCGGTGCGACTGAAGTCTGAACAGGCGGCGTTGCGAGCCGCGAGCGAAGCCAAGTCCGAGTTCCTCGCCACCATGAGCCATGAGATCAGAACGCCCCTTAATGGTGTGGTCGGCACCATCGCCCTTTTGAGCGCCACCGCCCTCGACGAAGAGCAATCCGCCCTAGTGCGAATTTCCACCGAGTCGGCCGATCAACTTTTGGCGATCATCAACGACGTCCTGGACTTCTCAAAGCTCGAGGCGGGCGCCGTTGAGTTCGAGCATATCGCCTTCTGCCCCGACCACATCGTCAACGGCGTGTGCGACCTCTACGCGGGCGCCGCGCGCGAGCACGGTCTTGAGTTTGGCGCTGAGATGGCGCCGGAGGCGCCCGCCTGGCTCAGTGGCGATCCGACGCGCCTGCGCCAGATCCTCAACAACCTCCTCAGCAACGCCATCAAGTTCACGCCGGCGGGCTCGGTGCGCCTCGCCTGCGCCTACGCCCCGCTTGAGGATGATCGGGTCCTTCTAACCTTCAGCGTCAAGGACACGGGCATAGGCATCGCGCCTGAGGCGCGGGCCAAGCTCTTTGGGATGTTCAGCCAGGCGGACAGCTCCATCACCCGGGAGTTTGGCGGCTCAGGCCTCGGTCTTGCAATCTGCAAGCGTCTGACCGAGCTCATGGGCGGAGAGATCACCGTGGAGAGCGAGGTCGGGCGCGGCAGCGTGTTCACGGTCGCCATTCCCTTTGACCGCGCCGCCGAGCCGGTCTTCACCGCGGAAACGGACGGGCCTTGGACGCGCGAACGGATGAGCGCGGGCGGTCTTCAGGTCCTTGTGGCCGAGGATAATGCGGTCAATCAGCTCGTGATCCGAAAGATCCTGGAAAGCTTCGGCTGCGACGTCACCATCGCCGCCAACGGGGCCGAGGCTGTGGAGCGCATGAAAGAGCGGCGCGCCGACGTCATCTTTATGGACGTGCACATGCCCGTCATGGACGGCATCACCGCCACCCGCGCCATCAGGGGCCTGGGCGGCGCCTTTGCGCGGACCCCCATTATCGCCCTAACCGCCAACGCCCTGCCGGGGCAGAGGGACGAATACCTCGCCGCCGGCATGGACGACTATCTGTCAAAGCCCATCCAACCCAAGGACGTCTGGACGGTGCTAAACCGGGCGGCGACGGGCCAGGAGCCCCCAGCGTCTCAGCCGGAGGTTGATGGGCCCGCGGCCTTGGCCGCGTCCCCTTAGGCCGCTCCGGCGAGGCCGTTTCGCGGGCAGGCCCGAGACGCGTTTCGCGCATCGAAAAACCGCGCTGCGCGTTCTTCAAGGCGACCACACCTGAAGTCACCCTGGAGGCCGACCGTGGAACGTGACCGTCTCATCGTCCATCTCGTAGCCCGCGGCCTGATGGTCGCTTTTGTCCTGGCCGCGCCCGCAGCTTTGGCGCAGAACGGCGCCCAGCCGACCAGCACGCCGTCGAAGGCGGTGTGGGTTAGAACCCCTGACGGCTTGGATCCGGATCCGGGCGCCACGGGCGCGTGGGCGGGGCACACAATGCAAGCCTTCTACGACATCGACGGGCGAATCGACAGCCTGCGCAAGCGGATCGCGGCGGCGCCGGACACTCCGGCCAAGAGCCAGGCCGAGCGCGCGCTGGCGTCCATCGTCGGCGAGGAGAAGTCGCAGATCGCGCGTCACGGCTCACTTTTGGACTGGGCCCGTGAGAATCTGAGCCACCGCCTTGACCTCCTGGTCGAGGCCTATCCCGGCGTCGCCGGCTGAAGGGTCGCCGACGGCCGGGAGCGCCGCTGCGGCGATAAAGGAGGCGGGGCGCGCCCTCAGTAAAAAATGCCGCCCCTGACGCCCCCACCGCACGCGATGGCGTCGCCGGTGATGGAACTGGAGCGGGGCGAGGCGAGGAAGGCCACCACATCCGCCACCTCGGCGGCGTCGACAATCCGTCCGACGGCCACGGCGTTCCCGAACCGCGCCTCCATCGCCTCGGGCGTGGTCCCGGAAGCGGCCGCCAGGCGCGCCATGGCCGCTGGGGTTTTTTCCGTTCGCGTCAGACCCGGATGGACGACGGTGACGTTGACGCCGAAGGCTCCGAGTTCGTCGGCGAGGTTCTTCGTGAGGGCGGCGACGGCGACGTTGCGCATGGATCCGATGATGGATCCGGTCTGGCGGGCGGCGAGGCCGCTGATGTTGATGATGCGCCCCCAGCCCTGCGCCGTCATGTGCGGCGCAACCGCCCGAGCCGTGCGCAGATAACCCATCACCTTGGTGTCCATGTCCTCGAAGAAAAGAGCGTCGGTGACCTCTGAGAGTTTCGGCGGCGGCCCCTGGCCGCCGGGCTTGGCCGCAGCGTTCACAAGAATGTCGACGCCGCCAAGGGCTTCGACGACGCCCGCGACGAGGGCCTCCACGTCCGCATCCTTGCGCGTGTCGGCCTGCCGCGCGAGGACGGCGCGTCCGGTCTCTTCCGAGAGCGCCTTGGCGCTGGCCTCCAGGGGCGCCAGAGTTCGGGAGGCGATGACGACGCTGGCGCCCTCAAGGGCGAGCTGACGCGCGACGGCCCGTCCGATCCCCTGGGACCCTCCCGTCACGAGGGCTCGTTTTCCTGTCAAACCAAGGTCCATGGCCATCCATCCTGCACGGTGCGCACCCCATCACCCTGGCACGCGCCCACAGGGGAAAAAAGGCGTGGGCCAGGGTCTTCTGGCGCCAAAGGCCGCGTTATGGCCCCATGCAGCCCTCGAACGCGGCGCGCGGACTGATTCGGAAGCTCCTGCCTTGGCGCACTACGCCTTTTATGAGTTCTTCGCCGGCGGCGGCATGGCTCGGGCCGGACTGGGCGCAGGCTGGCGTTGCCTCTTCGCCAACGACATCGATCCCATGAAGGCGCGCACCTACGCGGCAAATTGGGGCGGGGAGGATTTGCGTCTCTGCGATGTGGCTCACCTCGGCGTTGAGGACTTGCCGGGCCAAGCCCACCTCGCCTGGGCCTCCTTCCCCTGTCAGGATCTCTCCCTGGCCGGGGACGGTCGCGGCCTTGGAAGCGACGCCGGCGCGGAGCGAACCCGGTCAGGCATGTTCTGGCCCTTTTGGCGTCTCATGTCCGCCCTTGGACAGGACGGCCGCGCGCCGCGGATCATCGTTCTTGAGAATGTCATGGGCATCCTTTCGGCCAATTCAGGACGAGATTTCACCGCCGTTGTGCAGGCCCTAGGAGGCGCCGGGTACAGAACCGGCGCCCTTGTCCACGACGCCCGCTGGTTCCTCCCCCAGTCAAGGCCCCGGGTCTTCATCCTCGCCGTCGCCGCAGAGACCGAGGTTCCGGCCGCCTTGACCCTGGAGGCCCCGAGCGGGCCGTTCTTGACCGAAGCCCTCATCGCCGCCCATGGGCGCCTGCCCGCCCGGGCCAAGGCGGCGTGGATCTGGTGGCGACTTGCCCCGCCCACGACCTCGCCTCCACCCCTAGGGGCGTTCATCGACCTGGAGGACGACGACGCACCGGGCGCACCCCGCGGCCGGTGGCTCGACGATGATGCCCTGGCCGCCCTTTTTGACAGCATGACGCCCTTGAACCGCGCTAAGGTTGAGGCGGCTCGACGCTCAGGATCGCGCAGGATCGGCGCCCTCTACAAGCGAACCCGCAAGGACGCCGAGGGCAGGCGCATTGTCCGCGCCGAGGTCCGTTTCGACGACCTCGCCGGGTGCATCCGGACGCCCGCGGGGGGCTCCTCACGCCAGAGGATCCTCATTGTCGAAGGCGAACGCGTCCGCTCGCGCCTCCTGACGGGGCGCGAGGCGGCCCGCCTCATGGGCCTTGCGGAAACCTATCAGCTGCCGCGGGGCTATACGGACGCCTATCACCTGGCCGGGGACGGGGTTGCTGTCCCAGTGGTGCGCCACCTCGCACGGGCGCTGCTGGAGCCCCTGGCGGCGGCGAAGACCGTATCGAGCCTCACACAGGCCGCAGCGGAATAGGCGGCGGACGTCCTCACGGCCGCGCGCTCGGGATCTCTCCGGCGGAGGCCTCGACGAGGGTCCCCGCCCCTCTTATGGTCGCATCGCGAGAGGGGTGAAGGCGCGCCTCGGCGCTTGTTTCGCCGCGCAAAGACCGTGGCGCCCGTCACGAGAAGGCTATGATGCATTTGCCATGCGCCCGCCGACGCCTCGGGGGCCCCTTAATCCCCTCCCGTCAGCCGACGCCGACGGGATTGCCGCCCTCCCCCCGCGCCTCCGGGGCATGGCGAGGGTGACCGCGAGTGTCTTTGAGCTTTTCAAGCTCGGCGTCGGTCCGTCGAGCTCGCACACCATGGGACCCATGACGGCGGCGAAACGCTTTATCGCCCTCGCTGCGGATCAGGGCCTCTTTCCCCATCTCTTCCGGATCGAGGTAAAGCTTTACGCCTCCCTCGCGCTCACCGGACGCGGCCACCACACGGATCGCGCTGTGATGCTGGGCCTCATGGGCTTTGATCCGGCGAGCCTTGATCCCGACGCGGGCGAGGCGGCGCTGCAGGCCCTGGCTGAGAGCGGCCGTCTTCCCCTTACCGGAGGACCGGCGCTGAGGTTTGATCCCCGCGGCGACATCGTCTTCGCCGGACGCGAGCGCCTCGCGCAGCACCCTAACGCCGTCCGCTTCACCGCCCAGGACGCAAACGGCGAAACGCTCCTGCAAAGAACCTGGTTCTCCATCGGCGGCGGGTTTGTGCGGGACGAAGACGAGATCCTTCGCAACGACGCGGAGGACGCAGACCTCGCCCTGCCCTACCCTTTCGAAAGCGGCGAGGATCTTTTGGTGCGCGCGAAGGCGTCAGGCCTCACCATCGCCGAGGTCATGTTCGCCAATGAGACGGCCCGGCGTCCCGCTGAGGCGGTCCGCGCGGGTCTTGATCAGATCTACGCGGCCATGGAGGCGTGCATTGAACGCGGCGTCCGCCAGGAGGGGGTGCTTCCCGGCGGCCTGAAGGTGCGGCGGCGGGCGGCGGAAATCCGCGCTGCGATCCTGGCCCGGATGGAGCGCTCCATCTCCGATCCCCTGGCCGCTATGGACTGGGTCAATCTCTGGGCCATGGCGGTCAATGAGGAGAACGCGGCAGGGGGCCGGGTGGTCACCGCGCCCACCAATGGAGCGGCGGGGATCGTGCCGGCCGTTCTTCGCTACTACGACCGGTTCCATCAGGGCCATGAGGAGGGACGCCGGACCTTCCTCCTGACAGCCGCGGCGGTCGGCGCGCTCTACAAGCGCAACGCCTCCATCAGCGGCG